>OKRW01003411.1_pt1 | contig 10214 bp, 10 predicted proteins | sample 1601151 | NCBI WGS metagenome assembly OKRW01 (sample SAMEA3541471, study PRJEB24748) | human gut metagenome | biome: human gut; feature: human-associated habitat; material: faeces | place: China | collected 2012 | reverse complement strand
CCGAGAATGGCTTCAAAGCCCTTGATCGTGTCCTCAATGTGCACGAACTTGCCGGGCATGCCGGTGAAGCTCTCCGCCACATGGAACGGCTGGGACATAAAGCGCTGCACGCGGCGCGCACGGGAAACGGTTTTCCGATCCTCCGGGGAGAGCTCGTCCATGCCGAGAATGGCAATGATATCCTGCAGCTCATTGTAGCGCTGCAGTACGCGCTGCACTTCCTTGGCGGTCTGGTAATGCCGTTTGCCGACGATGTCGGGCGTGAGCATGCGCGACGAGGATTCCAGCGGCGCGACGGCGGGGTAGATGCCGAGCTCGACGATGCTGCGCGAAAGGACGGTCGTGGCGTCCAGATGGGAGAACGCAGTCGCCGGGGCGGGGTCGGTAAGGTCGTCCGCGGGGACGTAGATCGCCTGCACCGAGGTGATCGAGCCGTTCTTCGTGGAAACGATACGCTCCTGCAGCATGCCCATTTCAGAGGCCAGCGTTGGCTGATAGCCGACGGCGGAGGGCATACGCCCGAGCAGCGCGGAGACCTCGCTGCCCGCCTGCGTAAAGCGGAAGATGTTATCGATGAAGAGCAGCACGTCCTTGTGGGAGTGCTCGCGGAAGTATTCGGCGATCGTGAGCCCGGCGAGCGGAACGCGCAGACGCGCGCCCGCGGTCTCGTTCATCTGGCCGAAGACGAGCGCGGTCTTGTCGATAACGCCGGACTCCTTCATTTCGTTCCAGAGGTCGTTGCCCTCACGGGAGCGCTCGCCGACACCGGCAAACACGGAGTACCCGTTGTGCTCAAAGGCGATGTTTCGGATCAGCTCTTCGATGAGGACGGTCTTGCCGACGCCGGCGCCGCCGAAAAGACCGATCTTGCCGCCCTTGGCATATGGCGTCATCAGATCGATGACCTTGATGCCGGTTTCCAGCACCTCCCCGGCGGGGACAACGTCGACAAAGTCCGGCGCGCGGTGGTGGATCGGCCAGCGGTCGGCGGCGGGGATCGGACCGGCGCGGTCGATCGGCTCGCCGGTGACGTTGATCATGCGGCCAAGCATTCCCTCGCTCGCCGGAACGGAGATCGGCGCGCCGGTATCCACGGCTTCCATGCCGCGGGACATGCCGTCCGTCGGGCGCATGGAGATGCAGCGCACCTCGCCGTTTCCGAGCTGCTGCAGGCATTCAAGCACATGAACGCTGCCGTTGATGGTGACCTCGACGGCGTGGAAAATATCCGGGACGCTGCTGTGTTCCGGGAAATGCACGTCCACAACGGGGCCGCTGATGCGAGATATGGTACCAATATTTCCGGCGGACATAAGCTACTCTCCTTGCTGCAGATTGCCGGAGGCGATCTCGATGACGCTGGCGGTGACGTCCGCCTGTCTCCGGCGATTGATGGTGGTTTCCAGTTTGGCGGCGGATTCCGTCGCGCTGTCGCAGGCGGAACGCATCGCCATGAGCGTGGCGGCCTGCGCGCCGGAGGCGTTGTCGAGCGCCGCGGCAAATACTTCGTTGTTCAGACAGGTGAGCGCGAGCCGCGCGCCGATGGCGGCGGGACTCGGCAGATACAAAATGCCATCCGGGTTTGCGGTCTTATGCGACTCCGGGTCAGGCAGGATCTGCCGGTCGGTCGGCTCCTGCGAGAGCATGTTGCGGTAGCTCTGGTAAATGAGCCGCACGCGGTTCACCGCGCCCGTGGTATAGAGCTTTTTCAGATGCTCGCAGAGCGCGTGCGTCTCTTCGTAATCCGGCACATCGGAGAGAATGAACTCCTCATAGGCGAGCGAGTGCTCGCGAAGATATGCGCTCGCCTTGCGGCTGCACGAAATGATGTGCGGCGTTTCGTCCTCAGCGGCGAGCGCCCGGTCCATGAAGCGGAAAAGCTCGGCGTTGAAGCCGCCGCAAAGGCCGCGGTTGCTGCCGAACAGAACAAGACAGTTCTTCGGCGAGATCCTGTCCGCTTCGCGGCAGATCCCGAACCGGCCGAGCAGCGAGAGCATGTCGGCACTGCCGCCGGCATAGGGGGTGAACTCCTCGCGGACCTTGCTCACGCGCGAGTACTTGATCGTGGCGGCGGTGCGCATCGCTTCGGCGAGCTGACCGGTGGCGCGGATGCTTTTCAGCCGCTTTCTGAGCTGCTGCAGTCCTGCCATCAGAGCGCCTCCGCAAACGCGGTGAGCGCGGCATGGAGCGCGGCTCTGGTATCGTCGTCGAGCTTTCTGCCGGTTTTGAGCGTTTCGGTGAGAGCCGGCTCCTTCGTGATGAACCACGAGAAGAGCTGGGATGAGAAGTCGTTGAGATCATCCGCTTCCACCTTGTCGGCGTAGCCGCCGGACACGGCGAAGATGAGCAGCGCCTGCTGCCAGTCGTGAAGGGGAGAGAAGCGGTCCTGCCGGAGAGCGGCCATCATCTTGGCACCCGAGGCAAGCGTTTTGCGCGTCGTCTCGTCCAGATCGGAGCCGAACTGCGTAAAGGAGGCGAGCTCGCGGTACTGGGCAAGACCCGTGCGCAGCGAGGAGGCGACCTGCTTCATGAGCTTCGTCTGCGCTGCACCGCCGACACGCGAGACCGAAAGACCGACGTTGACCGCCGGGCGCTGGCCCTCGTTGAAGAGGTCAGTTTCGAGGAAGATCTGGCCGTCGGTGATGGAAATGACGTTCGTCGGGATGTAAGCGGAGATATCGCCCGCCTGCGTTTCGATGACGGGCAGCGCCGTGACGCTGCCGCCGCCGGCCTCGGCGTTGATGCGCGCAGCGCGTTCGAGCAGACGGGAATGCAGATAGAAGATATCGCCGGGGTACGCTTCGCGTCCGGAAGGACGGTGCAGCAGCAGGGAGATCTCACGGTACGCTACGGCGTGCTTGGAGAGATCGTCGTACACGATCAGCACATCGCGGCCCTTGTACATGAAATACTCGCTCATCGCCGCGCCGGCAAACGGCGCGATATACTGAAGCGACGCGGAATCGGACGCCGTGGCGCACACGATCGTCGTATACTCCATCGCACCGGCGGCCTCCAGCCGCGCGGTGATCTCCGCAACGGTGGCGCGCTTCTGGCCGATGGCAACATAGATGCAGAGCACATTCTGCCCCTTCTGGGCGAGAATGGCATCGATAGCGATGGCGGTTTTGCCGGTCTGACGGTCGCCGATGATGAGCTCACGCTGGCCGCGGCCGATGGGCACGAGTGCGTCGATCGCCTTGATGCCGGTGTGCAGCGGCACGGAGACCGACTGCCGGTCAGGAATGGCGGGCGCCTGGAATTCGATGGGCCGGGTCTCGGTGCTCCAGATGCGGCCCCGGCCGTCGATGGGCTTGCCGAGCGCATCCACAACGCGACCAAGCATCGCTTCGCCGACGGGCACGCTTGCCATCTTGTTCAGACGGCGCACGCGGCTGTAGCTGTCCACATGGTCGTAGCGGCCAAAGATGATGCAGCCGACGCGGTCGGCCTGAATGTCCATGACCATGCCGCGCTCGCCGTTGACGAACTCGACCAGCTCGCCGTACATGATGTCGGCGAGACCGTCCATCCAGCAGATGCCGTCCGACACGCTGAGCACGCGGCCGACCTGGAACACGTCGATGCCGAGCTTCATATGGTGCACGGCGTCGAGCATACCGGCGCGGATGGAATCCGCGTCCGTCTCCGTGAGAGGCCGGTCGTTGAGCGCTTTGCCGAGACGGTAGAGCTTGTTGGAGATGGTGTAATCGTAGATCGTATCGCCGATGCGGAGCTGCAGCCCGCCGATCAGCTCTTCCTTTTGCCGCACCCAGTAGGAGATCTTCCCTCCGGCGGCAGCGACGAGCGCTTCGGCACGCTTGCGCACCTTCTCGACGGTCTCATCGGGAAGCACGGCGGCGGAGGTGAGCGTCACATACAGCACGCCCTTGCGGGAGATGTAGGAAACGTCGCCGGGCGTCAGATGGATCTGCGCGAGGATCTGCTCGACTGCCGCGTTCTGACGGGCAAGCTTGGAAGCCTGATATTCCGCCGAGCGCATGTGCTGCTCGGCGAGAGTGAGGACCTGCTCAATGATCTGCGCGCGGGTCGTAAAGAGCATTTCGCGGCGCTGGTCGGCGGCGTCCGCCTCATACTGCGTATCGAGCTCTGCAAGAGCGGCCTTTCCGTCCTTTTCCGCCGCGGCAAGCTCGGACTTGAGCGCCGTGTCGTCCGGCGCGGGCATCTCCGGCAGCGGCTCGGGAGCGAACGGCGTTTCCGCTTCGTCCAGCTCACGCGTGATCTTCTCCCGGCGGGAGCGGAAGATCTTCACGATGGTTTTTCGTCCGACGAGATAGATGAGCCCCGCAAGGATCAGAAGATTGATAACGGCATATACAAAACGCATAATCATTTCGTCCTGTTCGTAGTAGCATTCGTATGCTCACCGGCGGTGAGATGCTCTATGTCGGCATACGGCGCCGCGATCGTTTCCGCATCCACGGCGGAGTGGCGATCGTCCTGCCAGTGCTGCAGATGGTTCACGAGATCAAGCGCCAAATCGGAGAGCTGCGGTTCCAGCTCGCGGGTGATGCGTTCGGATTCTTCGGCGAGCGCGGCGCGGTTTTCTGCGAGCCGCTGCGCGGCCTCGGCGCGCTTTTGCGTCGTTTCGCGGCGCAGTTCCTCCTGCGCTTGCTCGAGCGCCTCCGCGTCGGACTGACGCAGCTGCGCTTCCTGTGCAGCGCGCTCGTCCGCAAGGCGGCGCGCTTCCGCTTCGTATTCCGTGCGTGCGTCCTCCTTCGCCTTGCGCGCGGCCTCAATCTTCGCATTGCGCGTATCCATAAAGGTCAGCATCGGCTGAAAGAGCAGTTTTTTCAGAATGAGCATCAGCGCGAAAAAGCATAGAACCGTCCATACGATGAGAGATGGTTCGATCGTCATAGCTGCGTGCCTCTCAGACCTTGGCGACGAGCATAAAGGCGATCAGCAGGCCGTAAATGGTGAGAGCCTCCATCATGGCCATCGAGATGATGAGCGAGGAGCGGATCTCGCCGGCGGCGTCGGGCTGGCGGGCAATGCTCTCCATGGCGGCGGCGGCGGCCTTGCCCTGTCCCAAACCGGGACCTATGGTGCTGAAGGCGATGGAAATGGCGGCGGCAATAGCAATGATGGCGGAATCGGTCATGGTAGTGTATCTCCTTACAAAAATATTCTTTATTCTTTTGCTTTTAAGAGACGTGCCGTTATTCGGTGGCCTCCTGCAGATAAATGGAAACGAGCGTCGTGAAAACGATGGCCTGCAGCGCGCAGAAGAGCAGCGAGAGCACCATCATCACGATCGGCGCGCCGATGGGAAAAATCTCATAGAGCTGTTCCGTGACGGTCTCTTCGCCGAAGATATTGCCGAACAGACGCAGCGCCAGCGACGCGGGCTTGATGAACTCATCCAGAAGGAGCAGCGGCAGCATGATCGCGATGGGGGAAATAAAGCGCTTGAGATAGCCGAGAAAGCCGCGCGCATGGATGCTTGAGCCCTGCAGGTAGAAAAACGTGATGATGCTGAGACCAAGCGTTACCGAAAGCGACGAGGTCGGCGCTTTCCAGTAGTCCGTCAGACCGGCGCCGGGGATGAGCCCGGTGTAGTTGCCGAAAATGATGAAAATGAAGAGCGAGCCGAGAAACAGAAGGTGTTTTCGGGACTCTTTTTTTCCGAGAATACCGGCAAAGTAGTTGTCGAGGTATTCAACGCCCGTCTCGATCACATTCTGGAATTTGCCGGGCCGCTCGCGCATATGGCGCGTGGCGAGCAGCGAGATCACGGTGACGGCGGCCAGAATGACCCACATGCCGATCACCTCGCCGGTCACATCCAGAATTCCGAAAATCGGGATCACAACACGGGATTTACCCATTGAGATCTTCTCCCTTCTTATCCGCCGCGGCGGATTTGGACTTTTTATCGTTGCGCCGTGCCAGAAGCATGGCAAAAACCATGGAAAGCGCGGTCAGACCGAGCGCCGCGCCGACGAGCGGCGCCGTAACGTCCCAGCCGAGAGCGCGCGAACCAAAGAAAACCAGAACAAGATAGGCAACATTGAACAGCTGCCGTACTGCGGAGAACGAAGCGAAAGCCGCAGGCTTTTTTTCCAGCAGCCGGGCGGAGAGCAGGGCGTTGAGACCGGCAACGACGGCACCGCCGAGAAAGGTGAGCAGCCCCTGCACAATAGGTTGATCCATGTATTTTCCTCACATTACATAAGAAGACATTTAAAAACCAAATTGTATTATAGCACACGAAAGCGGAAATGAAATAGATAAAATATAGAAAGAATAGTTCAAAAGAACATCATTCTTCGCCATAAAGCAATATAAAGCTCTCGTAGTGATCCTCGGTATAATAGATAAGCCCGTCATTGGAGTATACGATGCGCTTCGCCCCGCGCGAGACGGCGTGCAGTGTGTCGATATCGCACTCATGGTACTCCCGCCCGGGCGCGTCCGGCAGAAGTCCTTCGTAGTTTCCGAACCGGTCGCCGCCGATGCATTTTCCGTCGGCGTAATCGTCCAGCCCGCCGCCGTTCCAGCCGAGCGCGCGGGCATCTTTCTTGGTGATGAAGTTCTGCGGCAGATGAGCGTAGAGATGCAGATAGAGCGCCACATCCTCCGCCGAGGTGTACTCCCCGCCCCCGTCGAGCGCAGTCGGGGAGGACTTGTCCGACTCGCCCGGGGAAACGGCGTCCGCTTCGGTATCCGATGGGGCGTCTGCCGCGGGGACGGCGTCCGCAGCGGGGGCGGCAGTGCAGGACGGCACGTCCGGCGCAGCGCCGCCGCAGCCGGAAAGAACGGAAAAGACGAGCAGCAGCGCGAGCAGAGCGCCGGTGAGACGAATAAAACGACGCATAAATTAACCCCCGATTTTTGCCGACAGATGTCATGTGTAATGTAGCATAGCGACGACGAAAAAGCAATTGACAGAATGACACGAAATCTGTTATATTTACTTCGCACGAAAATATTCTCGCAAGAGAATATAATGAGAGGAGTACATCCATGAAAAAAACACTTGCCCTGCTTCTTGCACTGGTGATGCTGTTCAGCCTTGCCGCGTGCGGCGCGGCGGAACCGGCTCCCGCGGAGCCCGCACCCGCGGTGACGGAAGAGCCTGCTGCAACGGAAGCCCCGGCGGAAGAGCCTGCTGCCGAAACGGTCATGTTCACCGATTCGTGCGGACGCGAAGTTGAGCTGCCCGCCAACATCACGAAGATCGCTCCCAGCGGCACGGTCGCCACGATGATCCTTGCGGCGTTCGCGCCCGAAGAGCTCGTCTGCGTCGGCACCCAGGTGAGCGAAAACCAGGTCCCGTATCTTTATGACGGCATTGCCGATCTGCCTGTGACCGGCCAGCTGTACGGCGGCAAGGCCACGCTGAATCTTGAAGAGCTTCTCGCCACCGGCGCGGAGGTCATCATCGACCTCGGCGATTTCAAAAAGTCCATTGCGGACGATCTGACGGCGCTTCAGGAGCAGACCGGTCTGCCCTGCGTCTTCATTGAAGCCGATCTTGCCCACTTGGCGGACGCCTTCCGCACGCTCGGCACCATTCTCGGCAAGGAAGAGCGCGGCGAAGAGCTTGCCAAGCTCGTTGAGGAGACCATGACCATGGCCGCCGAAAACAGCGCGAAGATCACGGAGGATCAGCAGCTCTCCGTGCTCTACAGCTCCGGCAGTGATCCTCTCGGCACGAACGCCGAGGGCTCTTCTCAGGCGCAGGCGCTCGGTATTGTCGGCGCGAAGAACGCCGTTGTGCTCGAGGATGTCAGCAACAAGGGCGGCGGCAACATGATCAACATGGAGCAGCTCTACAACTTTGATCCCGATGTCGTTCTCGTGACCGACGCCGCGGCTCTGGAGATCATTGAGACCGAGGCCGCGTGGCAGGAGCTGCGCGCCGTGAAGGACGGCAGGGTCTATACCGTGCCGTGCGATCCCTACTGCTGGCTGTCCGCGCCCCCGTCCATGAACATGATCCTCGGTGTGTGGTGGCTCGGCAATCTGCTGTACCCGGAGGTCTATGACTACGGCATGACCGCCAAGGCGCAGGAAATCTATAAGGTGTTCTGGAACTACGACCTGAGCGCGGAAGAAGCCGCGGCCATGCTGGGCTAAAGCCTTCAAACAACCCCCCGCTTCGCTGGGGGAGCTGTTTGAAAAGACAAATGGATCATCCCCCGCAGACGATGTCCGCGGGGGATGATCTTATGTACGTATGAGTTTATGGGATATATGCTGCTTATCCGTGCATCGGGCAGCCGTGGTGCGCGGGCATTTCGCCCTCGCGGATCTCGGCGCGGCAGAGGATCAGCTCACCGAGAATGCTCACGGCGATCTCTGCCGGGGTGACGGCGCGGATGGGCGTGCCGATCGGCGTATGCACGGCCTTTAGCGCCTCCTCCGGAATGCCGCGGTCCATGAGCGTTTTGTTGACGAACGCGATCTTGCTGCGCGAGCCGACAACGCCGAGGTAGGCGTGCGGCGAGCGGAGCACCTGCTCCTCGATAATGAGATCGCCGGAATGGCCGTTCGTCATCACGACAACATAGTCCTCGGCGGTGAGCGTTACGGACTCGGCAATGTTATCATAATTGCAGACCATAGCGTTCTCAGCTCCCTTGAAGAGGGAAATGTCGGCAAAAGCCGGACGGTTATCGAGCACGACGCAGCGGAAATCCACCGCGCCGAGCATGGGTGTGAGTGCCTGCGTGATGTGGCCGCCGCCGAAGATCACAACACGGTTGAAGAGCGGCAGCGGTTCGGCGTAATAGGCGCTTGTGACGACCGTATGCGTCGTGCAGAGCGCGGCGCGCTCTTCCTCGCTTACGCCCTCGCCGCAGAGAAGGCCTTCCTCACCGTACAGGCTCGGCACACTGCCGTCGAGCGGGAGGACGAGCCAGCCGTGCTTGCCCGCTTCGATACGGTCGCACACGGCGCCTGCAAGCAGGCTCCAGCGGAGATCGTCGGCGCTCACATACTCGAAGAGCACCGTAACATCGCCGCCGCACTGCATGCCGATGTCCTCTTTATCGTTGGGCCGGAGCACAAACTCATGCACGGCGCTCTCACCGGCTTTGAGAAGCTCCATCGCCTTTTTCTCCGACTGATATTCCACGGCGCCGCCGCCGATCGTGCCGGTGATGCGGCCCTTTTCGCCGACGAGCATCGCCGCGCCCGCGCCGCGCGGCGCGCTGCCGCGATCGGCGATGACTGTTACGAGCATAGTATTGCGCTCTTCTTCGATTTCATAAAGCAGCTTGGAAAAAATCCTTCGCATGGGTATTCCTCCTGACTTGTGATATGCGGTAAATTCCTGTATACTGAAATTAATTATACTCCGGCGAAAACAGAAAGGCAAGGTACAATCCGTATGGAACTTTATGAAGCGTTTATTTCTTCCGTACCGGCGCATCTGCGCGTAACCATGGCGGTGCGCGGGCGGTATCAGGCATATGTGGAAACGGAGGGCGGCGCGGGGCTTGCCTCGCTGCCGCTGCCGGGGAAAAAACCGTATGGCGACGCGGCCATATGTACGGACTGGCTGGGAAAGCCGCTGCGCGATCTTGCAGCGCAGCTCGGCTCGGACGATATGGCGCTCTCGGCGCTCGGCTGCGCGGCGGTGAACGCATGGTTCAACCGGCGCGAGAGCATGGAGGCCCTCGGCGTCACGCTCTATCCGCCGGAGATCGACGAGGGCGACGTGTTCCGCACGCTGGAACCGGAGTGCGCCGGGAAGCTCGTTTCCACGGTAGGCCACTTTCGCGGCGGCGAAAAGCTCGCGGGCATGCGGGAGCTGCGCGTGTTTGAAAAGGATCCGCGCCCCGGCGACTATCCGGAACGGGAGGAGGACCGGCTGCTCCCCGGCTCCGATGTCGTCGTCATCACCGGCATGGCTCTCACGAACGGCACGATGCCGCACATCCTTGAGCTTTGCCGCGACTCGCAGATCGTAGCGTTGAGCGGGCCGAGCGTTCCGGTATCGCCGATCTGGTTTGATCACGGCGTGACGGCGCTTTTCGGCACTCTCTGCTGGGACATCCCCGGCTGCCGGAAAGCGATGCGTTACGGCGGCCACAAGGACACCTGGAAGTACATGGGAAAATCAGTGCTCCGCAAATAAGAAGTAAAGGCCCTGTTTCCGGAGAAACAGAGCCACAGCCTGTCGAAGAAGCCTCGCAGAGTTTGCGCCCGCAGGCGCAAATAAAGTTCAAAGCATTTTTGCC
>OKRW01003410.1_pt1 | contig 10216 bp, 7 predicted proteins | sample 1601151 | NCBI WGS metagenome assembly OKRW01 (sample SAMEA3541471, study PRJEB24748) | human gut metagenome | biome: human gut; feature: human-associated habitat; material: faeces | place: China | collected 2012 | reverse complement strand
GGGCGAGAACGCCGGTATTCTCACCGTAGGTGGTGTTGGCAGGGCCGCCGAACATGCCGGCAAAGGCGGTGGCAAGACCGTCGCCGAGCAGTGTGCGGTGCAGGCCGGGATCTTCGATGAAGTTGCGGCCGGTGGTGGAGGAGATGGCGGAGATGTCGCCGATGTGCTCCATCATGGCGGCGATGGCGATGGGTGCCATGACGAGGATGGCGGAAACGTCGAACTTCGCGATGACGAACTTCTGAAGGCCGATGAGATTCGCCTTGTTGACGGCGGCGAAGTTGACGAGCGGCTGCATCACGCCCTCTGCATCGGGCAGCTGCGCGCCGCAGGCGCTGGCGATGACCGCGACGATGTAGGAGCCGACGACGCCGAGCAGGATGGGGATGATCTTGACCATGCCCTTGCCCCAGATGTTGGCGACCACGATGATGGCCATAGCGACGAGGGCGAGCCACCAGCAGGTGGAGGCGTTATTGATGGCGGAGCCGGAGAGGTTCAGGCCGATCATGATGATCATCGGGCCGGTGACAATGGGCGGGAAGTAACGCATGACCTTCTTCGCGCCGAGCAGCTTGAACAGGAGTGCGAGCACGAGGTAGAGGAGACCTGCGATCACGATGCCGCCGAGCGCGTAGGCGAGCTTCGTTTCGGGATCGAGACCTTCATAGGCGGGCATCGTCGCGACCGTGGAGAAGCCGCCGAGGTAGGCGAACGAGGAGCCGAGGAACGCGGGGACCTTGAACTTGGTGCACACGTGGAACAGCAGCGTGCCGAGACCGGCGAACAGCAGCGTCGTCTGGATGGAGAGCGGCAGGCCGTAGCCCTGCACGAGGATGGGGACGAGCACTGTTGCGCCGAACATGGCGAACATGTGCTGCAGGCCCAGGATCAGCATTCTGGGGGTGCCCAGCTGTCGGGCGTCGTAGATGGCTTCGTGTCCGAGATCTTTCTTCATGTGATTTTCCCTCTTTGCTTTCTTCTTATTTTTATTCTCATTTGAATAAACATGGTTGGGCCCCGTGCGGGCAAAAAATAAGACCGGTAAGAAAACTTACCGGTCAAAAGAAACAATATCAATAAAAACAGAAACAGCAATACCAACGGAAGAATTTTTCTTTTTCGGCGCGGTGCAGAGCATCATGGGTCGTTCCTCCTGTTCGTTTGTTGTCGTCTGACCAAGAATACCCGAAAGCAGGCAAGATTGCAAGCCGAAATTTTGACCAATTTACATGAAAGATATCCATCGTTTTTGTGCAAAAATGCGGGCAGCAAAACGAAATTTTTCCTGCAAAAGCCCTTGCCAAATGAAATAAAGTGCAGTACAATAAGCACGACCCCTATTGATAATGCCTATAAATGGGGGATCTTCATTTAGAAAGTGTGTGTGGAGCATGGAAAAGAAAAAACTAAGCTTGCCGAAGCAGATCGGAATTGCGCTGCTGCTCGGTATTCTGGCCGGCTATGCCTTTCATAAGCTGGGAATACCCGAGTTCACGACCAACTACTTAAAGCCCTTCGGCACCATCTTCGTTAACCTCCTCAAGTTCATCGTCGTCCCCGTCGTGCTGCTGTCGATGATCGACGGCATCATCTCCATGGGCGATATGAAGAAGGTCGGCTCCGTCGGCTGGAAGACGGTCGCCTACTTCCTTGTCACCACGGCCGCGGCCTGCGTCATCGGCCTGGTATTCGCCAACCTCTTCAACAATGCAGGCTGGTTCCCCACGCTCGCGCTGGAGGACGGCGCGGTCTGGGATAAGGCCACCAGCGCCAACTTCATGGATACCCTGGTCGCCATCTTCCCGAGCAACATGTGGAAGTCCTTCACCGACGCAAACATGCTGCAGGTCATCGTGATCGCCCTGATGTTCGGCGGCGGCATCCTTGCCGCGGGCGAAAAGGGCAAGCTTGCCAAGGACCTGGTCTCCACGCTCTATGCGGTCATCGAGCGCGTGATGGCGTTCATCATTGCCCTCAGCCCCATCGGTGTGTTTACGATGATGGCGTGGGTCGTCGCCACGCAGGGCCCTGAGATCCTCGGCTCTCTTGCCGTGGTGCTCGGCTGCGCGTACCTCGGCTACATCGTCCATGCAGTCCTCTGCTACTCGTTCTCTGCCAAGGCGTTTGCGGGCATCAGCCCCTTCACCTTCTTCGAGAAGGCATCCCCCGCGATGATCTTCGCCTTTACCTCCACCTCCTCTGCCGCCACGATCCCTCTGAGCAAGGAGTGCGCGGATGAGCTGGGCGCGGAGGGCGACGTTTCCTCCTTTGTTATCCCCCTCGGCGCGACGATCAACATGGACGGCACCGCCATCTATCAGTGCGTCGCCACCATCTTTCTTGCCACCTGCTGCGGCATGACGCTGACCCTTGGCCAGATGGTCACGATCGTCGTCACCGCGACGCTTGCCTCCATCGGCACCGCCGGTACGCCGGGCGCGGGCATGATCATGCTCGCTATGGTGCTCGAGGCGATGAACATTCCCGTCGATATGATCATGATCATCTACGGCATCGACCGCCTCTTCGACATGGGGCGTACCTGCCTGAACATCACGGGCGACGTCTCCTGCGCGCTGTGCGTTACCAAGTGGGAGAACAAGAAGGCCGCGCAGACTGCCAAGTAATTTTCTGTTCCGCAATCAAAATGCCGCCCCGATTCGGGGCGGCATTTTTCGTCCGAACAAAGCGGATTGGGATTGCATTTTAACACAGCGGGGCATACAATGATGCTGCTTCGCCAAAGGCGAGGCACAGGAGGAAGAAGATGACGACTGATCGGAAACGGGGATATCTCTATATCCTGCTTGCCGCGATGCTCTATTCCACGACGGAGGTCGCGCTCAAGGCGCTCGGCGGCGCGTTTGCACCCATGCAGGTGACAGTCGAGCGTGTGCTGCTCGGCGCGGCTGCGCTGATGCCCTTTGCGCTGAACGACCTCAAAAAGCGGGATATCCAGCTTACAAAGGCGGACTGGGGCTATTTCACACTGCTCGGTTTTCTGACGGTGACGCTGCACATGTCGCTTTTGCAGATGGCGGTGCTGCACATGGACGCCTCAGCTACATCGATTATCTACTCGGGGAATCCTGTGTTCGCGGTGGCGCTGGCGCACTTCATCCTGCATGAGCCGCTGAAAAAGAACCATCTGCTGGCCATCGGCGTGGAACTTGTCGGCATTCTCTTCATCCTCAATCCCGCGCACCTTGAGATCAGCCTGCGCGGCTTTTTGGAGATCATCACCGCCACGCTGCTGTTTGCCACTTACGGTACGCTCTGCAAGCTGCGTCTGCCGCGGCTCGGCGCGCTCGTGATCACGACGTTCAACATGCTCATCGGCGGTCTGGAGCTTCTTTTCCTGCTGCTGCTCGGTGAGATTCCGGCGGTCGGTGCGCTTTACAGCGGCCTGGGGCTGGAGATATTCGCGGGCATTCCGTTTTTCACGGGCTTTACGCTCAAAACGACGCTGCTTTTGTGCCATGTCGGCATCGGCTGCGCGGCCATCGGCTTTCTGCTCACGGCGAAGATCACGGAGTACACCTCTGCGACGGAGGCGTCGTTCGTTTATCTCGTCAAGCCCATTCTGGCAACGGCGCTGGCGGTCGTCGTGTACCACGAGCATATCAGCGTGAACCGCATGGTCGGCATCGCGTTCTTTGCGGCGGCGTCGCTGTGTGTCAGCGTGCCGGTGCTGAGAGAAATGCGGCGGGAGCGCGCGGTAAAAACTTGACAATGAGAATGGAAAAGCGGAAGGGCAGCGCCCTTCCGCTTTTTTGTTATTCGTCAATGCGGGTGATGTCGTGGATCCACTTGCCGGAGTGCAGGCGGTAAAGGCCGATGGGGGATTTGATGATATATTCGATCATCAGGCAGAGGCAGAAGACCTCGTTCGGCACCTTGAGCACAAGGCCGAGCAGACACATCATCGGCAGCGTGCCGCACCAGAGGGGAACATTGTCGATAAAGAGCGAGGCATTCACATCGCCGCCGCCGCGCAGCACGCCTACGACCATCGTGGTTGAAAAGCTGTGCAGCGGGATGGCGCAGGCATAGCACATGAGCATCACACTGCAAAGCCGCTCGGCGACCGCCGAGAGCGAGAAGAGCGGCATGACGAACGGGCGCATCAGCGTCACGAACATCGTGTATTCGGCGAGGCCGAGCACAATGCCGAACGCGAACGCCGTGAAGCACAGCGCGCGGCCGATGTTGTAAACGCCCTTTAAGTTGCCCGTGCCGATCTCTTTGCCGACGATGACGGATACCGCCGCCGCGATGCCGAACACGCCGGAGGTCATCAGTTTGTCGATATTGCCCGCAAGCGTGTAGGCGGCGATGAGATCGCTGCTATTTGCCATGTGGCCCATGATGACCGTGATCATCGAAAAGCCCGTGCCCCAGAGCGTCTCATTGATGAGCACCGGCGCGCTGTAGCGCAGGAATTTACGCAGCATGTCCATGCCGGGGCGGAGAATGGCGTGCTTTATGAGCGGCATCGTGCGGCAGCGGAACGCGTAGGAGAACGCGACGACGAACTCCACCACGCGGGACAGAAGCGTCGCTACCGCCGCACCCGTGATGCCGAGCGCGGGCAGACCGAGCTTGCCGAAGATCAGCACATAGTTGCCGAGCGTGTTGCAGAGCATCGAGATCGCGAAGACAATCATGCCGAAGCGCGGATTTTCGATGCTGCGCTGCATGCCGATGTAGATGGAGGAAAGCGAGTTGAAAATGTAGGAGAAGCCGACGATGCGCAGGTACGGCTCGGCCAGCTCCACGAGTGTCAGATTGTCGGTGATGAGGTAGAGCACCTGCGCGGGAAACGCGCACAGAATGGCGGCAAACAGCACGCTCACGCCGCCCGCGATCATAAAGCCGATGCCCATGACGCGGTTGATGCTCTCGCGGTCGCCGCGGCCCCAGTATTGGCTGATGAGCACGCTTGAGCCGCTTTGCAGGCCGAAGACGACGAGCTGGATGATGAAGACTGGCACGTTCGCCACCGTGACGGCGGACATCTGATCGCTGCCGAGAAGTCCCACCATGAACGTATCGAGAAAGCCGAGCGACGTGGTGATCAAATTCTGCACGATGACCGGCAGCGCCAGTAGAAAAAGATGCTTGTAAAAGCCCTTGGGCTGGTGAAGATAGGAGAACATAATAACCTCGAATCGTGGAATTACAGCATGGGGAAGCGCGTGTCGCGGTGCACCTTGAGCGCGGAGACGAGTGCGTCGATCTCTTCTTTCGTCGTCTCGGGGCCGAAGCTGACACGCAGCACGCCCGCGGCGGTCTTTTTGTCAAGGCCCATCGCGCGGTAGACGTGGCTCAGCTGCCCGCGATGACAGGCGGAGCCTGCCGAGATGCAGATGCCCTGTGCGCCAAGTTCCGTAACGACATTCGCCGACGGGTAGCCGACGAGCGAGATCGACAGGATGTGCGGCGCGGTCCCGTCGCCGATGCGGACGACGCCGTCGAGCGCGAGGAGCTTTTCCTCGGCGTAGGCCTTGATGGCGGCGACGTGGGCGAGCTTTTCATCGAGATGGTCGGCGCGCAGCTCGACCGCCTTGGCAAAGCCTGCGATCTGGCCCGTGGCCTCTGTGCCGGAGCGCAGGCCGCTCTCCTGCCCGCCGCCAAAGATCAGCGGTTTGGGCGCGCGGATGCGCTCGCCCAAATACAGGCCGCCGATACCCTTGGGCGCGCCGAGCTTGTGCGCGCTGACGGAGATGAGGTCCGCGCCCAGCGTGTCGGCGCGGAACGGAATTTTCAAAAAGGCCTGCACCGCGTCGGTGTGCAGCAGGGCACGGGACTTTTTCGCTTTCAGAAGCTGCGCGACCTCGGCCACGGGGAAGATGCAGCCCGTCTCGTTGTTGACGAGCATCATCGTGACGAGCGCGGTGTCGTCGCGCAGTGCACTTTCGACCTGAGAGGCGGTGATGTCGCCGTTCTTGTCGGGCTTTAAGTACGTGACGGAGTAGCCCTCCTGCTCGAGGGCCTTGCAGGTCTCGAGAATCGCGCTGTGTTCCACGGCGGTCGTGATGATGTGCTTGCCGGCGTGGCGGTTCTGGTGCAGGGCAAGGCGGACGGCCCAGTTGTCGCTCTCCGACCCGCAGGAGGTGAAGACGAACTGTTCACTCTTGCAGCCGAGCGCGGCGGCAATCGTCTCGCGCGCCGCGGCGACAGCGTCGCGCGCCTGCTTTCCGATGGGGTACTGCGAGCTGGGGTTGCCCCAGCCAGAAACCAGCGTATCGTAAACGGCGTGCGCCACCTCTTCGGGAACGGGGGTGGTGGCCGCGTGATCGAGATAGATCATATCGGGAAAATCCTTTCTTTGGTCTTGTCAGAATGCTCAAATGATTATACAATATAAAAATAAAAAAGCAAGGGCGGCGGACGCTTTGCGTCGGAAACGGCAGAAAAAAGCGGAACTTTACCGCTCAAATCGCGGAAAAGGATACAAACATACATGAAAGTTGCGATCTGCACCCTCGGGTGCAAGGTGAACCAATATGAAACGCAGGCACTCGAGCAGGAGCTTTTGCACCGCGGACATACACTGGTGGATTTTGAGGAGACGGCGGACGCCTACGTCGTCAACACCTGCTCGGTCACGGCGGTGAGCGACAAAAAGTCGCGCCAGATGCTCCGTCAGGCGCAGCGCCGCAACCCGAGCGCGGTCATCGCCGCCTGCGGCTGCTACGCCCAGACGCATCCCGAGGACGTCAAAAAGCTCGGGCTCGACGTCATCGCCGGCACGAATGACCGCGCGAAGTTCATCGACCTTTTGGAGCGCGCGGCACAGGACAAAACGCCTATTGTCGATGTCGACGACGTCTGGGAGCGGCGCGATTTTGAGGTGCTGCCCGCGGGCGGTATGGTGAATCGCACACGCGCGATGCTCAAGGTCGAGGACGGGTGCGTGAACTTCTGCACTTACTGCCTCATTCCTTACGCGCGCGGGCGCGTGCGCTCGCTGCCGATGGACGAAGCTGCAAAGCAGGTGAAAGCGCTGCGTGAGGAGGGCTACCGTGAGATCGTGGTCACGGGCATCGAAATTTCGTCCTACGGCTCGGACTTCAAGGACGGGACCTCACTCATCGACCTTTTGGAGCTCATCGCGCGCGAGGGCAGCGACATGCGCATCCGCCTCGGCTCGCTCGAACCGCGGACCATCACGGAGGAATTCTGCAAGCGGGCGTCGAAGCTTCCTTACCTCTGCCCACATTTCCACCTCTCGATGCAGTCGGGCTGCGACGCGACCTTAAAGCGTATGAACCGCAAATATGATACGGCGCGCTATATGGAATCCTGCGACCTGCTGCGTCAGTATTTTGACGACCCTGCCATCACGACGGACCTCATCACGGGCTTTCCCGAGGAGACGGAGGAGGAATTCGCGCAGACGCTTGACTTCATCGCGCGCGTCGGCTTTGCCGACATGCACGTCTTCCCTTATTCCATCCGCCCGGGCACGAAGGCTGCGGAGATGCGCCAGATCGACATGCCCGTGCGCGAAGAGCGCGCTGCGCGCGCCTCGGCTGTCGCCAAGACGATGCACGAAGCGTATCTTGCGTGCTGCGTGGGCAAGATCTTCCCCGTGCTCTTCGAGCGCGACCGCAAGGGCGGCAGCGCGGGCCACGCGCCGAACTATATGGAGGTATCCGTCGCGCAGGAAGGCCTGCACAATCAGGTGAAAAACGTGAAGATCACGGCGGTCGACGGCGGCAGTCTTCGCGGTGAGTTGGAGGAATAACGCATGGCCAACCATTTTTATGCCTATATCTCCCGCATGCGCTGTGTCAAGCGCTGGGCGCTCATGCGCAACACCGAGGAGGAGAACATTCAGGAGCACAGCCACATGGTCGCGGTGCTGGCGCACGCGCTCGCGCTCATCCGCACGCGTGTCTTCGGTCTGCCCACGGACGCGAACGCCGTGGCGGTCGCCGCGCTCTACCACGACGCAACGGAGATCCTGACCGGCGATATGCCGACGCCCATCAAGTACTATAACCCCGAGATCCGCGACGCTTACCGCAAGGTCGAGGCTGTGGCGAGCGATAAGCTGCTCTCGATGCTGCCGGACGAGCTGCGCGCGGACTATGAGCCCATCATCAAGATCGAGGACGAGACGACGAAAAAGCTCGTCAAAGCGGCGGACAAGCTCTCGGCCTACATCAAGTGCGTCGAAGAGCTCAAGGCGGGCAACATGGAATTCAAAAAGGCTGCGGAGCAGACGCGCCGCGCGCTGAGCGAGATGCACATGCCCGAGCTCGACTATTTCATGGTCAACTGCATGGAGAGCTTCTCCATGACGCTCGATGAGCTCGAATGACGCGGAATTAAGGAGGAAAACACCATGAACATCATCTGGCTGGGCCATTCCTGTTTTGCGGTCGAGAGCGCGGGCTGGCGCGTCGTACTCGACCCCTACTATGTGGAGACGTATCCCGCGCTGCACATCGAGGCGGACGAGGCGCTGTGCTCGCACGGCCACCGCGACCACGCCTTTTTGGAGGCGGTGACGCTCTCGGGGCGCGACAAATCGGAAAGCCCGTTTACGGTCGAGACGGTTTCAACGTTCCACGATGACAAGAAAGGTTCACTTCGCGGCGAGAACGCCATCCATATCCTGCGCGCAGAGGGGATGACAGTCGTGCACTGCGGTGACCTCGGCCACGAGCTGAATGAGGAGCAGCTTGCGACGGTCAAGGGCTGCGATGCGCTGCTGATTCCCGTTGGCGGGTACTATACGATCGACGCGAAGACGGCAAAAAAGGTCGCGGACGCGATCGCGCCGCGCGTGCTCGTGCCGATGCACTACCGCTTCGGCGCGCACGGCTACCCTGAGATCGGCACACTCGATGAATTTCTGGCGCTGTATGAGGCAAAGAAGATCCACAAACTTGATGGGAACTCTTTCGAGCTGACGAAGAACGCACCTGCGGGCGTCATCGTGCCGCGATTTGCCGAATAAGAGAAGAAATGCAAGAGCCGCCCGTTTCGAGCGGCTTTTGCTGTATAAAGCCCTTCTTTCCCGCGTAGACTATAGTGCTTGCCCGGCTTGACCGGGGCGGAAAGGGAGGACGGAGCATGAAACGGGAGCTGCGCCGATGGGAGATTGTCGGCTTTATCGCAACTGGCCTTTTCGGGACGCTGCTGCACTTTGTGTACGAATGGACGGGCGGGAATCGCGTGATCGCGGTGTTTTCGGCGGTCAACGAGTCGACCTGGGAGCACATGAAGCTGTTGTTTATCCCGTTTCTCGTGTTCACGGTGGTGGAGTTTATTGTGTTTTCCGAGGCGTTCCGGAACTTCTTCGCCGTCAAGGCGGCGAGCATCCTGCTGGGCCTTGTCTCGATTCCGGCGCTTTTCTACACGCTGACGGGAATGTTCGGCAAGCTCCCTGACTGGGTGAACATCACGATCTTCTTCCTCGCCGACGCGCTGCTGTACTTTGTGAGTTACCGCCTGCTGACCGATGGCGCGCTGCGCGGGGGTGCGATGCAGCTCATCGGCTTTGTACTTTTGTGGGCGCTGCTGTTTACGTTCGTCTGGTTTACGTACCGCCCGCTGCACCTGCCGCTCTTTTTAGACCCCGTGAGCGGGTGCTACGGACTGGAAACACCGTGTTAAAAAAGCCCTGCCGAGAAATCGGCAGGGCCGTTACAGTTTCTATACAAATAGTATATTTTGCAGAGCTTCTGCAAAATGCGTGTGCAGAAAGGCTCTTGTGATTCGGCAGAACGGCAAAAATAAAAATCAGCAGACATGACGGAAGTTGCGAAAAGCCATCAAAGTAGCCGCGTTCCCGACAGAATCCGCCGCGATGCGGCAATGTTTGATCGAAACTGACAGATTAACATAATAAATTCGATAAAGAGATTCTACGGTGAGTTATCCACAGTTTCCACAGAGTTTTCCACACAAGTGGATTTCTCAAAATCCCATGATTTGACAGGGAAAAACTGATTTGATTTCCGCGGAGTGGAAAACATACTGTGCAGATAGGCGTGTGTCGAAATTTACATAATTCTGGAACTGGAAAATTTGTGGCAGAACAGAAATTCGATTTGTTACCATAATCGTGGAATTATGCAAGATGGAATAGACTCCTTGCAGTCTGCAAGGGGGAGCAGCGCCGCGGGCGCTGCACGGAATAAGGGGGCCATTCTCTCACGTGAGAGAATGGCCCCCTTGGACCCCCAAGAGAACG
>OKRW01003407.1_pt1 | contig 10226 bp, 10 predicted proteins | sample 1601151 | NCBI WGS metagenome assembly OKRW01 (sample SAMEA3541471, study PRJEB24748) | human gut metagenome | biome: human gut; feature: human-associated habitat; material: faeces | place: China | collected 2012 | reverse complement strand
CCAAGGATCTTCCGGTGATTCCGCTGTGGAACGACAACGTCGCCGCCGCGTCCGCGACGAACGTGAAGAACGTGTCGTTCGACTACACCAACCTGCCTACCTACAACACCATCACCAAGTGACGGCTTCGTTGTGACGTTTTGCTGCCAATCGGCAACGAAAAACGAGTGGGGGTTCGAATCCTTAATGGATTCGAACCCCCACTCGGCGTTTTGCAGCCGTTTCGTTTATTTGCTTGCGGCGTCAAACCTATGGCGTCAGCTCTGCACGTAGCTGCCCTTCGGGGACTTCCAACCGCAGTTCATCATCTCGCTGTTGAACACCATCGCACCGTCGCCATGGGCGGGGACGACGATCATGCCACCGTCGCCGTGGTGACGGGCCACACCGTCCAGCGCGGCCTTCGCAGCCTCGACCGGATCTTCCTTGGCATACAGCACACGGTCAGAAACCTGGTGCGCGGCGACTTCCTTGACGAACGCCTCACCGATGCCGGTGCAGGAGATCGCAACGGAATCGTTGTTGGCGTAGGTGCCGCAACCCGGCAGTGGCGAATCGCCAACACGGCCCGGCATCTGGTTGGTGATGCCGCCAGTGGAGGTGCCGGCTGCGATATTGCCGGACGCGTCACGTGCGACGGCGCCGATGGTGCCATGCTTCTCCCATTCGTCGCCATTGGACTGCGCCTCACGCAGGGATTCCTGACGGGCCGGGGTGATGAAGTACTCGCTGTCGCACAGTTCGATGCCCCACTCCTTGAGCAGGTTATCGCCCGGCTTGGCGAACATGACGTGCTTGGTCTTCTCCTTGATGGCGCGCGCCACATTGATCGGGTTCTTGGACGTGGTCAGACCGCATGCGGAGCCGACTTCGCCGTCAACGCCGGTCATCAGGCAGGAATCCATGGACACGATGCCTTCGCTCGTCAACGCGGCACCACGGCCAGCATTGAATTCGGGAGCATCCTCCATGACACGAATGGCCGCGCAGACGGCATCCTCGGCCGGAGCGCCCTGTTCCAGCAGCGCATAGCCGGCTTCAAGGGCCCTGTTCAGATCCTGCTCCACCTGGGCGCGACGTTCCGGCGTGTCCTTCTTGCCGCGATTGCCAGCGCCTGCGTGGATCACCAGAAGGATTCCATCCGGATCAGCCTGGGCAACCCGGACCGTCGACTGCGGCAATGCTGCTTCGTTTGTTGACATCTTCTCTCCTTCAGATATCTCGCTTATGTTTGACATTCGCAGATATCTTACGCCGGTTGCGGCAACGAAGCGCCCGACATGCGCAAAAGCGATGCCGTCGCGCCGTTACGCAATCAAAAACATATCGAAGCGCGACTGCGTCCTTTCTTACGTTTCATACTTTTGCAAATCGCAATCTCGTATTTCATGGTGCTCCTCCGTTGGTAGTGCCAGTATGTGTCAAGCGCATCGTTCCCCGGACAAAATCACGTTCTTAAGCAAAGCCACGCTTGTAAATCGGAAACACAAGTCGTTGTGGCCCCTACGGATTCATTGTATGTCGAAATGGCTGAATAATTATCCATCGCAAAAACTCTCGTAAGCAACACCTATCGAGATAAATGTAGCTTATTTTAACGTTAGCTACACTTATGCGGATAAGTGTAGCTAACGTACATGCGATGCGACTGATAGATTGACAATAAATGGATATTCGTATACTTTTTATGCGTTTTCAAATCTCGCAGAGGAGAAACATGTCAGCCGCATCGATCCTTGACAGCATGGTCTCCGTCACCAGCCTTAACCACGGCGGAGCAAGCAAAGCATTAAGTCAGGTGGGCGACAACCATCCAGTCGTCGTACTCAAAAACAATCAGCCCAGCGCGGTTATAATCACGCCCGCCGACTATCGCCGGCTCACTCAGGCTGAAGAAAATTTCGCGCTATACCGCAAAGCCGTGGAACGCCTACGCAACGATGACAGCACACTGCTTGATATGAACTGATTTTTGTTCCGCATTTCCCCTAACTCGATGGGAGATGATGGAACCATGGCAAAAGGAACGAGATACACGCCGGAGTTCAAGGCGAAGGCCGTCAGGCTGTTGACCGAGTCGCGCGGCTCGTATTCGTCGGAGACCAAGGCGATCGAACAGGTCGCCAAGGATCTGGGGGTCGCGCCGGAGACGCTGCGCCGTTGGCGCGACAAGACGGACGCCACGGTCGCGGCGGAGGCCAAGCAGTCGGCCGAAGACGCGATGGCGGAGTTGAGGAGTTTGCGGGCCGAGGTCGCGCGATTGAGGCGGGCGAACGAGATATTGACGACGGCGTCGGCTTTTTTCGCGGCGCGGCTCGACCCGACACGGCGTTGATGGTCGCTTACATCGACGAATTCAAGGACCGTTTCAGGGTCGGGCCGATCCGCAGGGTGCTGGCCGCTTCGCTGGACTGCGGGTTCATCACGCCGCGCGGCTACCGCATGTTCAGATCCAGGCCCGTCAGCCGCATGGCCGCCAGGCACGAGGCGCTGGCCCGCGGCATCCTCGAGATCCATGCCGATTTCTTCATGGCCGTGTACGGGTACCGCAAGACGCGCGCCCAGTTGTTGGCGCGGGGCTGGGATCCGGCCGAGATCGGCCGCGACCAGGTGATGAACGTCATGCGGGAATCGGGAATCCGCGGCGTGCGCCGCGGCGGGACGCCCGTCACCACCAAACCGGCGAAGGGCGCGGGCGGCAGGCCCGACCTCGTGGAACGCGGGTTCGAGGCGGAGGCGCCGAACCGGCTGCACGTGGCCGACATCACCTACGTGCGCATGGCCAACGGCTCGTTCGGCCACACGGCGTTCGCCGCCGACGTGTTCGCCCGCAGGATCGTCGGATGGGCGTGCGCCACCACCATGGACACCGGGGAGCTGCCGCTGCAGGCGCTGGAACAGGCGATGTCATGGGCCGCCTCGCATGGCGGCACGGACGGTCTCGTGCACCATTCCGACCATGGCGCGCAGTACATCAGCCTCGTGTGCACCACCAGGGTCGGGGAGTTCGGCATGCTTCCCTCGGCCGGCACGGTCGGCGACTCGTACGACAACGCCATGGCCGGGAGCGCCGACGGCGCGTACAAGACCGAGCTCGTCTGGCGACGCAAGCCCTTCCGGGATTTGAGGGACCTGGAATTGGCGACGTTCCGGTGGGTCTCGTGGTGGAACTCGAAGCGTCTGCACCGGTCCTTGGGCTACAGGACACCGGAACGGACCGAAACCGAGTATTATGCAAACCAAGCGGCGCAAGCCGCCCCACTATAAGGGCGGAACAAAAATCAGGCCATATCAATTCACTGGTTTCGATGGTTGAATTCTGCGATTGCTTCTTGGTTTTCTCCTCGGATTCCTTTGCGGCCTTGGCTTTGGCGGCTTTGTCAGCCTTGTCCTTGGCGGTCTGCTTGTCGATGCTCGCCTGCACCAGCTTCGACGCCTTGTTCACGGATCTGAGCCACGCTTTCTGCGATGTCAGATCCTTGCGGGCCTGCTCTCCGACAACGCGTAACCGAGCCGTACCATCGGACGCGTCGCAGACATAGTCATCGGCTGCGATCGGCTTCTGCGACCCGAGGGCATTGGCAAGATCCGCAAGCAGCGATGCATCGTCCAGCTTCTCCTCACTGGTTTTGGAAAGTTTTTCAGCGGTTTCATACTCCGATTTCGCCTTGCTCTCCGAAGCTTTGACGCTGCTGACCGCGCTTTGGCAGGCGGACAGCTGGCTACCGCGCTGACGGTTGCTCCATATCATCCATCCACACACCGCCGAAACCACAATCAAAACCACAACCAATGCCGCGATCACCGTGATCGTTTTCTTCGAAATCCCACGTCGATGAGGCTCATCCGGCGGAAAATCCTGAGCCATTTGCGACAGATCGATCGGCCGGCCATCCTGGTCGAGATAACCTTGCGGAGTGGTCAGAACCGGAATCGGAACCGTCTGCATGTCCTGCAGCGATCCGGCATCGGGTGCCGTCAACGGCGCTCCGCAATTGGCGCAGAAATCGCCGCCGTTGTTCGCAGTGCCGCAATGCGGGCAAAAATCGTATCGCGCCATCGTTTCCCTCTTCTTCGGACGCTCTCTTCATTATCGCAGGACGGTCACGACGAAGCCCGCTCATCGCATCAGTCGCTGCGGGTGGGGATGTACGGCAGGATGGCCGCCGCAACGCCGCTGACAGGCATGGTCTGAAGCCAAATCCGTCCAGGTCCCGTCAGCACGGTGTTGAACAGTCCTTCGCCGCCGAACAGTTTGTTCTTCAATCCTGGAACCTGACGGATCTCCATCTGCACGCTAGAGGTGAATCCTGCGATATTGCCGGTGTCCACCACCAATTGCTGGCCGGGCTGGAGATCATAAGTGACTACATCACCGTCGATTTCCGCGAAAGCGATGCCGCAGCCGCTCAGCCGCTGCATGATGAATCCTTCGCCGCCGAACAGGCCCGTGCTGAATCTTTTGCTGAAATGGATCGACAGTTGGACGCCCACTTCCGAGGCGAGGAACGCGCTTTTCTGCAGAATCAGATCCTGACCGGGCTGGATGTTCATGGCGAGGATCTGGCCGGGAAAGCTCGAGCCGAACGTGATGGAGCCTTCTCCACGGGCGGTGTAGATGTTCTGGAACAGGTTCTCACCGGAGAACGCTTTGGAGAACATGCCTCCGATTCCACCGGCCCTAGTCTCCATCTGCATGTTCGGCGTCATCCACACCATGGATCCGCCTTCGGTGATCATCTGCTCACCATTGGCGAGTCCGCATGTGACGACGGGGAATGTTCCACCGCTAATCTCGTATCTCATGGTGCTCTCCTTGCTCCTTCTTGTGGCGTGTTTGCCGTGGTGTGTCTATTGTGACACGTCTGTTGTGACGCGTCCGCGCCGGGATATACCCGATGTATGCGACACGCTTCGGCGCGTCCGTTGCCGAACGCTGCCGGAGCATTGCTGGAATATTACCGGACGTTGCTGGACGGCTATGTCAATGGTTTGTTCATATTAGCGGGCAAAATCAAACATATTACATATTAGCCGTGCGCGAGGGAAAGCAACGTTGACAGCGGAAGATTGCGTCTCGGCATTCCGACAGGTGCGCTTTGATTCGGATACGCCCAGAGACAGATACTTGGGGACTTTTGCACATCCTGGCGCTGTTAGACTGTTCGATGAAATGGTCAAGGAGGAGGCGACGCGATGACGGGACTCCAAGCGTTCTACGACGGCGACTTCGACCAGTGGATGGAAGAGGCCGGATCGGCGACGAAGGAACATATCGATGACTGATTTGGCGCGTATTCGGCGACGTTCCACGAATCGTTCTTCATCCTCGACGGGCCAAGCATCAGCGTCAGTGACGAGGAAGTGTACCGCTGGCTCAACTGGTGCGTCTTCTATGGCAGGCCGAGGGATGAGTATCCGGATGCCGAAAAGGACTGAGGGCATACGACTGCTACCGTCAAGGCCATAGCGCTATGCAATGGCCTTTTCCATACCCATAAAACCGTGAAAGTCCACATCCAAATTCCCCGATGGAATACGAGCCGAAAGTCTCGGAAAAATGTGGACTTTCACAGCAATTATCATTTCAGATGCCATCTGCGGATTTTTCTATCGACAGTACTGAACGCTTGAATTTTCCGTGCGACGCCTTCAACGTCAAGGTCATTGGAAATAGCTTTCTTGAAGCCCATCGTCTCGAATAAGTGTTGCTTAATTTTCCGTTAGCTACACTTATTCGGATAAGTGTAGCTAACGGCATGTGAAGCTACAGATATTGGCGCCTGCTCGTAGAGAGAAAGACTGATCCAGAAAAACATCATCAACGGGCTTGCTCCGGACGCTATCGCGCTGCACTAAATGGCTATTTAGAGAAGCTGGTGTCTCTTGAATTTTCTAGACGTTTCAAAGCGAGTACGCCAACTATCGAGCTCGGGAAAGTTCTCTCAATCTCGACTGAATCTATAAAGCCTCAAGAGCATGCTGGTGAAATATGGGAACATTACAGCATTCCTGCATATGACGAAAATCGTCAACCGTTGTTCGAACTTTCGGATGGAATTAAAAGTAATAAATATGCTATAGACGCAAATTGCATTTTGATTTCCAAGCTCAATCCTGCGACTAAGCGTATTTGGATGCCATCATGTACAAGCGAGCATTCTGTATGTTCAACGGAATTTATCGTTTATAAGCCGAAGAATCCTAGATATAAGAGTTTCTACTATGCGGCAATTGACTCGCAGGCTTTTACGGATTTCCTGATTGCTCATGTAACTGGTTCCACAGGAAGTCGTCAAAGAACACAGCCCAAAGCAACACTTACCTACCCAATGCCGAACCCTGGACACGACGCTATTGAAGGATTCTGCGCTTTCGCTGATCCAATCTATAAGCAAATACAAAGTAACAAGCTTGAATCCAAATGGCTTGTTTCTCTCCGCGATGCTCTTCTTCCCAAACTCATGTCAGGAGAAATTGACGTATCAAAGATTGATCTCACACAGCTAAATAGCCATTTAGCCGAACATTCCAGCATTTCAGGCAAACTGTTTCCGTTATCAACCTTGAAGGGAACAGTTATGGAGAATGCCATCCAACTCATTCTTGCCCAAATGCAGTCAGTTCTGAACTCGCCTCAGCTGAAACGCCTGAAAACCGTTCTTACAGAGACGTTGCCTGGTGGCAAAACAGTCAAAGACGATTCGGAATTGTTGCCGCTTTTTCTCACCGCGAAAGAGGTTGAAGGATGTTCGTCCAAAACCATCGAATATTACAGAAGCACGCTCAGCCTTATGACCGAAACCCTCGCCAAACCGTACACGCAGATCGAAAGCGACGACTTGCGCAAGTATCTCAACGATTACGAGGCATCCCGCGGTAGCAGCAAAGTTACCATAGACAACATCCGCCGCATCATGTCGAGCTTCTTCTCATGGCTCGAAGATGAAGACTACATAGTAAAAAGCCCGGTTCGCCGCATACACCGCGTCAAGACTGTGCAGGTCGCCAAAGAGGTTCTGACCGATGAGGATCTTGAAACCCTACGAAACACCTGTGATACAAAGCGGGACCTTGCGGTGATCGATCTGCTGGTTTCAACGGGCATGCGTATTGGCGAACTCGTCAAACTCAACATAGAGGATGTGAACCTCGCCGAGCGCGAGTGCCTGGTCATGGGCAAGGGCAACAAGCAGCGACCCGTTTACTTTGATGCGAGAACGAAGCTGCATCTAGAGGAGTATCTGCACACAAGAGCTGATCATGCTCCGGCGTTGTTCGTCGCCCTTGACTCAAGCGCACGCCGTGTAACTATCGGCAATCTTGAGCAACGGCTGCGCAAACTTGGCAAATCTGCCGGCGTATGTCACGTCCATCCGCATAAGTTCCGCCGCACATTGGCAACCCATGCCATTGATAAGGGGATGCCCATAGAACAGGTGCAAAAGTTGTTGGGCCATGCCAAAATAGACACGACCATGCATTACGCGATGGTCAACCAAAACAACGTGAAAGCTTCGCATAGGAAGTATTTGGAATGAGACTCGGGGATATCTGCAGCAAAATCGGTAGTGGCGCGACACCTCGCGGAGGGAAAGAAGCTTACTCGACATCCGGTATTCCCATCATTCGAAGTCAAAACGTTCTTGATTGGTCTTTTAGCTCCAATGGACTTGCTTACCTTAACGACGAGCAGGCAAAAACACTTTCGAATGTTGAAGTACATCAAGGTGACATTCTTCTCAATATCACCGGTGATTCAGTCGCTCGTGCCTGTATTGTGCCAAGTGACGTTATACCTGCAAGAGTAAATCAACATGTTGCAATTCTTCGTCCCAAAGAAAAAGCAAATGCGACTTTCATCCTCGCTTGGCTGCAAACTAATAAAGACCTTCTCCTCAAGCTTGCCTCTTCAGGGGCTACACGAAATGCTTTAACTAAAAGGATGCTTGAAGGATTAGATATTAATCTACCTTCCATAGATATTCAGAACCATATTGCAGAACTCATTAGCCTTATCCAATCAAAAATAAACTTAAACATTAAGCTAAATGGCTATTTAGAGGAACTGTGCGAGTGTCTTGCCGCTCATGAATCGGGCACGAAAACTGAGATTATGCAGCTCTGTAGCCTTGTGTCAGAGAAGGTACCATGTAATGAGGCAGTTCTGAATACATATGTCTCCACTGAATCGCTTTTGTCGGATAAAAGAGGCAGACAACGCGCGTCTTCCCTGCCTCGGACAGGGAAAGTGACCGTTTATCGGTCCAGTGACGTACTGATTTCAAACATTCGTCCATATTTCAAAAAGATTTGGTTCGCTGATTGCGATGGAACCTGCTCTGGAGACGTACTGGTCTTCCGCGCAAAGAATCCGTTACTCGCTCCCTACCTATATTCGATATTGCATGCGGATTCATTCTTTGAATTTGTCATGAAAGGAGCAAAAGGCACGAAAATGCCTCGTGGCGACAAAAGACAAATGCTCACATATCAAGCAGCTAGCTCCCCCCGTCAAGACACGATTGCTTCAACAACAATTTTGACAGAACAAATCGCAATAAATGACAGGGAAAATGATAAGCTTACCGCTCTCCGAGATGTAATTCTCCCCAAACTCATGTCAGGAGAAATTGACGTATCAAAGATTGATTTCACGCAGCTAAATAGCCATTTAGCTTAGTATTCAAAGCTATTTTCTGGAAAACCGCTTCAAAGAATCTCTCAACTTTTAGTCGTGATTCTGAATCAAGAACAGGAACTCGGAGAGTTTTAAGACGATCTGTTGACAATTTGCCAGCGCCTAGATAACGCCCGAATTCTTGCGCACTTTCGGATTCCGGCCCTGACGTAAGAGGGCATGGCCCGCGTCCTGTGTACGATTTTCATTCGCCAAAACAAAAAACCGCGATTGGAAGCCAGGAGACGGAACCATGCCCGAGAACATCATACAGATCGACCAGAACCTGCTCGAGACCAGGCTCGACCGGCTGATCACCGAGAAGATGACGCAGATCCTCAACGCGATGCTCGACGCCGAGGCCGACGAGATCACCGGGGCCGCCAGATACGAGCGCAGCGGGGGACGGAAGGCGTACAGGGCCGGCCACTACGAACGCAAGCTCACCGCCAAGGCCGGCAGGCTCGAGCTGAAGGTGCCGAAACTCAAGGGCGCCCTGTTCGAGTCCGCGGTGATCGAACGCTACCGGCGGCGCGAGCAGAGCGTCGAGGAATCCCTGATCGACATGTACCTGGCGGGCGTGAGCACCCGCCAGGTCGACGACATCAGCCAATTGCTGTGGGGAGACCGCATGCCCTCGCAGACATTGAGCGACAAGCTCAAAAGGATCTACGGGGAGATCGACCAGTGGCGCACGAGGCCGTTGGAATCCGAATACCCGTACGTGTTCGTGGACGGCGTGTGGCACAAGCGCTCATGGGGCGGGCGCGTGGAGAACGTGAGCGTCCTGGTCGCCATCGGAATCAACGCGGAGGGGCATCGCGAGGTCATCGGCGTCACGGAGGGCATGAGGGAGGACTCGGCCAGCTGGGAGCAGTTCTTCAGAGGCATGATCGAACGCGGCCTGAAGGGCGTCAGGCTCGTGGTCGGCGACCGGTGCGCCGGACTGGTGGCCACGGTCGGCTCGATGCTGCCCAAGGCGAAGTACCAACGCTGCATGGTGCATTTCATGCGCAACGTGCTCTCCAAGGTCCCGCCGATCCACAGGGAATGGGCGTCCGCCGCCCTGAAGGCGGTATTCGCCATGGAAAGCCGGGAATCCGCGCTGGACAAAGCCGAACAAGTCGCCGCGGAGATGAGGTCTAGGAGGCTGAGGGCCGCCGCCAACTGCCTGCGGGAGGGCGTCGGCGAGACGACGACCTACCTGCTGGACGAGTTCCCGGACGGGCACCGCAGGCGCATCCGCACGAACAACATGATCGAGCGGTTGAACAGGGAGATCCGCCGGCGCACGCGCGTCGTGGGCGGCTTCCCCGACGGGAACAGCGCGCTCATGCTCGTCTGCGCGCGCATCCGGTACGTCACCGCGAACGAATGGTCGACCCGCCGCTACCTCGACATGTCCCGGCTCGATGACAACCTCGTGGAAGCGAACTGATCATCGCTCCATGGACGGCCATGATCCAAAGTGCGCAACTTTTCGGGCACTACCGAGTGATGCGGCAACGACTTGTGCCATATGTGCACGAAACATTATCGCATTGTC
>OKRW01003404.1_pt1 | contig 10232 bp, 10 predicted proteins | sample 1601151 | NCBI WGS metagenome assembly OKRW01 (sample SAMEA3541471, study PRJEB24748) | human gut metagenome | biome: human gut; feature: human-associated habitat; material: faeces | place: China | collected 2012 | reverse complement strand
TAATGTCATCGCCAAATGAGAAAGCCGATGATCAGTCAGATAAAAGTAAGGATCGTATCTGGGGTGGGTAGTCACTATATGGCACCACAGACGATAGTTATTTCTTCTACAAAGTAGACTAATGATTAACAAGCTGAAACTGAAACGTTTCGGCTTTTTTGTTTTCGTCATAGTGACATTTATGTCACTATTTTTTATTGGCCGTATTACCTATAATAGAACCATAACTGAGAACAGCGACAGGAGTTCTTAATAAAAAGGAGAGTCGTACTATGATTGAATTTTTGATGTCAAAAAATGTGACTTATTTGGAATTGTTTTATATCTTTTTGGGAGTAGTTCTTTCAAAGGTATACCTTGCTTTGCGTGGCCGGAAGCACGCTAAACGTGACGTATAACAAAAAGGGTAGCACTCAATGCTATCCTTTTTTACTGTCTTCATAAGTTTTAATCATCTTCTTCTGTGGTGTGGCCATTGGGAACTGGTCGAAGTCCTCAGCCGCTACCCAGCATAACTCCTTATCGGTAGTGAGTTTGTCGTCATTGACGCTACCTTCTACCATCTCGATGGTCCATTTTTGGTGGCTGAAGGTATGCTTTACGGGTGTAAAGCTATTGTTTGTCCACTCTGGTTTGAGGGCATAATTTTCCTCAAAAATAGCTTTTTGAGAGACTGTCTCGAGAATACTATCATCCTTTTCAAAAAGGCTGAGTTGTTGGCCAATAAAGTCTGTTTCCATGATAGGGAAGGACCAGAAACCACCTAGCAGACGTCCCTCGATATTTTTTTCGAGCAGAAATTCACCCTTTGCATTTCTGATAATAAAAGCCTGAATTTGCATGGGTTTAGGCTTTTTCTTTGGCAATTTGATGGGGTATTTGTCATAGGTTCCATTGAGATAGGCTGCACAGAAAAAGCGAATAGGGCTTTCGTCGGGTCTTGGATTTTTAGCTGATTCGATATCAGTCCCAAGGTCCATAAGTGCCTGGTTAAAGTCACCTGGACGGTCAGGGTCAATCAAAATGTCCATAATCGCTTGGAAAATCTTACGATTTTTGGCGTCTCCGATATCGTAGTTAACCTCAAAGAGACGAGCCATAACCCGCATAACATTACCATCAACAGCAGGTTCTGGGAGCCCAAAAGCGATGCTAGAAATAGCACCAGCAGTATAGGGTCCAATGCCCTTGAGTTTGGCAATGTTTTCATATGTCTCTGGAAACTGACCATCAAAGTCATCCATGATTTGTTGCGCAGCCTTTTGCATGTTTCGGACACGTGAATAGTAACCTAGTCCCTCCCAAGCTTTGAGAAGCTTCTCTTCTGGGGCTTCGGCCAAATCTTTAACTGTTGGGAACCAGTCTAAAAAGCGCTCGTAATAGGGAATAACAGTCTGAACCTGGGTTTGTTGTAGCATGATTTCACTGACCCAGATATAGTATGGGTTTCTAGTCCTACGCCAGGGGAGGTCTCGTTTCTCTCGATCGTACCAGTCCAGGAGGGTGCGACGAAAAGAGACGATTTTCTCAGCATCCCACATGACAATGCCGTATTCTTTTAAATCTAACATGTCTCTATTGTAGCAAAGAAATCTTTTTTCAAAAAATTATGCGTTTTTCTGTTAAAAAGATTGACAAAAGTAAGCGTTTACATTATACTAAAAGTGTAAAGAAGATAAGGATTCATCAAGGAGGTAAGAGCCATGGTGAGAGTAAATATTTCAAGGTACAAAAACGGAGACTAAAATCTCTAAACAAAACAGTAGGCAAAACAAATAACTTTACCAATCATCTCTGAGGAGCGTGACCGCATGACAGTAGGGCGTTACAAGAACGGAGATTAATTCAGTCGCATAAAATAGCTACAAGGGAGTGATACCACCAGAAGTCGAAAGCCAAACTCAAATCTGTTAACTTAAGAAAAGTGAGGTAAAGCTCATGAGAAATGTTAGTAGGTATAAAAACGGCGATTAAAAATGTTGCATAAAATAGCTACAAGGGAGTGATACCACCAGAAATCGAAAGCTAAACTCAAGATTAACGTCAAAAAGTGAGGTAAGGCTCATGAGAAATGTTAGTAGGTATAAAAATGGAGACACTTAAGCTGTTGCGTAAAATAGCTTAAGGAGTGATACCGATGCCAAATGAGTAAACTATCGACAAAAGTTAAATGCTTAAATCTTGTAACAAAGTACCGAGGTGACGCTTATGTTGATGTTTGATGTAAGTCGTTATAAGAACGGCGACAAGTAAATCTCATTGAGTGGTCAATGGGGAGATAGGTCTCAAATCATACGAATCAGAGGTGATTACTATGATGATGAATTTAGGACGTTATAAAAATGGAGACACTTCAAGTTATTGCATAAAATAGCTTAGGGAGTGATACCAATGTAATAGAAAATTTACAATACAAAAAAGTTATTTGTAAGTTGATGGAGGTAATCTATGATTGCTAGGTATAAAAATGGTGACACACAATGACTCCTCCTTATGAAAATATTTTTTACAAAATTCCAAAAGGATGTTCTAATGACAATTGAAGAATCTTAAAAGCTCATTCTAGCGTGTAAGAATGAGCTTTTTGATATGTTGAATTTTAGTGAAGGACTCTTAGTCCTTATTGTTTAACTGGACCTTTCGTAGGAGAGCCAGTCTTTTTTGTTCTTCGACTAGAGCCATAAAGATTTGGTATTGATTTTTAAGATGCGGCAGGAAGCTCTTAGGAATCTTGCTATCAAAGCTTAGGTTGTTCAGAAATATGGGGGCGCTACTGTCTCTATAGATTTGTCCTTGGAAGAAGTAGTTGTCGGTCACGATATCAATTGAGATACGTGATGAGCGCCATCGACGTTTGCGCATGTACTTGGGTTTCCAACGAATCTTAAGTTGTTGGTCCTTGATATACCACCCCATGATGTCTATTTTAGCGGTCTGTTTCGTTTTGTCATCACAGTAGGTTACTGGTACGCTTAGAACCTGTTGGCTTCTTGGTGAGGTTAAGAAGGGATGAAAATCAGGAATGAAGTCGTAGTCCTTGCTGGATACTTCCGAAAGACCGTTTTCTTCTCGTATTTTGCTACGACTGGCGTACTTGAAGAAGTCAAAACTCTTATCCTGTCTTTCTAGTCGATCAGCCTCTAATTGATATCTTGTTACCTGGTCACCGATATTTTTTGTGGTCTTGAGGTAACGCATGATTTCTTCATCCTTGTAGTAAAGAGTGACGAGATTTTTTAGACGCTGACTAGGGTCCAGAGAGTGTAACTTGTCTGGAAAAGACAAGATTTGTATGCTATGAACAGAGGCCAAAGGGACAGCAGCGATGCCTGATAAGACCTTGTCTTGTTCAAAGAGGGAGACGGTATCAAAATGACTGGTATGACCAAGTTGATGTCTTATGTCAACAACAAAGAGGTTATTGTCCTGTTTGAAAGTGATAATGTAGGTGTCACTCGGACCTAAGTTTTTAAGGTTATATTCTAGGGAAGTAATAGGAATATTATAGTAGTGGTTAAAGGTTGGAAGCCCTAGTTTTTCTCCTAATTTCTTTTTATGATAAAGCATTCTCTTATTTTAGCATGAAGTTTGACCGGAGAAAAGATGACGCATAGGGCTTAATTTTTTTCTGAGGGATTCAAATTTCTAACTCTTTACTTTTTCCTTGCATTATCTTTCAAACTTTGGTAGAATTATATCTTGTGAGTGCACCTCACTTACTCGTGGCGAAAGACCATGAGTCATTAGACCAAAAGAGGAGGAAAATATCAATGGCTAAATACGAAATTCTTTATATCATTCGTCCAAACATTGAAGAAGAAGCTAAAAACGCTTTGGTAGCACGTTTCGATTCTATCTTGACTGACAACGGTGCAACTGTTGTTGAATCAAAAGATTGGGAAAAACGTCGTCTTGCATACGAAATCCAAGATTTCCGTGAAGGACTTTACCACGTTGTTAACGTTGAATCTGATAACGATTTTGCTCTTAACGAGTTTGACCGTCTTTCAAAAATCAACGGTGACATTCTTCGTCACATGATCGTTAAACTTGACGCGTAAGAAGGTAAATTATGATTAATAATGTCGTACTCGTTGGTCGCATGACCCGTGATGCGGAACTTCGTTATACACCAAGTAATGTTGCAGTTGCTACATTCAGTCTTGCAGTTAATCGTAACTTCAAGGGTGCTAATGGTGAACGTGAAACTGACTTTATTAACTGTGTTATCTGGCGCCAGCAAGCTGAAAATTTGGCTAACTGGGCTAAGAAAGGCGCATTGATTGGAATTACAGGTCGTATTCAGACTCGTAACTATGAAAATCAACAAGGTCAACGTGTTTACGTAACTGAAGTTGTCGCTGATAATTTCCAAATGTTGGAAAGCCGTGCGGCACGTGAAGGTCACAGTGGTGGTTCTTACAACGCTGGAGGATTTGATAATTCAAATTCATTCGGTGGAGGAGCTTCAACTGGTGGTTCATTTGGTGGATCACAACCTGCACAATCTACACCAAACTTCGGTCGTGACGAGAGTCCATTTGGTAATTCAAATCCAATGGATATTTCAGATGACGATCTCCCATTCTAAGAATGGACAAAACGAATTAAATATATAAAGGAGAAATAAACATGGCTCAACAACGTCGTGGCGGATTCAAACGCCGTAAAAAAGTTGATTACATCGCAGCTAACAAAATCGAATATGTTGATTACAAAGATACTGAGCTTCTTAGCCGTTTCGTTTCAGAACGTGGTAAAATTCTTCCACGTCGTGTAACAGGAACTTCAGCTAAAAACCAACGTAAAGTAACAACAGCTATCAAACGCGCTCGCGTAATGGCTTTGATGCCTTTCGTAAACGAAGATTAAAAAAGAGGTCCAGTGGACCTCTTTTTCATGAGCTTGAAAATAAGACTCAAAATAATGCCCTCGACAGAGGGTGTTTTTTTCTGTCTTGATTTTCTAACCCTTTGTCCTTTCTATTGCTGACAGTGCTGAGTTTTATTTTATACTTTAGGGAAAAAGAAAAACCAACTGGTTTTCTCATTTATCTTGAGGAGCTAGTTGGTTGTTTTGTGGTATATAGAGTGTGTTTTCTAAGAAATCATCAAATTTTTGGTCGTTAACGAGGATATCGACATTATCTTTGAAGACCTTGAAGCGGTTTGTTAACCAGTGTGTTTTGATATCCGCCCAATTATTGAAGCGGCTCCACCTATAAGGAAGTGTTGGGTCCTGTTTTTCAAAGACATAGATACTGCCGTCTTTTTCGTAAGCTATAGCCGTGTGGAAATTGCTAACATCACCAGGGCTATTTTGAAAGACCGAGAGGAGTTTTACCTTTTCTGGAAACTTGAGTCCAGCTTTTTTCCAAGCTTTAAGAAGGTCATCCGTAGACTGGTAGCTGATATTATCCCCAAAGAGGAGACTATAGAGAGCTTGATCCTTGGAAGTTAGCTCTTTGTGGCGTGACTTAAGATCTATAAATTCGTTTTGAGAGGGGAGGTCCAATTTGGTGAGGTCCTCTGAGCTTGTAATAAGGTCATGAAGAAGGAGGAACGATGTTCGTCGGCAGTTTAAGTCATCAGTAAAATGTGATTTGTTATCTTCGAAAGTTTTTTCATTAAGGAAGGTGACGAATTGATTTTGATCCTTGCCGATTTTACTTTGAGTCCATTTTTTGACAACAGGTTGGAGGTTTGTATTTTCCTGATTGTAACGAGCAATATAAGGGGCTAGATTGTCCCAGTCTTTTGTCGGGATGCCCTTACTTTTTAAGGCTTTTGCTAGTTGTTTTTCCTGAGTGGAAGTCGTCACATTGTTAAAACTATAGTAAGCTTGATAGTTTTTCTGAGTATTCTTGTGGCCACAAGCCATAAGTAATAGGCAGCAAGCAATGATTAGTAGAGGGAATTTGATACGCATCTATTGGAATTCTTTCTTTTGTCTATTAACTTTAACATTTTAGTATAGAATAGCCAACTGTGTCAAGATTTCTGACGTAAAAAAGCACCCTTATGGGTGCTTGAGGTTGATTAAGATGCAGGTGCGTAAGTACTTTGGACGTTGTAATGACGTTTGAAGAAGTATTTGGCAACACCAGCGATGACACCAATGATAAGGATCACAATTGGTGAAAGACCAGGGTTGAGGTAGCTTGGAAGAAGGGCTGTAAGACTGAAGAGAGCAAACCATGCAATAAAAGAGAGTGTGATGACGGTCATGCTGAACCACCATTTTGGACGTTCTTCTTTTGGTTTGTTATTGTGACGGTAGATGTAGTGATAAGGGGTATACATAGCAAGGCCTCCAATGAATGACACTGAAAGAAGAGTTGTGAGACCGTAGCTAGTTTGTGTACCTGAGAAACCAAAGATAGCGTTCATGATAGCAACGATGGCTAGAAGGAAGAGTGAGGTATCAAGCCACATCTTCCAAGGTGTTTTATCTGTTTCTGGCACTTCTTTGTTAGGCTTACCAGTTTCAGGTTTTTGGTGTTTTTCAGGAGAGAAACTAGCAGCCCAAACAGTTGGAGCACCAAGGAGTCCACGTCCTGTAATTCCTTTTTTCTGATTTTCGATAAGTTCAGGAATGACATTGCCAAGAATGTCTTTGATTTCTTGGTCTGATTTACCATCTTTGATGAGTTGGTTAGTTGCGATGTGGATAAATTCTTGGTTTTTCTTGGTGAGTTTTTGGATGTCCATGAGATGACCTTTCGATAAATAGTATTATTTTTTAGTTTTGTAGTTTAGGGAAAAGAAGAGGCTCTATGTTAGAACCATTTTTTCCTGATAAAGTAGATAACAACGCAGGATGACCCGAAGGCTGCCATGAAGAAGATGACCCAAAAGGCGTTATCTAAATCGTTTAGTGGCATAGAATTGTTTTTAAAGTTCATACCGTAGGCGGAGAAGATAACGGTTGGGATATCCAGAGCCATAGTCATGAGAGCGAGTGTTTTCATGATTGTGTTCTGGTTATTGCCGATGATAGAGGCAGAGGTTTCAGCCATGGCATTCAAGACGTTTTCATAGATGCCTGCCATCTCAATGGCCTGTTGGGTTTCGACCAGCGTATCTTCCAGGAGATCCTCGTCCTCGATATATTTCTTCAAGCTAGAGGCGTTACCTGTTAGCTTTTTGACAATTCGCTCATTCATCTTAAGTGAGGCTTTTAGATAGACAATGGATTTTTCCAATTCCATCATGTCAATCAAGTGCTCGTTTTTAGTCGCATTTTCCAACTGAGCTTCCAATTTATCGCTCTGACGGTCGATAGAACGTAGGGCGGTTAGGTAAAGTTGCGCATTGCGATAGAGAATCTGAAAGACAAAACGGGTCTTCATGAAGGTGTAGAAGTTACGTACACGGTGGTTGAGGAAGTTATCCATGAGGCTAATGTCCTCAAGACAAGTAGTAACAACCACCTCATCAGTAACGATGATACCCAATGGAATAGTGACGTAGTAGCTTTTGTTATTACGCTCTTCATGGGTTGGGACGTCGACCAGAATGAGGGTGTAGTCATCTTCGACATCGATACGTGAAGTTTCTTCCACGTCCAGAGGGGCGCGGAGGTCTTGAATATCAATGTTAAACCGTTCTGCGACCTTCATGGCCTCTTCTTGGGAAGGGTTCACCAAATGAATCCAAGCACCAGGCTCGAATGTTTCAATTTCTTTGAATTCTTTTCCGGTGGATAAGAACATCTGTTTCAATGGGAACCCCTCCTTTGTCATTAAGTAAGCGCTAGCGTCTTGATTATAAAAGGATTTTTACAATCGCTTTTAAGTCCAATAAACACTGCTCTTAACTTTTTTAGTGCTGTCAAATGAGGCTTGGGATGATGTTCCTTGCCTTTTTTAGACACTCCACCATTATACTACATTTGAAACATTTTTGGGCTGGATAAATTGAAATTTTGTTATAATTATGAGAGAAAGTCGGGATGGATTTTCCATCCGTCTGTAGAAAGGAGCGGCAGTAGCTTTTGGGCTAGGGCCTCTTAAAAATATGCAAGATAAGTTAGTGATTCATGGAGCAAGAGCTCACAATTTAAAAAATATCGATGTGGAGATTCCGCGTGATAAACTGGTGGTGGTGACGGGCTTGTCAGGTTCTGGTAAGTCTTCTTTGGCCTTTGATACCATCTATGCAGAGGGGCAACGTCGTTATGTGGAAAGTCTCTCAGCCTATGCCCGCCAGTTTTTGGGAAATATGGAGAAACCTGATGTGGACTCGATTGATGGTTTGAGTCCTGCCATCTCCATTGACCAGAAAACAACAAGCAAAAACCCTCGTTCGACGGTCGGAACGGCAACAGAGATTAATGACTATCTTCGTCTCCTTTATGCGCGTGTGGGTGTCCCTTATTGTCCTAATGGTCATGGGGCCATTCAGTCGTCCTCTGTGGAACAGATTGTGGACGAGGTTCTAGCTCTTCCTGAGCGTACGCGTATGCAAATTTTGGCACCGATTGTTCGTCGTAGAAAAGGGCAACACAAGGCCGTTTTTGAGCGTGTACAAAAGGACGGTTATGTTCGTGTTCGTGTAGATGGTGAGATTTACGATGTCACAGAAGTGCCAGAGTTGTCTAAGTCTAAAATGCATAATATCGAAGTGGTTGTGGACCGCTTGGTGAATAAGGATGGTATCCGTAGTCGTCTCTTTGATTCGGTTGAGGCGGCCCTGCGTTTAGCAGATGGCTACTTGATTGTGGATACCATGGATGATAATGAGCTGCTTTACTCAGAACATTATTCTTGTCCGGTTTGTGGCTTCACAGTGCCAGAGTTGGAGCCTCGTCTCTTTTCATTCAATGCGCCATTCGGCTCTTGTCAGACCTGTGATGGTTTGGTAATAAACTGGAAGTTGATATGGATTTGGTTATCCCTGATGCTAGTAAGACCTTACGTGAAGGTGCTCTGGCGCCTTGGAATCCTATTTCGTCCAACTACTATCCAGCCATGCTTGAGCAGGCTATGGAGCAGTTCGGCGTGGATATGGATACGCCATTTGAAGATCTTAAAAAAGAAGAACAAGATTTGATTCTCTACGGATCTGGGGATCGTGAATTTCATTTCCATTATGTTAATGATTTTGGTGGGGTGCGTGATATTGACATTCCTTTTGAAGGGGTTGTGACTAATATCAATCGTCGCTATCACGAGACCAATAGTGATTTCACTCGCAATGTCATGCGAGGTTATATGAATGAGCTGTCATGTCCAACTTGTCATGGCTATCGTCTTAACGAAGCAGCACTCTCAGTTCGTGTTGGTGGTGAGAATGGTCTCAATATTGGTCAAATCTCTGATTTGTCTATTTCAGATCATCTTAAGGAAATCGATAACCTTGAATTAGGTGAAAACGAGGGAGTGATCGCTCGTCCAATTGTTAAGGAAATCAAGGATCGCTTGACTTTCTTAAATAATGTAGGCCTTAATTATTTGACTCTCTCTCGTATGGCTGGAACTCTTTCAGGTGGTGAGGCTCAGCGAATCAGACTTGCAACTCAGATTGGTTCAGGCCTTGTAGGTGTTGCGTATATCCTGGATGAGCCAAGTATCGGACTTCATCAGAGAGATAATGACAAGCTTATCGGAACTCTTACCCATCTCCGTGACCTGGGCAATTCAGTTATTGTAGTAGAACATGATGAGGACACTATGTATGCAGCGGACTGGATTGTGGATATAGGTCCGGGAGCGGGCGAGCACGGCGGACAGGTGGTTGCAGAGGGAACAGCTGAGGATATTAAGAAGAATAAGAACTCCGTAACGGGTGCGTATCTCAGTGGCCGACTTGCAATACCTGTTCCGGCTAAGAGAAGAGAGCCGACAGGATTTATCAGTGTTAAGGGAGCTAAGGAAAATAACCTTAAGAATATAAATGTTGATATTCCGCTTGGTGTAATGACATGTGTAACAGGTGTGTCAGGATCAGGCAAGAGTTCACTTGTAAATCAGATATTATATAAGTCACTGGCCAAGAGCCTTAACAGAGCCCTTACAATTCCCGGACAGCATAAGGAAATTACAGGTGTTGAAAATCTAGATAAGGTTATAAATATTGACCAGTCTCCAATAGGTAGAACGCCACGATCGAACCCAGCTACATATACTGGAATGTTTACGCCAATTAGAGAGCTTTTTGCAGCATTACCAGAGGCAAAGCTTAGGGGATATGAGAAAGGTAGATTTAGTTTTAATGTAAAAGGTGGGCGGT
>OKRW01003398.1_pt1 | contig 10248 bp, 9 predicted proteins | sample 1601151 | NCBI WGS metagenome assembly OKRW01 (sample SAMEA3541471, study PRJEB24748) | human gut metagenome | biome: human gut; feature: human-associated habitat; material: faeces | place: China | collected 2012 | reverse complement strand
GCCCTCTCCGGCCTGGCGGGGCAGGGGGCGCAGGCCGCGGGAAGCGACGCGCTGCGCAGCAACCTCCTGGCCCTGGCGGGAGCCGTGCTCATGGCCGCGCACTGGCTGGCCGGACGCCAGATTCGCCAGACGCTGGCCGCGGAGGTCTATACCCCCGTCCTCTACCTGATCACGGCGGCGCTGCTGGCCCTGTGTCTGCCCCTGTCCGGCGGCTTCCGCATGCCGCTTTCGGCCTTGCCCTACATGGCGGGACTGGTCATCGGCAGCACGCTCCTGGGCCATGCGGTGTTCGCCTATGCCCTTTCCGGCGTGTCCGCGAACGTCATCAGCTTTGCGCTGCTGGGCGAGCCCGTGGGCGCGATGATCTTCAGCATGATCTTCTTCGGCGAGGTACCTACCTGGCCGGTGGCCCTGGGCGGCCTGCTCACGCTGATGGGGCTTACGCTCTATCTGGCCTTTGCGGGCGGAGAAAAGCAGCCCGCCTAGCGCCACAGGTATTTTTCCAGATCCACGGTGCCATCCTTCCGCAGGCCCACGCCCTCCATCTCCAGCAGCAGGCGGTGCGTCTCCCGGCCGCAGGGCGAGAACGCCGCGCTCAATCCGCCCTGCCGGTTGACCACGCGGTGGCAGGGCACATCCGGCGGAGCCACGCTCAGGGCATACCCCACGGCGCGGGCGGCCCGCGGGCTGCCGATCCTGCGGGCAATCTGCCCGTAGGTGGCCACGCGCCCGCGCGGGATCTCCCTCACGGCGGCATAGACCCGTTCAAACATTCCCATCCATGCGCCCCCTTTGCGCCATCTTCCCTGGGATGATACCACAAAAGGCCGAGCGCGGAAACCTGTTTTTCAGAAGGGACCGGCGATACAACTATGCAGGAACGCTCAACGCTCATGACGGAGGGCTCCGTCTGGCGGCACATCGTTCGATTTGCCCTGCCCGTGTTCTGGGGGAACCTCTTCCAGCAGCTCTACAACGTGGTGGACTCGCTGGTGGTGGGCAACTTTCTGGGCAGCGACGCGCTGGCGGCGGTGGGCTCCTCCAGCCATCTGATTTTTCTGCTGGTGGGGCTGTTCAGCGGCATCTTTACGGGGGCCAGCGTGGTCATTTCGCGCTACTACGGCGCGCGGGATGATGCGGGCGTGCGGATGGCCGTACACACCACCGTGGCCTTCGGCCTGGTGGCGGGCGTGGTCATCACCATCGCGGGCGTGCTGCTCACGCCCCGCCTGCTGATCTGGATGGGTACGCCTGAAAGCGTGCTGCCTAACTCGATCCTGTATTTCCGCATCTACTTCGGCGGCATCATCTTCGTCATCCTCTACAACACGGCGGCGGGCATCTTCCAGGCCGTGGGCGACAGCCGTCATCCCCTGTATTACCTGATCGTTTCCTCGGTGGTCAACGTGGTGCTGGACCTGCTCTTCGTCGCAGGCTTTGGCATGGGGGTGGATGGCGCGGCCCTGGCCACGGTCATCTCCCAGGCCGCGAGTGCGGCGCTGGGCTTCTGGCGGCTGTGCCATACGACCGGGCCTTACCGCATCTGGTTTCGAAAGGTGCGCTTTCATGGCCGGACGCTTCGCCAGCTGCTCACGCTGGGCATTCCCTCCGGGGTGCAGAACTCCATCATCGCCATCGCAAACGTGGTCGTCCAGTCCTCCATCAACCTCTACGGCCCCATGGCTATGGCGGGCTGCGGCTCCTATTCCAAAATCGAGGGATTCGGCTTTCTGCCCATCAACAGCTTCGCTTTGGCGCTGGCCACCTTCATCGGCCAGAATCTGGGCGCGAAACAATATGACCGCGCCCGGCGCGGCGCGCGTTTTGGCATCCTGTGCAGCCTGATGATGGCCGAGGTGGTAGGCGTGGGTATCAACCTGCTGGCTCCATGGCTGATTTCGCTGTTCAACGGCGATCCGCAGGTCATCGCCTTCGGCACGCTGCAGGCGCGCACGGTTACGCTGTTCTACTTCCTGCTGGCCTTCTCGCACTCGGTGGCGGGCGTGATGCGCGGCGCGGGGCGGGCCATCGTACCCATGCTGGTGATGCTGGTGTGCTGGTGCGTCATCCGCGTCAGCTATATCATGCTGGTGGCGCGCGCATCCGGCAATATCCAGATGGTGTTCTGGGCCTATCCCATCACCTGGGCGCTCAGCTCCGTGGCCTTTTTGATCTATTTCCTGCGCGGCGACTGGCTGCATTATCTGGAAAGGAAAGAAAGGGCGGCCTGAAGGGGCGGCCCCTTCGCTTGACTTGTCCCGCCGCTTGAGCTACAATAGCCTCGGCTGTGCGGTGTGCGGCGGTTCATCATCATATATTGCCATTATTTATCATCGCTGGAAGTCCGCGTGGCCTGACGCCCGGCCCCTTTGCGCGGGGCCCTCTGTCCCCCAACCATTACGGAAAGGAAGGAACGCCATGTTTGGACACCGCCCCGAAGGCCGCCGTGTGCGCGATGTGGACCCCATCGTGCAGATTACCCCGTACCTCATGCCCATGCGCTGCGACGCGCAGGTTTTTCTGGACTACGATGTGGAATACGAACCCCTGATGCGCTACATCGCCAAAAAGAGCCGGGAAGGCGTAAAAATCACCTTTATGGAAATCCTCATCGCCAGCTTTGTGCGCGGCGTGTCGCAGGTGCCGGAAGTGAACCGCTTCATCATGAACAAGCAGTTCTACAACCGCAGGGAGCTCACCGCCAGCTTCACGTTGCTGATGGACACCGACGACGGCAGCATTGAGGAAAACACCGTCAAGATCTTTTTCGATCCTACCGACACCATCTATGATGTCAGCGCGCGCATTAAGGACATGGTTCAGAAAAACCGCAGGGCGGAAACCTCCGGCTTTGCGGTAAAGCTGGCCTCCGCCGTGCTGAAGATTCCGCTGCTCCCCAGTCTGGCGGCGGGGCTGGTGAGGCTGCTGGACCGCTACGGCCTGCTGCCCAAGGCATTGCTGGACGGCCTGCCCTTCCACACCAGCATGTTCATCACCAACAACGCCTCCATCGGCCTGATGCGCGTGTACCACCATATCTACAATTTCGGCGACACCAGCATGTTCATCTCCATGGGCACGCCCCAGCGCGGCTATTCCGTGGATGCGGGCGGCAACGTGGTGCGCAAGTGCACGCTGCCTGTCGGCGTTACCGTGGATGAGCGCGTGTGCGGCGGCGCGGTATACGCCAAGCTGTTTGCGGTGATGAAAAACTGCCTGCGCCATCCCGAGCAGCTGGAAACCCCGCCTGAAAAGGTGTTTTACAACAAGGGCTGCGAGTTCCATGTGCCAAAGCCTGAAAACGTGTTTCATCCTGCCGGGGCGGCGGAAGGGTCCGTCACGGCATGACCTTATTGCGGCCTTGCGCTAAAAAAGCGTGAAGGCCGCTATTTGCGTTTCTCCCCACCTTGACACGTCCCCCGAAAACGTCTATAATAGTGCAGTCGGCTATACAGGTTTATCGCGCTTTGCGAGAGCCTTGCTGTTTTGCGAAATATACTCCCATTTCCCGGCTTTCCCCCGCGTCGCGTGCGGACTGGCGTCTGCTTAAGCGACGGGTTGGTTTTGAAACGCTCCGGCGTTTTGTAAGGGTATATGAACTTGGTCTGTCCATCGTCCCGTGCGCCTTTTGCCGGGGCGAAAATGGGGTATGCGCCTCGACGCCCGCCTCTTCCCCCCCGTGCCGTGTTATCGCGCGCGGAAGGGGCGGACATGGCCAAACAAGCGAATCAACATAGCCGCACGAGCTCTGGCTCGACGGCTTTTTTGCATGAAGCAAAAAGCCGTTCCGTGCATGAAGAGAAAACAAGCAGCTGGAAGCAATACCAACGGAAGGGAGTGTACGCCATGGACTGGATCGTAGCGATCATCGTAGCGGTTGTGGCGGCGGCGCTGGGCGCGGCGGGCGGATATCTGTACCGCAAGCAGGCCGGCGAAAAGAAGATTGGCCGCACCGAGGAATACGCAAGAAACCTGCTGGAAGACGCGCAGCGCAAGGCCGATGAAAAGAAAAAGGAAACCATCCTCGAGGCCAAGGAGGAGGTTTTGCGCCTGAAAACCGAGCTGGACCGGGAATGCCGTGAGCGCCGCGCCGAGGTGCAGCGCAGCGAACGCCGCATCCTGCAGCGTGAGGAATCGCTGGATAAAAAGCAGGACGCCCTGGAAACCCGCGAGGAGGCGCTGGGCAAAAAGCAAAACGAACTGCAAAAGATGCAGGAGGACATTGAAAACGACAAGCAGCGGCAGGTGGCCGAGATGGAGCGCATCGCCGGCATGACGCAGGATGAGGCCTGCCAGATGCTGGTCAGCCGCATTCAGAAAGACGCCTACCACGACGCTGCCGCCATGGTGCGCGAGATCGAGACGCGCGCCCGCGAGGAGGGCGAGAAGAAAGCCCGTAACATCATCGCCCTGGCGATTCAGAAATGCGCCGCCGACCATGTGGCCGAAAGCACCGTCAGCGTGATCAACCTGCCCAACGACGACATGAAGGGCCGCATCATCGGCCGCGAGGGCCGCAACATCCGCGCCCTGGAGACCGCCACCGGTGTGGACCTGATTATTGACGACACCCCCGAAGCGGTGATCGTCAGCGCCTTTGACCCCGTCCGGCGCGAGATCGCGCGCATCGCGGTGGAGCGCCTCATCATGGACGGCCGTATCCATCCCGCCCGCATCGAGGAAATGGTGGAAAAGGCCCGCAAGGAAGTGGATCAGCAGATCCGCGAGGCGGGCGAGCAGGCCGTGTTTGAAACGCATCAGCACGGCATCCATCACGAGCTGGTCAAGATTCTGGGCCGTCTGCGCTACCGCACCAGCTACGGCCAGAACGTGCTCAAGCATTCCATCGAGGTCAGCCATCTGGCCGGCATGATGGCCGCCGAGCTGGGCGCGGACGTGGCGCTGGCCAAGCGTGCGGGCCTTTTGCACGACATCGGCAAGGGCGTCGATCATGAGGCGGAGGGCACCCATGTCACCCTGGGCGCGGAGCTGGCGCGCAAGTACCGCGAGAGCCCCGACGTGATTCACGCCATTCTGGCCCACCATAACGACGTCGAGCCCCAGACCGTCGAGGCCGTGCTCGTGCAGGCCGCCGACGCCATCTCCGCCGCGCGTCCCGGCGCGCGCCGCGAGAGCTTGGAAAACTACATCAAGCGCCTGGAAAAGCTGGAGGAGATCGCCAATTCCTTCCCCGGCGTGGAGAAGTGCTTTGCCATCCAGTCCGGCCGCGAGGTGCGCATCATGGTCAAGCCCGAGGATATCACCGACGACGGCACCCGGGTGCTGGCCAAGGAAGTGGCCAAGCGCATCGAAAAGGAGCTGGAATATCCCGGCCAGATCCGCGTAAACGTCATCCGCGAAACCCGCAGCACCGAATACGCAAAATAAACGGCATGGCTTTGGCCCGGCGGCACGATCCGCCGGGCCTTTTGTGCGCCCGCGTGCTTGCGATTCCGCAGAAGTATGATATACTGTATTCATCCGGACGCATCTGAAAATAGATTTGATTCCGATCATGAAAGGAGTTTGCGCCATGATCCTGGATCAATGGGAAAATGCTCTTCGTTACCTGGGGATCAGCCCGGAGCTGGATACAGCGCTGCGTTTTCTCTCTGCGCTCACGCCGGGTCAGCTTGCTGTGGGCAGCCGGGTGGAGCTTCAAGGGACTGACGTATTTTACACCGTCAGCGAACCCACGCTGTCCGCGCGTCCCATGACCTTTGAATTTCACAGGCGATATACCGATATCCATGTGCCGGTGACCGGTGAGGAGCGCATCGCGCTGTGCCCCGCGTCGTCCCGTCCCGCCGACACCCCCTTTGACAGCGAAAAGGACATCGGTTTCTTCCCCGGCCGCGCCATCAACACGGTCAGGATTCCTGCTGGCTGGTTCTGCATATGCTTCCCGGAGGATGCGCACGTGCCCTGCCTCAGTGACGCGGAGGAGCACGCCATCGTCAAGCTGGTACTCAAGGTCCGGCCGTGCTGAAGCCCGCGGCCCTTTGGGAGGTACATATGAAGATCGCCGTTCTGATTCCCTGCTACAACGAATCCAAAACCATCGCCAAGGTGGTGGCCGACTACCGCGCGGCCCTGCCCGAAGCGGATATCTATGTCTACGACAACAACTCCACCGACCACACGGACGAAATCGCCCGTCAGGCCGGAGCCATCGTCCGCTACGAATACCGGCAGGGCAAGGGCAACGTCATCCGCACGATGTTCCGGGAAATCGAGGCCGATTGTTATCTGATGATCGACGGGGACGATACCTACCCCGCCGAAAGCGCGCGGGAAATGGTGGACCTTGTGCTGAATAAAAAGGTGGATATGGTGGTGGGCGACCGCCTGAGCGCTACCTATTACACCGAAAACAAGCGGCCCTTTCACAACCTGGGCAACCGCCTGGTCAAGCACCTGGTCAACACCATTTTCAAAGGCGACGTGCGCGATATCATGACCGGCTACCGCGCTTTCAGCTATCAGTTTGCCAAATCCTTCCCGGTGCTGTCGCAGGGCTTTGAAATCGAAACGGAAATGACCATCCACGCCCTGGACAAGAATTTGAGCCTTAAAAGCGTGCCCGTGGAATACCGCGACCGGCCCGAAGACAGCGTCAGCAAGCTCAACACCTATTCCGACGGCATGCGCGTGCTTCGCACCATCGCAAGGCTGTACAAGGAATACCGGCCCCTTTCCTTCTTCGGGCTGTTTGCGGCGCTTTTCGGCGCGGCCGGGCTGATCCTGTTCATCCCCGTGCTGGCGGAATTTTTCCGCACGGGGCTGGTACCGCGCTTTCCCACGCTGATCGTCAGCGGCGTGATGATGACCTTTGCGCTGCTTCTGCTGGTATGCGGCTTCATTCTGGACACCGTGGCCAAAAAGCACCGCCAGCTGTTTGAAATCAACCTCAACCTGCTCAGGCTCACCCACGACAAGGAGACACGATAATGGGCAAGCGGCAACCCTCTTGCATCCCGCGCGCTTTCCTCTGCGCAGCGCTGGGCGTGGCCAGCGTCATGTGCTTCGTGGTGGATACCGAGGGCTATGTGGGCATGAGTGCTTTGCCCGCCGCCTCCACGAGCTATCTGTGGAGCGCGCTGGCGCTGTGCTTTGCGCTGCTCCTCTACCATGTGCATGTGCGGCGGGACATTCGGGCGGGCGCGGGGGCGGTGCTTTTGGGCCTTCTGTTCGGCGTGCTCAATGCCTTTGGGGGCCTGCTGTTTGCCTACGACAGCTGGGCCATGCTCGCTTCGCCAGCCACGCTGGCGCTGACGCTGCTCAGGTCAGCAGGGCAGGCCGTGCCCATGGTCTCCCTGCTGGCCTGGGTGGACGCCGGGCTGCGCGGCGGGGTGCTGTACCGGCCGGGTACGCTGGACGATGCGCCCGTGCCCGCCGCGCTCAGGCCGCTGCGGCGGTGGGCCTTGCGCCATGAGACGGCGGCGTACATGCTCATGCTGGCGCTGTGCTGGTCGCCCTACCTGATCGCGTTCTATCCCGGCACCGTGTGCTGGGATCTGGGCGAAATGGTGGCGCAGTTCTTTGGCCAGCGACCCATGGATACCTGGCATCCCGTCTTTCTGACCTGTGTGATCGGCGGGTGCGTGTGGCTGGGCCGCCTCGTGGGCAGCGACAACCTGGGCGCGGCGCTCTATACGCTGATTCAGACCGCGCTTATGGCCTTTGCGCTGAGCGGCGTCCTGCGCCTGATGCGGGCCCTGCGGCTGAATCGCGCGGCGCGTCTGGCCGCGGCCGCCTTCTTTGCGCTGCTGCCCATCTGGGGCGGATACGCGCAGTTTATCAGCAAGGATACGCTGTATACCTCGGCGCTGCTATTGTTTGCCCTGTGCCTCATCCGCCTCGTGCTGGCACGGGAGGGACGGTTGTCCGTGCAGACCGGACGGGAAGCCGCCGGCCTGTTCGTGTGGGGGCTTCTGACCTGCCTGATGCGCTCCAATGGGCTGTACGTCATCCTGCCCACGGCGGTATTCGCCTTCGCGTTTGTGGTGCGGGGACGGGCGCGGCTGGCTGTGGGCGGCGCGCTGGCAGGGGCTGTGGCCTGCGCCCTGCTGTTTTCCCATGTGCTGCTGCCCGCGCTGGGCGTGCGCGACGAGACGGCCAGCGGCCTGTATTCCGTCTGCTTTCAGCAGAGCGCGCGGGTTTTGCGCGATCATGCCGGCGAGGTTACGCCCGAGGAATATGCCGAGATCGACCGCGTGCTGGACGCGGAAAATCTGGCTGAGCTGTACGAGCCGTGGATTTCCGATCCGGTGAAATACACCTTCCGCCAGTACGGACAGGGCGCGGAGGCTGAAAAGGCGGCGCTGGCGCGCTACCGCAAAACATGGCTTTCGATGCTGACCAAGTATCCGCTGACCTACGCGGAGGCCTTCTTTGCGGGCAACGTATCCTACTATACCTTCGCGCCCAAGCTGGAGGGCGAGACCTACAACCAGCAGGCGGGCAACCGCCTGGTGTTTGAAACCTATGAGCTGGGCGAGGACCCGCGTTTCCTGCACACCGAGCAGCTCGCCGCGCTGGAGGGGGCGCGCACGCTGCTGGCGGTGTTTGCGCGGGGCATTCGTCACATTCCCCTGCTGGCGCTGCTCTACGCCTGCGCCACCTACACGTGGCTGCTGGCAGGCGCGGGGATGAGCGCCGCGCGGCAGCGGCGCTGGCGCCTTCTGTGCTGCTTCCTGCCCGCTTTGCTCACGCTGGGGGTGTGCATGCTCAGCCCGGTGAACGACTATTTCCGCTACTTCCTGCCCATCGTGGCCATGACGCCGCCGCTGCTGGCGGCGACAGGCTCGCGGCCGGCAGCATCGTCACACCTGCAAAAAAACGCGCAATCCCTTCCCGCGCAACAGGAAGGCCCTCTTTCCCCGTCGAATGAGTGATGCGGAGCATTCCACAGAAATGGAGGTATTCACCCATGAAGAAATATCTGGCCCTGCTGCTGATGATGGCCCTGGCCGCCGCGCCCGCCGCGCTGGCCGAGGACGCCGCCACCCCTCTGCCCTGCGGCGCAACCTTTGAGATGGACGGTCCCGCGCTGGTGGAGGCCATCGGCGGCGATGCGGAGTTTGTGCCCTATTTCGAGGATGATGACACCGAAACGGGAAACATTCAGCTCTCAAACGTGGACCTGGGCATCGGCGACATGACCGCTTCCTTTGTGTGCTTTGATGTGCAGCGCGTCAACAGCGCGCGCGAGCCGCGCCTGAGCCTGGTCTCCGTCACGCTGGACCCGGGCGATGACAGCATCGCTTCCTTCCGGGCGGCGCTGGAGGCGCTCACCGGTGTGTACGGCGCGCCCGACAACAATCCCTTTGACGAGGCCGCCACGGACATGTACGTGGAATACGGCATGCTGGACGCCTCCTGGGTCAAGGAGGATGTGCGCATCTATCTGTCGCTGCAGCGCATGTACGAGGATTATCTGGAGCTGAGCTTTTCGCCCAGAATCTGCTTTGACGCCTCTGATCTGGACGTGTAAGAGCGGTTTGCATCCAAAAAAGGAGCAGGGATTCTTCCCCGCTCCTTTTCCATTTGCGGCCTTTATTTCAGGTACGTGCCCACCAGACGGTTGACCAGCGCGCCGTCGGCCTTGTCCTTCACCTTGGGCATGAGGGCCTTCATCAGCTTGCCCTTGTCCTTGGCCGTGGGTTCGTCGAGGCCCAGTTCGGCCAGCGTCGCCTCGATCACCTCGCGGATCGCCGCCTCGTCCATGCGGGCGGGCGCAAATTCAGCATAGACCGCCATGCGCAGCCGGCACTCCTCGATCACATCCGTGCGGTCCGCGGGGGTGGTGTCCAGCGTTTCCTGCGCTTCCTTGATTTCCCGGTACACCACGGCGTTGGCCTCATCCTCGGTCAGATCCTCGCGCTTGTCGATGGTCTTGGCCTTGAGCGCGGACAACAGCAGCGAAAGCGCCTCCTTGCGGGGCTTGTCGCCCGCCTTGAGCGCATCCATCATGGCTTTGCGCACTACCTCTACCTTGGTCATTTTTAACTCCCTCCCAAATCTTCGGTTTCATGGTATAGTATATCACAGCGGGCAAGGCCCGCAAAGAAGGAGGCGCCGCCATGGACCTGACCATCCCCTGCTTTGACCCCGCCCTGATCGCACGCAGCGGCCAGTGCTTCCGCATGCGCGAAGGAAAGGGCGGCATCGTGACCGCGCTGGCCGGAGCGGACCGGGTGCGCGTGATGCCGCTGGGCGGGGACCGCTTCCGCTTCGACTGCCCGC
>OKRW01003397.1_pt1 | contig 10249 bp, 10 predicted proteins | sample 1601151 | NCBI WGS metagenome assembly OKRW01 (sample SAMEA3541471, study PRJEB24748) | human gut metagenome | biome: human gut; feature: human-associated habitat; material: faeces | place: China | collected 2012 | reverse complement strand
GGGATTGATAATTCCGTTTGGTAATTACCCCTACCCGGTTGATTCCGGAGTTCACCATACTGCTCAGCATAAAATCGATCATGCGGTATCTGCCGCCGATGGGTACGCTGGCCATAGTGCGCCGGTCCGTCAGTTCCCGAATCGATTCCTCATGCATATTGGAGAAAAGCAGCCCCATCACATTATTTCCTCGCATTTTTCGCCACCTCCGGAATATCTTTGTCAATCATCGCCTTGGGGGGCACCACGGCGCCGGCGCCGATGATGCAGCCGCTGCCGATCTTGCAGCCGGAGAGAAGGGTGGCGCCCATACCGATAAGGCTGTTGTCCCCCACCGTGCAGGAGTGGACAATGGCGCCGTGGCCGATAACCACGTTCTTGCCTACATGGACAGGCGAACCGCTGTCACAGTGGAGCACCGCAGCGTCCTGGATGTTGGTGCGGGCGCCGATGACGATTTCAGCCCCATCGGCACGGATGACCGCACTGTACCACACGTTCACGTCCTCTGCCAAGGTGGCCTTGCCCACGATGGTGGCGTTCTCCGCCACTCGGACGGTGGGGTGCAGGTTGGGCTTGTGGCCTTCATATTCTTTGATGAGCATAGTGAAACTCCTCCTATGTGCAAAAATTCTGCCCCCATTATACGCAATCACCGATACCAACGCAAGGCATCTGTGGAATGGGTGCTGCGTAAAATCAAACCGGTCAGGAGAAAATCCACGATCAGGAGCAATCCCACAGGCAGCAATAGGATATCCGGCAGGGCGGACACCAAGCGTTGGACGATGGGATGCACCACCGGCAGGAGGAACACGCTGAGCAGACCCCACAGGAGGGTGAAGGGCAGGCAGACCCGTCCGTTTACGTTGCCAGGCAGGTCGTGATAGTTCCAAAAGGTGACGCCCCAGGCTTTTTCATAAAAAACGCTGCACAGATATTCCACCCCCGTGGCCACCGCTGCTGCGGTCAGAAAGACCGAGATGGGACTCCGAAAAGGCAGCAGAGCGATGACCACAGCGCCGATGCCGTAGACGGGACACAGCGGGAGGAACAGGCGGCATTTCCGGTCTGGCTTGGCCGAATGGGTCAGGCGGGCGTAGAGGACTTCCCCCACGAAGCCCAACAGGCTGTAGCAGAGCAGATACCAAATCAATTTCATCTTAATCACCACCCATCAGTTTGGACAGCTGGGCGAAAACCATACAGAAATCCCGTCTCTTTCTCGGAAAAGTCCGTCTTATCCCCAGTTGTACCAGGGGGAAAGCTATGATAAAATGGGGAAAATCAATGTGGAATGGAAAGGGGCTTTTGCAGATGAGTTTTCGGCATTTGATTGATTTCGGTGACCTGTCCCGGGCGGAGTGGGAAGATCTATACCAGCGCTGCGCCCAGATCATGGACGACCCGGCGTCCTTCGCCCAGGCGTGCAAGGGACGCATCCAGGCCAACCTGTTCTTTGAACCCTCCACCCGAACGAAATTTTCCTTCCAGGCCGCCATGCTGCGCCTGGGCGGCACGGTGTTCGGCTTCGACAACCCCAACAACTCCTCCGCCGTCAAGGGGGAGACGTTGAAGGATACCATTAAAATGGTTTCCGCCTACGCCGACGTCATCGTTATGCGCAACCCCAAGGAGGGCGCCGCCAAAGCGGCGTCCCTGTACTCGGAAGTGCCCGTCATCAACGCTGGGGACGGCGGCCATATGCACCCCACCCAGACCCTGGCCGACCTGACCACCATCCAGCGCTATCGGGGCGCCATCGACGGTGTGTCCATCGGCCTGTGCGGCGACCTGAAGAACGGGCGCACCGTCCACTCCCTCATCAAAGCCCTGGCCAAATTCGATGATGTGAAATTCTACCTCATCTCCCCCCGTGAGCTGGCCATCCCCGACTATATGCGCAGCTTTATGCAGGAGCGTGGGCTGTGGTTCCGAGAGGTCACCGGCCTGGAGCCGGTGCTGCCCCGCCTGGATGTGCTGTATATGACCCGCATCCAGCAGGAACGCTTCTCTGACCCCTTGGCCTATGAGCGGAACAAGGGGGTGTATGTGCTCACCCAGCGGAAACTGGCACGGGCAAAGCCGGATATGATGATCCTCCACCCCCTGCCCCGGGTGGACGAGATCGCCCTGGATGTAGACAACGACCCTCGCGCCCTGTACTTTGAGCAGGCTCGGTGCGGGATGTACGCCCGCATGGCGCTGTTGATGGATTTGTCCTGCCAGCCCCACCGCCGGCCGGAGCCAGTGGCCATCGGCACCCATCAGCTCTGCCGCAACCCCAACTGCATCACCCTCACCGAGCCCTATCTGCCCCCCCTGGTAAAGGAGACGCCAGAAGGGCGCTGCTGCGCCTTCTGTGACCAGCGACTGCCAGAGGAGGAATAAATCCAGGCGCAGGAGGTAACTTGGCTGAAAAATTTCCCCGGAAATATGGAAAAAACGGTTGACAAGCCTGTGTTTTCTGTGATAGAATATACGGGCTGGCAAGCGAGAGTGCGGGTGTAGTTCAATGGTAGAATCCCAGCCTTCCAAGCTGGCTACGTGGGTTCGATTCCCATCACCCGCTCCATATGCGCCTGTAGCTCAGTTGGATAGAGCAACTGCCTTCTAAGCAGTAGGCCGGGGGTTCGAGCCCCTCCAGGCGTGCCATCCTGCTTAGCTAGGACATTTTTCATGCCCTTGTTTGCCGCTTCCCTTCCCTACGTTGCTGTTTATAGCAGTCGTGCCTTTCTTTATGGTGGGTATAGCTCAGTTGGTTAGAGCGCCAGATTGTGGCTCTGGAGGCCGACGGTTCGAATCCGTCTATCCACCCCATTTTTCTTATTGGTCAAAGAACGGTCAGAGAGAGTATCCGCTCTGTCTGGCTGTTATCTTTACCAATCTGCTTTTTTAATGGGATGTCGCCAAGGGGTAAGGCAAAGGACTTTGACTCCTTTATCCGTGGGTTCGAATCCCGCCATCCCAGCCAGATGTTTTGCGGGTTCGTCCGATTTTTATATAATTGCATATGACCCAGTAGCTCAGTCGGCAGAGCACCTGCCTTTTAAGCAGGGTGTCCGGAGTTCGAATCTCCGCTGGGTCACCAAAAGAAACCACCACGACATATGTCGTGGTGGTTTCTTTTGGTCTGCGCACCCTCTGGTCGCGCATCCTTCATCGTTTTATCCGCTCTGGCGGACTGAATCCACCGCCAAGGTTTTGCTGCGCAAAACCCTTATAACGCTGAACCTCCAGCAACCTAAAATTCATAAAAACGTTGCGCTGCAACGGTTTCATGGTGGTATACTCTCGCCCAGCATTAGTACCACAGCACGATCTTTTCCTTCGGCGGATGCTCCAATTTAGCCAAGCGCCTCAGCTCCCACAGCACATGGGACGCAGAAAAGGAGGAGACATTATGGTGTTCCAATATCATTCCGTCCTCCACGCTGACCTTCATGAACCCCTTCAAGTCCGCTCCCTCTGGATCGTAGTCCGCGGAGATGCTGTTTCCCGTTTTTTGTTTGTTCTTCAACACTATCACAATCTTGCTCTCTCCCCTCCCACGGTTTAGCGCTCTCTCCCCAGTTTATAGTACGCATTCGCGGCACTGGCCGCTCTATGTTGGACGGTGACCTTCCGGCGATATTCCGTGGGCGTTTGGTCGAAATTCTTTCGAAACGTCTCGGTGAAATAGCTGCTGCCCGAAAAGCCTACTGCGTAAGCGATCTCCGTTACGGTCTTGTCAGTATACAGCAACAGTTCCGTTGCTTTGGTCAAGCGGTAGCCGATGAGATAATTGATGGGCGTTTCCTGTAGATACGCTTTGAAGATTGTTGTACAGCTGCTCTTGCTGATCTGCCCGGCAGCAGCGATGTCTTCCAGTGTGATCTTCTCCGTGTAATGCGCATGGAGGTAGGCAAGTATCTGTTTTAGGATCTCAAGCCGGTAATTGGACACCACCGGCTGCTCCTCCTGCTCCAGGTGAGCCCGTTCAAAAAGGAGCTTCCAAATCCGATTGAAGTGACTTTGGATGCTCAGCTGTGCCGTTTTCTCCCACTGATGCTGATGCATGGCGTAGAGGGAGCGGATGATGTCATTCTGCCAGGTCACGTCCTGGCTCAGGTGCAGATATTGCAGCCCTGTGTCTCGGAGCACCGGCTCTACCAGCGTTTTCCGGATGCTCTTGGATGCGCAGAGGATATCAGGATGGAGCACAGCAAAGAGAAATGCACATTCGCGGTGGGTGTCAGAGAAGAAGAAGTGCAGTTGCTGGGCATTGATGAACATGGCGTCCCCCTGGTCTACCTGGACGATATTCCCGTTGATGTTGAACACCGCTCGTCCGGAGGTGACCAAGATAAATTCCACATCGTCGTGCCAGTGGGTAGGGACGGTATAGGCGGGATACAGGGACAGCACCTCGTCCCCTACATAGGCTTTGTAGTCCTCATAGTCGTAAGGAATGACCTCAGAACGGTCCGCATTGATGATGGTATTGGCGTGTTTCATTGCATCACCTCATGGGATATTGTTATAATGAACAAGATATATCGAAAAAATACGGCCTACTTACTTTATTATACACAAGCGCATCTTTTCACGCAAGCCCCCGGGAAATGCGCCTTTTCCCCTCTCATTTCCCCGTTTTCGTTCCTTCTCCCCACCGCAAGGACCTTTTCGGAATATTGCGATTTTACGATAGATCTCAAACAGATAGCGCAAGAAAACCATCCTTGGGGATGCGATAATAAAGGTGCGGTGAGCGTGAACTTTTTCACAAAGTGACTTTGCTCTCCTGCCCCTCTATCTCAACATCTCTACCAAGGAGGAAACACACATGGCAACATTGGAAGAAAGAATCCAGAGACTGGAAGACATCGCGGCGATCAAGGATCTGAAAAGCCGCTATGCCAGAATGTGCAACGACAACCACAACTGGGAGCTGATCCCCACCATCTTCGCCCCCGACTGCGAATGGATTGGCTCTCCTGATGACCCCTGGGGCGCTGCGCACAGCCGGGAGGACTTCGTGGAGCTGTTCAAGGGCTTCCAGAAGCAGATGGATGGCCGCTGCCTGGGTCATAACATCACCAACGGCGTCATTGAGATCGCCGAGGACGGTAAGCACGCCACCGGCCACTGGCACCTGTTCGGCGCTTACAAGATGCTGGGCGGCCACGGTTTCCTGGAACAGGGCTACTACGATGATGACTATGTGAAGCTGGAGGACGGCAAGTGGTACATCAAGACCCTGCGCTTCAAGGATACCCTGGTGGCCAACCCCGCAAAGGGCTGGGACAAGGTCTCCGAGCTGATCCAGGACGACCTGGAAGAAGCGACCGAATGACCCCTGCCTTTCAGAACCCTGAACCCAGCAACCAACATCCCCCCTGGGCTTGTCTCACCAGACGGCTCAGGGGGCGCCAACAGGAGGACTCCCAATGCTTGATCTGTTATTCAGTCCCTTGACCATCCGTGGCAAGGTCATCAAAAACCGTATGGTCGTCCCGCCCATGCTCATGAACTATTGCCAAGAGGACGGCACCTGCACCGAACGCTACGCCGCTTACATGGAAGAAAAGGCGAAGGGTGGCTTTGGCCTGATCCTGACGGAGAATGTGGCCATCACCAGCGTGGCGAAAGGCTACCAGTGGATCCCAGGTCTGTGGAAGGACGCACACATCCCCGGCTTCCGGGATATGACCGACCGCATCCATCGCCATGGCGCTGTGGTCATGGCACAGCTGAACCATCCCGGCCGTCAGGCCAACGCCAAGTACGCCAAAGCCCAGTCCTGGGCTCCCTCTGCCATCCCTGATCCCTACACCAATGACGAGATCCCCCATGAAATGACCATCGAGGAGATCCATCAGACCGTAAAAGATTTCGGTGACGCTGCCGCAAGAGGCATTGCCGCTGGATTTGACGGCGTAGAGCTCCACGGCGCCCACGGCTACATGATCCCTCAGTTCATCTCCACCTACACCAATAAGCGCACCGATGAGTACGGCGGCGACCTGGAGGCACGCCTGAAGTTCCCCCTGGAGGTCATCCGGGAGGTACGGGCACGGATCGGGGAGGATCATATCCTGGGCTATCGTCTCTCCGCCGATGAACTGGTCACTGGCGGCATGACCATTGAGGATACCAAAACCATTATCCCTTATTTGGAAGCTGCCGGTATCGACTATGTCAGCGTCTCCGTGGGCGTGAACATCACTGATGACGTGATGATCCCCTCCATGTATTACCGCCACGGCTTCAACGCCGACCTGGCCAAAGAGGTCAAGTCGGTCACCCACCTGCCCGTCATCGTGGTCGGCCGCATCAACGACCCCCGTGTGGCCAACACCATCCTGGTCTCCGGCAAGGCAGATCTGATCGGTATGGCACGGCAGTCCCTTGCTGACCCGGAAACCCCCAACAAAGCCAAGGAAGGCCGCTTCCTGGACATCCGCAGATGCGTGGGTTGTCTCCACGGCTGTGTGGGACATATCGACACTGGTCGCCGCGGCACCTGTGAACTGAATCCCATGATCGGCCACGAAGCCGACCCAGATTATCAGATCCGCAAGACGGAGACCCCCAAGAACGTCCTGATCATCGGCGCCGGCCCCGGCGGTCTCTCCGCCGCCATCACTGCCGCCCAGTGCGGTCACCATGTGAAGGTCTATGACAAGGACAAGTGGGTTGGCGGCTCCTATCGCATCGCCTCCATCCCGCCCGGAAAGGGTGAGATTGCCAACTTCTGCGCTTGGCAGGCCCATACACTGAAAAAGTTGGGGGTGCCGGTCATCTTGAACACGGAAGTGACCAAGGAACTGGTGGAACAGGAGCAGCCGGACGTGATCATCGCCGCCACTGGCGTCACTCCCATCATCCCCAAAAAGATCCCCGGCGTGGACAAGGATCTGGTGGTCCTGGGGCAGGATGTGCTCTCCAGCGCAGTGAACACTGGTCAACGGGTGGTCGTCGCCGGCGGCGGCCTGGTGGGCGTGGAGGTGGCCAACTATCTGGCCTCTCTGCTCAAGGATGTGACCATTGTGGAGATGCGGGAAGGCATCGCATTGGATGAGACCCCGGCACCCCGAAAGGATCTGCTCCGAGACATCCATAACAACGGCGTCCGTGTCCTCACCGAAACCTCCGTGAAGGAGATCAAAGAGGGCAGCGTAGTGGTCACCGGCAAGACCGAGGAAGAAATCCCTGCCGACACCGTGGTGCTGGCCATTGGGCGCGTCTCCAACACCGTCCTGGCTGACCAGCTGAAGGAGGCAGGCTATGACGTCCGCATCATCGGTGACGCCCACACCCCCGCTCTGGCCGGCGCAGCCAACCGAGAAGGGCATCTGACCGCCCTGTCTCTCTGACCCCCAACACGGCACGCCCCATCGACCAAAGGGCGTGAGCAGCCCCTACACGCAGTCCCGTCCACGCCCCCTTTCGAACCAAGTTCCCCACCAAAATAAAGGAGAGAGAGATGAGATCCAACGCAACGCCTGGCTCCGGAGGCGGCATACCGTTCTATGATAAATTCGTTTACGCCTTATCCTCCGGCTTCAGCAGCAACCTTGCTGTTTACATTTTTTCCTACTACCTCACGTTTTTCCTGGTGGATATCCGTGGCCTCCCCGCTCGTTTGGCTGGGTTTATCATCCTCGGCTCCCGAGTCTTTGACACGGTCACTGATTTTCTCATCGGGATGCTCATCGACCGCACCCACTTCAAAAACGGGAAATACCGCGGCTGGATCAAGCTGGGGATGATCCCCATGCTGGTGGGTCTGCCTCTGATCTTCGCCGACCTGGGTCAGCTGAGCATGACGGTCAAGATCATCTGGACGGTCATCACCTACGGCCTGTACGGCTCCGTGTTCACCACCATCCTGTACACCCCCACCAATGCCCAGCTGGTCAACATGACCCGAGACGTGGAGGAGCGCAGCAGCATGGTGGGTCTGCGAGAGATCTTCAACAATGTGGCTGTGATGCTGGTCTCCGCCGGTTTTCTCCCGCTGGTACAGCTTCTGGGCGGCGGGGACGAAGATCGTGGCTTCTTCCTGACCACTGCTGTCTTGGCTGTCCTGGCCTTTGTGTTCCAGCTGTGGAATCTGATGATGCAGCGGAAATACGAGCTGAACCCCGACGGCTCTCCCAAATTCGATCCGGTAGAGCGCCCCAACGAACGGGTGTCCCTGCTCCAGCAGATCCAACGCATCCTCCAGAACCGACCTGCGGTCATCACCATCGCTGGGATGCTGCTGATGAACATCCTGATGGCGACAAAGAGTGGGCTGATGATCTACTACTTCAAATATTGCTTTGACAGTGAGTCCTTTTTCTCCCTCGCAATGGTCTTCTTCACCGTGGCCTCCGTGGTGGGCGCTATGCTCATCGAGCGCTTTGTTCACCTGTTCCGAGACAGCAATCGGGCGTTTCTCTGGATCATGGCCATCAGTATGGGGTTGAATGTGCTCTATTTCCTGCTCATCCTAGGTATGGGCATGGGCACTGCATCCCGCTCCATCCACTTCGGTCTGCTCTTCTTTGTCCTCATCCTCAGCGGCCTGTTCCAAGGCGCACATTACGGCTTCCCCACCCTGCTCCTGTCCAACGCAGTGGATTATGGGGAGTGGAAGACCAAGCGCAGTGACATCGGCGTTACCTTTGGTCTAAACTCCCTGGCGATGTCTTTGGGCAGTGCCATCGGCGGCACCTTGGTTGGCTTCCTGCTGGACGCCATCCACTATGTCCCCAACGTCAGCCAGACCCCTTCCGTCCAGAACGGGATGCTGGTGGGCGCCATCCTGGTGCCAGTAGCGTTGACCGCTGTGCAATTTGTCCTGCACCTGTTCTTTGGCCTGACCGATGCACAGCATGCACGCTGCGTGCGAGAGCTGGCCAGCCAGGACACCGATAGAAGCTAAGTGCGCACACTCCTAGAAAGAAATGAGGTTTTTTATGAAACAGTACAAGCCCATCAACCTGGTCGCCGTTTTGCTGGTTTCCTTTGTGGCCTGGGTCTATTGCGTGGCACCGGCCGTGCTGGGTCTGATCTATCAGGCGTACCCCGGTCAGGACAGCGTCTCCGTCCTCATCGCCACGCTGCCTACGGTGGTGACCATGATCGTTGCCTTCCTCTCCACCGTCATCTTCCGCTTTATCCCCCGCAAGTGGATGGCCATCACCAGCATGGTCATCGCCCTGATCTGCGGTGCCGTCATTCTCATCTTCCCCCTCCCCCTCATGGGCGTCATCGTCTGCTCCGCCCTGCTGGGCATCCCGGCAGGCATCATCCCTGCCGCCTGCGCCACCACCGTCACCATCATCGCACCTCCGGCGCTGAAGGATAAGGTGGTCGGCTGGCACAACGCCCTGATGATGCTGGGCATGACCGTATTCACCCTGTTGGCCGGTCTCTTTGGCGACACGGGGAACTTCCGAGACGGCTACAAGTCCATCTTCTTCCTCATCCCCATCATCATCCTAGCCATTCTGTTCTATCCCAACGTAGATCGGGATCTGAGCGGCATGGCACAGGCAGCAATGGAGCAGACCGCCGCTGCCAATACCGCCAACACCGGCAAGGAGAAGATCCCTTGGTACTGCATCGCCTTCGTCCTGACCTACCTGATCGGCTGTATCTTCTGGAACGCCTGGTTCCTGAATTATTCTGACTATGTGATCAATGAAGCGCAGATCGGCGGCGCTGCCGTCTCCGGCATGATCGGTTCCCTCTCCAGCCTGGGCGGTACTCTGGCAGGCTTCTTTGTTGCCTGGTGGATCAAGGGCACCAAAGCGTTCAGTATGCCCCTGGCCTTCGTCCTCTGCGGCGTGACCATGCTCCTGCCGGGGATGACCCACAGCACCTTGGGCTGCTATGTGGGTGGGTTCCTGTGCCAGATGTTCAACCTGTTCATCGTCTCCGGTCTGTCCACCTATGCGGCACTGGCCACCGATGGCAAGAAGTACGCCACCACCATTTTGGCGTTGATCTCCGTGGCCGAAGGCGCTGGCGTCTTTCTCTGCGGCTACCTGGTCCCCCCGCTGGGCAATCTCCTGGGCGGCGGCGCAGGCGCCAACCTGACGGCCGCTTCCGTGGTGATGATCCTGCTAGGCGTCGCCTGCTTCTTTGTGATGAAACCCGCTCACAAGGCGGTCTATGAGCAGGCCGAATAAATCAATAAGGCAACCTCCTACCTACACGATCAAAACCACTAGTAAACTAGTGGTTTGCACAGACCCTAGAAGGGTCATTACAG
>OKRW01003396.1_pt1 | contig 10251 bp, 4 predicted proteins | sample 1601151 | NCBI WGS metagenome assembly OKRW01 (sample SAMEA3541471, study PRJEB24748) | human gut metagenome | biome: human gut; feature: human-associated habitat; material: faeces | place: China | collected 2012 | reverse complement strand
GCCATCCATGTCGAAAGCGGAGAGACTGCGATACAGCAATCTCTCCGCTTTTCTGTCGTGATCTCCTGCTTTGAGCGGAGAGGCCGAACCTGCACGACAATGAAAAAACATGGCTCCAAGCCGGGACAGGCGGTTCTTATGAGGTATCCTCACATCTGCGGCACTGTCGACGCTGTCCAAAGGCAGCCCACACTCATCCCTCTAAGTACGGGCATCGGATGCCCTGACTTTTTGCGGTCTTTTGAGGATATGCCTCCCCCGCCCACCACCACTAACCTCGAATATCCTTATGGGGCTGTCTCATAAAGAGGCAGCCCCTTTGTATTTGGGGAGCATATCACTTTGTGCAGCAGCCCCGTTTTCGTTTTCATTTCGCTTACTGCGCCAGATCGTACTTCCAATCAGGCGCTTCTGTCAGTGCTGTCCATTTTTCGTGAATGGCATCTTTTCGGTCATAGTCATGACTGTTGGTCGCCTCCTGCACAGCCAGATAGTACCACGTTCCGGGCTGATTATCGGGCCATGTAATCATGCCGGGCAGCAAATCGCTCTCAGTTTCAGGCACACGGCAGAGCACGCGGTTGATCATCGTCATTGCCTCTGCGCGGGTGATGTAGTTGCTGGGGCGGAACGTTCCGTCAGAATAGCCTGCGATCCAGCCGAGCGCTGCGGCTCTTTCGATACTCTTTTCCGCCCAGTGACCGGAAATATCCGTGAAGTTACTGCTGGTGCTGATCTGGGTCTTATCGAAACGAGCGCAGATCGTTGCAAACTCGGCGCGGGTAATGGGAGCGCCCGGGTCGAAAGCTTCAGCATTGCGTCCCTTAACGGCACCCAGTTTCGCCATCGTGGAAATCGCCTTGTTGTGCCACTGTCCATCCGTTACATCAGCAAATGTGTTTTCAGCGGTCAAGTTGCCATCACGCACTTCCTCCTTGAGCAGGCGGAAGAAAATCGTTGCAACTTCGGCGCGGCTGATGTTCGCGTTCGGACGGACAGTGCCATCGGAGTAACCGACTACATAGGCGTAGTGGTCATCGCCGTTCAGCATATCCGGCACATTGGTTGCTGTCCAACCGGCATAAACCGTCTTGTTGCCCGTCATTTTCACATTGGTGATCTTGTCGGTCAGCGCTTTGTCGGCGTACCAGCCGGTGAAGGTGTAGCTCTCGCGGACAGGAGCCTTATCCAGCGTCACAGTCGTGCCGGAGGAATAGCGCTCATCCCGGTAAGAAGTTCCGCCATTGCTCTCATAGTGCAGCGTCAGTTTCGTCGACGTACTGCCGCCGCTGTGCGTCTGGCCAAAGGTATATGTATAGGTCACAGAATCCACAATACCGTTCGGTTCGATATTCGGCGCAGCATCCCAACTGCCGGCTGTGTTTTCATAGCCTGCCGCCGGGATCATAATGGCGGGCACAGAGCTTGCGGGCAGTGTGCCGCCGACGGAGCCGTTTGCCTGGGGATACAGCACAACGGTAACATTTTTGTCCTCGGCTGTTCCGCCGGACCAATAGCCGTTTACAATTTTAAACGTAACTGTGGCATTTTTTGCCCAGCGGGCATAAACGGTCGTTGCACCATTAAATGTCTCGGTGTTGAAATCAATGATTTTCCCTGCATCCTTATAACACCAGCCGAGGAAGGTATAGCCCTCTTTCACAGGCGGACGCAGCGCATTGATATGGTTGTTTGTATTTGCCAGTACCCGAACATATCGGATATCCGGCTGACCTTCGGAAAGCTCCCACGCTCCACCGTTGGCGTTAAAGGTAACGATAGGCCACCATTGGGCAACAAAGTTCCAGTCACGCTTCACCGTCATCGTTTGAATCTCGCTGCTGGTGTAGAAGGTATCAGAATTGGAAGTTCCGTAGTCGTCCTTCCATCCCTCGAAATAGTATGTGGCAGTGCTTGGAGCCGACGCAGGAACTCCTTTTGTCAGCTTAGAACCATAGGGAACGGTATAGCTGACGAAATAGCGATTATCGCTGAAATGACCAAGGGCCGGCTGGCCATAATCTGCATAAAAAGTTACCGTGCAGTCCTCGTGGCTCCATTTGCCGTAGAGCGTCAGGTTTTTCTCATTCGGATTGTTAAACGAATATATGCTGCCTGAAAGCAGACGATCGCTTTTAGTGAGTTCCGGTGTAGTGTACCAACCGTCAAAGTGCCACTTGTTGTCAGAAGATTGTACGGTCTGAATAGAAAATTTAGGCTTCGCTCCGTTGCTGTTTTCTTTTTTAGACTGCTGCGCAGGCAAGTTTACGCCCTCCGGTACCTCTGTACCCGGCACCCACCGATAAGTGATGGTATACGTATCCGCTTCCGGGAAGGTGTAGGTGTAGTCATAGGTCCCGTCCTCCGTGATGGCATCCACATTGGTAGCCGGCGCAAGCTCTCTCCAAGTACCGGGTGCCTTATATCCATCCGAAGGCCGCATATCATCGCGATCGACATAAGGAATCAGATTCGCGGTGAGGGTACCTTTGCCGTTGCGCAGGGGAACCTGAACGGTAACGGTATTGGAGTTTTCATCGTCCGTACTGGTGGCTGGTTGTTTGTACCAGGTGCTTTCTGTGTTCCATCTGCCGTTTACAACGGTAAAAGTAACCTTTTTTGTGCCGAGCTTTGTCCAACGCCCATAAAGGTCTGTATTTGCGCTCAGAATTTCGCCATTGTTATAACGCTGGGTGCAGTTGGAATCCTTATACCAGCCGCCAAATTCATAGCCATCCAAAGTGGGGGTTTCGGCCTGATAGGAACATCCGCCGGCGTCATCCAGGGGAAGGGAAACCGAGGACGGCTCGTCCAAGTCCTTCGGGATCACAGAGCCGATCCAATGAAAATTCACATCAATGTACGGCACCCAACGGCCGTAAAGCTGCAAATCGCTGCCGAATGCGTCGTATATGGTATTCTGATAGGAAACATATGTCTTGCCATCATAGTTCCAGATCTTCTTCCCGGCTCCCTCCTGATCCACGCCGTCGTTCCAGAGACGGTACCAACCGTCAAATTTCAGCTTTACATTCTCTTTGCTGACCTCCTGCTGTTCCGGGTTTGCAGGGCTGATGGTCGTATTGCGCGCCGCATGTTCGTGGCTGGGAGGGTCAAATGACGGTTTCCAGTCGCCTACCCACTTATAATCCACACATACGGGGTCGGTAATGGTGATCACAGCCTTTTCTCCGTAAGCACTGCCCTTCTCATTTGCGGGCGGGATGGGCACAAGGTTCAGGGCGGTTTGAATGTTCTCTCCCTTTCCGATCTGAGAAATGTTGAGATAGGTATGTCTTACAGGTGCCGACATATCAAACTGGGGAGTATTGCCCTCATACTTCGTAAACCGGTAGTAATCGACAGAGGCGATCTCGTTGATCGAGCTGCTGGAAAGAATGTGGTGCTCCTTTTTTATCTGCGCCCAGGTATGGGAGGTATGTTCACCGCCTGCTTCCTGAAAAGAGGTCACATTGATGGGCAGTGTTTCCGCATTGGGATTCACGTTGGCATCGATCTGAATCAGCAGCTCGCTCAGCGCTTCATCAATGTCGTGCGCTTGGCTCAGCCCCTTGAAATAGGCAGCGCCATCGGTTGTATTGGTGCTGCCGCAGATAGAAGCCATCGTCTCATTGAAGTATTTCCGCTGTGCTTCCTCTGTGAGCCCATTTGTCAGGTTCAGTTTGTTGAAGTCGCCAAAGCCAAAAATCGTTGCGCCATAGGTTCCCTTCAAAGTGTTTGCAGCTGCAATCGCCGCGTCGGGGCGGAGCACCTGATATCCGCCGTTCTGGTTCTGATAGGGCAGGGAACTGGCGGCGATGAAGACGATCAGATTCCGGTCCTCGCCGGACTTTTTGTTCTTCGCCGCGATCTGTGCCAGCCTTTCTGTCAGCTGCAGCCCGGCGTCCATACGGGAGGCCTGTGCGTGCCAGGACACCATCTTTTCTGCGTCGATGACATCCTTGGCGTCGGAAACGCTCATAAACACATCGTTATAGGACGCATCCGCAAGATAGCCGTCCGGCATCTGAGGCAGCGTTTTTTCGTCGGGTTTTTCCACCTGGCTCCACTCGGTCCATCCCTTTGCGGAGTGGAACACCGGGACATGATTTTCACAGGTATAATAGCCTGTATTCAAACTCAGGTTCTCGGAAGAATCCAGCTTTACCCCCGGATATTGATTTGGGACATAGGTATCCGAATTGCCGGGATTGTTGATGCGTCCATAACCCGAAATCGCCACCCGGTGGTCGCCGCCTGTCGTGGGTGCCGGGATGGCATCCAGCATCTTCTCCATGGTGTCAAGAATATCCGCCCGTTCCTTTCCATAGAATGTGGTGTTGCTCTGGGTGTTCATAAAGGCGGACTGCTCGACCAAGAAGATGATGTCGCAGGGCTTGACCGTGCGGGTCTTGTTGGTGGAGTCGGTCAGATATGCTTCGATCTGGGCGGTGATCTGTCCGGTTTCTTTCCCATCGCTACCCACCTCATGCTTTATGGTTGAAAGGATACGCGGCGTTGCCTGCTCCGTTCCGTTCTCTCCCGCAGCCGCAGATACAGGCATCAGCGTCAATATCATAGCGACCAATAAAACGATAGATAACGCACGCTTTCTGATTTGATACATGTTTCATCCCTCTGTTTCTGTGTGACAGTGCTTGAAAGCTGAACGCATTATAGCGCGCTTTATCACATTTATCAAGCGGTTTTTTGTATCTGTTTTTTTCTTGGAGGAGATATTCCGGAGATAGGCATAATAATACTCCCCATAGTGTAGTCTCGAATTTTTGTTATTTCGAGTGTCTACTCTATGGGGAGCATATCACTGTTTCTGTTCTCTTCTCTTTAGGATGTTTTAATTGAACAATCGCATCATCCAACGTTTTAGCCAGGCTGACCATTGTCTGCAGTATGAGTGCAGAGTCCAGTTCTTTCAAATGGTCTCTCACTACTTGAATTCTCGGCTCAACTTCCTGTTTCCAAAATTCTGGAAGCAGAATATTTTGAACACCAGCATTTTTATAAGCTACGCGAGAGAAAAAAGTATCCTCTTGCCCTGCTTTATTCAAGGCAGCTGTCATCACACGAACAAGAAAATCAGATGGATTCTTTGACAGCTCGATCCCCTTTTGTTCTATTTGTGCAATCAATACATATGCAGCAAAAAATTCCCATGTTTCAATTGGTATTCTGGCCGTTATTTTTTCATTTATCTTTAACCCATCAGCATTCGTATAACTAATTTCTTTCCAAAAATTTTCATACCATTCTTGATTAACTGTACGTTCTTTGATATAGTCGGGATGTATCATCGCTATTGTATCGCTATTTTCTTTACGAAGTTCTTCCTGCGTATAATCGATCGGATAAACCTGTTCTCCTCCAACGATCCACTCAAACTTATCTGTCTTGTCCATCTGTTAGTCCTCCATCATAAATGCTATGATTTTGCCCTGTTGGGGTCAAATTGGGGTCAACATTCCAGAATTTTCAAGTTGATCCCCTACAATTTTTTCTTATATGTAAAGAAAACGTCCCATTTTCCTACGAAAACAGGACGTTTTATGGTTGCGGAGACAGGACTTGAACCTGCGGCCTCCGGGTTATGAGGGCATTCACTTCATTCACTATTGTTCTGTATGGACCATTTTAAATCGTTCTGAGATATTATTTTTGTGCACACTAAACAAAATATTTAATGAATTCCCAGTCATCCCATACCTGGTAGTGATACACCTGCACGTTTTTTGACTAAGTGTTAGAAGATTTGTTAGAAAAATCTCGTATAAATATGATTTGAATATACATTCATACGTATTTTCATTCAAATATAAGAGGACAAATTAATAATAAAACCGTCAGCTATCATCCACTCGAATCAAAGTAACACGACTCTCAAACTTATCCTCTGTTTCTATGGGTTCGTCCATTGTTTGAGAGTCGTGTTACTTTAGCAGAAAACAGAATAAACGAACAAAATGGATCCCCAGGAGCATGACAAACAAATGCTCCTGGGGATTTTTTTCTCTTCCGTGTCGTCTTTCACCACGCAGTGGTCCAACGCATAGTTCAAAAACATCCCGATCAGTTCGTTATGGCTGCGGTCCATTTGGGTAGAGACTTCATCGATCCAGGTAGCGCTCTCTTCCCGGATGTAACCAATTTTCATGTGCATTCCTTCTTTCTCTTGTTGTTTTGACGTAATTGTGGTATGATATAATCATAATATGTATTTTCCCGTGACACTGAACTGAGTAGCTTTTTCAATAAGTCACCTGGTTTTATATATTCCAAATTATATTAGCTGTACATGGAGGATTCTATGTCAAAACTTACAGATATCAAATATCGGATTGACCAGTTAGATGGTGGAACCTTTCAGAATCTTTGTGATGAGTACTTGACTCACAGAGGCTATGGAACAGGATACTCCCTGGGAATGAAGACCGGTACGAGTAAAACAGCCAAAGGGAATCCAGATACCTATTTCTTAACAAAGACCGGAAAATATATTTTTGTAATGTACACAACTCAAAAAGACGATTTCCTCAAAAAGGTGTTAGAGGACTTGAAAAAGTGTTTTGATCCCAGTAAAACTGGATTGTCGCCGGAAGATGTTACAGAAATCGTGTATTGTCACACCTGCGGACGTCTTCTACCTGGTGATTCTAAGTTTCTGCATGAATTCTGTGAGAAACGAAACACTGTTTTAACTCTGATTGGAGTGGACGAATTAGGGAATGATTTGTATCTGAACTATCCCCGGCTTGCAAAAGATTTTTTGAATGTCAGTGTGGATACTGGTCAGATCACTTCTATAGGAGAGTTTATACAAGCACATGATGCCAATAAAATGTCTGCGCCGCTCAATACAGAGTTTATGGTCCGCGAGGAGGAATTGAACTCTGCGAAAGAAAAACTTGGCTCAGGCGACATATTAGTTCTTTCCGGGCCGGCAGGAGTTGGAAAGACAAGACTGGCGCTACAGCTTTGCGATGAAATTGCTTCCGAGAACGGTTACGAAGTCCTTTGCATTAAAAGCAACGGTTTGGAATTATACGAAGATTTAATTACATCCATCGAAACAGGCAAAAACTATCTGGTGTTTGTTGATGACGCAAATGAATTGACGGGCTTGCATTTTGTGCTAGACTTTTTGCCAAAGGTAGCAATCGGGAAAAAGCATATCAAAAAAATCGTGATAACAGTTCGGGACTATGCCCGACAGCAGGTGGTACAGAAAATACTCAAAGTAGAAAAGCCCGAAATCTTGAGAGTTGGATTATTAAAGGATGAAGAAATCAGAAAACTTATAGAAACTTCCTATGGAATTACAAACTACATATATTTAGATCGTATCGTTGCTATTGCAGAAGGAAATGCTAGACTGGCTATGTTAGCAGGCAAGCTTGCAGCAGAAACAGAATGTATAGACTCTATACGAGACGCTACTGAGCTATACGAACATTACTATGGGAAGCAAATTGATGTCATTGCCAACAGCGAAACAGGAGTTGCTTCTGCGGGTATTATGGCTTTTTTTCAGGTCCTTCATTTGGATTATCTGAAAGGTCTACAGCCTGTTTTTGTTGCTATGAATCTCACAGAAAGTCAATTTATTTCTGATTTAAGGCAATTTCATACACTAGAATTAGTGGATCTGTGCCATGACAAAGCAGCTAGAATTTCGGATCAAAGCTTTAATAACTATCTAATCAAGCACGTTTTCGTTGACAAAAAGATTATTCCACTAAGTCAAATGGTCAAGGGTGGTTTTTTCATCAATAAAGATAAGACCATCTCCGCCTGCAACACCCTTTTAAATGTTTTCTCCGATAGAGTTGTGCAAGACTATGTTGAGGAACAAGTCAAGATCGTTTGGGATTGCCTGCGGCCTGATACAGATAACTTTTTCCCTTTTTTCAAAGCGTTCTATATGGTCCGCCCAACGGATACCCTTATATTATTAAACGAGTTGATTGACGTAGAGCCCCCACACAAGTTCGACGTCCGTTCCATTACTTTTAAGAAAACAGAAAGTGAAAAAAGTATAAACGACGACATCATCAACATATTGTGTGGCTTTAAGGTACATTCGCAACTCCCGGAAGCAATCGAACTATTACTGCGTTATTACCATAAACGCCCTGATTTGTTTGAACAAATCTATAGCGCGTTTGTATCTCGATTTGGGGTAGATAAAGATGCCCTTCCATTCGGTTATTTTACGCAAAAGACAGTAGTGGAGCGGTTGTGCACAGCAGTAGATTTAAATCCAACAGATGAGTTTTTAGTTCTCTTTATCAGAGTGGCAGAACAATTTTTGAAGTTGAGCTTTTCGAGGACAGAAGGGGGCCGACAGAATACATTTATTTTCTATAATATACCTCTGACACTGCATGACACGGTACTAGAGTATCGCAAAACGTTACTGCAACAAGTCTATAAAATTTATAAATCTGGGAAATGTCATGAAGAAATTGAAAGCTTACTTATGGATTACTGCAAAAGGCACGAGGAAAATGAAGATTATATTATTATAAAGTCCGAATTGCACATTGTATTATCTTTCTTCAAAATATTTTCGCCAGAAAATTTATACCACTGTGTGATAGCAGAACACATAAAAAAGGTAGCTAAACGTGCCGAATATGACTGCGGGATCGCACTGGAACCATTTCTGAAGTCCCGTAAGTACAAAATTTATAATGTATTAAATGCAGATCGTAGCGAAATACTACATTTAGGTTATCAAGAATGTAATGTATGGCACAGAGAGCAAGTACAAAGCCTGGTACAGCGATATAGCTTTCAGGAATTCCAGTATTTGCTTCAAGTTTGTAAGGAATGTTTGGAAACAGTTGATCCTAACGGAGGTTTGCTGCGCTTTGGTGTGGAATGTGCTATTGGAGCATTTTCCGAAAATCAAGAATTATATATCGCTGTAATAAACGAATATTTGAACACTGATACTCCCTATGATATACGTGCTTGTGGAATTCTCCGCAACCTTTTTAAAATAATGCCCGCAGAAGATGTTAAGGCATTAATTGAATCACATGATTTTTCTCAGAAAAACACGTGGATGTGGGACTTCTATGTTGAATTACCGATAGAACAAATATCTGTCTTTTGGGCTAACGATTTCTTAAATTACCTGGGAAGTGTTCCCCGACACATACGGACCTCTCCTTATCGACCGCTTGACGAGATGGAGAAATTTGAATGTGTAGACAAAGATATTATTTTAAAGGCAAGTAAAGTTATCGCATCTCATTACGAAGAATCTCCTTTTGTGTTTAATCGCTATTTCTTTTTCATGATGAATCCCTATCATGCAGAAGCGAGTAAAATAATCACCAAATATAAAAATGATATCCCTCTTTTAGAAGAAATTTATCTAAAATGCGCTGCATATTCGTCTCAGGAAGATTATGATGGGCATTTTCTGGCTGAGATTATCTTGAACGATCCAAGCTTCTTATATTGCTATCTAGATAAGATTCTTGAAGATACATTTCATTTATATGGCTCCCATGATGAATGGGTGAATCGTCTGGAGTTTATTTGGACAGATAATGCATCCTCGTTTTATATGGATTTAATTTCAGATTATGTATTTAAAAAAACAGAGGGAAACCGTCGGGTTTATAGTTCCATAGTTGGACAGTTGCTTCTTCATAAACACGAAGAAAACGGTGTTGAAGAAAAGCAAGAGAAATGGATTCAAGATACGATTGAGAAGCATTGCTTGGATCATCAACGTATGTATGGGCTCTTTAGCGCAATCGATAAACATAGCGCTAAGCGCAGAAGAAACGCTCTGGAAAAGCTCCTACAATTGAATCGCGATTACACTTTATTTGAAAAGTTACCTTTGGAATCATCGAGTTGGGGTGGATGCGGAAGTACCATCCCCTATATGCAGGAACGAATCATATATTTGACTTCGCTTATGCCGTTACTTTCTGGTGTTGAGTGTCTGAAACATAAACAGAAGGTGGAACGAGATATAGAGATTTGGAAGGCGCGTATAAAAAGCGAGGAAATTCAAGAATTGTTAGAATCCTTGGGTTAAATACAGCAATCTTAATTGAATATTACTTCAAGTATGGTACTGTCAAGATTTATGCGCAAAAATGTTTGCAGAGCTCGGCTGAATGAAGTCAGCTGGCAATGAAGGCTTCGTCCAGAGTTGCCTCCAAATGCTTCATATTCATGTATTTCTTGTTACCCCACTGGGTGCCCGCC
>OKRW01003388.1_pt1 | contig 10282 bp, 6 predicted proteins | sample 1601151 | NCBI WGS metagenome assembly OKRW01 (sample SAMEA3541471, study PRJEB24748) | human gut metagenome | biome: human gut; feature: human-associated habitat; material: faeces | place: China | collected 2012 | reverse complement strand
CGGCGAGGCGCTCGCCGCGCTTCGCAGCGGTAAGTACGACCCCGACAAGGTCGCTGTCGGCACTGGCAAGTACATTGGCGACTGCCGCCTCACACACTACGAGGCGCTCCTTCGCAAGGCACTCGACGATGCCGGATATCCACAGGTTCCCATCATCACGAACGACGACATCGATTTCCACAACGTGCATCCTGGGTTCAAGATGAACGTGCGCTCGGCTTTGAAAGTCGCCTTCACACTGCCGATGATCGATGCGCTCGAGGAGCTGCTGCGCAAGATGCGCCCCTACGAGACCGAGTCGGGCTGTGCCAATCGCGCCTTCGACGAGGCGCTCGACTTGCTGATGGAAGGCTTGCGCGGCAAATCTCTTCGCTCCCTTAAACGTGGATTTACCCAGGCCATAGACGTGATGAAGAAGGTCCCTTACGACCGCACGCACCGCAAGCCGCAGGTACTCATCGTCGGTGAGTACCTGCTGAACTTCCATCCCGGCGCCAATCACGACGTCGAGCTGTACCTGGAGCACAACGGACTCGAAGTCATCGAGGCGCGCATGACCGATGTTATCAGGAAGACGTACTTCTACCAGCATGCCCAGGAAAAGGAATACCACGTCACGCGCCCCCTCAAGGAGAAGGCGTGGCACGCGGTCGCAGACAACGTGTTCGACGTGGCCCACAACGTGTGCGACAGCATCGCGTGCGCGCACCCGCTTTACGAGCCACCCTGCCGCATGCCCGACCTGGTACGCGCAAGCGACCCCATCATCCATCACACGTTCGACGCGGGCGAAGGCGTGCTCATCCCCGGCGAGATCCTGCATCACGCCGCGCACGGGTGCACATCGTTTTTGATCCTACAACCGTTCGGATGCTTGCCGAATCACGTCGTCGGGCGCGGCATCGCCAAGCGCCTGAAGGAACTCTACCCCCAGGCGAACATCTTACCGCTCGATTACGACCCCGACGTCAGCTTCGCAAACATCGAGAACCGCTTGCAGATGCTCATCCTAAGCGCAAAGGGTACAGAGAATTCCCAGATAGAAGTTGGGAAAGCGTCTGCGCGTGCCCCGCAGGCGGCAAGTTCTGCTGTCTCGGACGCGGCTCTTGCCGTGGCGAGCGCCGCGGACAGCGCCGCTTACGCAGCCGCCGACGTAGCCGCCCACGCGATCGACGCCGGCAAGTTCGCAGCCAAGACCGCCTCCTACGCCCGCAGTGCCGCAGGTGCCGCCGCCGAGGCCGCAAGCGACGCTGCAGCGGCAAAGGCAGCAGACACCGCAGCCCGCGCCCACGAGGCAGCCGCGCGAGCGCACGAAGCCGCAGAGAAAGCCCAGGTCGCGGCATCTGCCAAAGCCGCTGCCGCCTCCGCTCGGGCCGCCGCCGCTGCCGCACGGGCCCACGAAGCCGCCGAACGCCTTGCTTCCGCAAAAACAACCGAAGACAGAAGCACCCAGAAGTTGGACAATCAAGCAAGCACCCAGAGAAGAAGCTAGAAAGAAGATTCCGCCCCATGACCGTCGTCGATGCCCACGTTCACGTATATCCTGAGAAAATCGCGCTCCGCGCCGCTGAAAGCGTGGGCGACTTCTACCAGTACCCCATGTTCAAGGAGGGGTCCATCCCCGCAATGCTCGCCGCTGTGGAGGGCTCGCCCATCACGCATCACATCATCTATTCGGTGGCGACGAAGCCTTCCAACGTCGAGTCCATCAACGACTTCATCGCGGCAGAATGCAAAAAGCACCCCAACTTCGTCGGCTTCATGGCGATGCATCAGGACTATCCCAATCCGGAGGCCGAAATCGAACGTGCGATTGGCCTGGGACTTCGAGGGATGAAGCTCCATCCCGACACGCAGAAGGTGAACATGGACGACGATCGACTCATGCACATCTACGAGCTGATCGAGGGCCGCATGCCGCTCGTCATGCACTGCGGCGACTACCGAACCGATTTCTCGCACCCGCGCCGAATGAAGCGCATCCTGCACGAGTTCCCGAACCTCGTCGTTGACGCGGCGCACTTCGGCGGCTGGTCGGTGTTCGACCTGGCTGTCGAGTATCTGGAAAACGAAAACTGCTTCCTCGACATGTCGAGCTCGCAGAAGTTTCTGGGGCGTCGCCGTACGCGGGAGCTCTGCGAAATCTACGGCGCCGACCGCATCCTGTTCGGGTCGGATTTCCCTATGTGGGACCCCTCAGAAGAGTTTGAGATGTTCGAGTCACTCGACTTTCCCAAAGCCGATTTTGAAAAGATGACCTGGCATAACGCCGAGCGATTCATCGGGATGGACATTCGCTAAGAACCTTTAGGGGCCAGGCTATCACATTCTCGCCGCCACATACAAAGCGGCGGCGAGAATACTCCCGCCGCCGCCAACGCGCAGGCTATTCCTCAGCGTCCTCACGGGAAATCTGCTCCACGCGCACGAGAATCTTGTCGACGCGGTGGCGATCCATGTCGGCCACTGTGAACGTCGCCTTCGCGTCGCGCCCCGTAAACGACACCGTGTCCCCCTCTTCGGGGATGCGGTCGAACGCGGCGAGCAAAATGCCTGCCGCCGTTTCGCATTCGTTCGCTTCCTCAGGAAGGAAGCCGAGCAGGTCCTCCAGGTCATCGATGGAAAGCGAGCCATCGATCAGGTAGCGACCGTCGCCTTTCTTCACAATCTCGTCTGCCAAGCCGTGGCTATACTCGTCGTCGACGCGCCCCACGATCTGCTCCATGATATCGCTCATCGTGACGATGCCCGCCGTGCCGCCGTGCTCGTCAACGACCACGGCGATCTTGGTATGACGGCACTGCAGCAGCTGCAAAAGTTTCGCAATGGGAATGCTCTCGGGCACCGCGTACAACTCGCGGATGGGCAGGTCCTCCATCGATGCGTCGGCGTCCATCATGAACAGGTCCTTCACGTGAACGAACCCGACCAGATGATCCTTGCTCCCCTGACACACCGGATAGCGCGTGTACTTGTAGCGTTCGGCAAGCTCACGGTTCTCCTCAAGTGAGTCCTCCATATCGAGGCAGGTCAACTCGATGCGCGGCGTCATGATTGCCTCGGCGTCCTTGTCGCCCAAATCGAAGATGTTGTCGACGTACTCGTTTTGCTCAGGCTCGATAAGCCCGCTTTCCGTAGACTCGTCGATGAGCAGCTTGATTTCCTCGCCCGTGTACACATCGTGCTCGTTGGCAGGATCGTGCCCGGTCAGGCGCACAACGCCGCTGGTGATGCCGTTGAACAGCATCATGATCGGGTAGGTGATGCGATAGAACCACAGAAGCGGGGTCGCCGTCATAAGCGCGTAGCGCTCCGTCGCGAAGATGGCGAACGATTTGGGGATAAGCTCGCCCACAACCACGTGCAGGGTCGTCATGAGGAAATACCCGATTGCGACCGCAATTACCGAGATAACGGCATCGGGCAAGCCGAGCAGAACGAACAGCGGGCGAATGAGCGCCGAAATCGCGGGTTCGCCCAACCAACCGAGTGCAAGCGAAGCAAGCGTGATGCCGAGCTGGCAAGCCGACAGGTACGCGTTGACGTTCTCGGTGATGGTTTTCGCGTTCTTCGCTCCGCGCTTTCCCTCGTCATAAGCAAGTTCGATCTGCGACTTGCGCACGCGCACCATGGCGAATTCCGCGATAACGAAAAACGCGTTCATCAAAAGGAAGAAGACGACAAGAATCAGACTGGCAGCTATGGACATCGGGTATGCGGGCCTCCTCAGGGCGCGTTTTATTTTCAAGCGACGTTTTTAACCTTGAAGTATGGCATATTCCGCATTCGAGAACGCGTTTGTTGCCATTTTGTTCACCTAGATAGCCAGATGAAGCGGTGAGCGAACGCCTGGGGCACAGACGAGCTGCAAGGGAGCTGCATGACGGGCCATCGGCGCGCGGCTGGCGCGATAGATCGCCAGCCTGGCCATCAACAGGTTGCCCACAGATCGGCCGCAACCCGCCAGCGTCACTCAATCACGATGCAGTCGGTCTGCACACTCGAAATCGCCTCGGGGCTCAGGCCGCACCCCAGGCCGAACTCGTACCCTGCCCGGTTCAGCATCACTTTCCCGCGCTCGGCGGTATAGGGGGGCATGGTCACGTCAACGTCGAAATAACGCGAGGTCGACCCGATATCGCCCGGCATCACCACTTCGTCGAGCGTTTGGAACGCCGCGTGCATGCGCTTTGAGATTCCCGTGTCGTACATGCCGCCCATCCACACCTCGCGCCCGCGCGAACGCGCCGCAAAGATAAACTTGAGCGCAGCCTCCACGCCCCCGAATTTCGCGACTTTCACTGCGAAGCACCGCAGCTCAGGATATGAAAGCGCCTGGTACGCCTCGCGCTCGTTCACGAACGACTCGTCCAGGCAGATGGGCGTGGCGATGGTCCTCTGCAGCGCCGCCAGCCGCGCGAATGCCCGGGCGGTCGACCCACCGCACGGCGTCAAATCGATGGGCTCCTCGATCCACGCGACGTTGAGCGGATCGAGCGCGCGGAGCTCGGCGATCGAGCGGTCCGTAAAGCTCTGGTTCGCATCGAGCGTGATGAACAAGTGCGGGTACTTTTGGCGAATCATGCGGACAACGCCCAAGCTGCCAGGCGCGACCTTGAGCTTCACGCGGCAATAACCTGCCTCCACGCATCGCGAGACGGAAGCGAGCGTTTCCTCCACGCTGCCCATGCCGACCACGGCACCCGCCGAAACAGCGGCCTCGCGCGCATTCCCAAACGGCGCCCTCGTCTTCCCGTGCACCCGCTCACGATGCGCCGCGCGCTCGATCACGTCGTACTCCTCGGCAAGCAAGCGCCCGAGGGGCTTCCCCGCAATCTTGCCGTAAAGGTCCCACAGCGCAGGTTCGATCGCGCCGCAAGCAAGCGGGAAGCGCTCCGTCCCCGGAATGGAGGCGAATGCGGCGGAAACCTCCCTTGGATGGAGAAAAACCTCGTCAATCACCTTCGGCGCGAGCGTGCCGCGCAGTATCTCTATATCCTGCTCGATTGTTTCCGGAAGATACCAGTCAGAGGAAAATGCAACGCATTCCCCCAGGCCAACGCGCCCTTTTGCGTCGACGACCTCTACGATCACCGACTCGCGGAATTCCAGCGTCGCTTTCGCCGTCACAAACGGCTTCTTGAAGGGGATGCGCACGCGATGCAAGATCACGCGGCGCACATCGAGGCATTCCGAGTAGATTCGCTCGATGGCAGCGCGGTCAATCTTGCCAATGCCCTGACGCGGCAGGCTTTCCATGACGAAGATCTGCTTGGGGCGATAAAGCTTCGAGAGCACGTCTTCGAGTTGGCTGTGGACGGAGGCGACAAACGCGCGATCGCTCGGGCGAGAGGGGGCGAGCGGCTTCGGAATACGATGCCTTACCTGCGGCTTCATCACCTCGCGACCGAAGCGTGCCGTCTTCACCGGGGAAAGCCTGTCAAAAGCCTGGTCACGACTACCACGTTCGGGAACCTCGCTCGTGCGCTCGATGAACGCCACGGGACGCCGTCCCCACACGGGGTCGGGGGCGCCGAACACGTAGGCGTCCGCCACGCCGGGAATCGCCATGAGCTTGTCGGCAATCTCTGCGGGATAGACGTTTTCCCCACCCGAGACGAACATGTCGGTGGTGCGCTCCTTCACGTAGATCTTGCCCTCGTGGAGAGCCGCCACATCGCCGGTGAGGAAAAAGCCGTCCGCCGTGAAGGCAGCGCGCGCATTCAGGTAGTTCGACAGCACGCCCGGCCCGCGCACCGCCAGGCGGCCGAAACCACGCCCATCGGGCTCGACGATGCGCGCCTGATAGCCGGGCAGAAGCTTCATACCGCCCGTAAACGACCCATCTATCAGGCTGTTTGCAACCTGACTGCACGTTTCGGTCATCCCGTAGCTCGCATACAGGCGAAGCCCCGCCTCGTGCGCGCGAGCGATGGTAGCAGGATTGAGCGCGCCGCCGCCAAGCAGGATACAGCGATACGCGGCGAGCGCAGGGCCGCCCCCCTCGACGGCGAGCATGTCCTGCAGCATCTTGTCGACCACAGAGATATGGGTGAAACCGACGCGCGCGGCGTCCTTCAGGATTCGCGCCGCATCGAAGCGCGCATAGAGGCGAAACGGCGTGCGGTTCGTGATGCTGCGCACGACCTGCTCGAAGCCCCCAATATGGTACAAGGGAAGCGCCACCTGCCACATGCCGCGGCCCCGCACCGAGAGCACGGCGTTGGACGATTCGGCAGCAGCCGTGAGCATGCGCCAGGTCGACGGCACCGCCTTCGGCTTACCCGTCGTACCCGACGTGAAGAGGACGAGCGCTCGTTCCTTGTCGTTGAACAGGTGCGATTCTCTTTCCGCAAAATGGGTGGCCTCAAAGACCGCATCGCGCTCGGCGCTCATGATGACGCGCTTGCCGCTTTGGAGCCGCGACGCCCCCGCAAGGTCGTCCGCCACGTGGTCCATAAGCATTTCAGCCCGCGCTTCATCGACGCGGCACGCCACACGGATTCCCGAGCTTTCCAAGTCGAACAGGCGCGAGAGCTTCTCCGCCGATGTGAGGCGATTGTTCAGCACGACGAGCGAGAACGCCCCGTACCCCGCGGCCAGGGCGAGAAAGATGAACTCCGGACAGTTCGGAAGGTCGACCGAGACGCAGTCGCCGCGCCCGACCCCCTTGCTCCGCAGACGACGAGCGATTGCCGCCGCCGTGAGCCTGGCCTGGCGATAGGTGCACGAATGCTCCGAGCCGTCGCGCGCGACGAACGTGAAGAAGACCCCGTCGGGATCTGTTCTCACCAGGCTTTCGAACGCATTGATCATCGCGTACTCGGACCACGTTTCTCTTCGGACGCCGCATCAGCGACTTAGGCGGACAAAGGAAATGAGAAGCGACCTTGCGCGCTACACGCGAGGCCGCTTGGCTTTAGGGAAACTTAGGGTACTGAGTGAATTCGGGCGCCCGCTTCTCCTTGAACGCGTCGCGGCCTTCCTTCGCCTCGTCGGTGGTGTAGTACAAAAGCGTGGCGTCTCCGGCGAGCTGCTGGATGCCCGCAAGCCCATCGGTCGCCGCGTTGAAACTCGCCTTCATGAAGCGCAGCGCCGTCGGCGAGAACTGCAGCATCTCGCGCGCCCACGACACGCATTCGGCCTCGAGCTCCTCGAAGGGAACGACCTTGTTGACCAGCCCCATCTCGAGCGCCTCGGCGGCGGAGTACTGGCGGCAGAGATACCAAATCTCGCGCGCCTTCTTCTGCCCCACGACGTTTGCCAGATACCCCGCGCCGTAACCAGCGTCGAAGCTGCCGACCTTGGGACCTGTCTGACCAAACTTGGCGGTTTCGGCCGCGATGGACAAATCGCATAGAAGATGCAGCACATGCCCGCCGCCGATAGCGTAGCCGTTCACCATGGCAATGACCGGCTTGGGCACCACGCGGATCAAATGCTGCAGGTCGAGCACGTTCAAGCGAGGGATGTTGTCCTCGCCCACGTAGCCGCCGTTCCCGCGGATCTTCTGATCGCCGCCCGAGCAGAAAGCCTCGTCCTCGTGGCGACCGCCGTGGTTCGCACCGGTCAAGATGATGACGCCGATGGAAGCGTCGTCGCGCGCCGCGGAGAACGCGTCGTACATCTCGGTCACGGTGAGCGGGGTGAACGCGTTGCGCCGTTCGGGGCGATTGATGGTGATTTTCGCAATCCCATCAGCGATTTCGTACTTGATTTCCCGATATTGCTTGGCGGATTTCCAAGCTACGTCATCCATAGCTGTCCTTTCGTGGCATATCGTTGATTCGTTGCAGGACGCGAAACGGTTGGCGCGCCCCGCAACGGAGACATCGGCTTCACGACGCCGATTTCGCACTCAGGGGAAAACGACGCCATGCCGGCGATTGACAATGTTTGGTTCTGTGTTTTCGCTTCGAATGATTCCTGTTTCGCAAGTTTCTATATCATACCGCGATGAGGTATGTCATGGGGCCGCGGGTTCGGGAGTGCACGATTCAACCACTTCTTCCAGAATCGCGCCGAACGCTTCGGGTTGCTCAAGGTGAATGTTGTGGCCTGCACGGGGAACAGCCCGGCACGAGACCGCGTCGTGGGATTCCGCCTGAAGGGTGGAGGCGACCTTGCAATATTTCGCGTCAAGCTCCCCGGCCAGATAGCTTACGGGAATGCCCTTCGCAGCCAGCTCGCAAAGCGTGCGAATCGACTCGCCCTGCGAGGACATCGCGTGGGCGCCCGCGCGCTCGAAGGAGAGCGCGAGCGATTCCGTGTCGTTGGCAAGGCGTCCCGCCCGAAGTCGTTCCCGCTGGTCATTAGTTAAGTTGCGCTGACTTTCGAACAAGGGCAGGCCCGCCCACCAGTCCATGAAAGCGGACACTCCTTCGCCCCGCACGCGCGCGGCCCACGCGAAGTTGCGCTCGCGAAGCGCTTCACGCGAGGCGGCGTCAGCGGGGCCGAGGCCCGCGCTTTCAAGCACGAGGGCGGAGAAGGGAACAGCAGCGGACATCCGCGCCGCATTCGCTGTCACATCCCGCTGGCAAGCGCCAGCCACGTCAAGGCGGCGAGCTCGATCGCATGGAGCGAAGGCTGCGGAGCTTCTGAGCGAAATGCGGTTGAGCTCGCCGCCATCCCGCAGGTCGTCCACAGCAAGGCACGCCGCCTGAAGCGCCACGCGCCCGCCCATGGAATAGCCAACCAGTACGGGGAGCCTTCCCGCAACATGCGCCACGACTTCGCAGAAAGCAAGGAGCGCCTGCGCCTGAAAGTCCAGGTCGAACGCCTCGCGACCCGGGACATCGCCAACCGTCGGGCGAGCGCTCTTCCCATGCCCCGCAAGCTCGAAAGCAAAGCACTCCACACCCGCGCGAGAAAGCGACAAGGCAACTTTATCCCAGGTGGAAGCCTGCTGCGCGAAGCCATGAACGAGCACGATCGGGGCCGATAGGGCGCCACCTTCCCTCGCATCCGGCGCCGAAGCACGCCACGCCTTCATGCCAAAGCGCATGCCCTCGAAATCGAAGCCGCGCGTCTCCCCCCAAACCTCGCTCGTCACTTCGCCGCCCTTCTTCAGAACCTCGCTTGCCACCTTCGCCGTCCCTCTTTTGCCCCGATGCGGCCATTCGATCGAATGCACCGCGTCTCTGAAATATTTTAGCTCGATGTGCGCAGGTTTTGAGAGAGGGCGACCGAAAGCGAAAGGGACGGAAAAACCGCACCTCTCTGACCTGGTGCTATAAAGAGATGCTCGCCCACGTATCGGCAGCGAGCGGGCAAGCTGCCGCAAAACCTGAGCACATCGAGCTAAAATGTCGCGAAGCAGTAGAAAGGACGCATATGCTTACCATCGGATGTCATTTATCGGTCGCGAAGGGCTTTTTGGCGATGGCGAAAGACGCCGTCTCGATTGACGCGAACACGTTCCAGTTCTTCACGCGCAACCCGCGCGGGGGCAAGGCGAAGGCAATCGACCCCGCCGACATGGCAGCGTTCCACGAGTTCGCCGCGACGCATGGCATCACGCGCATCCTGGCGCACGCGCCCTATACGCTCAACCCGTGTTCAAAGAACCCCGAAACGCGCGAGTTTGCGCGCGCGACGCTGGCGGACGACCTCGTGCGAATGGAAGAAACACCTGGTCAGCTTTACAACATGCACCCGGGAAGCCATACAGGGCAAGGCGCCGACACCGGCATTGAAATGATCGTCGACGCGCTCAACGAGGTGCTGCACGCCGATCAGACGACCACGCTTTTGCTCGAAACGATGGCAGGAAAGGGAAGCGAAGTCGGGCGCACGTTCGAGGAAATCGCGCGCATCATCGACGGCGTGAAGCTGTCCGACCACGTGGGCGTGTGTCTGGACACGTGCCATATTTGGGACGCGGGCTATGACATAGCGGGAGACCTCGACGGCGTGGTGCGCGAGTTCGACCAGGTCATCGGCCTCGACCGGCTGAAAGCCATCCATCTGAACGACAGCCTGAATCCCTGCGGCGCGCACAAGGACCGCCATGCCCGCATCGGGGAGGGCCACATCGGCTTCGAGGCGCTCTCGGCGGTGACAAAGCACCCCGCACTGCGCGATTTGCCCTTCTACCTGGAGACCCCGAACGACAAGCTCTCGGGGTGGGGCGAAGAGATCGCGGCTCTGCGCGCCGTTTGGGAAAGCGAGTAGCAAGGCGCAAACCTGAGTTCTGCAAGGCGAGGCTCTTCGGCAGCGCCCACAAAGCGAGTTCCGCAGCGAAGCGAGGACTGTTTGAGCGACTGGGCGTTGCCGAAGAGCC
>OKRW01003382.1_pt1 | contig 10302 bp, 8 predicted proteins | sample 1601151 | NCBI WGS metagenome assembly OKRW01 (sample SAMEA3541471, study PRJEB24748) | human gut metagenome | biome: human gut; feature: human-associated habitat; material: faeces | place: China | collected 2012 | reverse complement strand
TCCCGCCGAGCTTCAGCGCAAGCTCGCTTATCTGCGTGTATGCCGAAATGTCAACATTTATGCAGAGCATCCCAAGCAGCTCGTTATCGTACTTAATATAATAAGAGGATGAACGCAGGGTTTTGCCCTCCGACGATACGCCGGAATAGTTGGCTATATAGTCCGACTGCTTCCAGTCACCCTTATCAACGATCTGACGGGCGAGATTGGTCATCGGTGCGCCGACCGTTCTTCCGCTTATGTGCCCGTTGGCTATGGCGACAAGCTGCTTTGAGCGGCAGTCGAGCAGAGCGATCTCATACGTGTCGCCGAGGACCACGCCGAGGAAAGGGACGATGTTTGCGTAATACTGCATTATATCCGCCGGGGTCGAGTTCCGCCCGTTATATGTGTTGAAATGATAATCCATTATTTTAATATCCTCCGTTTAATTGTTTCACTGATTTTTCCCGCTGCAGTCCAGCTCACTGAACCACGGCAGATGCGAGGCCGAGTTCTTCGGGCTGAGCTTTGAAAAGAAGTCCTTGGCTTCGTTTATGAGTATTCTGCTCAGGGGAGAAAGCTGATCCCAATGCCGGTAGATTATACCAATACTCCTGTACGGTTTTTCCCTGAGCTCCCGGGATTCAACGGGAAGATCAAGATAATTTTTGAAGCTCATTTCCGGCAGGATACTGACGCCGAGCCCGTCCGAGACCATTTTGACGGTGAAATTATCATCGCTTACCGAATAGGGCGAATTGAGCTTCAGCCCGTATTTGCGGATAAGCTCGCCAATCTGATGGTTGGGGCCTTCGCCGGGCATGATGAAATCATAGTCTTCAAGATCGCTCAGTTCGACAGTCTCCTTTGCGCAGAGGGGGTGATCCGTCGGGAAAACTGCCATAAGCCTGTCGCGCATGAGCGGGACATATTCAAACGGCAGAGAGCTTGTGACCGAAGTGAAGCCGAAATCCACCCGTCCTCCGCTGAGCATTTCCTCAAGCTCCTCATAGTTCCCGTCAATGCAGACGATATGGATCGCCGGGTACTTTTCGTGGAAGCGCCTGAAAAGCTCGGTGAAAAAATGCATCGGCAGGCTCATGATAGACGCGATGCACAGCGTACCGGATTCAATGCCGCGGTACGACTGAAGCGAGAGGTCAAGCTCGTCCTGAGCGCTTGCTACATTGCGGATATGCGGCAGCAGGTCAATGCCGGCTCTTGTAAGGGATATCTTGTTATCTTTCCTGTTGATCAGCTGAAAACCGAACTCCTTCTCCATCACGGCAATAGAATGACTGACTGCCGACTGCGTGTAGCCCAGCTCTGCTGCCGCCTTTGAAAAGCTCCTGTGCTCCAGAACCTTCAGGAAAATCTGATATTTATTTGTATCCATAGCTCCACTCCTTACTGTTTGTCGCTAGAAAATTTTTCGCATTTTATTCTGCCCAAACATCGGAATTTCGGAAAAATCGGTGAAAAATTTTTATCGTCACGGGATCATGAATGAATTTTATCGCGGACATGAAAATAATTTGTTCGACTTAATGTGAATGCTCTGCTAATATAATAACAAGGGATTGGCATGTTTCCACAAATAATCCCGCGCGTTAAAAGGATATATAGTTTCTTTGACAGTCAAGCCTTGGTAATCATCACCAAATTCTTCTGAGATGCTGTGCTCTCTGTGGGCACATTAATAATAATAAATTATTATTACGATTGCAAGCATTTTTCGAATTTAAATAAAAATGGATGGTAGGTTGATATGGAAGAATTGACTGGGAGAATAATAAACATTCAGAAGTGCTCCATTCATGACGGCCGAGGGATGCGCACCACAGTCTTTTTCAAGGGTTGCGGTCTGCACTGCCTCTGGTGCGCCAATCCGGAGTCTATCCACTTCTACCCCGAGGTCTCCCTCAACACTGCAAAATGCATGGGCTGCGGCTTCTGCGCAAAGATGTGCAAAAGCGGCGCGGTCACGCTCGACGAGGACGGTTCCCTGCATTATGACCGTAAAAAATGCACCGGCTGCGGAGCCTGTGCGCGTATGTGTCCCACTGAAGCGAGAAAGCTCTTCGGCGAGGATTACACAGTTGATGAGCTTTTCAAGAAGATTTATCAGGATCGCTATTACTTCCAGCACTCCGGCGGTGGCGTGACCTTCTCCGGCGGCGAAGCGCTGATGCAGCCCGAGTTCCTGCTCGCGGTGTGCAAGAAGTGCCGCCAGTACCGCATCAACGTGGCGATCGAGTCCTGCGGCTGCGGCGACTATGAGAAGTTCAAGCCCTGCCTTGATTACATAGACTTCATTTATTTCGACCTCAAGCAGATGGATCCGGAGATGCACCGCGAAATTACCGGGCAGACAAACGAACGGATCCTCGCGAATCTTGAAAAGATAAGCCAGCACGGCATAGAGATATGTGTGCGCACGCCGGTCGTCCCCGGGTGGAACGATTCCGAAGAGAACATCCGCGCAACGGCAGAATTCATAAAGGATCTGCCGAACGTCAAGCGCTACGAGCTGCTGGCATATCACAAGCTGGGCATAAACAAATACAAGATCCTCGACCGCGAGTACCCGCTCAACGATGTTGAGGAGCCCAGCACCGAGCATATGTTCTCACTTGTGGACGCTGCCAATGAGGTGTTGCTGCCCGTGGGCAAGAAGTGCTTCTACAATAATGAGAACATGAAGGACGAATAAACCCGGTCAACTAAAGCGGATAACCGCTGAAATATATTTCAAGAAGGAGAAAATGCAATGGCAAGCGAAAAAGTTGAATTTTTGAAAGCACGTCTGCGCAATACTGCACCATCTATTTCCCTGGACCGTGCACGTCTCGTAACCAAGTTTTATGAAATGCCCTCTGTAGAGTCACCGGTCTCACGCAAGGCGCATCTGCTCGAGTATCTTCTGAAGAACATGAAGATATTCATCAACCCCCAGTCTATCTTCGTCGGCGATCACGGTGAGAGATACCGTTCCGTCCCTGTATACCCCGAGTGGGGCTCCAAATGGATACTTGAGGACATCGACACTTTCGACACCCGCAGCACCGATAAGCTGGCATGGGGCGATCCCAGCGACAAGGAAGAGCTGATAGGCATTCTCAAGCAGTGGGAAGGCCGCTCTTTCCGCGAGATCATCGACAGCAAGCTCCCCGACGACATGAAGAAGGCTTCCGACAACGGCCTTATCACCATCGGCTCCCGCATAGTCTCCACCGCAAGCCATATGCCTCATTACTCCAAGGTCCTGGCGACCGGCTACAAGCAGATGATCGAAGAGATCCAGGCTAAGCTGGACGGCATCGAGCATTACGACTATATCACCCAGGAGCAGAAGGACGTTTGGGAAGGCATGATCGTCACCCTCAAGGCAGGCATTGAGTTTGCACACCGCTATGCGGACCTCGCAGAGCAGATGGCCGCCGAGGAGACCGATGAGAAGCGCAAGGCAGAGCTCAACCGCATCACCGAGACCTGCCGCCACATCCCCGAATATCCCGCACGCACCTTCTATGAGGCAATGCAGTTCTTCTGGTTCATCCACCTGACCTACCAGATCGAGAACGCTGGCCACAACCACTCTATCGGCCGCTTCGACCAGTTCATGTACCCCTACTTCAAACACGATATCGACGCCGGCATCGCGACCGAGGACGACATTGTTGAGATGATCCAGTGCATGCTCATCAAGTGGACAGAGATCTTTGAGCTGCGCGACCATATCGAGGCCGAGGCATATGCCGGCTTCCCGATGTGGACGAACGTCACTATCGGCGGTATCGACACTGCCGGCAAGAACGCCTGCAACCGCCTGACCTACCTGTTCCTCGAAGCAGCTGATGGCGCAGAGACCACTCAGCCCGCCATCTCTTTCCGCTTCAACAAAGCTATCGACGAAGAAGTGTTCCGCAGAGCCCTCAAGCTCACCCAGAAGGGTCTCGGCCAGCCCGCTTTCTTCAATGACGATATCAACATCTCCCGTGTTCTTGCAAACGGCTGCAATGACATCGAGGAAGCACGCGATTACGGCATACTCGGCTGCGTCGAGGCTTCCGTCTGCGGCAAGTCCGACTTCCGTCCCGTCGCCGGCTTCATCAACATCCTGAAGATCCTCGAAGTCACCATGCACGACGGCGTCGATCCCAACGGCAACTACCAGTTCGGACCGCACACCGGCAAGATGGAAGACATGACCTCCATGGAGCAGTTCATGGAAGCGTACAAGAAGCAGCTCGCTTTCGCCATAGATTACCATCTCCAGGCATACGGCATCTGCTCCTCTCTGCACTCCCTCATCGCTCCCACCGTCTTTGCTTCCACTACCGTTGACGACTGCATCGAAAAGGGCCGTATCCTCCAGAAGGACGGCGCAAAGTACAGCACTACCGGTACCTTCATCAGCGGCGTTGCAAACGCAGCCGACTCTCTGGCGGCGATCGATCAGGTCTGCTTCCAGCAGAAGCTGATGACCCTCGCAGAGATGCGCGACATGCTCGACAGCAACTACGCAGGCAAGGAAGAGTGGCATCAGATGCTGCTCAACAAGTACGTCCACTTTGGCAACGACAGCGACCTCGTCGATGATTACTGCCGCCAGGTCGTCACTTTCTGTGCCAAGGAGAACCAGGCTCACAAGGACAGCCGCTTCGGCCAGTACGAGCTCATCCTCCTCAACCAGACCTACAACATCTGGCAGGGCCGCGTTGTCGGCGCAACTCCCGACGGACGCATGGCAGGCGAGCCTCTCGCAAACAACGCCTCTCCCTCCAACGGCATGGACCGCAACGGCCCGACCGCAGTCGGCAACTCCATCGGCAAGATGGATACCCTCATGGTTCCCAAGGGCGTTCTTGTCAACCACAAGTTCGATCCCGCAGTCGCAAAGGGCGAGAAGGGACTTGACATGCTCGAGACTTTCGTGCGCGGCTACATGGAAGCCGGCGGCCAGCACGTCCAGATCAACGTTGTTGACGCAAATACCCTCCGTGACGCACAGAAGAATCCTGAGAATTACAAGAACCTGATGGTCCGCGTCGCAGGCTACTCCGCATTCTTCGTAGAGCTTGACCCGCGCGTTCAGGAGAACATCATCGGCCGTACCGAGCACACCAGCTGCTGCGGCTGATAGGGGAATACGGCTCGGGTCAGCCAACTGACCCGAGCGCAGCCCTGAAGCAAAACTCAAAAAAGTATCTTATGGACGGCACTGCCCGGTGCCCAGTCCGGACGGATCCGTCCTTTTGGATAATACCGTTTCGATTCCATAACAAAAAAATACGAAAAAAGAGACAGATTTTGGAGGAAATTCTCAATGGAAAAGAAAGAACTCAGCTGGGGTCGCGTATTTATACTTATCGGCGCCCTCATGGCATTCCTCATCGGCTCCGGTTTCGCATCCGGTCAGGAAACTGTTCAGTACTTCACCGGCTACGGAGTTGTCGGCGGCTTCCTCGTCGGTACCTTTAACTTCGTAATGATATACATCGCCTACGTTGCATACGCATACGCAGGACGTACCCGCAATCTGCGCAACCTCAATGAGGTCGCGTCCTTCTACGCAGGTCCCCTCGTCGGCAAAGCCTGTGAGACCATGGCATGGCTCTTCACCTTCTGCTGCTACTTCTTCATGTCTTCCGGCGCTGCCACCACCATGAACCAGCAGTGGGGTCTGCCGATGCCCATCGGCCTTGCAATCTTTATGGCGCTCGTTCTGCTTGTCACCATCCTCGGCCTTACTAAGATCGTTGACGTTATCGGCTGTATCGGCCCCGTCATCACGCTCTTCACTCTGGTCGTCGGCATCATCTCTGCCTTCACCTACTTCCCCCAGATCCCGGAAGGCCAGGCTCTGCTTGACAGCGGCGCTGTCACCATCTCCCGCGGCACCAACCACTGGATCACCGCCGGCCTTTCCTTCGGCGGCTGCTCCCTGCTTCTCTGCTCTAACTTCGTCGCGACCCTCGGCTACGAGAACCGCGAGTACAAGTTTGGACGCTTCAAGCTCGTTCTCCTCATCTGCGCCATCCTTGACTCCTACATTTCCGTCCTGATGGGCTTCAACCACCTCGGCAACGTCGCAGAGTCCGCTGTGGCTCCCATTCCCAACCTCGTTCTCGCAAACCACATCCTCGGCTCCGTCGGCACCCTCTTCGCTATCATCATTCTCCTTGCTATCTACTCCACCTGCTGCCAGCTGCTCTGGAATTCCATCAGCTTCTTCACCAAGGAGGACTCCTCCAAGAAGTATAAGCTCCTGTGCGTCGGTATGACTGTTCTGGCTTACGTCGTTTGCCTCTTCATCCCCTACCAGACCCTGCTCGGCTTCATCATGACCTACTGCGGCTACGGCGGAGCGATCGTGTTCTTCATCATCGCTTTCTGCTACTTCCGCCAGAAGAAGAAGGACAAGCTGGAAGGCATCGAGGCATAAGTTTCAGCCATCCTTTACGGAAAACAATACTGGGCAATCCAACCGGCGTTCTCCGGGATAAGAGTATACTGTCTCTTGTCCCGGAGGCTTTCAGACTGGGAATACAAAAACAATTTACAGGAGAGTTGACCGCTTTGGAAAAGTTTAAGAAGCTCGTTGTTTTAGAGCCGGTGCGCTTCGATGAAGAAGCGGAACAGAAGCTCTATGATTACGCCGAGGATGTTGTTATCTACCGCGACATCCCCGAGACAGACGAGGAAAAGATAAGACGCATAGGCGATGCTGATGCGCTGCTCGTCTTCTACACCAGCTACATCGGAAAAAACGTCATTGAAAGCTGCCCTGATCTCCGCTACATAGGCATGTGCTGCAGCCTGTACACCCCGGAAAGCGCAAACGTCGATATCCCGTTTGCCAACAGCCGCGGCATAGTTGTCACCGGCATCCGGCGGTACGGCGACCGCGGCGTCGCAGAATTCGTCAGCTGCGAAATAGTCCGCCTTTTCCACGGCTTCGGCGGTATCTTCTACAAGGGTGAGGAGATGGAGCTGGCTGGGACGAAGGTCGGCGTCGTCGGCCTCGGCGATGTGGGCTCTGTCGTTGCGGAGCTGTTGCTCGCTTTCAAGATGGATGTCTATTATTACAGCCGCACACGCAAGCCCGAGATGGAAAGCAAGGGCATCAAGTATCTCCCCTTTGACGAACTGCTCCAGACCGTTGACGTGCTCACCACGCATCTGCACAAGAACACGCCTCTTATGGATTGCGAGGATTTCAAGCGTTTCGGCAACGGCAAGGTGCTCATAAACACGACATTTACCGCTCCGTATCCTCTGGACGCACTCAGAGAGTGGCTGGAAGAGCCGGGCAATTACTATATAGTCGACAATTCCGTCTCCATAGGCGGCACTGACGGCGACATTTTCAATATGCCGAACGTTATCTGCCCCGATATGGTGGCCGGGCAGTCGATGCAGTCGGGCGTTCTCCTGCGCATAAAGGTGCTCGAGAATATCCGCGACTATCTGTCTACCCACTGAACGCTGCCCAATCGCAGCTATGCACGTGCTTCAATGGCGGTTTTTGCCGCCATTATATAACATTTGATCATGTAGCACTGAAAGGAAAAATACCATGCGTACTATAATCGCCACTGAAAAAGCCCCCGCAGCAATAGGCCCCTATTCTCAGGCAAACAAGTTCGGAAACCTCGTCATCACCTCTGGTCAGCTCCCCATCGACATGGTGACCGGCGCCTTCCCCGAGGGCATCGAGGCACAGACCAAGGCTTCTCTCGAAAACGTGAAGACCATTCTTGAGAACGCCGGCAGCTCTATGGACAAGGTCCTCAAGACCACTGTCTTCCTCAAGGATATAAATGACTTTGCTGCAATGAACGGCGTATACGCCACCTTCTTCTCTGAGGGCAGCTATCCCTCCCGCAGCGCCATCGAGGTCGCGAGACTTCCCAAGGACGCGCTTGTTGAGATCGAGGCAATTGCCTACGTCGACTGATCTGTTTTACACAGGGAAAGTATTGCTATGAAATACAATTTTGATGAAATAATCGACCGCAGACATACCAACTGTATGAATACCGACGGCTTCCGTCAGTACATTTTCCATGCGGATGAGACCATGAAGTTCCCCTATGCCGATGACGAGTTCATCCGCATGTGGATAGCCGATATGGAGTTTGCCACTCCCGAGGTCATTATCGACGCCATGCGCGCCCGCCTTGACCGCCGCATCTTCGGATATACCAGAGTTTTTGACCCCGAGTATTTTCAGGCTTTCCTGAACTGGACGGACAAGCTCTATGGCTGGACGCCCAAGAGAGAGGATCTTTTCACCTCCCACGGCGTTATCCCCGCGCTCTATGAGCTGACCGGGTACCTCTGCAAGAGCGACGAAAAGGTGCTCATGCTCACCCCGTCCTACGCTTATTTCATGCATGCCGCCGAGCATAATAACATCGGCTACGTCACCAGCGACCTTGTCAACACCAAGAGCGACGGCTACTATGAGATAGACTTCGAGGATTTCGAGCGCAAGGCCACCGATCCCAAGGTCACGCTCTGCATTTTCTGCAACCCGCATAACCCCTCCGGACGTATCTGGACCGAGGACGAGCTGCGCAGAGTGGCCGAGATATGCTTCAAGCACAATGTGTTCATAATATCCGATGAGATACACTGCGATCTTATCCGCAGCGGCCAGACGCACACGCCCATGGCCAAGCTCTTCCCCAATTCGGATCAGATCATCACCTGCATGGCGCCGAGCAAGACCTTCAACATGGCAGGCATGCAGATCTCCAACATCGTCATCCCGAACGAGGCTGTCAAGAAGCTTTGGAGCACCTATCACAACTTCGATGAGAACCCGCTGTCCCTCGCGGCCTGCCAGAGTGCATACGAGTCCGGCTACGATTGGCTCGTCGAACTTAGAAAGTACCTTGACACAAACTTCGAGTTCGTTCGCGACTACCTCAGGGCAAACCTCCCCGACGCGGTGTTCCGTATCCCCGAGGCGACCTACCTCGGCTGGGTGAACGTATCGTCTTACGTTGACAAGGACGTGAACCTCCCGATGATGTTTGCCAACGAAGCGGGCGTTCTGCTTGAGGGCGGCAATATGTTCGTCGCAAATTCCGACGGCTATATCCGTCTCAACGTTGCGATGCCGCGCGCCACTCTCGAAGAGGGTCTGCGCCGCATCTGCAAGCTTCTCAACAGCAAGAGAAAATAAAGGGCCGCAGCCCGATATAAGGGCAGTGCAAACGATTTGTACTGCCCTTGTCTATTGATTACAGGAGGAAGGCTTCATGGATATAGGGCAGTTTTTTTCAGAGCTTGACGCAATGTTCTCAGGCGGCGAACAGACTGACAGGATAGAAGCGTTTCTCCGCAGCGGTCTTGAATGTGCAGAGCGCGAGAACAATCTTTCGGCTGTAATATCCGTGTGCAGCGAAATGGGCGGATTCTATCGCGTCCGCGGCGAATATGACAAGGGAGAGGCCGTGCTCCGCCGCGCTCTGGAGTGCATTGACGAAATAGGCATGAACGGAAGCTCCGCCCATGCGACTACGCTGCTGAATCTTGCGACCCTGCTCACTCATGCCGGCCGGCTCGAGGACGCCGTTACGGTCTTTGACTCCGCAGCCGCTATGCTCGAAAGCTGCGGTGACGGCCAGAGCTACACGGCCGCCGCGCTGCACAATAACATCGCGTCGCTATACCTGCGTCTCGGCGATACGGACGCGGTAATGCGGCATATTGAAAAGGCTCTCGGGCTTCTCCCGGCAGAAAGCGGGGACGAGCGCGGAGTAAGCTATACGATAAAGGCACAGCACCTTTTAAAATCAGACCGGCTCGAGGATGCCGAAGGCGCGCTCATTCTTGCTAAGGCAGCCTTTGCTTCGGACCCCGCATCAAGCCCGCTGCACCGTGCCGTGATGGAGCAGACATTTGCGGAACTGCTCATCGCCGAAAAGGATTTCGGCGCGGCCGCTGCAGCCTGCGGCAGAGGGATCGGACTGCTCAGCCAGAACGCTGTGAGCAGCCCCGCTATTTCCGATATGACGCGTATGCGGGAATATTGTCTCAAAGAGCTGGAAAAAGAATTCAAAATATAGAGGACTCAAACCATGACCGGAATGGAAATATCCAGGATCTTCTATGCGCGATATGTACAGCCGATGCTTGAACGTGATTTTGCATCCGAGCGTCATCTCATCGCCGTGGGACTTGCCGGGCAGGGCTCGGAATGTCTGGGCTTTGACGACGAGCTTTCGCGGGATCACGATTTCGGCCCCGGCGTGTGCCTCTGGATACCGCGGAGCGAAGCCGGAGACCTCGGCGCAAGGCTGG
>OKRW01003380.1_pt1 | contig 10304 bp, 11 predicted proteins | sample 1601151 | NCBI WGS metagenome assembly OKRW01 (sample SAMEA3541471, study PRJEB24748) | human gut metagenome | biome: human gut; feature: human-associated habitat; material: faeces | place: China | collected 2012 | reverse complement strand
TTTATCAAGCTGACGTATCGCCTGCTGGCAATATTATCATATATGAAAGTTAGTTGTTTCTCGCCTATTGCGCTGCCACAACTGCATACATTAGCAACACCTGTGGCACTTACTGTCCGTTTGTGGCTTTGCTTAAATGCTTTGCACAGAAACCGGATACCCAGTTCAGCACAAGTACGAAGATCAGCAGGATAACCGCTGTGGCATAAGCCTGATCCATGTAAAGTCCCTCACTGGAAAGCACATACATATGTACTGCCAGGGTACGTCCGGATCCCATCAGGCTGGATGGAACCTTCGCCACAGCACCGGCAGTATAAATCAGGGCTGCAGTCTCACCAACAATACGTCCTGTCGCAAGTACCACACCGGAAAGGATTCCAGGAATTGCACTTGGAAGCACCACTTTAAACACGGTGCGGAGCTTTCCTGCCCCAAGGCCAAAGGAAGCTTCTCTGTACGCATCCGGGACACCCATAAGTGCCTCCTCTGTAGTACGGATGATCAGCGGAAGGATCATAATCACCAGTGTCATGGCACCAGCCAGAAGGGAATATCCCCAATGGAGAGCGGTACTGAAAAACAGAAGACCGAACAGACCGAAGATAATGGATGGAATTCCCTGAAGAGTCTCTGTTGTAATACGGATGATCTTAACCAGCTTGCTGCCCTTTTTCGCATACTCAACCAGATAAATTGCTGCAAAAATTCCAAATGGCACAGCGATTACCAAAGATAACAGGGTGATGATCAAGGTGTTGATCAGTGCCGGCATTAAAGATGCATTGTCAGAATTATATTCCAGTGCAAATAAGTCTGGTGTCAGATTTCCAACACCTTTTATCAGAATAAAACCAACAAGAAACGCCATAACTGCCACTGTAATAATTGCAGATAACCATACCAGGAGCCTTAGGATGGCAGAACCAGGATGATTTTTCCAATAAGATAATTTACTTTTACTCATCTTCTGCTCTCCTTTTCAGGGCTGATACACACAGGTTGATAATCAGGATGAATACGAAAAGTACAACACCTGTAGCAATCAGCGCTTCCCTGTGAAGATCGGTTGCATAGCCCATTTCAATTACAATATTTGCGGTCATGGTTCGAAGTCCTTTGAAAAGTCCCTGTGGCATCCAGGTCTGGTTTCCAGCTACCATGATCACTGCCATCGTCTCACCAATGGCACGTCCGATTCCAAGAACCACGCCAGCTAATACACCTGATTTTGCAGCCGGAAAAACAGTGCCAAATACACTTTTTTCGTGGGTTGCTCCAAGTGCCAATGCCCCTTCATAATAACTTGTGGGAACACTTTTTAAGGCTGGTTCTGCAACGCCGGTTACCGTTGGAAGGATCATAATTCCAAGAAGTACAGAAGCTGTCAGCATGGTACTTCCATCATGACCGGTAAGCTGTCGAAGCAGCGGGACAAACACTGTCAAACCGAAAAATCCATAAACAACAGATGGGATTCCTGCAAGGAGGTTTACCATTGCCTTTAATGGTGCATACAGCTTTTTCGGACAATAAAATGCAAGGAAGATTGCAAGCAGAAGGGCTGTTGGAACTCCCACCACAATTGCCCCTGCTGTTACATAAATACTTCCCAGAATGAATGGAAAAATTCCATACAGTCCATTGGACGGCTTCCATTTCATTCCAAACAGAAAATCTGGCAGACCAATCTTCGCCATTGCCGGGATTCCGTTTGCAAACAGGAAAATGCAGATTAATGCAACGGCTAATACGGAGGTACAGGCCGCTGCGAGGAATACAAATTTCATTACAGTTTCATTGATCGATTTCATATAAAGTAAGTTCCTTTTTTATTCGGAAAATTTGGATCCTGCAAAACTTTTGACGGGCTTTGCAGGATTCCTTATTTCTGTTTCTTGTTTCGTAACTGTAAAGGTACTTTATTTCTTTACTATTCACTGGCAGCATTCCGCAAGATGTTTTTTGTGAACAGTGACTTTATTTCTTATTATTTTGTAAGGTCTTCCCAGGTTGTGATGTTGCCTGTGTAAACATCTTTTACCTGCTCGCTGGTAAGTTCCTCAACACCGCTGTCGTTGTTTACGATTACAGCGATACCATCTTTTGCGATAACAGTTGCGGTAAGACCAGCCTCAGTCTCGCTGTCTTTTAAATCACGGGATGCCATACCGATATCGCAAAGTCCGTCGATTGCAGATGTCATACCAGTTGTAGAATCACTCTGCTGAACCTCAATATCAACTTTGTCATTTACTGCCTTGTAGCCTTCAGCAAGCTTCTCCATAACTGGTGTTACAGAAGAGGATCCAGCTACTACAACTTTTCCTTCTACAGCAGCTGCTTCGTATGCAGGTTTGTCACCTACTGAGATGTATCCGTTGTCTTCAATGATCTTCTGTCCATCTGCACTCATGATGTAGTTTTCAAAATCCTGTGCTGCATCGCTGAGTTTGTCAGTTGTAATGATGTTGAATGGACGGGATACTTTGTATGTATCGTTTGCTACATTTTCTGCTGATGCCTCGGCACCATCGATCTTAACTGCTTTTACTGTATCATTCAGAGAACCAAGTGAGATGTATCCGATTGCATTCTCATCACCAGCTACTGTTGTCATCATAACAGATGTGCTGTTTGTGATGCTTGCATCTTCTGTTGTCATATCTACTTTTTCATCTCCCTGTTTCTCTTCAATTCCAAACAGTTCAATGAACGCTCCTCTTGTTCCTGATCCGTCTTCACGGGATATAACATCAATGGTTCCGCTTGCTGCGCTTGCAGTTGCTGCGAATGCGGTTGTTCCAATAAGTGCTGCTGTAACGATTGCTAAAACTTTTTTCTTCATAATGATAAATCTCCTCTTTATTTGCTTTATTTAATTTTCGTTTTATTTGCTTGTCGTATTTCTCATCGACAAGTGCAATTATATGGAAGAAAAGTAAAATGCATAATCACATGCGTGTAAAATCTTTGTAAAAATGATTTTTCAAAAAACTTTGACCTGTATCTAAAAGATAGTTATAATAAACTTATATTAAGATTGCTATGTGCACCGTAACAGATTCTTTTTCGTATCACATAACAGGAAAGGGATATAGTATGAAAAAAATAACGATTAAAAACACAGACCTTGAGCTTTCTCCAATGGGAATGGGCTGCGTAAATGCCGGTATCAAATGGGATGGAGAGGATGCTTTCAGAATTTTTGATGCTTTTCTGGATATGGGCGGAACCGTTTATGACACTGCCCGCGTATATGCCGACTGGATTCCTTCTGAAATCGGCCGCAGTGAACGTGTACTTGGACAGTGGCTTCGCGAAAGCGGGAAACGTCATGACATTATTCTTGTCTCCAAAGGCGGACATCCGGATATGACACCTGCCGTTCCGGACATGCATGCTTCTCGGATTTCAGCAGAAAATATGCGTCATGATCTGGAGCTTTCTCTTCGTACCCTTGGCACTGATTATATTGATATTTATTTTTATCACAGAGATAATGAAACAATTCCTGCCGGGGAACTGATTGAAATCATGGAAGAATTCCGAAAAGAAGGCAAGATCCGCTACTATGCCTGCTCCAACTGGAGTACTGCACGCATGAGAGAGGCTGATACTTACGCAGCATCCAAAGGTTACCGCGGTTTTGTAGCAAATGAGGCGCTGTTTAATATCGCTTCTGCTTCCATGAAACCTCTTGAAGACGATACATTGAAGATCATGGATCAAGAAATGCAGCAATATCATATAGAAAATCCACAGAATCTGGCCATGCCATATATGTCTGTAGCCAGTGGATTTTTCCACAAATTATATGCCGGCGGTGCTGATGCTGTCAGAAATTCTGAATACTACACTCCTGAAAACCTCAAGATTGCAGAGGGCCTTCACGGGCTAATGGAAGAATACCAGATTTCTCTTACGCAGGCGATTCTCGGCTATCTGACCTGCCGTGATTTCACCTGTCTGCCGCTTTATGGACCTAGAAATATAGAAGACCTTAAGGATGCAATGGAAACTTTCTCCATTCCTTTCCTTAAAGAATATTATGCAGAGGGCTGATCTTTTTAATATCCATACACAAAAAGAGACTGTGACTCATTGTTTTGAGCCATAGTCTCTCTTTTTTATGCCATATTATTGGCCATTTTGTATTTATATAACATTTCTGCGTGATTCTGCTCTTCTACCTGAATATCTGCAAGCAGCTTGCGCACACCGCTGTCGCCAAAAGCAAATACTTCTGAGTTATATTCTCCTGACACCAGCTTTTCCGTCGCAATACAATCTGTTGCAAGAAATGAATCCTGCTGTTTATCCTCCGGTGAACTCATTGCTGTGTAAGTTGCCTTTGGCTGATAATCTCGTCCATCACTGTCATTACAGTTGCACTGCGGAACTTCTCCTCTCAGCACACAGTCAAGAGAATCATAATGTTCACGTTCTTTTTGCTGTAAAGTCTGAAAAAGATTTTTCAGCTCAGGATCTTTTGCCTGCTGTGCATATCTGCCATATTTCTCAATGCAGCTTTTTTCCTGTGTCTGTAAGTCTTCAATCGTTGTGCGTTCTTTTTCTTTTAATATCATCGTACCTGCTTCCTCTCTTTCATTTTGCAATACGATGATAGTATCTGTCATATAGAAAAATTTATGCAGTTTTTCCCAAAATAATCTCAATCAGATATTTGTCCAACATAATGGTACGGTTCCATGGATTGAGAATCACACCTTCAATCTCATCTGTCTGAAGAGTCAGTTCAAATAATTTGTCGATATCCGTCAAAAACGTTGATTTGACGCTTCCGCCGCCTTTCAGTTCCTCTTCAAAACTGGTAAATGCAACCCACCAGTTCTTACCATCTTCTGTTCTGACTGCTTCCAGGCGAAGCTGACCGTCACCACTGGGCGGTTCTACAGCAATGATAAGCTGACCAGCATCTTTCATGCGTCTGCGGATAACGGTAAGTGTATGCGCCAGCATCTCCTGTGTAGTTTCTTTTTGAAGCCCGGCAATTGCTTTTTCTATTTTATCATTGCCCTGAAGTCCCTCATCTGCTTTGTAATCTTTCATGATCATATCTACTCCTCATTTATTTTTCAGGATTTTATGCCTGTTTTCCTTCCAGTAATTTAATGGAACGGCGGATACACCAGATGCAGGTCGGTCCAATATAACAACTGGCCGCTATCCATGCAGCCTGATCTGCAAAACAGATTGCTGTATAACCCATAGTTCCTACAAATCCAACACTTACAATTACTCGTCCGATCATTTCCATAACACCTGAGAAAATAGCTCTTCCGGAATATCCCAGCCCCTGCGTCACCATTCTGCACACATTGAGGATTCCAAGAATTCCGAAGAAGAATCCCAGACAGCGCAGATATTTTGCAGATGCATCCAGAACTGCAGTCGCATTTTTACTCAGGAAAATCATTGAAAGTGGTCTTCCGAAAAAAATCAGTATCAGACCGGCACTAAAACCATAAATGCATCCTGCGATCGTTGCCTCAAGTGCACCCTTTTTAATCCTGTCTGCCTGACGCGCGCCAAGGTTCTGACTGCAGAATACAGATGCTGCTGTTCCAATCGCATCAAATGGACACAGAAGGAACTGCTTAATACGCATAGCCGCTGTAAAAGCAGAAACATAAATACTTCCAAGTCCATTGTTCGCCGCCTGCATGACCATACTCCCGATTGCTGTGATCGAGAACTGAAATCCCATCGGAAGTCCCATGCCCAGAAGTTCCTTTACCGCATCCTTTTGCACGATCATGTTTTCTTTCTCCAGGCGAAGAAGCTGCATCTTCCCTCTTATATAAAAGAAACAGAGAATTCCACTGATCGCCTGTGCTGTGATCGTTGCGATCGCAGCTCCCATACAGCCCCATTTCAAAACAATAATACAGAACAGATCCAGGAAAATATTCAGGACTGCTGAAAACCCCAGGAACAGGAAAGGTGTCCGGCTATCGCCTACAGAACGCAGAATGCTGGACAGATAATTGTACAGCAGTGTAAATGGTATTCCGATAAAAATGACGATCAGATATACATACGCATTTCCAAAAATATCATCCGGAACAGAAAGCAGATGCAGGATCTGTCCACAGGATAACGAACAGGCAATCATAAGGATTGCCGCAATAATTGCTGTAAGTACCGCGCCATTAAATATGTAATTTCGCATAGTACGATGATCCCCAGCGCCAAAATATCTGGCAACAGGAACGCCAAAACCGGCACAGCATCCAATACAGAAGCCTAAAACCAGAAACTGTACACTGCTGCTCGATCCAACACTTGCAAGCGCATCAGCGCCAAGAATCTGACCTACGATTGCCGCGTCAATAATATTATAAGTCTGCTGAAGGAGATTCCCCATCAACAGCGGCAGTGCAAACTGAAGCATTAGTTTCAGCGGGCTGCCCTTTGTCATAGATGTTGACATTTTTCACCTTCTATATGTAATTCTTTCATTCTCAGATAACTTTTCTGACTGATAAATTATAAGTCTCCCAGTGCTCTCATGTCAATTTGAACTACTACAGAATCTTCTTTAATTCCAGTAAATCATGAATGATGTAGTCCGCTGGTTTTCCACTTTTTTCTTTTTCTTCTCTGTATTTTTCCACAGAAGGCACATACCAGCAGGTGGACATTCCATACGCCCTGCCACCGGTAATATCTGCGGTCAGGGAATCTCCGATCATCATACATTCCTCCGGTCGTACTCCCGGAAGTTCTTTCAAACAACCATCAAAGAAGCGTTGACTTGGTTTATCTGCTCCGACTTTCTCAGATACAAAGCAATGTGCAAAATATTTCAACATATCTGCCTTTTTGAGGCGATTAATCTGTTGATCATATGGCCCATTGCTTGCCGCACACAGACAGTACTTTTGCTGTTTCAAATATGTAAGAATTTCTTCTGCCCCCTCAACTGGTACAGCACTTAAGTTAAGAAGTACGAGGAATTCTTTTTCCATTTCAACACCGTCTGCCTCCAGTCCAAGATGCCCAAGAATTGCCTGCCAGCGCACATAAAACAGGTCGTCCATCGTCAGTTCTTTGCGTTCGATACGCTGCCAGATCTTATTATTTTCCTCTGTAAAAGCAGCAAACATTTCTGATTTATATTCCAGTCCCGCTTTCTGAAAGCACTGCTCCATTGCCCAGGCTGCGGCCGCATCAAAGTCCAGAAGCGTATTGTCAATGTCCAGAAAAAGGACTTTTATCTTGTCATTCATATTGTGGTATCCTTTAACTTTTTTATGATATCTTTCAAAAACTTTTCACGTTTAGTCGGAATCTCCCTTTTGAATTCTACATTCTTGCTTCACCAAAAACTCTTTGTTAACCACTTGATCACCTGCTTTTCTTCCAAAGATCTACAATTAACATTATATTTATTATGCCATATATTGTCTGTATTCACAATTATTGTTTACGATTCCACTGAATGTACCGGAGAATCTCTATAAAAAACTCTCTCCTTCTACCATTTACACACATACTTATTTGCGTTAAAATAAAGACATTGGGTCAGGTATTTTCTGGCCCTTAATTAAACTTTATGTAGAGGGGAAATTGAAAATGAAGGAAAAAGGAAGTAGTTTTTCCGGATCGATCGGCTTCGTTCTGGCTGCTGCCGGAAGTGCCGTAGGTGTTGGAAATATCTGGAGGTTCCCATATCTCTGTGCCAAAGACGGCGGTGGATTATTCCTGCTGGTCTATCTGGTACTGGTACTGACCTTCGGATTTGTATTACTGACAACAGATGTTGCAATCGGTCGAAAAACCAAGAAAAATGCGCTCAGGGCTTTTGAAGCACTCAATCCGAAATGGAAATTTCTTGGTAAACTGACATTTCTAGTTCCAACACTGATCATGACCTATTACTCTGTCATTGGTGGCTGGATCACGAAATACTTTGTTACCTATATTATATCTGATGGAAAAGATGCTGCGACTGATGGATATTTTACAGCTTTCATCACATCAGATATTGCACCGATCATATTTATGCTGGTCTTTCTTGCACTGACCGCATGGATCGTATATCGCGGTGTAGAAAAAGGAATCGAAAAATTTTCCAAGATCATCATGCCAGGACTGATTCTTCTGATCCTGGTCATCGCGATTTTCTCACTGACACTGACACATACCGATGCAGACGGAACTGTCCGTACCGGTATGGAGGGACTTGCTTTTTATGTAAAGCCAGATTTCAGTGGGCTCACTGTGAAGCGTTTCCTGGAAATTCTTCTGGATGCAATGAGCCAGCTTTTTTTCTCCTTAAGCGTTTCCATGGGAATCATGATCACCTACGGTTCTTATGTAAAAAATGAAGTCAATCTGAACAAATCAACAAACCAGATTGAAATTTTTGATACCGGCGTTGCTTTCCTTGCAGGAATGATGATCATCCCGGCTGTATTTGTATTTCTTGGCACAGATGGCATGGCTTCCGGCCCAAGCCTTATCTTTATTTCATTACCCAAAGTATTTGATGCAATGGGTGTTCTGGGACAACCTGTAGCAATTGCTTTCTTTCTGATGATGGGATTTGCTGCACTTACCTCCTGCGTCTCCGTTATGGAAACTCTGGTTGCCAACTGCATGGAACTTTATCACAAACCACGTAAAAAAATGTGTGGGGCTGTCGGTATCTATTCTCTGATCACAGCTGTAGTAATCTGCCTTGGATATAACAAGCTGTACTTTGAACTGAAACTTCCAAACGGCTCTGTAGGGCAGCTTCTGGATGTCATGGACTATATCAGTAACAGTTTCCTGATGCCGTTTATCTCTCTTCTGACCAGTATTCTGATCGGATGGGTAATTGGTCCGGACTGGATCATAGGCGAAGTAGAACGCAATGGCGAACACTTCAAACGTGCCGGTCTTTATCGCTTTATGATTCGATATGTGGTACCGATCGTTATGCTGATCCTGTTCCTGGTATCTACCGGATTTGCAGATCTGATCTTCTAATATTGAATGTCCCCAAAATGCTCTGACACTAAATAAAACTCCTCCATACCGGTTGCTTTCTTTAGGGAAACAGCTCGTCTGGAGGAGTTTTTAGTATATATTTTTATACTTATACGGTAATCTTGAACCAGTCTTTTTCTTCGAAATCAACGACGGTACAGTCATTCGCATAGGTGCATTCCGGAAGAATAATCATTGCATGAAGCTCCTCATTATTCAGCGGAAGTGGACAGAGATGCCAGATTGCTGCATTAATCTTGACCATGCATCCCTTCGGTACGATAAATGCTTTGGCAAGTTCCGGAACCGGTACACCGCCGGATGCCGGTGCTACATGAATGATCATATCATCATCCAGAGCTACAATGCCTTCCCAGGTGGTTGTGTGGTATTCTGCCATCTTAACGATTCGCTCATCTTTGCGTACGGCAATGGGAGAAAATCCCATACTTCCCATACAGGTACCTGAGATACGATCCGGATAAAATTTGTGGATTTCGCCCTGTAAAGGATAACCTTCCGGTTCAGTCATGGAACAGTAGGTGCCAAAGGGCGCAAAATCTGTTGGATTAATTTTTACAGCTGTAATTTCTTTCATGGAAAACCTCCTCAAATGTAGTAAAAACCCTTGAAGCTATTGTATCATGATGTTGGTAAAAGCTCAATAAATATCTTTAAATGGATAGTGTGAATAAAGAAAGGCAGTTAATATTTTTAATAAAAGTTTTATAGATTTAAGAACGCAGTATGTGTTATTATAAAAATGTAGATAAAGTTCATAAAGAAAGGCTTGTGGTGAATGAAAGTACCAAACAAATTGTCAAAAATGCTTTCTACCGCAGGAGAAAAGGCAGCGTATGATAACGCATGTAAGAAATTATTATCAAACAAGATTATTCTTGCATGGATTATGAAAAGCTGTCTGCAGGAGTACAGGGAGTGTACAATACAGGAAATTGCAGAGAAATACATAGAAGGAGATTTGTATGTTTCTGAAATTCCAGTATATCCGGATGAAGAAACTCCCGAATTGATAAAAGGACTATCTACTGAAGATACGACCATAGCGGAAGGAACAGTAACCTATGATATTCGCTTTAGTGCATTGATACCAGGCACTGACAATCGATTGAGTCTGATCATTAATGTGGAACCTCAGAATAATTATTATCCTGGGTATCCCATCATTAAGCGTAGCATTTATTATTGTTGTAGGATGGTTTCTTCACAGTATGGAACGGTTTTTACAAACTCACATTACGAAAAGATAAAGAAGGTATATAACGTATTCATATGTATAA
>OKRW01003375.1_pt1 | contig 10320 bp, 9 predicted proteins | sample 1601151 | NCBI WGS metagenome assembly OKRW01 (sample SAMEA3541471, study PRJEB24748) | human gut metagenome | biome: human gut; feature: human-associated habitat; material: faeces | place: China | collected 2012 | reverse complement strand
TCCCAGCCTCCTCCCTCTCTCAAACGACAAATGGACTATTGACACACCCCCGTCCTCGTCCACACCCGACTGCGCCCTCCGATTCTTCCGATACACTCCGATTGCTCCGATAGCTCCGATTTAGGTGCGCCCCTCCGATCCCTCTAATCTCTAACCCCTAATTTCTAATCTCTAATTTGGCGATATCCAATTCCCATATTACCTTTGTCTCCATAAAAGGATCTCCCTCATCTGAGATGCCTGCTAGAGGCGCAGTACCCACACCCATCCCCACCTGCGCTTCTATCTCTGAACCAGAGATCCCAGGCTCCCCACTCAGACGACTGGGAGATCTTTTTTTACCAAAATATTGCACCCAAGAAACTCTTCAAGCAAAGTGCCAGCTTCAGCTTTTTGTCCTGTAGCTTGCACTATAATAAGGGAAAAGGGGCTATATCCAGCGAATGCCGTCGATATAGTCCCGTTTTTTTATACCACAGCCCCACGTCTAACCCGCTGTAGGGACGCTCGGCCTGAGCGTCCGTCCGCCCCTCACCAAACCAGCCCCAGGTGTAGCCCTTTGTAGGGACGCTCGGCCCGAGCGTCCGTTGTATCAAAGCCTCACTGCGCCACCTCCGATCGCTCCGACACCTCCGACACCTCCGATTAGCTCCGATCCTTGCGTCCCCCTCCCCAAAAAACATAGAGACCACGCACCCCATATAGTACGCGGTCTCTACTGACTTGATACCCCCGACATCTGTGATTAGAGAGGACAGAGGTAGGACTGTATGTAATTTGGTTCAGACAGTTGCTAATTCATACAAGATGTGCACATCCTCAATGTTCATAAATATCCCCGTGACGAGCCTCTATGAAGAGAATATGAAACGTGCTACCAGTCTGTACTCCGAGGAAAGCTCTATTGTCTCCAGATGACCTAAAAGCCAGTAAGTAGCTTGTATCAGGCGTTGGCGTAGACTGTACATCTGCCTTGATTTGAGAGATGGGGATTTTCTCACACCCATACCCGTGTCGCTTCTCCTGTCGTATCCTTTGCCACCCAAGCTCGGAGAGCTTCTTCAAGCGCAGCAAAAAGCCCTGCAGAAAGTCAGCCTTAACTCGCTTACCCGTAAACGAATGCTCGTGTAGATACTTGAATGAAAAAACTATATCATCTCCGCCCGCCTGCGAATGCTCTATATCCGTAGATGGTAGCGGAGCCTTTTTGATACGGCTCATCTACACAAGGCGCTTTTTGAAAAAATCCACAAGCTTCTCCTTACCGATTACAGACCCACGTCCCATCGGTGTCGTACTCCACGGAGCTTCTCCGTGCGTCATCCCCATTAGAGCCACTGCCGAAAACTGACTATACGTATCGTATATCTCTCGGAAGAAACTCTCCTCGTCAGCCGTCTCTAGTGGAAACTCCTCCTCCGTAGGCTCTATAGCACGCTTGCCTCGATTCTTAAATGCATCGTAGACACTCGGTACCACAGGACCATACATCCACGCCTCTATATCATCCTCAAAGAGTGGCACACCGTAGTAGGCTAGCCAAAAGCCCTGTAGGTAGTATAGGAGCTTCTGTAGCTTCAGATTCGTTATTGAGTCCCCTTGCTCCGTGTTCGTCATATTGACTACCTTACGGGCAATGTAGACCGCATCGTAGCTTCTCATAGTGCTTTCTGTTTTTCTAGTCTTTCCGATGCAAAGGTAGGAAACCCAAAGCAAAAAAACAATAGCCCAAATCATTAGAGATTAGAAGTTAGAGGTTAGAGATTAGAAACAAGTAGCCCTTCGTAGGGGCGGACCTATGTGTCCGCCCGCCTCCCATCACCACTAGACTGCCCCTCCGATACCTATCTAATCTCTAATCTCTCTTTTCCCCCCTAACCTCTAATCTCTAATCTCTAATCTCTAACCTCTACTCTCCCCCCTTACCCCCAAAATAAGTCTCTATCACAAACCGCCTAGCAGAGCTATTCAGCTCACGATCATCCTCGTGCTTAGTCTCTGGCACCGAGTACTTGTACATCGTCAGATAAGCATCTACCTGATCCCTAGGAGTCATCTTAGCAAAAGCCGCATTGAAGTCCTCAAAGTGATCCTCAAGCCAAGCCGACATCTTAGCACGTAGATTCACAGACACATTATTACCGCTACCCATACGACGACCTGGACGCGCCACTGGCACACCCTCCACAACCTCCATAAGCGAGTTAAACCCTCGCTCCGAGACCTCCGTCACAAGGCACTTTTCACCCTTGCTTCTCTTACCACTCGGCTTCTTACTACGCACCTTACCCTGACCACCCACAACAACCTCCTTAGACTTACTACTACTCTCTCTCATACTAATCTCTAATATCTAAATCGACGCCATACGTCCCTCACTACGCACATACACTCCACCCACACTATCCACTAATGTCGGGAGTGGCATCTCCTCGTAAGCTACATACAGAGCTATCATACGAGTCATTACACGGTCATCGTGATTACCATTGCCACTCACATTTCCATAAGACCCATCACTACGCTTCTCATAGATCAGCGCCTCATTGATCATCTCCTCACATCGCTCCACATAACCACCTCCACCAGGCACCTCACGAAGCAACGAAATGTAATTATCGATGATCATACGCTTAGTAGCCTTATTCGTGTGGAAACCATACTTAGGTGGCACACCCTCACGAACCTGTACCTTAGACGCACGAGCATACAGATGAGGATAAACGTCTGAGATCAAACTAAAGATAAACTCACTATGATCTCCGTCAGACAAAAAGCTCTCCATACGACTATCATACGTATTACTCTCGAACACCAGCAGAGCATCCGAATACCACTTAGCTATCTGAGTAGCATTCCATGCCAATAAATCTATATCCGTATGCCCGTGCCACTCCGCTACAACCTCGGGTACCTCTCCATAAAGCATCCAGTACCTATCCAGCACGCAGATACAAGACGGATCGCTACTACTGCTGCGCCCTCCAGGGTCTACAACAACCACATACCTGTCGCGCACCTCCACACTACGATCGGGCCCCTGCCACACCTTCAGATGTCCATCACTGCGCTCTTCAAACGTCAACCCCTCCAGCAACTCTCCTCGCTTATGCAGATCCAGCTTAACCTCAGACACACTCACACGACTAGAGTACAGCTCACCCACAGCGATTGCATCCATACAACCACCACGCAGCTCCTCCAGACGCATACGATCGAAGATCATCTCGCCCGAATGCCTAAACGCCTCCACGTCCGTACTCGGGAACTCCTGCATCATCTGATCATCACTACCCAGCTCCTGACGCTTCAGACGATACCACTGAATAGCCTCCAGCGTTGCGCCTAGCGAAAACAAACTCCGCTCATACCCACTCAAGCTACGCACAAAAGTCTCCTCATCACCCTCCACAGGACAACTATAGATGTCTATGCAAAACCACTCCACAAAGACTGGCACATTACGACCCTCACCCCGCTTAGCCTTCAGCCACTCCGTGTGAAAGTAATTACCCACGCCCTTAGCCGTACTCTCATACACAATCATCGAGAGTGGCACATTAGGGATAATAGACGTTACCGACGCTATCAGCTCCTCAGGCGTGTTATTAGCCGTCGTAGGATAGATACCAACCTCCGAAAAGTGCGCCAAGTGAACCGACTGAGACCGAATACTATCAGGACGGATAGCACTACCCACCGTTATACTACACCCCCGACCATCTATATTACGAGCCGTCTGCATACCATTCTTCGGAGACAACGTCAGTGCCACACGACCCTCCTCCACGGGCATCGACTCCACAGCATGATTATACATAGACATAATATTTCGTGCGGCATCTTGTGTATGCGCACAGATAGACGACGAGAAGCCCTTGACCAAAACTGCCTGAATCCACAAGAAGTACATCTGCACCAACGTACTACCACCCCACTGACGAGCCTTGAGCAAGATGACACGGATAGGCTCACGCTTAAGACGCATTTCCTCAAACACCCCCAGCAGTCGCCTCTGCCCCCTATTCAGCACAAACCGTATAGGCAACCCGCTCAGCTTATCCGTGATCTTCAGATTAGTATAAGCATAGTACTCAAAATCATACCGACAGCGACAACGAGCGAACTCCAGCAAGAACGCAAAGTATATATCCTGCGTAAACTTACCGCCACCCGACTCTATCAACCCGCGCACGCTACCACACCTCGCTAAGTCACGTACCACATCCTCCTTATCCCACATCTCACACGGCAACCACAGCACACCATCTGGATAGTCCGTCAACCGCAGCTCACGCCTCGGCGTACTCACACAACCCTCCCCCGTTAGAGGATTGTGGCGTGACCCATGCTCAGCCTTACGACGAGCATTCTCTGCGATCACACTACCTATATCCTCAAACGTCCAATTCATCAAAAGCCCATATTACGGATCGGATAGCGATAGCTCCGCAGATACAACGTATCCACCAAGCCCCTGATGAAGTCCAGCTTATCCCCCAACGCAGCCTCTGAGTACCCCCTAAAGCCTTCCCTGATACCCATCAGCTCCATCCACCCACCGATACAGACCGACACAATGTAATCCACAACACGCTGCTTGAACCCTCGCTCCCAAACCTCCGTGATAGGATACTCGGGTACACGACTCAGCACTACAGTCACCTCCTCTCGATCCGCATGAGACTCACCATAACACCCGAACGCTCGCAACCGCTCTGACAACCCCACCAACGCTTCTTCTATCAGACCACCCACACTATATCCACGACCATCTCCATACAAAACCTCCTGACCACCCTCTCCATACACGCCTCGACCATCGGCACTCACCACACGAAGCACATCGTCCCACGTCACACCAAACGTTGTCGCATCTTCATCTTCCGTCAACGCTACCTTACGAAAGCCAGCCCCATCACTCGCCAACCGCACAGCTACCTGTGACAGATAGTTATACACCCGATGCTTGATCTCCATATAAGAGATACTGATCTCTATACCCCCACACACCAATCGCTTATCTACTCCTTCCATCATCTCAATCGATTATCAAACGCCTCTTCATAACGTATCACAACCTCCCCAACCTCAAACCCACTAGGAACCAATCCCTCAAATGCCAACGCATAGTAACGCCAACCCCTACTCCTCGACATACCTAGCACCACATCTCTATATCCCTCATTCAGCCAACCTCCCAAACCCCTACGCACGCCTCGCAGACCTACCCACCGCACTCCATCTTGACTACCCAGCAAATGAACCTGCACGTAGCTCTCCACTCCTCCTAGCTGTATATCAAAAGGCATACACAGCGATAGCTTAACACCCTCCACACGACTATACCCGCCACCCAAAACCAACGGCACCGTAACAGCTCGAACGCCCGTCAGGAGACCACCCCTTAGATCCAACGGTCGCCACAACAAGCTGACACCCTCCGCTTCCTGAGACACCCACACACACCTCCGAGACAACGTCATAATATCTGTAATCCATGGGCAAGGCAACCGACTCCACACTCTTCCACGCAACCAATAAACATACGCCTCGCCCGTCAGCAACACCACAACAGCATCACGATCATAATCATACACCACCCGCCGCACCTCGTTCATACGAGACGAAAAGCTACGCAAGTCTACTTCCCAATACTCACGTCCGTTAGGCGACAAACCACCCACAGCACTCGGCAAGTTACTCACAGCACTCTGACTATCCAGCACCACACTCAAGTCCTTACCACCCCCATCACTCATCACACGCACACCCCTACTCGTACACAGCACCATACCAATAGGCGTACTCACCACACCAACGCCACCCACTACCACATCTCCTGACACACGCTCCATACGACCATACACCACATTTGCTTCACCCACGCTCATAGCATACACCCCATCAGTCGTAAACACATACAGCGGATAGCGTCCATAACGATAGTCGGGTGCCACATCATGCTGCAGCGTACTCACACTCAGCACATCACCCTGAAACGAGTAAACACCCCTCGTCGTAAAGGCTTCCCCATTATCAGCCTCACTCACACGCAACACGCCCTTACGATCCAGCCAACTACCACACCCCTTCAACTGCTTAGCCAGCACACCCAAATCAACCTTACCACCCACGTGTAACCCTCTGTAGGGACGCTCGGTCTGAGCGTCCGTTGTAGAACCGCCCTCAGATTCCTCCGACCCACTCCGATTCCTCCGATTCCCTGCGCTCCCCCGCTTACCCCCATACCCACTCGTATCACGACTATCCAAATAGCTAAACGGCAACAAGCTATGACGCTTATACAGCAACCGCTGCACATCACTCCCCTTCAAGCTATCCTCACTAATACCCCCTACTGGCGGATTGCTAACCACCACACAACCCTCTACCAATGGATTCAGCGTCCACACAAACAAACCCTTAGGATCAAAGCGCCCCACACCACGAGCGCCCAAACAGACACGCCCCGAGACGCCCATATCCACAACCACATACGCATCGCCTTCACCCACATCACCACGATCCAAATCACGCCAGCGAAGACCCAGCAAGCTACGGACACTAGAGTACTCACGCACTCCCACCAGATGACTACGCCCATTGATCGTAACACCCTCCCCCTGTATCACATCCACACTCTGCACGCGACCAAAGTCAAATGGCTCCTCCTGAGCCCAACGATCCATCGAACCCCATAGCGCAGCAACCTCACCATCTCCCTTAACACCTCCCTCTTCATCTCCCTTAGACAAGGTCGTCACCTCGCCCCCAAACCCCTCATCACGTCCAAAACGCTTCACCAAGCGGAACCCGTCACAAGACTCCACAATACTCTCCCCCACACGACCACCTCGCACATGACAAGAACCCACCGCATTAGGATAACCCATAGCAGCAGGACGATCCAACACCTTCGTCTCCCCATCACGACCCACCACGGGGTCTCTATAAGGATCATAGCGATAAGCATACAAATCCACACTAGACACCAAGTCCCACTCAGACCCGCCAAAATCCACGCCACTACCAAAACCCGACAAACCCACCGATACCGCAAAAGCATACATACCCACCTCTGCCTTTATCTCCCCACTATCCAGCGTCACCTTATCTGTAGTCATACCACTCACACTAACCTTAAAGCTACCCACTCCATTATCAGGATAAATCTCCACCAACTCACTAACACCCACATAGCTACCATCAAACAGACGAACAGCGGCAAACATCAGATAGCGATCCGTCACAAACCCTCGCCCCTCATTGATAGCACGCTTCACCTTAGGCATTATACTACTCAAACCCTCAGGACGACAAGCCACATCCCAGCACTCAGGACACAACCCACGCACCGCATCGCCCGAACTACCCTTACCAGCCACCAAGATCTCCTCCTTATGCGACACATCAGGATCTGGCTCATTAGCTCGCTTAGACCTTCCCGAAGGAACCACCACTCGCTGCCACAAAATACGCGCACGCAACCCCGACAAGCGCACGCGACTATAACCCAAACCCTCGCGCCACAGATAAGACTCATTACACAGAGCATCGCCTAGACGATACTGCAGCGTCAGCAGATTACCCACACTACGCATCGTCACACCCTCACCAACCACAATGCATAGAGGCTTCTCCACTAGATCAAATGCAGCCGTATCGCTATTATCCCAGTACCCACCATCAGGCACCACACTCCACCACAACTCATGATTCTTACGCACTATAACATGCTCCTCACCACTAGACACCACATGCACTCCCACCACATCTCCCACACCCTTACCACGAGCCAGCTCCACACTGCGATTCACAACACGCAGATGACCCGTCTCACCTGGATGCATATTAACCAAATCCACTAGATCTCCATTACCCTCACCGCCCCACACGCCCTCCGTGCGGTTGATACCGCCAAACCTTATACGCTTATCCATAACTCCTACTAACTAGAAATTAGAAGTTAGAGGTTAGATATTAGACCTCTAATCTCTCTCCTCTAATCTCTAATCTCTAACCTCTAATTTCTCTTCCCCACCCATATTCCGTTCTATCGATGCCAACAGCTTATCTGCATAACCCAGCGTACTATTCTCGATCAGCGTACGCACATCTATAGCTCCTGCACTAAACAGCTGCATCAAGAAGTCCTGCTGCATAGCACGATACACTAGCGTACCACTACTCTCCGTCAGCGACAGCGTAAAGTCCACATCGCGTATCAAAGCAGGATCATACAGATTATAGTCCCCATCACCTCCCACGACACCGATATACCGAGGCTCATCATAGTACTGCATCACCAACTTCATGTTCTTCAGATCACGAGACTCACGCAAACCTCTAAAGCTCTCCATCAGATCCGACAGCATAGCACTACTATTCTGAGACTGCGCTGCATACATGGCAAACGACTGATAGCGATCATCACTACGCTGACCCTGTAAGGCCCCACTCACACCCGACACATCATCAAACATACGCAGCTGTACACTCAGCATATCATACACACCCGTATTGCTCGCATTAGATATCAACTGACTAGGGCCAGGCGCACCAGCCTTAGCCCGATACATAATGATACCATTATGACGCTTCCACTCACTAGCTATATCATCGATACTCATACTACTAGGTAGCGCATCCTCAGGCAAGAGCAGCACACCCTTAGCACTAGCCTTCTGTGTAAAGTCCTGCATCATAACCAAGCGATTGATATGACGCTGCACATCGATACTATCACTCACAAACGAGCGAGCCACACCATTATAAAACGGATAAACCTTCAGACTATACGGATGCCCTCGATGCTTGTACGGTGTCTCACCCTCTGCCAATACATCTCCATACGGACTCATATAGCGATAGTACCAATATCGGTCGATAATCCACTCAGCCTTGATCAGCCGAACATCAGACACCCCCATAGCCTCCGCCTGTGACTTACGGCGAGCATTCTCCGCAAGAATACCCTCCCAGTCACTCAGCTCAGCCAGATAGTAGCGACCTCGCAATGTATCGTGACAGCGGATACGCTCCTTAGACTCCTTAGTCCAAACCTCTATCACACGGCACAAATTACTATCCAACGGTCTATAGAAACTCAAATCCTCAACCTCCTCACCCAGCCACTGCTCCACACCACTACGCACCTCTTCATCTAGACGCATACGATACACCTCCTTGATACGCCTAGCCTTACTCGGGTCGCCCTTACTAAAAGCACTCAGCACATCACCCATACTCATATCATGCACCTCTCCAATCAACGTGATACCCTTACCTCGTGGATCTTCCGTGTACCCCTCCACAAACAAGCGATTATAGTTAACCAAGTCAACCCACACATTAGACATATCAGCCTCATAGTCCCACGCATAGTACGACCGAAAGCACGCACACCCACTCACCACAAACATCTCCAGCGCACGCCTATCCAGCTCCCACAGGTTATTCGTCTGATACACATACTTCATCGTCTCAGTCATCACATCACTCAGATGCTCATCATCTTTCCTACGCGCCAAGCACACGGGCTCTGTACGCTGAGTCGCAAACTGCCCCAAGATAGCACGAACCATAGGAGCTATACGATTATTCTTCAGCGGCACATTACCCTCACGCTCGATGATCTCACTCTCCTTCACAAACCGCCCAAACTCATCCAGCACACGATCACTCCACTGATCACCACGAGCATAACGAGCACACCGATTAGCATTATCTCGAAACGTACGCATACTACTCCACGCACGCTCAGCACGTCGTAGCGTCGCCCAGTCCACATCATAAGCACTACGACCCGACTTATTCAAACTCGTACTATCAAATACCTTCATATTATCCTCCTTATAGTATCACAACTCACATAGTAACTAGGTGCCTCACACGACACCACACGACACACAGCATCCTCCACACCCATACCCAACGCCACCAAAGGCATAACCTCCATAACCAAATAAACAGCCCGATCATGCGCCACCGCACTCTTAAAGCTATCCAAATAGTCCACACCACCCCGCAGATACCCACGCACGATCTCCACGCCCCTATCCACCGAGAGATAAAGACACGGAGCCACCTCCAGCATCACCTCTCCAAGCAACGCCTCACGACTCATACGACTAGCCACATCGCTCCCCAAGCGACGAACCACCCGATCGAAACTCCTACGCAAATCCCCCCTGCGACGATCCATATCTCTCACTTCACAAAGATAACCATATATTAGACCCTAGAGGTTAGAGATTAGAGACCGTAGATTCAACTATCAAATGCAACTGAATTGGTTTCATCGAGCTTCTGATAAAA
>OKRW01003372.1_pt1 | contig 10329 bp, 9 predicted proteins | sample 1601151 | NCBI WGS metagenome assembly OKRW01 (sample SAMEA3541471, study PRJEB24748) | human gut metagenome | biome: human gut; feature: human-associated habitat; material: faeces | place: China | collected 2012 | reverse complement strand
GGTAAAATTCCAGATTTCAACATTTCAAAGATCGATATTTGCCCTTTTCGGGCCTATTAGAGAAGCTTTCGGCTCTTTCAAAGCGATTTCTCGAAAGATATTCACCAGCGGAGCCGATTGCTATGTTTCACTCAGAATGACCACACTGGCCAGACTGGATTCAAAATATGTCCCTTTTTAAAGTGGACTCACTTTTTAAATTGTTCAACTTATTGTTTTTTAGAAATCTTACCTATCCATTCGTTTAATTCCTTACCAACCATTTCTGGCTCTAAAGAATTTATTGTTGCCAATGTCACATAGCAATCCGCTTTATCAATCTTATCGATTTTCTCAGGACATCCGATACGTTCCAATGTTTTCTTGAGCATTTCTACATTGTTGGCTCTATTACCTAACTGTACAATGACCTTAGATTTATCATTCTCATCAGGCATGGTATCCATATATACCTTGCCCTCTTCGTCATTTTGGTACTCACAAGCTAAGGTTGACCAATACCACGTAAAGAGATTCCAATCCTTACGCTCGTCAACAGCATTCATCCATTGTATAGTACGATGCTCCTTTTGGAGAACTCCCATCAGATAATCTACTCTCTTGATAATATATTGCTGAAGTTCAGGAGAAGATTTGAATCTACTGATAAAGCTACCTCTTGGCACATCCATTGCCAAAGGAGGATACTCCCACCAAAATTCACGTTGTCTTCTTCCACCATTATCCCATTTCAAGCACTTTGAGAAGTTCCAATCCCCTTCATAACGAGCCTGAATATAATAATGATTATCATAGAATCCCATGTCTATCATTCCTGGATTTCCATCATTACGAGTAATCTGTAATGGGCAATCCTCGCTTTCCATCGATTTAACTATCCAGCCAGCATCCTGCCACTTTTTAACCGCTTGTTCCCATGTTTCAAGAGGCTCCACTTCATCAGAATCAGCCGTTTCTTTATATGCTTCCTTGAAGTTCTTTATTGTCTTGTCCTTGATTTCTGAGCTAAACAACATCTTGTTTAAATCATCATCGTTCTTCTCTGCATCTTTTTCTTTATCTACGCCGTAAAGGTCTATTCTCAAAGCTTCCACTACACTCAACAAACTTTCCAAGAGAGGGATGTTTCCTTGGCTTTTCTGCTTTTCCTTTTCGTTAGACGGACAGAAAGAGGATATTACATTTCGAACAGCTGCGCTTACCAAGTTCAAGCTCTTGGGTTTACAATGCATTGCGACCAAAGATGTCTGGAACTCAAGCTGGAGTTTTTCCTCTTCTGTCAATTTTCAGTCTTTAACAACATCATAAAGAGTAGAGAGAAAGTTTTGATAAATCTTCAGCTTTTCCTCAAAAACCTTGGAATTACGCTTTGCTGTCTGCTCCTTCTTGGATTGTCCATCGAGCAAGACAACTGTGATGGTTGCAGTGATTACCACACCAAGTATTGCTGCCATCAGACGTGCAGGAAAATCTTGATAGGTAAATACGATGATGGCACATATCATGACAAACACCATACATCCTACAATCTTCAATACATATTGATTTGACTTTTTCATATTTCGTTCTTGTTATTGTAATTGATTCCAAACATGATTAGCACCTTCACGACAAGCTCCCATTTGAGGAGCCTCATCCGTCTGAAGCAGAATGCCACATTTTTGGCATTGATAAATATAAGCTGTTCCTACTTTACACAAACGTACCCAACGACTTCCAACAAAGAAATTTGGGTAACATTTTCCTGCGTCTGGCTTGCTGTCAGACTTGAGTACCCTATAGCAATATTGACATTGCCAGTAATAGGTTGGATGCAATTCTTCTATGACTTTTTGGTAGTAGGAGTCAATTTCCGGTGTACCAAAGGCTGTTACAGGAATCTCTACTCCAGAGACGTTTACAAAATTTGATTTGCTGGTGATTTTTCCATGAAAATCCATTCTTGCATTATACGAACAGTTTTCAAAAACCAAATCGGGAGGCAAACCTCCCGGCATACCGCTCAAATAATCACGGCATTGCCCAACATAAGACAACATAAATCCTCGCTCATCTTCTTGAACATCTGCAGGGCTACCTGTATAAACTTCCATTTTTTTGTTCAAAAAAACAATGATATTCTGCTGTTCTGTAGGAATAAGCACATAGTCTCTTTTGTGAGCTTTCAATTCTGAGAATTTTACAATTTTCCCTTTAGGATAAAAAGTGTCATCGCTAACCATTATTTGTTTTTTTGCAGTATCTGCTTTTAAAGTAAAATCTGTACTATTATAACGTTCCATACTGAACTTACCATCATTAAAATCCACATTAGGAAAATACTGATATGTTTCCACTTTGCCCAATGGATACACCTGCAACGAGTCACCTAAAGTGTCAACAACGATTTTGTCTGCATCAATATAAACGATATAGTGTTCTTTACCCACAGAATCATTGTACTGATTAAGGATGTACTTACCTTCCTTATTCAATTCAGCAACACGCTCATTAAACAAAACGTTATAATCCTTTGCACATGATATGGTCAGTATCATGGAAAGGAACATTAGAAATGTTAGCCATTTATTTTTCATAACTTCGCAATTTTTATATTTAACGTCTATAGTTTAGAATACTTTTTCCCAATACTTTCATTAAATTTACCTGCGGTTTCTTTCTCTGATTCGTAGTAGGAGTTTCCTTTTTATTCATAATACTCATCGAGATTGTTACATAAGACCGTACTTTTGCATTATTTTTCATGCCTGGGCACCATCCTTTCATCTCTTTCAGCACTCGTATTACTTCTTCGTCCAATATAGGCTCATCAGAATCCAGTATTTCAATATTGGATAAAGTTCCATCTCTTTCAACAACACATTTTAGAGAAATATCTCCTATTGCTTTACTCATGCTTTCAGGTATAACAATATGCTGTTGTACATAAGCCTCTACATTTTCTTCATATTTTGGATCTACATCACAGTTTCTTATTATCACGTCACACTTTTCATAATATTCTGTAGGAACACCAGAATTAAAAGCATTCAATTCTGTTTCAGTATACTCTTTCCGCACATCATCAGGTTTAAGCAATGTCCCCTGCCAAGGCTTGTCACTTCCATGATTTATCCACCATTCCATTACGCATGGCGTATCCATTACTATATCAATAATAGCAGATGGTATTCCCCAAGTTTGATCTTTAGCACATTCTATCTTATCCCCTGTAGTATCATCAATATAATAACTTTCCTTTAAAACACCATGTTCCCATTTGTCATAAAATACTTGTGTAGAACCATCCCCACATTTCATTGTCAGCTTCCATGAGCCATCAGCAAGCCCTTCTTCATCAGTTTGCCCACAGAATAAGCCCTGTCCCATTACACTACGCTCCGATGCACCACCATATTCATATATATGATAGTCATAATAGTTGGTACGTCCAGAAACAGGGCCAATCATAACACCATCTTTCATGGTAGCCTTTAAAGATTCTTTTACCGTACCCCTTGTAGTATAAGTATATTCATAAATACCATTCCTATAGCCTTCCTTGAAATTAATCTTCAAAGTCTTTGTTTCGCTTGTGGACTTATCTATATATGTCCACAAGCCTTCCTTACAATCGTCATGAAAACGTCCTGTTACCTTCAGATAAAGCTTAGGGTTGGTAATGCAAGAATATGTAAAGTTGCCTTCATAAATGCGAGTGCCATCTTCAGCATTCTTATAGGTATAAGTTGCTTTTTGTGTGCCGAGCAAGAAATGAGCATTTGCCCGATATGGTCCCGAATACGTTTTCAGTCCCTGAGCACTCATAGCCATGCACATACTGAAGAACATGACTATACAAAATAAAAATCTTTTCATATCATTCACTTTTTAGTTCTTAAACAAATCTTGATATACCTTACCCCATTCTCCCCAAGAATAAGATCGAGATGGATGATGTTGACGAATCATTAGAGCCTTGTCTTCACCACCGGTAGAAAACCAACGGGTATAAACCTTATCACCATTGGTAAGAGACATTTCTTCTCCATCCGTTTCCCCAAGACCATAAAGTCTATCGAAGAGACCATAGCCCCAAACAATGATAACATCAGGCTTCAACTCTTCAAGAACCTCCTTGAAGGCAGGAATAGAATCGTTAAATTGTTCATCGGTCTCTTTCACACCAGGAGCCTCAAGATTGAACTGAATGAAATTATAGAATGCTACTTGATTCCATACATATTCTCTATCATCAACTGAAATCTCTCGATTCAACAAAGCTTTGGTTTGGCTTGTGAAGCCTTTATAAAAAGCTCCATCTTCTCCACTCAAGAATCCGTCCATCATATCTATAGTAAAACTATGATGGCAAGGACAACCTGCACTATCAGCATCATAGTGGCTATGCCCTAATATCAAGACTTTCTTACCACTATTCAAGAATCCTTTCTCGTAATCCTTACCAACAAAAGGATAAGCATTTACATGTTTCATACGCTATTCTATTTTAAAGTTATTAAATGTCGGGGACAAAGATAGTTATTCTATTTGAAACCATCAAGTCCATAATGGTTCATAAGCGAAATTTCTTGATTTCGGCTTAACAAAAGTAGTAAAAATCGTTCTGTTTCATTGGTATATTATCATTTTGCCAGGTGTTCCCGAGACTTGGCGGGTTAAGATTTCGGTTTCGGCAAAATAAAAAAGCGTGGGAACTTACCTGTCACTCGTCCCACGGATTGAGGCCTTCGCATTGCCCTGCATTGTTGAACGAGCAACGTCGAAGCCCACGCCGATATGTATACACTTATCCCTATACGGATATAAGACCTACCGCCTTGACGCAATAAGCCATACCAGTAAAGGGATGTGAATTAACACATCCCGAGAGCACCTACCGTTGCTATGTTCTGACAATGCATGAAGTTTGCGAAGTTTCAATCCGTCAAGAACAAAGCGCTAAGTATGCGCCTTTTCCATTATGTCGTGATTCTTACTCAGAATCATCGGCAAATATACGAATAATGTTTGAAAGAACAAAAGTTTTTAGCAAAAAATCCTCATTGAGGGATAAAATTCATCAAAATCCTCCCTCTCTGAGGGATTTTTCTGTATTTAACCACGCTATGCGAAATTTTTATTGTACTTTTGCACCCGTGCTTGGAAAAGCAACAAATAAAACAGAAGAGTAAACGATATGGCAGAAAAGAATAGCATACCCCAATTCGTGAATAGTGAATCTATTATGTCGGATAGCAACTATGTGAAGTGGCTCTCCGATTTGAAAAGTCGTATTCGCATCGCCCAACTCAAAGCGGCTATCAAAGTCAATGAAGAGTTGCACAAGCTTTATTGGAGCTTGGGAGAAGACATTTGTAACAAGCAAAAGCTATATAAGTGGGGCACTAATTTTATAAAACAGCTTAGTTTGGACTTGCGTTCTGCATTTCCAAATGTAGAAGGTTTTTCTTGGTCAAATCTTTATAAAATACGCAAGTGGTATCTCTTCTATTCTTCGCAAAATGAATTTTTGTACCAAGCTGGTACAAAATTAGAAACCTTAGAAAGTACTAGCGTTCCTATGCCTGCGATTTTGCTTCGTGTACCCTGGAGGCATCAGACTGTCATTGTCTCAAAATGCAAGACCATATTGGAGGCAATGTTCTATCTCAACCAAGTGATTGAAGGCAATTTGAGTCGTAATGAGTTAGAACATATTATCGAAGCCCATCTTTATGAGCAAAAGGGAAAAGCCTTGAATAACTTTGAGTCCACACTCCCTGCGCCACAGAAAGCCTTGGCTAACGAGATGCTCAAAGACCCTTATAAATTAGATTTCTTATCCATGGCTGGCGACTTCTCGGAAAAGGACCTAGAGGATAAGCTGGCTCAAAACATTACTCGTTTTTTACTCGAACTGGGCAAAGGTTTTGCTTATGTTGGGCGACAAATGGAACTTACCACACCAAGTGGAAAATCATACTTCCCCGACATGGTATTCTATCATACCAAACTCAAATGTTATGTTGTGATTGAGCTAAAAGTGGTTGATTTCATGCCAGAGTTTGTTGGCAAACTTAACTTTTATGTTGCAGCAGCCGACGAACTTTTAAAAGACGAAGGAGATAACCCTAGCATTGGTATTCTGCTATGCAAAGACAAAGATTCATCTGTTGTTGAGTGGGCTTTAAGAGGCATTACCACTCCATTAGGTGTTGCAAGTTACCAGCTACAAGAGGTATATGAACGAACTTTACTCGAAATGAAAGAGCAATCCGCAAAGAATTCCACTAGCAATAACAACGATTAAGAAAGCATAAACAGAATATGGTTTTAAATTACATTTGGATAGCATTTTTCGTGATTGCGTTCATCTTCGCACTCATCGGATTGGCAATGGGAGATACGACTATCTTCCAGAAGATTGTAGATTCCACCTTCGATTCTTCCAAGAATGCCTTCGAGATTTCTCTCGGACTGACGGGCGTGCTCGCCCTCTGGCTTGGCATCATGAAGATTGGAGAGAAGGCGGGAGTTGTGAATGTGTTGGCAAGAGCACTCAGCCCGGTCTTCACCCGTCTCTTCCCCGATATTCCGAAGAACCATCCGGTGATGGGAAGCATCTTCATGAATATCGCTTCGAATATGCTGGGACTCGATAATGCGGCGACGCCTACAGGATTGAAAGCGATGCAGCAGATGCAGGAGCTCAACACGAAAAAGGATACGGCAACGAATCCGATGATTATGTTCCTGGTTCTGAACACCTCAGGACTCACCATCATCCCTACCACCATCCTCGCCTTCCGTGCCTCCTATGGTGCAGCCCAGCCTACGGATGTCTTCATCCCTATCCTGATGGCTACGCTCGTGGCTACGCTTGCCGGAATCATCATCACTTCGCTCTGGCAGCGCATCAACATCCTGCAGCCGGTATTGCTCGCTACTCTGTTGGGAATGTGCGCCTTCGTTGGCATCATCATCTGGGGATTCGGACAGATGGACAAGGATACGATGAATACGGTTACCACCTTGGCTTCTAACATGATTCTCCTGGGCATCATCCTCAGCTTCATCCTGGCTGGATTCTGGAAGAAAGTGAATGTTTATGATGCATTTATCGAGGGAGCGAAGGAAGGTTTTACTACGGCGGTGAAGATTATCCCTTATCTCGTAGCTATTCTTGTGGGCATCGGCGTGTTCCGTGCTTCGGGAGCGATGGATATGGTGATTCAAGGCATTTCGTGGTCGGTAGAACAATGCGGCTTGAATGCCGATTTCGTAGGCGCCCTGCCTACCGCCATCATGAAACCGCTGTCGGGAAGTGGTGCACGAGGCATGATGCTGGAGGCGATGAAGAACTATGGTCCTGATTCGTTTGTGGGCAGATTGAGCTGCATCTTCCAGGGTTCCACCGATACCACCTTCTATATATTGGCAGTATATTTCGGAAGCGTAAGCATCAGGAATACCCGCCACGCCGTGGCTTGCGGCTTGCTCGCCGATTTGGCAGGAGTCATCGCAGCAATCGCTATAGCATATTTATTCTTCGGATAAGAGTCTCCCACAGATTTCACAGATTTACACAGATAATCTTTGAATGACGGCGCAAGCCCAATTTAACATTTAATACTTAACATTCAACATTAAGAAAGATAATGGCAAGTTTAAAATCACTCGCAAAGGATACCGCCATCTATGGTTTGAGCAGTATCATCGGCAGATTCCTCAACTATCTGCTTGTACCACTCTATACGGCTAAGATCAGCGCCGCCAGTGGTGGTTATGGTGTCATCACCAACATGTACGCCTATACGGCATTACTCCTCGTTATCCTGACCTACGGAATGGAGACCACCTTCTTCCGTTTTGTCAACAAGGAAGGAGAAAACTCAGAAAAGGTTTATCACACGGTATTGAGCATGGTGGGATTCACTTCCCTACTCTTCATCGCCCTGGTATTCCTCTTCATCACGCCTTTGAGCGATGCGATGGGCTACGCCGACCATCCGGCTTATGTATGGACCATGTTCGTAACCGTGGCTATTGATGCCTTCCAGTGCATTCCGTTCGCTTACCTCAGATACAAGAAGCGCCCATTGAAGTTTGCTGCCTTCAAGTTGCTCTTCATCGGTCTGAACATTGCGCTCAACCTGGTTTACTACGTCATCATGGATGGTCACGATGTGGGTTATGCTTTCTACATCAACCTGGTTTGTACCGCCTCCATCACCTTCTGTTTCTACAAGGAACTGAAGGAAGGACTCATGGGCGAGAAATGCTCCTGGAGCGAATGTAAGGTGCTCGTCAGGAAGATGCTGGGCTACAGTTGGCCAATCCTCGTGCTCGGTATTGCCGGTATTCTGAACCAGACAGCCGACAAGATTCTCTTCCCTTACATCTATGAGAAGGGCGATGCTCATGCGCAGCTCGGAATCTACGGCGCAGCCAGCAAGATTGCGATGATCATGGCGATGATTACCCAGGCTTTCCGCTATGCTTACGAACCGTTCGTATTCGGCAAGGCGAAGGATAAGGACAACCGACAGACTTACGCTTCGGCGATGAAGTATTTCGTCATCTTCACCCTGCTCGCCTTCCTGGTAGTAGTAGGTTATCTGGATGTATTGCGCCACATCATCGGTCGCGACTACTGGGATGGTTTGAAGGTAGTGCCTATCGTAATGGCTGCCGAAATCATGATGGGAGTATATTTCAACCTCAGTTTCTGGTACAAGCTCATCGACAAGACCATCTGGGGTGCTTACTTCTCAGGCATCGGTTGTGCGGTATTGATTGCCATCAACGTTATCTTCGTACCAGTTTATGGTTACATCGCCTGTGCCTGGGCCGGTTTTGCTGGATATGGAACAGCCATGCTTCTCTCCTACTTTGTGGGTCAGAAGAAGTATCCTATCAACTATCCGGTGAAGGAGATTATGATTTATGTGGTTCTCGCCCTCATCCTCTTCGCAGGAATGACCGAGGCTAACAGATACTTCTCCAGTGGAATTGCCTGCCTCATCAACACGGTGCTCATCCTCATCTTCGCCGCTTATCTCGTGAAGAAGGATTTCCCATTGAAGAGTCTGCCAGTGGTTGGAAAGTACTTTAGAAAGTAAGAAAAGAAGTCACCAAAGGATATAGAAAAGAGCACCAAAAAGGCATATTAGAGACATTGCACATTTGACAAATGCGCAATGTCTTTATGACCATATAAATTCAATTTCGTGTTATAAATTAAAATCAATTACGCATATGTTTTACAATATTTTATTGTTTGGACGTTACCAAGATACAGGAGAAGCATTATTTGTGGGTGCCTTACAGGGCTTACTTATTGCAGTTTTTTTTTATGGCATCTCCATTTACAAAAAGAAACAAGCATCAAAAAAACATATAAAAAAAGAAGATGCTCTCAAAGATGAAGAAAAAAAAGTAATAGGACAAGAAATATATAATACATCAAAAGAAAGTGCTCCTAAAGATTTTACAACAAACATGGATCGCCTTACGAACTTGTATGAAGAATTGAAATCAAAATGCGATCCTGAAAGATTCATGAATCCATACAATGCACAAAAAGTAGATATCGCAAATCAAATTTATAGCCAAATAGAAGCTGCAAAAAATAGCGAACAGAAGTTAGAGATATTACGAAATGAAGCTATAAAACTTTTGAGTATAACTTTTTCAACAGACAGTTTATTCTATACTCTGTCTGAAAAGTTCAATCCGCAAAAATTTATGGGAGAAAATTACGATGCTAACAAGCTAAAAGTTGCTAATGAAATTTATTCTGATATCTTAAAAAACAAAAATGACATCATAAAACTTGAGCAAATTGCAAGAACATATAAAGATGTTTTAAAAGAAGACACAAAGATTAAAAAAGAAAATTGCTCTAATAACTTAAAGTATTTACTTGTCACACTTTTTATAATAATCACTTTCATAATATTCACTTTATCTAAAGCCAATTTTAATATTGCTAACAGTTCGTCCTTTCCTGACGACTTTATAAAAGAATACGAGTCTGAGATTCGGAGAAATGAAACCAGTTGTGGTGAGATGATGTTCTATGAATGCATTTCTAAAAATGAAATTTTAAATTTCTCTTATGGTGGTCCAGCACCTTCTCCATTTAATGACGGTCAATTATTAAAAGACCCAGCAACTGTTACGTTTCATGGTAAAAATGTCACCTTACAATTTGAAGGTAAAGAATATCAATATAAAATCAAAAAATTTAAAGGCTTAAACAGTGCAGGCAATGACAATAGTTGTGTAATTGACGATAGCGCTGTATCGGTACCAAGCGTAGCGGTGTAATCGGTACCATGCTAT
>OKRW01003371.1_pt1 | contig 10331 bp, 12 predicted proteins | sample 1601151 | NCBI WGS metagenome assembly OKRW01 (sample SAMEA3541471, study PRJEB24748) | human gut metagenome | biome: human gut; feature: human-associated habitat; material: faeces | place: China | collected 2012 | reverse complement strand
CTAAACAGTACAGAGTTGCAAAACAGTCTGTAATGAGAGCTCTTACATCTTCATATGCAGGAAGAAAACAGCGCAAACGTCAGATGCGTCAGCTCTGGATTGCTCGTATCAACGCAGCAGCCAGATTAAATGGACTTTCCTACAGCAAGATGATGCACGGACTTAAAGTTGCTGGTGTAGATATCAACAGAAAGATGCTTGCAGAGATGGCTGTTAATGATGCAGAAGGATTTGCAACACTTGCAGAGCTTGCTAAAAGCAAAATCGCTTAATTAAATTAAGAATACTTATTTGAATAAGAATAAATCAGAGGACAAGATGTATATATTTTGTTCTCTTTTTTTGTTTTTTTATCTACAACTGCACTTGCATTATTCACAAAGATTATATAATATAGAAAACAGAGAGCAAAATGTCGAAAAAAGTATTGGAGGGTTATAGATTATGAAGATATTAGTCGTAATTGACATGCAGAATGATTTTATTGACGGTGCGCTTGGAACAAAAGAAGCCCAGGCGATTGTGCCCAAAGTGGCAGAGAAGATCAAGAATTTTGACGGAAAGGTGTTCTATACCCGTGATACACACGATGAAAAATATCTGGAGACACAGGAAGGAAAGAATCTTCTAGTTAAACATTGTATCCGTGGTACAGATGGATGGAAACTGACTCCGGAAATTGATGTACTCTGTGAAGGAGATATTTTAAATAAATCATCATTTGGAAGTATTGAACTTGGATTTAAGCTGAATGATTACAGAAGTAATCTTCGTGTCATTAAGAATGAAAGAGTGGAGAGTATTACACTGATTGGTGTCTGTACAGATATTTGTGTGATTTCTAATGCAATGATTCTTAAAGCCTTCTTCCCGGATAAACCGATTATCGTTGATGCAGCATGCTGTGCCGGATCAACACCAGAAGGCCATAAGAATGCACTGGCAGTCATGAAGACATGTCAGATCCAGATTGAAAATGAAGAATAAGATTATTCAGGATAGATCAATCTTTCATCAGTAATATCGTTCAGAACTTCGGCCAGATACTTTTTGGAAAGGTATTTGGCCATTCCTAAATTCTGATCCAGGTAGTTGCCACAGTCACGGGCAGCGGCACCAGGAATATCGCCTTCGAATTCAGCGATAAATGTAAACATACGCTTCATTAGAGGAACGATGTCGCGAGACTTGTATTCACCTGCAAGTACAAGGTAGAAACCAGTACGACAGCCCATAGGTCCGAAGTAGATGTCTTTTTCACCGAATTCCGGATCGTTTCTGAGGAATGTTGCGCCAAGGTGTTCAATGGTGTGCATCTCTGCAGTGTTCATAACAGGTTCGCGGTTCGGGGCAGTCATACGAAGGTCAAAAGTTGTAACCGGATTGCCTGCAACATAATCTACGCGAGATACGTAGACGCCAGGTAACAGTTTCAGATGATTTATGGTGAAACTTGTGATTTTTTCCATAATAAAATACTCCTTTTCATTGTGATTTATTGTATTGGAACATTAGAATATGCATCAATACAATAATACCAGTATAACATTTGGCAGACAGATATGCTAGAAAAATGCGAGATTGAAATGCAAAATTTGTTTTTGCAAAATAGAATTTTAGGGAATAGGTGACAGATTATGAAGTTATATTTAGTCAGACATGGACAGACAGACTGGAACAAAGAAAAAAGACTACAGGGACAGGAAGACATTCCGTTAAATGATTTTGGAAGACATCTCGCAAAAGAGACAGGGATCGGTCTTCGCAATGTCAGATTCGATCTTTGTTTTTCAAGTGACTTAAAAAGAGCACTGGAGACGGCTAATCTGATTTTAGATGAAGGAAGCAGTAAAGTTCCAATTATTATGGATAAAAGACTGAAAGAAATTGCCTTTGGTGAATGGGAAGGAAAAAGTGTAGCAAGAAACCAGATGGAAGTTCCGGACGAATTCCTGAAATTCTACGATGATCCAGAACATTTTGCAGGAGCACCGGGTGGAGAATCCTTTGCAGAAGTAAAAGAACGTACAGATGATTTCCTTAAATGGCTTGTAGGACAGGAAGAATACGAAGATAAAAATATTCTTTTGGTCACACACGGAGTTGCACTGGCAACATTACTCAATAACATAAAAAAAGCACCATTATCCGAACTTTGGGCTGGCAGCATTCATAAAAACTGCGCAGTCACAGAAGTAGAGATCAAAGACGGAGAAATGCAGATACTGTCCGAAAATCAGGTATATTACGAAGATGAGGTGCCGGATTGGGCGCGGTAGAATAGTGTGAAAATATAAATAGAATCCCAAACTATAGCGTCTTGAACACGAAGGATTTTCCGGCATCAGTTGCGTCGTTTATTTTTTCGTGAATATGTAAACTCGCCTAAAAACAGGCTCAGACAGTACATATTCACGAAAACTTTACTCACTGATGCTCGGAAAATCCTTCTACCGTTCAATCCATTATAGTTTGGGATTTTTAATTCTCATCACTACTCTGACGATTAGAAGAATTTTGGTATATATTTGTTTAATTCACTTAAAAAGTTAGTAGCACACAGATATTTAGAATTCAAGAATGCCATAGTCCAGGCTTATTATTTACAAATAACACTATATTTCTAAATACCTCATCAGATTCTCATAGTTCCGCTTCATAAGGTGATATCCATGTTCGTAAAATTCTCTTAGAACGTCACAGTCCTGCTCCAGTCTTGATACGGTTGGGACGAGTGGACGCAGTACGAAAATCCGTCCTTCATGTTCCAATTTTTCGATGAGCTCCAGTTCTTTGTTATACATATAATTCCGGCGGATCATAGTCTTGACAGCCTTCGGATATTTGCCATAAGCGCGGCGATATAACTTTGCCATGCCTTTTGTCATTGACTTTTTGCGATATCCCGGATTGCGAGTCAGAATCACAACAATCTTCTCATTGTTCTGATGCAATGCATGTCGGATTGGAATGGAATCTGCAAGTCCGCCGTCCAGATAAGGTACATCGTCAATATTAACCATAGGACACAGAAGAGGCATGCTGCTTGATGCCCGGCAGATGCGCAACAGTCTGTCAAAATCTTGTGTTTCAATCATATATTCTGCTTTTCCTGTAATGCAGTTCGTTGTGACTTGCTCGCAGACCATGCCTTGTTCACAGGATTTCTGAAATGTTTCGAAATCAAATGGAAAGATTTCGCGTGGGTACTTGTCAAAAACCATGTCCATATCCAGAAGACTCTTTTTACGCATGAAATCACGAAGATTATTGTGATAGTTGTATTCTTTATCTTCCACGATCATACAGTTTCGTGTACGCCCAATCTGTTTTGACACGTAATCCACGGCATTACATGCTCCTGCAGAAACACCAATAACGTGGGAGAGATAAGTATCCTGTTCCATAAGATAATCTAAAACTCCCGAAGTGAATACACCTCTGGTGGCACCGCCTTCCAGTACGATTGTTGCATTTATCATAATCAACACCTCTTGTTTTGTAATAATTCGATAATAGTTTTCGGTGAAACATGATTCAAAGGCAGGGATTCCTGACTTTGGAAACATTTTCTAAGTGATATTATATAACGAAAAATAGAATCATGAAAATGCCTTTTTACAAAAAATCAGTTAAAAATGCAGGAAGTAGATAAAAAGGCGGTAAAAAGATGCGACGGAAATAGAAAAAGTGCGTAAAGTGCCGAAAAACAGTGGTTTCCCGGCTTGCTATTTTGACGTATCTTTGGTAAGATATTCTTCGTATGAGCTAAAACGTGATTGATAGATAAAAAGGAGCAAATATAATGATCAGTACAAGTAATATTACATTACGAGTTGGGAAAAAAGCATTATTTGAAGACGTTAATATTAAATTTACAGAAGGGAACTGTTATGGTCTGATCGGTGCCAATGGTGCGGGAAAGTCTACATTTTTAAAGATTCTTTCCGGACAGCTTGAGCCGACCAACGGAGAAGTCATCATCACTCCGGGACAGAGACTTTCATTCTTACAGCAGGATCATTTCAAATATGACGAGTATCCGGTTCTTGATACAGTTATGCTTGGAAATGCGAGACTGTACGAGATTATGAAAGAAAAAGAAGCAATCTATGCAAAGGAAGATTTTACAGACGAGGACGGTATCAAGGCAAGTGAGCTGGAAGCAGAGTTCGCGACCATGAATGGCTGGGAAGCAGAGTCTGATGCAGCAACATTGTTAAATGGTCTTGGAATCGGAACAGAACTTCACTATGAGATGATGAAGAACTTAAATGGTCCTGAGAAAGTAAAGGTTCTGCTTGCACAGGCATTATTTGGTAATCCGGATATCCTGCTTCTCGACGAGCCTACAAACCACTTGGATCTGGATGCGATCGCATGGCTTGAGGAATTTTTGATCAACTTTGAAAACACAGTCATCGTTGTATCACATGACCGTTATTTCCTGAATAAAGTCTGTACACAGATTGCAGATATTGACTATGGTAAGATTAAGCTCTATGCCGGAAACTATGACTTCTGGTATGAGTCCAGCCAGCTTCTTATCCGCCAGATGAAAGAGGCGAACAAGAAGAAGGAAGAGAAGATCAAAGAGCTGCAGGAATTTATTTCAAGGTTTAGTGCAAATGCTTCAAAATCCAAGCAGGCTACTTCAAGAAAGCGTGCATTGGAGAAAATCCAGCTTGATGATATCCAGCCATCCAGCCGTAAATATCCATACATTGATTTCCGTCCGAACCGTGAGATTGGAAATGAAGTATTAACAGTAGAAGGACTGAGCAAGACCATTGACGGAGAAAAAGTATTAGACAACATTTCTTTTACATTGGGACATGATGATAAAGTCGCATTTGTCGGAAGCAACGAGCTTGCCAAGACAACACTGTTCCAGATCCTTATGGGAGAGATGGAGCCAGATGAGGGAACATACAAATGGGGCATCACAACTTCCCAGGCATATTTCCCATTGGATAGTGGAAGTGAATTTGATAATGACTATTCTATCGTAGACTGGCTTACACAGTATTCAGAAGAGAAAGACGCAACTTATGTACGTGGCTTCCTCGGACGTATGCTTTTTGCCGGAGATGATGGAGTGAAGAAAGTGAAAGTTCTGTCCGGAGGAGAGAAAGTGCGCTGCCTGTTATCCAAGATGATGATTTCCGGTGCAAATGTACTGATTTTTGATGAGCCTACGAACCACCTGGATATGGAAAGTATCACAGCACTCAACAATGGAATGACAAAATTCCCAGGTGTCATTCTCTTCTCATCAAGAGACCACCAGATCGTTCAGACAACTGCAAACCGTATTATGGAAATTGTTCCGGGCGGAAAGATGATCGACAAGATCACAACATATGATGAATATCTGGAAAGTGACGAGATGGCAAGAAAACGTCAGACATACACAGTACAGAATGATGATGAAGACTAAAAAAGTAAGTTTAATATGTAGAGATAAAAAGACTGTAACTTGTAAGATTGAGTTACAGTCTTTTTATAATAGAAAATTGCATTTCCTATTATATAAGAAACCTCAACAGGCTCTTTTATTATATGATGGAATTTGTTATACTAATACCGTATGATAGGGTAAAATATCATTACAGTTTAAATATAGGGAGTATAAGATTATGAGAAATATAAAAATTACAATTGAATATGATGGCAGCCGTTATCAAGGCTGGACAAGACTTGGAAAAGATGAATCTAACAACACAATATCTGCCAAGATTATTGATGTATTAGGGAAAATGACTGGTGAAAAGAATATTGAGCTGAATTGTGGCTGCCGTACAGAAGTCGGTGTACATGCTTACGCACAAGTGGCGAATTTTAAGACTTCTTCTAATCTGAGTACAAAAGATATTCAGCATTATCTTAATCGGTATCTGCCAATGGATATTGCAATTACGGAAGTTGAAGAGGTTCCAGATCGTTTCCATGCCCAGTTGAATGCAGTATCAAAAACTTATGTTTACCGTATGACGATTATGGATGTTCCAAGTGTTTTTGAGCGTAAGCATACTTACCATTGCTTTAAGACACCGGATAAAAAGGCAATGCAGCAGGCTGCTCTTTTATTTATCGGAGAACATGATTTTCGTAATTTCTCTACTGCAAAGAAGAGCAAGAACACGACACGTGAGGTCTACGACATTGATATTTATGGAGATAATGAGGAAATGCAGATTCTCATTCAGGCAGACGATTTTCTGCACAATATGGCAAGACTTATGATCGGAACACTTCTGGATATTGGATTCGGACTTCGAAAGAAAGAAGATATTGAGGCAATTTTTAACGGAGAAAAGGCAGTTGGAAATCCTTGTGATCCTAAGGGGCTGTATTTACAGGAAGTAGAATATTAATGAAAGTAGAAAGTAGAAAAGTATCGGATTCCAGAGTAGAGACCGTCCATATTGTAAGACCAAACCATCTGAATGCAGCAGGGCGTCTGTTTGGCGGCATGCTCATGCAGTGGATTGATGAGGTAGCTGCACTTGTAGCAAAACGTCATACCCACACGAATGTGACGACTGCAAGTGTGGATAATTTGAGCTTTTTAAAAGGAGCTTATCCAGGTGACAGTGTTGTGATTATTGGCCAGCTTGTCTATGTGGGACGGACTTCCATGGATATTAAGGTGGATAGCTATGTAGAATCCATGGATGGCACAAGAACATTGATCAATCATGCTTATCTGACAGTGGTAGCACTGGATCAAAATGACCATCCGATTCCAGTGCCAAGGCTTGAACTTACAACAGAAGATGAAGCCGTAGAATGGGAAGAGGCAAAACGACGCAGAGAACTTAGAAAATCACTGTAATTTTATAATGATAAAAGAGATGAGAGAGCCGGGATTATTTCCCGGCTCTCTTAGCATATCCGGAAACCATCCGGACCATGCGGTCAATCTGTGCCTGTTCTTCCTTTGATTTTCCATCTTTTAAGATTTCCAGAATAAAGGACATTTCCTCCGGAGAAAAAGTGATTCCCTTTTTATGGGCACTGCTGATCAGAGACATCATGACCGGGGCGAGTGATTTTCCACTTTTCCCCTCTGTCTGTTTCGCAGCAAGCTTTATCAGCTCCAGTTTCACAGGATCCATATTTTTCAGTGCCGGGTGGTTCAACCATTCATTCATTGTCAAAAACTCCTTTCATAAAATCCATAGGGGAGAAACCATTTTCCCCATCGGAATCAGAATTCATAGTCTGCATCATTTCCATCATATTCATGAGATCTTCCATTTGTGACATCTGCGTCTGTTCTTCCGGGCTTAAACAGGATTTTAACTGATCCAGAATGGAACCCTGACAGTCTGAATTACGGAACCCGTAAAAATGTTCCATCGTGGATTTCAGTTCTGAAAATTTTATGTAGATAGCTAAGGAGCGCTGCATGGAAGCAGGTGTAAAAGGCAGCATCAGCTTTAGTGTATAAAGAGAAGAGGAAGTAACAAGCATGTCAAAAGGAGTCATTAATTTGGGCTTCTGATCCATAAGCGCTCCTTAAATTATCGTTGTAAATATATATGTGATTTGAATGGAAATTATGAAAAACGGGCATATTTTATAGTAAGAAGATATTTGAGATGCCGGGATTAAACTGTGGGAATATGGAACACAAAATAATCCCGAGGCATTCTTGAACATATGAAGGAGAGTGTAAAAATGAGTAGAAAGTTGATCATAGATGGAAACGCCGTATACGAACTGGACGAAAACTGTATGTTGAAAAAGAAACTGGAAGATGCGCAAGTAGATAAAAATCTGGTGGAAGAGCAAAGAAGAAGTCAGGAAAATCTGAATGAATACAAACGGATGCTTAGGATGCGGCAAGGGTAGCTGTAACATTTAGATAAAATGTAACAAAATTGTAAGAAGCCTGTAATGGTATTTTTTTAACATAATATAGCAAGAATTCTCCTTCCTCTGCAGGTGGGAGATGAATTACGAAAAAGAACGCTTGTTCGATGACGCGATCCGTGGTATAATAGAGTCAGTCGAAAATATAAATTGTAAATATAAATTGTTAGAGAAAGGACTGATTTGCATGGAAAAAACAGATCATAATACGCATTCAGTATATCTAATGTATTATCATCTGATCATGGTAGTGAAATATCGAGGAAAAGTCACTGACAATCCAATTTCAGAAAGAGCAAGAAAGTAGCTTTTTGGAGTCAGATTTTCTGCCTACTGACAACTGGAGGCGTTCCGGTAGAAGTAATCCGTCAATACATTGAAAACCAGGGAGAGAAAAAGTATTGAACATAGCATATCGTTTCCAAATTTATCCGACAGAACAACAGAAGATACTTCTGGGCAAAACATTTGGCTGTTGTCGTTTCCTGTACAATCAAATGCTTAATGATAAGATTCAGGAGTATGAAAAGACGAAGAAAATGTTAAAAAATACACCGGCCATGTATAAAAAGGAATATCCATTTTTGAAAGAAGTAGATTCGCTGGCGCTGGCAAATGTCCAGATTCATCTGGAAAAGGCATATAAGAAATTTTTTCGAGAACCCAAGATTGGATTTCCAAGGTTCAAGTCAAAGCATCATTCCAGAAACAGCTATACAACGAATGTGGTCAATGGAAATATTCTGGTGGAAAGTAAGCGAATCCGGCTTCCTAAGTTAAAATGGATTGCCATGGAAAAACACAGAGAGCCAGCAGAAGATTTTCGTCTGAAATCAGTGACAGTCAGTATGGAACCATCCGGAAAATACTTTGCAAGCCTGTTGTATGAAGGATACAGCTGTGAAAACCAAGCAGCTGAATCAGATTACAGTACTGCAAAGATACTTGGAATTGATTATGCAATGCAGGGAATGGCAGTGTTTTCAGAAAAGATTGAGACGGAAGAAGCAGGTTTTTTCAGAAAAAATGAAAAAAGGTTGGCGAGGGAGCAACGAAAGTTGTCAAGATGCGTACGAGGAAGTCATAATTACGAATTGCAGAAAAAGAAAGTTGCCAGATGTCATGAAAAGATACGAAATCAGCGAAGAGATTATCTGCACAAACTTAGTCGAAAGATTGCAGATAATTATGATGCAGTTGCAGTGGAAGATATCGATATGAAAGCAATGGGTCAGTGCCTGCATTTCGGAAAAAGCGTACAGGATAATGGATATGGAATGTTCAGGGAAATGTTAGACTATAAACTGGCATGGAAAGGAAAGAAAATGGTAAAGGTAGACCGTTTCTTTCCTTCCAGTAAAAAATGCTGTAAATGTGGAAGGATAAAGAAAGAGCTGAAATTATCCGAAAGAGTCTATCACTGTGAGTGTGGAAATAAGATGGACAGAGATCATAATGCAGCGATCAACATCCGTGAAGAGGCAAGAAGCCCCCACTTCAAAATCAGGGATTTAAGTGGTGGGAGCATGTCATCGAGATCTGGGCGGTTGCAACCAATATATATATTGAAGGAACCTTCCCGAATGGTGTACAATATGATATGGCAAGTGCGATCCAGTTAATGCACAATATGATGGTGGCTCATGCAAAAGCTGTTATTGCATACAAAGAAGCGGGCTATGAAGGGAAGATTGGTATCGTTCATTCGTTGGAAAGTAAATACCCTTATGATGAAACGAAAGACGAAGATGTTAAAGCGGCAAAAAATGAAGATGTATTAAATAATCAGTTCTTGTTAGATGCGACATTCCTTGGGGAATACAGGGATGAAACAATGGAGATCATCAATCGTTTGGTAGAGTTAAACAACGGAAGCTTTCATGCAAGCAAAGATGATATGGAGATCTTAAAAAAGCTGCATACTGGTATCGCGAAGTAAGCAAGACAAAAGAACTGTAAAATTGCAATGGAGGAATGAGAAATGGAATATCAGGGAATCATTTTTGATTTCAATGGAACATTATTTTTTGACAATGATAAACATGTGAAAGCGTGGAATGAGATCTCTAAGATCTTACGAGGAAAAGAAATCACGTTAGAGGAATTACATACGAAACTAAACGGAACACCAAATATACAAAATATTTTATATTTTACAGATGGGAAGGCAACAAAAGAAGAATTAGAAAAATATTCTCAGAAAAAAGAAGAATATTATCGTCAATTCTGTAAAGAAGATACGGAAAAATTTCATCTGGTAGATGGTGTATGTGAGTTTTTTGATCATTTGAAAGAAAAAGATATTCCATTTACGATTGCCAGTGCATCAATCAAAGAAAATATTGATTTCTTTATTGAGTCCTTTGGACTGGACCGCTGGATCAAGCCAGAAGATATCGTTTATGATGATGGAACATATGAGAATAAGATCGCAATGTTTCATAAAGCAG
>OKRW01003366.1_pt1 | contig 10353 bp, 10 predicted proteins | sample 1601151 | NCBI WGS metagenome assembly OKRW01 (sample SAMEA3541471, study PRJEB24748) | human gut metagenome | biome: human gut; feature: human-associated habitat; material: faeces | place: China | collected 2012 | reverse complement strand
TGAGAGCCGGACCGCCTGGCAGAGCTTGTCAAAGAGCCAGGCGAACAGCAGATACCTCCCATGAGGGAAAAGAATATAGGCGGCCTCGTTTGCGCCTCCCACAGGCGAAAAAACAGGGGATTTCCCACCCTAAAACGCACACTGGATTTAGGAACAGAAAAAGGGCGGCTGTTTCAAAACAGTCGCCCTAATGTGGGGGGATATACAAGATATTTTTCTGTTCGGATGCCCGAAAACCATTGATATTACTGGGTTTTTCAAAAAGTTCTGTATCGCCACTCGCACCATCAGGTGAAGTAAAGTAACCGGCTCAGCGAATCGCAGATTTTTCAAAAAGCTGTCCGGCAGATAGGTGCAGATATCCGTTTCCAGATCGACTTTCCTATCCTCAACAAGCTGCATCACGCTGACCCACACAAAGGTCTTTGATATGGAACCCCATTCAAAAACCGTGGTCTCCGGGTCGATGGCCGTATTGTTCTCTAAATCAGCAAAGCCATACCCCTTCGCAAATACCGTATTGTCATGCTCCGAAATTACGACACACGCGCCTGGAACCGTTTTGCCAATATATTTTTCGGAAACAGCGTTTGCACTTGCCTCATATGTGTCCGGTGCACCGGATGCATATGCAGAAGGAGCGAGGAACGCAATCATAATCAGCGCCGCAAGAAAGCATTGGAGGGTCTTGTATCTCATCAGTCTTTTCATAGGGCCATTACTCTATCGTCAGTCTGAAATCACAGCAGTCTCCGCCCTGACCGAGCGTCTTTGTCCGTCCCCATTTGAGCTTTGGATGCATATGCCCGTAGGCCTCGTCATCCGCGCGGCAAAAGCCGGCTACAATCTCCGGGCAGCCGTATTTCACACAGGTATCCTGATAGGGGCAGGCCAGCATGTCGAAGCACATTTCCTCTTGCTCCGTTCGTATCCAATTAGCCCGAAAACCGCAGTCCTCTCCAAAGGAGCTTTTTGTCATTTTGGCAAAGAACCTCGGCACCAGCTTATACAGACCCGGTATCTTCATTGCCCCTCGGATTTTTGAACCAACGCCCGCTGCCCGCTTTTCATAATATCTATTCAGAAAAGCCGCCGCTTCCCCACGGGAGATTCCGTTTCCCGTCATGGCGTCAAAGGCGGCGATGGCAGGATAGATGCGTTTCCTCGTATGCATATACATCTTTTTCGGCTCGTCGGCGTTTTCATCCACGATTTCCGCATAACGTCTCCATGCATCTTCTATGATTGCGTCTGTCTTTTCCACGCCATACTGTTTTTCCATTGCAGATACCGCTCCGGTCAAGTATCTTTTGTCTAACCTTCTATCCATGTGCTTTCCCACCTTTTAGCGTCCAGCCGATTGCCTGGCTGCGCATTCCCACAAAGCGCCTGTACAGGCCGTCTTCGCGCATCAGCTCCCTGTGGTTTCCGCATTGAATAATCCTGCCGTTCTCCAGCACGATGATTTGATCTGCCGTGCGCACGGTGGACAGACGGTGGGCAATCATCAGAATCGTTTTACCTTTTGTCAGTTCCCGGATGGCCTTTTGCAGCTCCTGCTCGTTTTCGGGATCCACGCTGGCTGTAGCTTCATCCAAAATGACGATGGGCGCGTCCTTCAGAATTGCCCTTGCAATGGAGATTCGCTGCTTTTCTCCGCCGGAGAGGCTGGAGCCTCCTTCGCCGATCTTTGTCTGATAGCCATCGGGCAGCGTCATGATAAAGTCATGGCAGCAGGCTTTCTTTGCGACCGCTATGATTTCATCCTCGCTCGCGTCCGGTCTGCCAAACCGGATATTGTTCTCGACGGTGTCCTCAAAGAGATACACATTCTGAAATACGATGGCGAAATTCTTTAGAAGGCTGCCGCTGGTATATTCCCGCACATCCCGGCCGCCGAGCGTGATCTGTCCTTCCTTCACATCCCAGAAACGGGCAATCAGACCGACCAGCGTGGTTTTTCCGGCGCCGGAGGGACCAACAACGGCGCAGGAGCTTCCCTGGGGTACGCTTAAGCTGATTTGATGTAATACCTCCTTTTCCCCGTATCCAAAGGACATATTCTTCACTTCGATATTGAAATTTTCCGGCACAAGATCAGCCCCGTTTTCGTCCAGGGATGGAATGTCCATGATGTTATCCAGCCGGTCCAGGGAAGCCTCCACCGCGCGGGCAATGGAGGACATACTGCCCGCCACCTCCACGGCGGCATAGATCATGAAGCTGGACACAAGAAGCAGCAGGCACTTCTCCGGCGTGATGCTTCCTCCTGCCAGAAGATAGGGCGCAAAAACCAGAATAGCCGTCCGCGCGAGCTTGAACACCGTCTGATAGAGCGCCGTCATTTTGGAAAACGCCTTTTCAAGCACGATATTTGCCTCTTTGCTTTCCTCAATTGCGGCGTCAACTGCTTTTCCGGTGCGTTCCGCCAGCCCAAACGCCTTGACTACGCCCATGCCTTGCACATATTCCAAAACAGCAGTGACCAGGCCAGCTTGGGCGGCCTGACGGCGGGGCGCGTGTTTCCTGCCGACCTTGCCGATAAACGAATAAACAATGAGCGCCACAGCAAGTCCGGCCAAAGAGATCAGCCCGATCCGCCACTCATAGATCATAAGCCAAACGCCAATCACGATGGCGTGGATAAACCCGCCCGCCACATTTTCCATAATGATAACGGACTGCTGCTCCAGATCACCAAGGGTGGTCGTCACCGCCGCAGTGATATCCCCGAGCCTGTTTTCATTGAAATAGCCCATAGGAGCCCTTTTCAGGCGTTCGCCGATCTCCATGCGCTTTTCCGACCCGAACGCGAAGCTGCCAAGAGTTCTGGCATTGGCAGAGAGATTGACAAATACAATTCGCCCTACAATGGAAACAATCATGATGCCAAGCGAAATCCAGATCGTGCTTTCAGGCATAACATCGCCGGAAAGCTGCTTCAGGATTCCTGTGAGCACCGTTAGAATGGCCATGATTGGGATCATCTCAAAGAACGAGCTGACAAGGTATGCAAGGAAAGAGCGGATAAGACGCTTTTTCTGTAAGCCCGAGAACAACAAAAGTCTTTGAAATAACCTTATCATCACACCACCTCCTCTGCGGTATCTTTGCCCTGCATATGGGCTTTCCACAGTTCCTTGTATAGAGTGCTTGTTTCAAGAAGCTCCTCATGGGTTCCTTCCGCAGCGACATTTCCTTTATCCACGACAAGGATCTTGTCTGCTTTTGTAATGGTAGACAGCCGATGCGCAATGACAATTAAAGTTTTTCCTGCTACAAGCCCTGCGATGGATGCTTGAATAACGGCCTCATTTTCAGGATCGGTAAATGCCGTGGCTTCATCCAGCACCACTATCGGGCTATTCTTTAGGATTGCCCTTGCAATGGCGATTCGCTGCCTTTCTCCGCCGGAGAGATGGCTTCCCGCATCGCCCGCCAGCGTATCATAGCCCTCCGGCAGAGCGGCGATGAAATCGTGACAGCTCGCTTTTTTTGCCGCTGCCTCGATCTCTGCGTCTGTGGCCTCCGGTTTTCCGATACGAATGTTTTCCCGGATAGACAGGTGGAACAGGAAGTTATCCTGTGATACATATGAGACAAGCTCCATTATCTGAGGAAGAGGGATGTTCCGCACATCCACGCCGCCAATACGGACGCCGCCGCTCTCCGCCTCCCAGAAGGAGGCGATGAGCCGTGCAATGGTAGATTTACCGGAGCCGGAGGGACCCACAATGGCCGTCATACCGTTTTTTGCGCAGGCAAAGGAAATTCCATGCAAAACCTCCGTCTCTTTGTATCGGAAGGTAACATGATCAAAGGATACGTCGGCGTCCGCAAGGACAGCTCTCTCGGTCGGCCGCACAAGCTCCGGCTCATCCAGAAGATTCCCTACCTCTTTTACGGTGGAATCCGCCATGGCCAGGCTGTCGGTGTACTGTAATGCCTGAATCAGTGGTTTTACGAGTCCAAGGGCGAGAATGATGCAGGTAATCAGCGTACCCGCTTCGACTCTTCCGTTTATAAAGAGCCAACTCCCCAAAGGCAGCACGCCCACAAGCGTTGCCGTCAGGATGGAAAGCCCCATCACATAGTAGCCGTTGGTCTGCTTGAACCAAGTCGCTTTGGCGATCTCGTTCTCCGCCACGGCGTCGGCGTATTTTTTATATGAGCGTTCACCCTGATTGAACGTCTTCACCACTTCGATGCCGCCGATGTATTCCACCGTTGCGGCATCCATGTTTTTCCCGGCGGCAAGTACTCTGGCATATCTCTTCTCGTAATCCTTCATCATTCCCATATAGCAGAAGGCACCCACCGGAATCGTCACAAGAGAGATCAGCGCGAGTCTCCAATCAAGGCTAAAGAGGTAAACGAGCATTAGAATTGGGATCAGGATGTTGGCAGTGAGCTCCGGTACCATATGCGCCAGCGGAAGCTCCAGCTTTTCCACGGTGTCCACGATGATCGTTTTAAATTTCCCGGACGGCGTATCAAGGATCGTTCCCATGGGGACACGGGAGAGCTTCTCTGTTATCGCCATACGGATATTCCGTAGAATGATAAAGGCAGACTCATGGCTTTTCATTGTAGAAAAAGTTCCAAACCACACCTGCCCGAGATAGCCCGCAAAAGCAATCAATGCCAGAAACGCCAACTTGCTGAAAGCATAGTCTTCGTGGCAGATCATAATGATCCCGCGGGACACCGCGAGGTAGGGAATCATGCCGCAAAGCGCCCCCAAAACCGCAAGTATGACGGAGCCGATCAGTTTCCCTTTGCACGGCTTCGCAAAATCCATCAGAATCGTCATCGCCGAGTTTTCTTTTCCCTCCATCATTCCTCACCTCGCAAAAGTCTTACAATCTTTTCTTTCTGCCCGCCGGAAAGGTCCTCCACGATTTCTCCGTCCCGGATGAACAGTATTCTTGTGCAAATCCGCATCATAAACTCAATATCATGTGTGATGATCAAAAGCACCTTGCCTTGCGTCGCAAGGCTTCGTGTCAAGGCGCCGACCTCTTCCATGCTTTTCAGGTCCAGTCCGCTGGTAGGTTCATCGAACACCAGCAGCTCCTTTCCACAGATATCGCTCACCACAACCGCAAGGCGCTGCATCTGCCCGCCGGAAAGAGACAAGGGATGCCGTTCCTTATACGCCAGCAGATCCACCTTTTCTAATGCGCAGTCAATCTCGTCTTTGTTCGGAGCTTTTATGCCAAGCGCGCATTCTGCCGCCACGCTGTCGGTAAAGAGCTGGTGCCCCACTTCCTGCATGACCATGTATGCCTTTTTCCGTCTCAACCGTCGGCTCATCGGTTTTCCAGCCCACAAAACAGCGCCGGCGCTGTTCTTTTGCAATCCGCAGAGCATTTTGGCGAGGGTCGATTTCCCGGCGCCGTTGACGCCCGCAATGGCGATGATTTCTCCGCGGCTTGCCTGAAAAGAGAGATTATTCAATACATTCCGGCCGCCGAGGCGGACACTGATTTTCTGAACGGAAAGCAATCCATCGGCAGCGATTGTTTTCGCACCGCCCGATTCGGATACCGACAGATCTCTGACACGCAGTCCCATTCTGCGAATATCCGCTTCAGGCAGTGCCTTGAATGCTGCAGCCTCCATGTCCGATGCAACCCTGCCATCCTGCATATAAACGACGCGATCCACAATGTCCATCAGATACCAGATGCGGTGCTCTGCGATCAGAATGGTCTTTCCTGATATTTTCGCCCGTTGGATCAAATCAGCCAATTCTCCGATGGCCTTCATATCAAGATTGGATGATGGCTCGTCAAACACAAGGACATCGGGAGCCGAAGCATACACGCTGGAAAACGCGATCTTCTGCTTCTCGCCGCCGGACAGTTCAAAGATACTTCGACCCCGGAGCTCGCTAAGATGCAGCTCCTCCGTAAGTTCATCTAATCGGGAGCGCAGAGCCTCTCGCGGGATACCCCGATTTTCAAGTCCAAACACGATCTCGCTGTCTGTATCCGTATTGAAAAACTGCGTTCGAGGATTCTGAAAAACCGTCCCTACCGCATCCGATAGCGCAGCAATCTCTGTCTCCCGGGTATCCATACCGTTTACGCTTACCTGCCCCGAAAGATTGCCGTGGAAGAAATGGGGAATCAGTCCGTTTGCGAGCCGTGTAATCGTTGTTTTTCCACACCCGGACGGTCCGCAAAGCAGCACGCATTCGCCGGACCGAACAATAAGGTTCAAATCAAGGACTCCGCCGTCCCCGCTCTCAGCGTATGTAAAAGAGACATTCTGGAACGATATCATAATCAAAACACCCCTTTCATGCCCGCGTATATCATGCCGGCAACGAGCGCCGCGTAAGCAATTACCACCATCAAATCAGCAAACGAAAACGCGATTTCCTCTATACAGCTTCTTTCACCTGTGTGCTCGATGCCTCTTGTAATCGCTGCCTGCGTAATCTCGTCCGAAATTCTGGAAGCAGAAACAAGCAGGGGAACATAGACATACTCCATCGTCTGTATAGGATGGCTAATCAGCCCAGCCGCGGACGCTGATATCCCTCGCAGCGCCATGGCATCCCGTATGGAGACCCACTCTTCTCTCATGGTCGGGAAATAACGGAGCGTAACGGCAAGAGCGATCGTGAGTCCTTTCGACAATCGGAGCTTTGTGATCGCCGCAAGAAATCTACTTACGCCGGTTGTTGCAATCAGAAAGCTGCCCAGCATAAAACAGGGAAGAAGCTTGCGGATATACACTGCAAACATATAGACGATTCCACCGAAAGTCACAGGCAGCCTTGGTACGATAAAAAGCTGGATCAGCAGAAGCGCGAGAAAAAATGCTGCGTATTTCAGCATCCTTTTCAGATTGCCGGAAACGCTCAGAAGTACAAGCGGAATCCCCGCAAGCACACACTCCACCGCAATGCTTTTATTCATAAAAACGGAAACGCTTGTGACCGCGAGAATCAGAAGCTTCGTCCGTGGGTCGAGTCTCATTTATACGACTCCTGCTTTTTCAAAGTGTTTTTTCATAAGCTTCTTTCCAATCAGTCCGCCGATGAGCGCGCAGACGATCGTCCCGATAATCATTGCGGGGATCGCCCACCAGGTAGCCCCAATCGAATGAATCACTCCTTCAAAGGAGGCGAAGTCGCCCTTATTCTTCATAAAAGCATCAAACTGTGCGGGCATGACAACCATTGGAATGTATGCCCCCATCGGCGCAAGCGCCATGACGCAGTAGGCAAGCAGGTTTTTCTTAAAGGATCTGAAATCAGCGGAAGCGCAGATAAAATCCGCGATCAAGCCGAAAACCAGGAAGAATACGGACATCATCCAGAACATTCCCGTAACAAACAGCAAAATCGCCGCGATTACACCGAGAATGGAGAGCGCTCCCTTCTTCGGTATTTTTGCCACATAGAGCATGAAAACTGTCCCCGTAAAGAGCGCCACGATCATTGGCATAAACGGGAAAGTGACCGGCGTCATCTGCGCAACACCGCCAATCACAAACGCCACCACAGCATAGATGAGCGAAAAGATACCAACCGATATAAAGTCCCTTGTTTCCAGCTTCTTCGAATCTGTTTTTAGCATAATAAACGACCTCCAATTTTTATATTGTTCAGTTAGAGTACGCTAACTCGCGTGTAAAAAATTAAAGTGCTTGTGTGATTGTGCATTATTCCAGCCGGAGCAAGCCTTTCCAGCCAGAGTTGAAAAACTTTGCAAGCTCCTCAATATACCGCATAGCTTCTTCTTTGGGCATATCATGGGCAATCGTCTCACATACCGCCGTAAAATAGGCGCTGGTAATCATGTGGTGAAGCTGCTTTGTCATTTTCCCGGAGAGCTTTCCTCCTTTGCGGAGAAGTGCGTAGTATTCCTCTGAGCACTTTACCTCCAGTTCCACAAGCTCCTCCAGAAAATTTGCATAGCGCGTACCTTCCGCCCGGCAGAGGATCAGCTTGAAGGCATCAAAATGGGTGTACATATATTCCACAAAGACGCGCAAATACTCAGTGGACAGCTTCAGGCTGTCCTTCGTCTTTTCCTCGGAGACAAGATCGAAATGTGCGGACTGTGCGGCTTTGAACTGCTCCAGCAGTCCCTTTGCTGCCTCGCCCACAAGATCTTCAAAAAGCGCGGCCTTATCCGGGTAATAGCCGTAGAAGGCGCCTTTCGTGAAGCCCGCCTCTGCGACGATTCTATTCAGAGATGCGTCCTTGAAGCCTTTTTCCAGAAATTCTTTTTTTCCAATCTCAAGGATCTTCCTTTGCGTTTCTGTCCGTCCCATTGTCTGCCCCCTGATATACCTCCGGTATATACCACTGGTATATTATAGCCGCACTGAAGGAATCTGTCAAGGGGGTTCGCGTGTGTTCCATTCAGCTCATTCCACGTATCGCCCGATCATAGAACGGCACATGGATACCCCAAATCTTCTTTTTCATACACTTCCGATCACCGCTTTAGCGACCAGTGACCCCCTCCATCAATTCCCTTGGGGAAATGTTTCTGATCTGCTCCGGCGGGATGCGCGCCGGATATCTGCCCTTTTCCAGAATATCGGTCAGGTACTGATTATCCAGGATCATATCGTCCCGAATGAGCTGCCAATTCGCTTTTTTCCTGTAAAGAATCTTGAAAATCAGAAAATTCACCACCGGCCCTATGACCGGCGCCTGCACGCCAAAGCTCTCTGTATGGCGAAAGCGGCAACCCGTATCGGTCCGCTCTCCCTCAAATGAGATGACGGCAGTTTTTTTATCGCTCTCGAAGGCAAAGGAAAAATGATCCCTGTCCCTTTCCGCCCGAATGATCGTGCCGGTGACGTCATAATCCATGCCCATGACGATTTCATGAAAGCGCACTTTATCTCTGGCTTGAATGCCGCCGCTGAGCAGTTCGCATTCCAAATGCAGCGGACTCCACTTGACGAACTCCTCCTCAAAATGGTCCACCCACCACTCCAGCTTTTCAAAAGGGGCGACGATCTCTGTTGTTTCGGTCAATGTTACCATATGCTTTTCTCCTTCATCGTGCTTTTTCTCCTTCATCCGCGTCTTTTCCCTGTTTGTGTCCATATATGTCCCGTGCCGGCACGCCGTAAAGCCTATGCTGCACAGGAAGCCCGTAATCATCCACGCCACAAAGCGATAGATGTCGCGCCAATTCCCGCCCGGCAAGCGCCGAAGCCGTTTATCGGGGCTTCCCCTCCTTTTCTTTGTTCAACCTCCAGGCTTCTGCCGTCTCGCTTTTAGTTAGCGCATTCTAACTAATTGGCAGAAGAAACGGCAGACTATTTTATGAGTAGTCTGCCTTGAATCCGCCTTGGTCAGACACCGGCCTTGGCTATCCCAGCGCCACATCCAGCGTCATCATGACGCTAAAGCCCACGGCAAAGAAAATCGTGCCGATGTTGGAGTGCTTTCCCTGTGACATTTCGGGAATCAGCTCCTCTACCACCACATAGAGCATGGCACCTGCCGCAAAGCTCAGCAGATACGGCAGCGCCGGGATCACAAGCTGCGCCGCAAGAAGCGTCAGCACCGCGCCGATAGGCTCCACCACGCCGGAGAGCACGCCGCCGAGAAATGCCTTACCCTTGCTCTCGCCCTCCGCCCGCAGGGGCATGGAGATAATCGCGCCCTCGGGAAAATTCTGAATGGCGATGCCAAGGGACAGGACAAGCGCGCTTGCCGCCGTGATCTGCGCGTTCCCCGCGAGGAAGCCCGCGTACATCACGCCAACCGCCATGCCCTCCGGAATGTTATGCAGGGTCACTGCCAGCACCATCATGGTGCTGCGGCCCAGTCTGCTTTTCGGGCCCTCCGACTGATTGCTTCCCACATGAAGGTGGGGAATCAGATGGTCGAGCAGGAGCAAAAACAGCACGCCGACCCAGAAGCCGATAAAGGCAGGGAGGAAGGAGAGCTTGCCCATGCCCTCCGACTGCTCGATGGCAGGGATCAGCAGGCTCCATATCGACGCCGCCACCATCACGCCGGCGGCAAAGCCCGCAAGGGAGCGCTGCACCAGATCGCCAAGGGATTTTTTCATAAAAAACACGCAGGCCGAGCCCAGTGCTGTTCCCAAGAAAGGGATCATGATTCCAAGAAAGGTTTCCATTTGTCTCACCGCCTTTGCATTATGTTTTTATTTGTTTCTTCTGAAGCCCGCCTCATCCCGATATTCGGGATGTTCTTTTACATACGGGTCCTGGTCGCCGCAGATGGTATAGTCACACCGACAGCCGTCCACACAGGTGGTCGTCCGTATAAGCCTTGCATGGAGCAGCTCCATAGACGCAAAGTCCACATTACACAGGGCGGGCATAATATCCGTAAGACCG
>OKRW01003365.1_pt1 | contig 10353 bp, 10 predicted proteins | sample 1601151 | NCBI WGS metagenome assembly OKRW01 (sample SAMEA3541471, study PRJEB24748) | human gut metagenome | biome: human gut; feature: human-associated habitat; material: faeces | place: China | collected 2012 | reverse complement strand
TCATATGATTGGGCCGGTCAGTATCGGATCATCAATATCGAAAAGCGGGAGCGTTTGCTGGGCGGGCGCAGCGTCTGGTACAGCAACGATGAAGCGATCCCAGATGATTTGGAGAAAGCATACACCGCTATTTCAGCAAAACAGTGGGAGCGGTTCTCCAAAGAAGAATTTGTACATGATCTTGCAAGGCTGTTTCCGCGTGTATGGCAGGTGCATCCGTTTCGTGAAGGCAATACACGAACGGTCGTTATGATGATGACGCTGTTCGTTGAGCATTATGGTTATTACATGGATCACGAATTGATGGCTGCGAGCGCGGGATATGTGCGGGATTCCTTTGTTATGGCCTCATTGGATCAGATTTCTGAGTATGAGCATCTGGAGCGCATTTTGATGGATGCGGTCTGCACCGAGCCGATTATCTATGACGAGCAGACTCTTGATTCTGGTGGACAATCGGAAAGAACGGGAAAATATCAGAAGTACCAAAAAGAAAAGTATGTTCCGCAGCCACACCAGCAGCGCGAAAAATCATAATCTTTCGCAACGAAACGGCAAGGCGTATAATGCGCTTTGCCGTTTATATATTTGCGCATTATCGTCCTACGATCTTCCCAAAGATCTGCTTTTTCCCCTCGTCATACCGCTGAATCACGACCATGACGGTATCGCCGGTTTTGAAATCCGAGTCCTCGTAATGGAACGAATATCGGCACATGACGACCGCGCCGTCGGGGAGGTTGCAGAACACGCCGCCGGCGTATTTGCCCGCGATACTCGCCCTGCGGCGGCAGCCGACGGGGTGGCGCAGGCTGGCTTCGTCGAAGGGGTTTGGAACGGTCTCCTTGACGGAGATTTCCAAGCTACCTGCCTTGCGGTCAAACTGCTTGACCATGCAGGTCAGCTCGTCGCCCGGATGATACTGTTCCCGCAGGTCGGGAATAGCCGCATAGCTCATATCACGCTGCGAAAGATTCACATCGTAGCCATAGCATTCGACGAGGCACCGGCGCGGGCCGACGGCCAGCACATGGCACGGCACACGGCTGCCCGGCTGGTGGAGCGGCTGCGTGGAGAAGAAATAGCGCCGTGACGCCAGCGCCAGACGGCGGGAGCCGATGGCGAAGCCCGCTTCACGATCCACATGGGTAATCACAAAATCGATCTGAGCGCCCGGCATGTTCCGCAGAACGAACGCCGGGCGTTCTTCATTTTCCGCCCACATTTCCGTTTCGGGGATCAGGATACGCGCGCGGAACGGCACGATGACCGCGCAGTACATCCGCTTTGTTTCTGTTTGACCGGTCTGCGCGCTGCGGACGGTCATGGAATGCGGATCGACGCCGATGATCGTGCCGCGCATGACGCTTCGGCTGCGGAAGGAGGCGTAGATCGTGTTCCACTCCTGCCGCTGCTCCGGCGAGAGATCCTGGTCGAGCGCACGGAAGTCCAGAGCGTAGAAGGATTTCTTCTCCGGTTCGGAAGATTCAGATTTTTCTGCCGCTGCGGGCACGTCGTCCTCTCCATAGGGTTGTACAGGTTCTGTGATTGCAGGTTCTTCGACCTGCGGTTCCAATACTGGCTGTTCTGCGGTGACCGTTTCTTCGACTTGGGCGATTTCTGGCTGTACGGTTTCTTCCTGCAGCACTTCGGGTTCGGCTTTCTTTCTGGGCATATGTAGTTCCTCCTGTAAGTATTATTTTCTGGCAAAGAATCGGTGCGTGCCGTTTTCCTGCCGGATCGCAAAAATGACGGGTCTGGTGTATGAAAACGCCTCTGGCTTGATGCTATCAGGCAGCAGAGCAATGATCTTTTTGTCCTGCTGGATCTCATGCTCCGGCGGCGGATCGCTGCCGGACACGATGACAAATTGCTTGAAACTGGGTTTTCCAAGCGAGAAGCGGAGCAGAATGTGTTGATCCATGGCAAAGAAATCCTCCGGCTGCGCCGCGGACAGCTCCAGCATCACGTCAATGGCTTCTATCTGCTGTGGGCTGGGCTGCCCTCCGGTTTGCGTAACGAGACCATTTGAGATTTGCAGCAGCCCGCCCATCTGCATCTGGCGTACACAAGCGCCGGTTACGTGCACGGCATCATCGAGCGAAGAAAAGGCAAATGTCTTTTGCAGCAGTGCGGCAAGCTGCCGCTGCTCCGCGCAGCCGAGCTTTTCCAAGACCGCCAGCAGATATTTTTGCTGTTTCGTCAGCAGCATCAGCCTCGCCCCTTTCCCGGCGGCGAACGCAGCGAATTGAGATACGGATCGACCAGCAGGTCACTCTCCGTTTCCGTGATACAGTTGTAGATAGTTGACATAACATACTTCGTGGAATCCCTGACCGGCACATTCCGGTTCGCGTGCAGCTTGATCTCCGCTTCCTGCAAAACGAAATAGTTCAGCCGGTGCAGCCTGGAACGCACCCGGCTTTGCGGCAGAACAGCCTGCCCGATGCGCAGGTTGTCCGAGTAAAAAAGCCGCTCAATGGCATTCTCAAAAACACGCGCCACCTCCGGCTTGAAATACGAAAGCTCACAAGCATCCAGAATGCCCGTGAGCTCTTTTTCATCGTCCGCCGGCCCATCCTCCGAAGGTACGGATGGACTGACATCTGAGAAAGCTATATCAGGTTGACTAAAATCAGTATTACTTGCGCCCGGATCCTGCGGTTCTGGAACATCAGAATCTGCGGTACTAAAGGCGGGGATTTCGGGGTTCTGGGGCGGCACATCCTGTGGTTCTTCCGCTTCAAGAAACGCAGAATCCGCGGTTCTGGAACCGCAGGATTCATACGATTCAGAGCAAAACGGTGCACATTCGTAGCTGGAATCATCGATGGGCGTGACGCTGGCCAGATAGATCTGATTGGCATCGCCGCGACCGCAGCGCTTTTCCCAGATGAGCTGAAGCTCTGCCAGCTTGCGAAACGCCGCCGTGACGCGCTGCTCACAGATGCGAAGCTCCTTCGCCAGCGCCTTGCGGGGAAAGATCACGAACACTTCGCCATCGTCATTTATCCAGCCGTTGCGCCGCGAGAGCTGAAAGCGGTTCAGGAGAAAGGTGTACGTCACCTTGGCGTCCAGACTCATATCCGCATATCGCGGGTCGGAAAATAACCATCGCGGCATCTGCATATGCCAGACGTTCTGTACGTCCGTCTGCCGCATAAGCCGGAAACTTGGATGCTCGGTCAGCTTGGCTGCTTTCATAGGGGTTCCTCCTATTTCTAACGTGAAATAATTGCATTGACGGGAAGGAATAATTCGTTTATAATTAAAGCAGAATAAATACTTGGAGGGATGCTATATGATGATTCGATCTGCAACGGCCCTTCGGAATGACTACGATGGCATGGTGAAGCTCTCGACAGAAAAGCAGGAGCCGATCTATCTGACGCGCAACGGTGACGGTGAAATGGTATTCCTGCCGATCGAGCTTTGGGAAAAACGACAGGCAGAGCTGGAGCTTTTTGCGGAAATGCTGCGCAGGGAGCAAAATAAGATTGCCGGTGCAAAGACATATTCCGCAAGCGAGCTGCGTGCCGACGTGGAGGACGTTCTTCGTGAGAGTTGAGTGGTTAAATGAGGCGCGGAATGAGTTTCTGGCCTTCCTGAAATTCTACAAAACTGAAGTCGGCATTCCTTACGCAAAGAAGTTTGCCGAAAAGATTCTTCACGCCACAGAGCAGCTTGCAGACTTTCCGGAGCTTGGCGTACTCAAATACGATACGCTGATGGGCAAGCACGGTTTCCGTGCTCTGTTCATCGACCAGTATGTCTGCATCTACAAAATTGAGATGGATACGGTTTATATCTACCATTTTGCAGATGCCCGAAAGAATTACATGTATCATATTTTTGGAATGGAATAGGCGACTACATATCCAGAATGCTGTCCACCGTACACTCCACCATTCCAATCTCATCATCCTCAGCCAGATCGTAGGCGGGCGGCTGCTCGCTGCGGTCTGGCTGCTTTTCTTTGTCGGGGGGTTTGGGGATGTTTGACGGTTCTTTTTGTGCTGGGGCTTGAGGCTGCTTTTGCGGCGCTGCCTCGGCTTCTTTTCTCCGCCATTCCGGGATATAGTCAATGACGCGGCAGGTAGTGAGACCGGCATAGTCCGGCAGTTCCTCCGGCGTCATTTTGTAGAGGAGCGCGGGCTTGTGCCCCTTGAACAGCGCCAGACACTTCCGGTTTTCCAAGCGCAAAACTTCATCGGGGTTCATCAGATCGCGCTGCGTGTTGCTTCGCGTCTGGGAGTACGGGCGCGTGGACGAATACACCGGCGAGAACAGCGGCATCATCGGCATCTGGTTATTGAGAACAGAGATTGTCACCTTGCCGCATTTCTCCGAAATGTACTTTGCTGACGTCAGATCGTTGCAGCCCATGTAGAGCGTCTGGTCGAACGTCGCAAGCTGATTTTCCCATTCCTTGCCCGGATACTTTTCCTGCCACTGAGATAAGCTCTGCACGACGATCTGCGCGGACATATTGAAGCCGCGGATGCTGTTCAGGCTGTCCGCCACGCCATCCAGATAGCCGATGTTGCAGTATTCGTCCAGACAGAAGTTCGTCAGCACCGGCAGCCGTCCGCCCGCGCATTGCAGGCGCGCGAAGTTGGAAAGCTGCGGCAGCGCCAGCGAGAAAAACAGCGAGGACAAAAAGCGGTACGCGCTGTCCTGCGCGGAGATGATGACGAAATACACACACGGACGCTTGCCGGGGAGCAGGAGGTCTACATCGTGGTTGCGCGTGATCTTATCCACCAGACGGCTTTGGAAGACCGCCAGCCGATTGCCGAGACCAATGACGATGTTGCCCCAGAGGTTTTCTTTTGCTTTGAGGAACAGCCCGTGCGGGTATTTGGCCGGATGCTCCGGCGGGAGAGCAGCTAGCCTGCGGTTGATTTCCTCAATGCTCTCCGTTGCGATCATGCGGTACACATCGCCGAGCCCACGCTGCTCAATGGGGAGAAGATTTCCGTTGGCATCGCGCAGATTGACGACATAGTGAATGAGCGCCATGAGCAGATTCAATTCCGCCCGGCTCCAGAAGTCGTTGGCCTCCTTCGGCCCCGACGTGTTCTGCACGATCGTGTTGGCTACCGTCTGCACGAGCTGCGGCTGGGTGTCCAGTCCATACAGACAGTTCCAACCGTCCGAGTGTTCCATGTCCAGAAAATTCACAGCTTTCACATAGAAGCCATGCTGCCGGAAATACGGGGAAAGACGTTCAAAAAGTTCGCCCTTGGCATCCGTGATGAATGCGGACTCGCCGCGCTTCGCGCAGCCCATGAGGAACGGGATGATGAACCCGCGGGACTTGCCGCTGCCCGGCGCGCCGATGCAGAGTAAGTTATTATTGTCTCCGGCAACCATCCGATGTGCCGCATAGAGCGCGTAAGCGTCCGGATCGTCCGGATGCTTTTTAACTTTGCCGAGGATCATACCCTCTGTCTTGCCCGCGGGCGATAACTCCAGAAATTCACGCATTTCTTTCTCTGTCAGGAAACCGGACGTGCCATGCGTGCCGTCCGGGAGAATGTCAAACCCGCGCGGGTCATGCGTGTATTTGTAGCCAGAGAACCAGATGTAGCCCTTCTTCGTGATGAGGCAGATGATCAGGATGATCACCAGCGTCGTTACAATTCCAAAGCCGGTGAACACTGCGCCCCAGTTTTTGAACGGATTCAGTACCCAGATGCTTTTGATCTCATCCTCGCCGGTGTGAAAGGTCGATGCAATTCCAAGCCTCAGAGAATTGAGAAACATCCCATAAAAATACCAGCCGACGATGACGGCTGGCACGCGCGAAGGCAATTTGGTTTTGTTTCTTTCGTACCAGCTTTTGAATCTTGCTTCCGATTTGTCCTCCAGCTTTTCAAGGAGCTTTGAGAGGCGGAACATCCAGAACACTTCCTTCCGATGTGTAAAATGGCAGGTCAGGCGGCGTGTATGGCGCGGTACTTCCAAGCAGCTCCCGCAGCGCCGATTCCGTAATGGTAAAGACACGCGCTTTTCCGGTCTCACGGTAACGGCGGTTCAGAACGGTTTCCACCTGCTCCGGCAACGCGGCCAGCGCGATTTGGGAGATACCGTCCGAACGAGCGGCCTCTACCGCTGCGTCAATGCGCCGCAGGTTCATATCCGCTGCCATGACGAATGGCACACCTTGATACAGCGCGTCATACATCGTTCGATTCGCGGGCGGCGGAACGTAGTGCGACTTCAGGATGATCCTCGCCAGAAGTTCGCGGTAATTGGGTGCGCCCATGATGCGGAGCTGCAAACAGCCTGTGCCATTGCACGGCAGCAGAAACAGCGGCAGCTTCAGGCAATCGTAGACCTCTCGGTAGGATTGCAGGCGCGTATTTTGCTTCTCTTGCACGGTATCCAGCTCGGAAAGGATCTCCTCGTAGCTGGACGCGGCAAAGATCATGGCGCGCTGCTTTGCGGGGATCGCCGCCGTGTGATTCTGAAAGGCGGTCAGCTCATCCGTCAGCGCAACGCAGCCGATACCGGGGCTGACCCAGTGGATCGCGCACATGAGGTTGCCGGTATGGAGCAGCGCCGCCACACGGGTGCTGCCCCATGGATTGGAGCCGCGATTGCGATGTAGAAAAGGTAAAAACAAAGATGGCTGGGATTGCAGTTCAGATTCCTTTGTCAGAAATATGTTGACACCGGCGGCATACGCCGTTGTGACGATCTGTGCCAGACGCAGTCTGCGCATGATATCTGGTTCTCTGTATGTGGGAGCAGTTGCAGGCGGAAGAACAACCCCAGCGGAACCTAAAACACGGTTGCCGCATGGCGTCAGAAGCCAGGCTTTCGCCGCATCAGAAAACCGGATCATTTGCGCAGCGCTGAGATTCATAACTTCGTCTTTGGAGAATGCCTCACAAAGCTCCTTTGAACGTATCATTCTGCACCAGCGGAGCAACCGCAGAATATCAAGGTCACGACAACTCAGCATCATGCAGCTTTCCCGCCTTTCCTTTCCTGCAGTTTGCCGAAACCGTTCTTGCGCCGGTTCCGGCGCAATCACAAATTCGGCAAACACGCCTGTTTTTCCTGCCGCGCGTGATGGGTTTGCGTAGATGACAGCTTTTCTCACGGCTCGTGATGGGTCGGTACATGAAGGCCCATTGATTGATAAGGATTTTTTGCCGTTCCAAGCCATCAGCAGGTTGCCGGTACAGATGATGCCTCCGAAACCAGCGAAAAATTGACCATTACGGATGGCTCCAAGGGACTGTACGCAATGCCTTTCTGATGGAATCGGAAGAACTCCTCAGCGGATTCCGGCAGCACTAGGCTGATATGGCAGACATTCTCCGCGCTGCGGCTGGACATCATGTGGACGGATAGGTGGTACTGGTCGTCATCGTCAATGACCAGACCTTTGAGCGCATTGCTTACGGCTTTCCACCCCTTGTTGTCCTGATCGAATACGTGCCGGCCGTCCACGTCGCTGTGTTCGTCGATCACCAAAAGCATCTGCTTGAAATGCAGGCGGAAGTTTGTGCGCTGCATATACGCGGTCAGGAGCTGACGCACGGTGTCTGTCAGCCAAGTCGCGGGCATATACCGGCAGTGCGGCAGGAGCGTATCGAGCTGCATGTGCACCCAGCCCGCGCCCGCGATTTCAATGTGCCCGGACGGGAGCTGGAACTCCAGCCCGTCGCGCCGCCCGTATCCGCCAGCGCCCGGCATCTGTGTTTCGCAGAGGGTGCGCAGATAAAGCGTCGCAGACTCAAAGAAATACGCGGTTTCCTCCAGCGTGAGCTGCAATTTCTCGCGGCTCATTTTGCCGCCGTCCACAAGCGCCGCCAGCGTATTGGCTTTCTGCAAAGCCCTGCTGATGACCGACTGGATCTTCTTCATTTCCTTTGCAAAGCGTTCTTCGTTCATACTTCTCGTTCCTTTCTGTTCAGCAAATCTGTTGGCGATGTTGTAATGGCATCGTATTCTTTTTGTGTCGCGTAAAACGCGATGGGGACATGATTATAGCCGATGCACAGAAGCCCCTCGCCGCGGCGGAATCTGGTGATCTGACGGACTTCTTCCTCGGATAAATTCAAGACGTTTTGAATCAGCCGGGCTTCCTGTTCCTCCATCTGCATAACGATCTTGATGCGGCTGGAATCCAGAATGCCTTTGCCATATTTGCCGTTGTCGAGAGAGAACAGGTCTTGCATACCCTGTGTGGATGTGATGGCAATACCGCCGAGGCCGCGGATGGTCTTGACCATTTCCTGAATATAGCCCGCCGCCAACGGATTGGAGTTTGCGCCGACCAGCGACCATAGCTCGTCTGAGATCAGCGCCGAGAGCTGCCCACCTGCGCCAGAAATGAGGTCGTTCGCGATGTCCGTCGCCCAGAAGATACCGGGCAAAAGCAGATCGTCGGGCATACCAGACGTGTCAATGACGATGTATTTGTTGTCGAGGTCAATTTCATTCCGGCTGCCCATCGCAGAGGCTGAGCCGGTCACATACCGTGCCAGCACAACAGCCAGATGCCGCGTATCCGTGCTTTCCTGCAGCACGTCGTACCAGTCCGCCAGAATGGGCATTCTGCCAAAACTCCCGTCCTCGTTCAGAACGGAAGCGTTGTCAAACGTAATGCCATAGCGCCGGTAGCATTCGACCAGCGACGTATCCAGGTAATTCCGGTCTTCATCGCTGAGGCCGCGCTTTTGCAGGCTGTACCAGATGATAAGCCGCGAAATTTTATCCGCCAGCACGGAATCGTCGCGGGAGGCAAGCCCTTTGAGGCCCGCGTAGGTGTCGAGCGATTTTCTGCAGATCGCCATGATATTCGGACAGTCCGGAGAAGATGGCGACATACGCAAATACAGGCCGCCAAGCTGCTCACAGCGCGGGCGAAACTCATGGCCCTTCTTCGGGATAATGTAAATGACACGTTTCCCTTGCTGACGTAAACGCCCGCCGACGCATTGGAGTGTAAACGTCTTGCCTGCACCGGACGAGCCGCCGATCCAGATGTTGCCGTTCGTATATTTATAGTCGTCATAGGGATTGAGAAAGACCGGCGAACGGTTGTACATATTGAGACCAAGGAAGATACCGTTCCGGTCAGACAACTCATAGGACGCAAACGGGAACGCCGCCGCCACGCCGCTGGTAAGCGCATTGCGGCGCGATTTGCGTTCTATGTCCGGGTCGAGATAGAGAATTGGCAGCATGGACAAAAACGCCTGCTCCTGCTTGTACTCGCAGCGGCGGGCAATCATGTCCACGGAGACGCATAGCTTTTCAACTGCCGTGACGCGATGCTCCAGCGTTTCAGGATCACCGGCTGTGACCTCGATGAGCGTGTGCATATAGTAAAAATCCTCGCCTTGCCGGTTCATCACGTCCTTGAGGTACATCCCGGAGGCGATGGCGCTGTCCAGCTCCTCGAAGTCCTGCCGGGTGTCCGCAACGTCGCGCATCCGACTGCGGTTCATCATGGTCTGCTGCGAGATCTTTGCGAGGATCTTTTCCTTGGATTGCTTGTCAAAGTGGAACGAAATGCTGACGCCCTCGCCGGCCTCGACCAGCGGAGCCAGCCAGCTTGCACCGACAGTCGTGGAATAGCCGTAGCCTGTAATGTAAAGATAGGCATGAAAAATGCCGTCCACTACAATGTAGTCCCGGCTTTTGGTGTCCACGCTCGTAGGCGAGAGAATATCCAAGATCGTTGTTGAGCCAGCCTCCAGCTCACTCAGATCCGGCGTTTCTTCGCCGAACAGCAGGCGCTTGAGAAACGGCTGCTTCTTCGGTTGTTCCTCGATGGGCGGCTTCTCCTCCGGCGGCAAGCCGGGCGGCGGGGCGGGTTTGTTCTTGCGGTGCTTTTTCAAGTGGATCACACTCCTTGAAATTATTTGGGTTTTGGATATAATAGAATCAGAAAAGAAAGAGAGGTAAGCACCATGAAAGAGTACAAATTCTTAGTAAGAGTATATTTCAAAAACGGAACAAAAGAGCAAAGGACATGGATAGAAACAACCAAGGACGCTAAGGAAAAAGCAAAAAACTGTAAAGAGAACATGAACGTGGAAAAAGTCGTGCTTTACAGAATAGACCAAACATTTGAGTTTTAAGGAGTTTGACAAAAATGATTAAAAGCTATATAGTAGACACAGACGCAAACGAAAAAATAGGACAGCACTTTAAAGTGCGAGAATTTGCTTGTAAAGATGGCTCACAAGTAGTTTTTATAGATGATTACCTAATATCTATCCTAGACATATTAAGAAACCAAGTCGGTAAGCCAGTATACATAAACAGCGGATACAGGACACCGACAAGGAATAAAGAAGTAGGTGGTGCAAAGTACTCATACCA
>OKRW01003363.1_pt1 | contig 10357 bp, 18 predicted proteins | sample 1601151 | NCBI WGS metagenome assembly OKRW01 (sample SAMEA3541471, study PRJEB24748) | human gut metagenome | biome: human gut; feature: human-associated habitat; material: faeces | place: China | collected 2012 | reverse complement strand
TCCGATACAAAAAGAAGCTGCTCTTGGCACGAGATGATTTCGGCCTCTATTTCTGCCTTGACCTTTTTCTTTTCATCAATGGATTTTTCGATTGATGAAAGCTCCTCCTTTGCGTGGGAAAGCGTGTCGAGAACAGCTTTTGCGTCCTTAAACTCCGGCGTTATTTGAGCTTCAAGAGAGGCAATCTGCTGAGTGGCTTCATGGAGCTTGCTGGAAAGACAATCGAGGCAAAGTCCATTGGCATTGACTTTCAAAAACATCCCTTTTTGGCCGCACTCAACGCATTTAGCCATTATACTTCACCTCATTTTTCTCATTCGTCAAGATCATGATACGATCGGCCATACTCCCCTGCTCGCCGGCAGACGTTATCCCCATTTCCATGGCATCGCGGCAGGCCAGAATTGCACGGTCATACATCCCTATCGTTTCATAGGCTTTGGATAGACGCAGGTACAAGTCGGTCACATCCGGATAAACACACGGGGATTTCTCCAGTAAGCTCTTTCTGGTCTCATAGTCAAAGAGCATGGGAACCAACCGTACACCCTCGTTACAATAAGCGATGATGGTTTCAGGGTCTGCAAGCTCTGGCAAGCGTGTACTGATCTCATGATAACGTGCACGGACAATGGCATATTGATCCTCCAATGAGGCCTGCTGTATGCGAAGCTTGTGTGCTTCGGCTTCTCGTCGCTGCCGTTGCAGTGCGGCGGCCTTTTCGTCGCGCTCCTTCTGCCGCGCTATTCGTGCGCGTTCGGCCTCGGCGGCCTTTTGGAGACGCTGTAACTCTCTTTCCTTTCTTGCGGATTCCCGGGCTTGACGCGCTTTATCTTTTTTTACAGCCTTGTAAATATCGGTTGCTGCCTTAACGACGAATGGTTTTTTTCTCGCCATGCAGTTTACCCCCCGACTAAAGAATAGCGGTTTTGTAATACGCTATGGCCCTTTGCATAAATTCACAGGACACATCGAAAAGCTCTGCCAGATCCCACACCTCGGTGACGCCATGGCGGACGGCCTGCATAAGCTGACCATAGGGCACGAGCCTGGCAAAAGCCCATTTATCCGCGCGGCGCTCGGCCTTTGCGCGGATATCATATTTGGAATAGCGGTTGTAGAAGCCGCCGTATTCGCAGTGGCCCAGCTCATGGGCGAGGGCTTCCTTTTCCTGCACACCGCAAAGGGAGCGCGAAAGGAAAATATGGGCGCCTTCCCCATCGTCAATGGAGAAGGAAGGCAAGGCCGACAACGGCACATAGAGCAGCTCGTGGCCTTTCGCGGCGGCCTGATCAGCGAGGGCTTCTACCGTCATTCCGTCCACGCTCCTTCAGGTAGAGTGCGTAGCGCTTTACTTCTTCAAACTGCTCGTCGGTGATCTCCTGATCGCCGCCGAAGAGGGCGAATTTGATTTCGTCATCAGTGGGCTTTCTGGTTTCGACCGTTTCTCCCATCAGCTCGGCGACGGTGCAGCCGAGGGCGGAAGCGACTAAAGATACGGTAACTGTCGATGGCGCCTTGGTACTTGACTCAATGGCGCTGATCGTCGGTTGAGAAACGCCGCAGCTTTTTGCAAGTGCTCGTTGCGAAAGTCCCTTTTTTTTTCGCATTTCCGCGATCCTATCACCAACCGTCATTTAAATCACCTTCCAGAAAGATAAAACAATTTAAATTTATATACTTATTTTATCATGGTGCGATTAAAAAAGCTATTGACATCCAATAGAATAAGTTATATCATGGTGATAGAAAAAGTTATCATCGTGATGAGGAGGGAAATCAATGGACGAACAAAACCAACCGATGCAGCTCGCTATTAGAAGCGAAGGCGGCAAAACAACTGTCATTTTAAATGGCGTGCCATTGGCCGGGCTGTTATCCTACAATCTCAGCAGCAACGGGCCACAGTCTCCTGTGCTGTTTCGCTGTGAGGTGAGAATCGGGTCAGGAGTTCAGGTGAGCCTGAACAGCGGCACTGACTACGGAAGCGGCAATATCCGCAAGAGCCCTGATTGAAAAAGAACCAACGGAGGCTGCAACCGATTTGGTTTTATTCCAAAGAGAGTCCTGTCGGATGTTTGATAAAAACTCATGTCCAGCCGGGCTAAGGTCTTTGATCGTAGTGTTCATGGCCATATCCCACGGATGAACAGGATCAAGCGCAACTAGCAATCCGGATGAAAAGCACTGGTCAATATGATAACGGAGTGCGTCGTCAGAATAACGATTACGGATATCTTGATCAAACCCGGACGGAAAACTTACAAAACGACAAAATCCGCTTTTGGCTTCTACTTCCAAAAGAACATCCCGAACGCAATCCATATCCAATTTCATTCGGCCACAGCTCCTTATGACATTTTTATCAATTATAAAGAATCCTATCAAAACTGTCAATGAAAGGAAGAACGCCATGACAAGACTTGCAGAGCTCAGAACCGTAGCCGGGATAACCCAGCAGGAGCTGGCGCGGCAGAGCGGCGTGAAGCAGGGAATCATCAGCCTGATAGAGAGCGGTAGCACACAGTTTCCGCGCCTTGACACCGCCGCCAAGCTCGCCCGCGCCCTTGGCTGCACCATCGACGAGCTGCTGGGGGAAAAAAAGGAGGAGACCCCATGCCGATAAATCGCGAGGCGGTTCTGGCATTCATGGAGGCAATGAAAAAACATTGCGAAAGCGTTTTCCCGGACAACTGCGACAAGTGCTGCATGCGGCTGTTCTGCTACACGCCCCCGTGCGAAATGTCCTCTGCGCTAACCCATCTTGTCATTGATTTTCTGGAGGGCGAGACGCATAGGGACAGGGAGAACCCCATTCGTTAAGACCGTTGCATTTGGGCTTTGTTTGTTTTCCGCTGCATGAGGCAAACGGGCATCTGGAAACGTATGTCTGCTCAATACCGTCCTTTTCGTAAATTTCTTCATAAACTCTGAAACGGTAGCCGTACTTGTAACAATGCACCAGACGCTCCTTTGTGGATATAAGTTTCAAAAAAACAACTCCCCCTGCTTTGATATTTGGAAAGGAAATGAGATACCCATGCGAACCAAGATGAAACAAGCCCGCCGGTCGAAAGGCATGACCCAGCAGCAGGTCGCAGTGCGAATTGGCATTGAGCCAAGATATTACAAGGCCATCGAAAGTGGCGAGCGTCTCGGCAGCATTGCTGTTTGGGATGCGCTGGAGGATCTGTTCGGTATCAATCAGCGTGTTTTGAGAGCCATGCATCCCGGCCGAGAAGAAAATCAGTAGACACATTGAGCGCGTCTGCGATTTTTACTAGGTAGGCAAAGCAGGGTTCACGGTCACCGCTTTCATAGGCGCGGTATGAACGCAGACCGACTTCCAACATGTCGGCCATTCCCTGGGCCGTAATCCCCTGTTGCTTTCGGGTTTGGTTTAGCCTCTCGCCAAAGGTCATTAAAAACACCTCCATAGTGCTCATATTGTACCCTTTCCAAAAATCTATTGACAGTGCTCGTTCTGAGCACTATAATAACAGCAGGAAAGGTGCTCGATTCGAGCACTATTAAGGAGGCGAGCGCCATGACCCCCACCCTGCAGGACCTCAAGACCCTTTCCCAGCGCAAAGAACTGCTCTATCTGCTGCGGGAATGCGAATCACTACCCGACAGCACCCTCACCGCGCTGGGCTATCTGCTGTGGACCATACAGCAGGAAAAGAAACCGACCAACCCGTAAGGAGGTGAAACCATGCAGAAGACCTTGCCGGCCGTATTGACGCCGCAGGAGTTTGCACAGCTGCTGCAGGTAGGCATCAAAAGCGCCAGAGCCATCATGCGGGAACTGCCGCACCTGAACTGCGAGCAACGGTTGAACGGGCAATACAGGACCCTGCGCATCACCCGGGAAGTGGCGGAGGCGTTCCTTCGGGGCGATCTGAAGCGGCTGCCGGAGCTGCCGACCGCGACCAGTCTGCAAATGAAGCGGGAATATGAGCGCCAGCTGGCTGAACTTGGCCGGAGATACTCGCAGCCCTATCGCCCGATCCCCTACCGAAAATCAAAAAAGGAGGAATAAGGATGTACATCATCGAGTATCAGCCGCCCACGGCGCTGAATCGCTGGCGGCACAGGCGGCGCATCCGGCACATGGCCGAGAGGGTCATACCGCGAAGCTATGAGTGGGTCATGCTGGTGGTGGCTGCTCTGATATGGGCAGTGTTGGCGGTGCTGTTCGTTGGGTGGTGGACGGTATGACAAGCGAGCTGAAAGTCTACTTCTACGCATGCTACGACGAAGCGGACAAGCAGGCATATAGCGGGCTGACGATCGGCCTGTGTGCAGCAAGCGTGCGTGAGGATGTGCGAAAGAACTTCCGTCATCCGAAGTACATCAGCATTCACCGCGTGCCGGAGCTGGCGGTGGCTGTGGATGGAGACGGAAGGGAATACATCATTCCACAGAAAAAAGCCCCGCAGGGGACGCGGGGCCGATGAACATCAAGATCGGCTGTCGGCCTTCATGTTCTCTTACAGTTTAACACACAAAAGGGGGATTGGCAATGGCTTACCGTCGCTGCGAGGTTTGCGGCGCATACCTTGATCCGGCCGAAAAATGCGATTGCGAAGGCGTTGCGCCTGCCGTGTCTGTTCCTGCGCCCACCCGGCAGCGCCGCGAGAGGTTCGGACCCATGCCAAAGCGCCGCAGACCGCGCCTTCATAAGCTGGACCTCGACCGCGCATGGCTGGTGTTTGATTCAAAATAACGGAGGAACACCCATGAAACACATTCAAATCGATGAGCTTCACATTATCGGTTTCAAGGGCATCAAAGACCTCGTCCTCTCCTTCGGCGGCCACAGCGCCGTGATCTCCGGGCGAAACGGAACGGGCAAGACCAGCGTGTATGACGCTTTCCTCTGGCTGCTGTTCGGCAAGGTGAGCGACGGAAGCAAGGCGGATGTAAAGCCCTTGACCGCCCATGGTGCCCGCAGGAGCGGCGTGGACTGCGAGGTGAGCGCCCGCCTTCTCGTGGATGGAATGCCTGTGCGCCTTCGCCGGCAATGGCACGAAATCTGGAAGAAACCCGCCGGCGGGGGCGAAGCGGTCTATGACCGGGACGAAACCCTGTGCTGGGTGGATGACGTGCCCATGAAGCTGGAAAAGGAATACCAGCCCTATGTGCAGGCGATGGTGGGCGGCGACGAAAAGACGTTTCAGCTGCTGACAGACCACGGCGCATTTCTGCGCCTGCACTGGACGGAACGGCGCAGGCAGCTGATGGCCATGGCGGGCGGCGATCCGGAGAGCGAGCTGCTGGGGCGTGCGGAATTTGCGAAGGTAGCGGAGCTGCTTGACGGATGCAAACCCGAAGAGGCCAAAAAGCGCCTGATGGACCGCCGCAAGCGCCTGAGCAGCGAGCTTTCGCAGCTCCCGGCACGCATGGATGAACTGGAACGGACGCTGAGCCCTGTTTCCGGGGAGGAGCTGGCACATGCCAGAGAGCAGCTTGCGCAGCTGGAGGAAAGCATCGCCGCCGTTGATGCGGAGATTGCAAACGGCCAGGGGGCCGCCGGCCGGCTGAATGAGCTGCTTCGCCGGAAGAGTGCGGCGGCAAGGCGCGTTGCGGAGATTGCCTCCGGGGCGGCGGAGGATCATCTGCGCGCGGTGAACGAGCGCCGGGCCGTATACGACGGACTGCTTGCCAGGCAAAAGCGCATGGAAGCGGAGATGGCCGGTCTGAAACAGAGGCTGGATGACCGGTATACCCGCATAGCGGAACGCGAGAGCCAGCGCAGGGACCTGCTTGCCCGCTACCATGAGATCGAAGATCGCTCTGTGCCTTCCTTTGAGGCCAGCGGGGTTTGCGAGGCCTGCGGGCAGGCGTTGCCCCCGGAGCGGGTGGAGGCAGCGCTGGAAAAGATGCGTGCCTGCTGGGAACAGCAGCGCGAGGCCGAACTGCGGGTCATTCTGGAAAAGGGGCGTGCCTGCAAAAGGGAACTGGAAAACCTGACGAATGAAGCCGACGAACTTGTAAACCAAACAGATGTGTTGACCGGGGAAATGAGCGAGATGGCCGGGAATGTAAAGCAGGCCGAAACGGAATGGGAGGAAGCTCGAAGCGGCTCACCCAACCTTGAAGCGCAGCCGGGGTATGCGCCGGCAAAAGAGCAGCTTGACCAGATCGAACGGGAGATAGAGGCCTTCGGCACGGATACACGCCGGCAAGAGCTTCTGGACCGCAAAGCGCAGTGGCAGCGGGCCTGTGCCCAGCCGCGGGCCATACTGATGCGCGCGGAGCAGAACGAGACCGTGAAAAAGCGCATGGAAGAACTGGCCGGTGAAAAGAAGCGGCTGGGAACCGAGCTGGTAACCATCGATGGGCATATCGAACTGCTGGGCGAGTATGTGCGGGCCTGTTGCAGCGCCATGGAGGAACAGATCAATCGTCATTTCCGCTCCATCCGCTGGAAACTGTTCGACACCGCCAAAAACGGCAGCGTACAGGACTTATGCACCGCCACCGTGAACGGCGTTCCCTACGGCGGGGGCCTGAACACCGGCGCCAGCATCAATGCAGGTATCGAGATCATCCGCGCCTTGAGCGGTGTATACGACATTTCGGCGCCCTGCTTTGTGGATAACGCCGAGGCCGTCAATGCCCTTGCCCGCACCGACGGGCAGATGATCGAGCTGCGCGTGAGCGCGGACGAGCATCTCACCATGACCACCTACACAGACGACTGAAACGGAGGCGGAAACAATGGCAGCAAAACCCGAAGTGACAACCGGCATCGCCCGGCGCGAGGCTACTCCAAGCGAGCGCTTTGCTCTGTCGGTGGAAAAACAGTACGGCGGCGAAGTCGGCAGGCTGACCATGACCGAGTACGACAAGACCCTTGCCCAGCACCTGTTTGTCAGGATCGACGCGGCCTTCGCCGAAATGAACGCCCGCAAGAGCGGCAACGACATCCCTGTTTCCTGGAACAACGTCAACATGCGCAAGCTGGCCATCGACGCTGTGCACCGCGTACAGCTCGGCATTGACGCGCTGATTCCCGGCCACCTCTACCCCATCGCCTACTTTAACGGCAAAACCCAGCAGTACGATGTGGATCTGCGCGTTGGCTACAAAGGCGAGCTGTACTACAAAATGCGCGCTTCCGTCAAGCCGGTTCAGGACGTGCGCATTGAGCTTGTTTACGATACGGATGAATTTACCGTGTACAAGAAGGGCGTTTCCTGCGACGTGGAGGGCTACGACTTCAGGATCACCAACCCCTTCGACCGCGGTACGCTGGTGGGTGGATTCGGCTATCTGGCCTTTGAACATGCCGGGGACAACGTGCTGGTGATGCTCAGCAAAGCGGAAATCGAACGTTATCGCGCGTCCAGCAAGGCCGCCAGCGGCAATTTCTGGCGCGACTGGTATGAGCAGATGGCGTACAAGACCATCGTCCACCGCCTGATGGACAGGATCATCATCGACCCGGAAAAGATCAACGTAAACGCCATGGCCAGCGTGGAGGGCGATGGCTTCGATCAGCAGCAGGATGCCGCAGCGCCCGCCATGCGCGAAAGCACCCCCATGACCATTGAGTCGGAGGATGTGCCGCAGCAGCCGGCGCCCCTTCACGCCGAAGCCAGAATGGACGCATCCACGGAGGAACCGTTCTGATGCTGCTGTCAGTCATCGCCACCGGCTCCGCCGGCAACTGCTACGCCCTGCACCACGGCGGACGCATCCTGCTGCTGGATGCCGGTGTGCAGGCGCAGAAGATCATGCGCGGTATCGATCACCGGCTGGAGGATGTGTCCGGCTGCCTCATCACCCATGAGCACATGGATCACTGCCGCGCGGTGGAATCCCTGACCGCGCTCGGTGTGGAATGCTACGGCAGCCATGGCACCCGCAAGGCGGTTTCCGGACTGCATGCCACCCGGCTGCCCATTTCCCTTGACCCGTTCGTGTGCCGCTGCTTCCCCGTCTGCCACGACGCGCTGGACCCCTGCGGCTGGCTGATTCTCAACCGCGAAACGGGCGAGCGCATGGTCTACGCCACTGACTGCTGCGGGCTGTACAACACATTCCCCGGCGTGCACTACTGGCTGATCGAGTGCAACTACATGGACGAGCTGCTCAGCAGCGGCACGCCGCCCGCGCTGGCCAGACGCCTTGCGACCAGTCACATGAGCCTCGCCAGGCTGCTGGAGGTGTTTGCCGCCAACGACCTGACCGACTGCCGGCAGATCGTGCTGTGCCACGGCAGCCGGGAACGGCTGGACCCCGATCAGGCGGTCCGGCACGTGCAGGAGGCCACCGGAAAGCCGGCGGTGGCGGCGCAGGCCGGGCGGATGTACCGGTTTGAGCTGGAGCCGTTCTGACACAGGGAAATCAGAGCCAAGCAGCAGGCATGCTGGTTAACCGCAAAGCGCTGAAAGGAGGTGAAAAGCATGGCACAACGAGCCTTTCGTGGACTCGACCAACTGATGGACGGAGCGATTTCCGAACGGTTTAACGCTGAACTCGGACGTTTATGGACCAACATCTATGATCTGCGAACCCTCGCCACCAAAGCACGTACCGATGGCAAATTTCCAGCGGCAGGCGGCTGCAGAAACGTCGCTTGCCGCTGGCATGACGCAAGGCCGGCTAGTCTGTACGGCAGAGAGGCAGGAGCATCCATATGAGCGAAACCATTTCCGGCAAGATCATCGACGCGGGGCCGGAGGGACTGACCATCCGTGCCCCTTACAGCGACTGGCAGCGCTTTGTGCTTCGCAGATATGAGGACGTACAGGTGCTTTTATGCGACGGGAGACAGCTGTCCCCAAAGCAGAGCCGCGCGATCCACGCCATGGTGCACGATATTGCCCGGTGGCAGAGCGGGTTTGCATACAGGGATCGCGTCTTTCATGAGACGCTGTGCGCCTTGCAGCTGCAATACATCATCGACACAACAGACAGCGAGGAGGTGCGCTACTCCCTGACGCAGCGGTTCTGCGATCTGATGGACATTCCCCTTTTCTCGCTTTCCCCCAAAAACGAAAACTGCGCCGATATGACCACGGCGCACGAGTTTCTTGGCTGGCTGATCGACCTGTGCGTGACCTATGACATTCCCACCAGCGGACCGCTGACCGAACGTGCGGAGGACGTTTCCCGCTACCTGTACGCATGCCTTGCGCACAGGAGGTGCGCCGTCTGCGGACTGGCAGGAGGCCCCGCGGACCTGCACCATGTAACGCGCGTGGGGATGGGGCGAAGCCGGAAACGCATTGCACATATCGGCATGCTGGCCGAAAGTCTGTGCCGGACGCACCATCAGGAGGTGGACCAGATAGGCCAGACTGCCTTTGATGAAAAGTACCACATATACGGCATCCCGCTGGACGAACGGCTATGCGGGATTCACGGACTGTCGCCGCATGGCAGCGGCGCTCATACTGAAACGGAAAACGCCCTCACATGACACACGGAGGAGCCCCACACAAGGGCGGCTGAGCTGAAAGCATAGTGAGCGAAGGGCGGGAATGGGACCCGCCCGGAAGCGAGCGGCAGACAAGCAGTTTGCCTGCACAGCATGAACGCCGAAGGCGGGCATGCGAACTCAACACGAAGGGAGCCGGACTATGAACTACGCGCGTGAAGCTTTGGCTCTGATCGATCGGATGATGGCAAAGCCTTTGACGGCCCACGAAATCGCTTTATGGCACGCGCTGGCGGCCATCAGCGCAAGGTGTGGAAAGTCGGAGGGGCTTTCGGTTCCGATGGACTTGCTGAAGGTTTACACAGGTTCAAGCAAGGATTCCGTGGAGCGGGCGCGAAACGGACTGAAAACCAAGGGGCTGATCGATTGGCAGAGCCAGCGCGGCCGGAAGGCGCCGCTTTACACCATTTACAGCGTTGCGGAGCAAATAGCGGCGCAACCTGCCCCGCAACATACCCCACAACCTGCCCCGCAACATACCCCACAACATACCCCACAACCTGCCCCCTTATATACTACTGCTACTATCAACAGCAGCAGTAATATAAGGGCGCAAATAGCGGCGCAAAGTACCCCGCAACCCGCCCCACAAAGTACCGCGCAACCTGCGGCTCAAACGCTTCCCCTGCTGACACAGGAGGAGGCCGACGCCCTGCAGCGGGAGATGGACGATGTGCTGGAGGCCGCGGCGGAGATCGGCATTCCGCAAAGCGCGGCGGACCTGAGCCAAGGTAACCGGCTGGTGGCGGACTACTCGGCGGCATGGGTGCGGGAGGCGATCCGGCGGGCGGGCACGGGCAGCGCGAGCACACGCTGCTGGCGGTACGTGGAGGCAATTCTACGCAGGTGGCGTGAGCGCGGGGGCATGGATGAAGCGCATCAGGACATGCGGGCACCGGCGGG
>OKRW01003353.1_pt1 | contig 10399 bp, 9 predicted proteins | sample 1601151 | NCBI WGS metagenome assembly OKRW01 (sample SAMEA3541471, study PRJEB24748) | human gut metagenome | biome: human gut; feature: human-associated habitat; material: faeces | place: China | collected 2012 | reverse complement strand
AAAAAAATGTATGTGAGATTTATAGAAAAATTTACAATATAAATGAATTAAAAAAGAATATATCAAAGTTTATCACATCTCTGATATATTCTTTCATGCAATTTTTTGGTTAATAGTGTGGATGATATTTAAATAATGGAAATTTTCATATCTGTAATACTATATTAAAAACATAATATTAATCATATTTTTTCGTCGGTGTCCAGCTCTTGGGCATCGGCATTTTTTAAGTAATTATCCAAACAAAAAGTTGCCTGACTACACGGAAAGTTTGAAAAAAGATATACGGTACTATCTGTACGGAGTAGTCTGGAACGTCCTACAGCTTGTTCTAATTCAGAAGAAATTAGATAAAATTGAATACGTTGTAATTCTTTGTTCTTGTATGACATCATCAAGAAATTGTACCCTTTATAATTTACTTTTCGATTTTTTAAGGTACTATTGTCGGATATTCCTATGGAAAAGGCAATAAGCTGATATAGATAGGAAGGGAAATGTGGAGTTCCAATAATTACTCCATTTTTCCCAGAATAATAATCTGTACCAGTAAGATTTCCAAAATGTAAGGTGCGTTCCAAAGGAATATCATTTTCATATTTTTTGAAGGTGATACCGTAATATGCGCTGTCTGTGTTAGCTATTATTTTTTTGAATAATGTAGAAACAGTAGGGCAATGCAGAGTGTCTTTTTCTATAAGGTCTTTTATTGATTTCCTGCTCATAGAATACCAAGGATACTGAATCAGATGACCTTTATAAGCAGCCTGTTCAATTTCATGATAAACTATTTTTCTTTCAGGAAAGAACAAGTTATAGATTGTTTCATCTAATGTTGCAGATAGTATGATCAGCTTACATTTTGGAAGTCGAATTGGAGCAATATATTTAATACTATCCTTCTGCTTCATATAGCAGTCTGCCCTCATAAAATCAGTGAGATTATCAGTGACTTGGCTGTTTTTAATTATACCTGTATCAAGTTCAAAAGAATAACGGTTTTTGTTATGTCGGTATTTATTATCCTTTAATTCCAGCAAATCTTCAATTTCCATTCGTTTTTCTATGGGGAATATGTTTTCTTCTAAAGCCTTTTTTAGAGAAGAAATCTGGATAGAACCAGTGCGTGTAAGCATCGTATATAAAATATCCTCGTCTATTAATACTTCAAAATTTTTTAATATTTGATGTGGAAGTGATAAAAAGCGGGCATGGGTCATAATAACGCATTTTGAAGGATGAGCTAATACTGTCTCTGGATGGAGATAATTCATAAATATTGAATTGTCGGTTAGTTTATGAGCATATGTTTCTATAGAGTCCAAAGCCTCTTTAATAAATCCCTTATTATAATATTCCTCGATAGTTTGATGAAGTTTTGGTGGTAAAGGTAAATCATCAAAAGAAGGTATTTCTAATATATTATCTTTTCCTATTTTTTGGACAAGTTCTGTCTTTAGATTATTTGTGGGTACTGCAATTAAGAGTGTTTTTTTATGTTTCCTTGATTTAATTAAGTTGACATATAGTGTTGTCTTACCTATTCCAGTCTGTCCCGGAATTAAGTGGATATTTGCAGCTTTCTTTTGGATTGCGGCATTTAGCTCCGAAGATACCTGTTCCACACATTCATCTATAGAAATGTAGTTTTGTTTATTAGAATATGTAATCTGTTTTCTACCACGTAATGTTTCTAATAGATTTTTTGCATGATTGCAGTTATTCGCATATTTACACACATGACATCCAGTAGGATTATAATTCTCTTTTTTCATGTAACTAATATCGTATTTCCATTTATCTATATTGGAATCAGGATAATATTCTTTTAGCGTCTCTAAAAATATCTTTTGGTATCCAGATAAAAAGAGAATATTGGTAGCTAATAAGTATTTTTCATTATGACTCAAAGGTTCTCCAGAACCAGTAAAAAAATCTTTCCATAACTTGCAACACATACATATTTTATTGGAAGATACTTTTTCTAACATAGAAATATCTATTTTTTTATGTATGCAGTGAGAGGAATGGGTATTTTTGACTTCTTCTTGTGATTCATAAAATATGATTTTTGAAGAAGTTTCTGGAATATATAATTCATATTTAATATTGCTTCTTGTTTTTTCTTCATTTTTTATATAAGAAGATGAAGAACACCGGCTTTGAGTATTGTATTCTTGAATATCAAGATGAGTGTTATTTATGTTGAGTTTGTACTTGTGGGCAAAAGATTTTAAATTTCTGGAAAAATTTTTCTTGTCAGAGACATAAAGAAATCGTTCATATTCTCTCACTAAATTGCATACATTAAATGTATTTTCTCCTGTTTCGTCTACAACGTCATGAAATTCCCGTAATCCTTTTCCTCCATAAAATAATCTGGCAGTCTCAAAACAGTGTTTGTCTGCTTCTGGAAACATTTTTTTTAACATTTTTAAAATTATATCAGCTAACCATCTTTCTGTAATCGGAACGATATGACATAAGATGATTCTATATTTGGGGTGTTCTGGAGTAGAACTGAATGTATCGTAAGAAAATACAATCGGAAGATGGTAGTCTGCTAACTTTCTTTTGATTTTTTCATAATCAGGTTCATCGTCAAAATCTATGCCGAATAATTGGCATTGTTCAAAATTTTCTTGTTTGCTTGCAAGACCTTTATAAGTTGCGGGGAGAAAAGCCTGTCCATGTTCCCCTACGCAATCTGCTATTGTTTTTATATCATAATAATTTTCTTCTTGCGGTAATCGCTTCTTCATAAAAGCGGTCTCCTTACTATTTGGTTTGTTAAAATACCTGGTTTTATCTAGGCTAAGCTTAACCTTCATGTTTTTATAATCTCCTTTCTGAATATTAGAAAGATGTTATTAAAAGAATTATTTTTTATTTTTTTGCTAAAATGGGAGATTTCCCATATTAAATAATAAAATAAAGATTTTTAATGAAATTATTGAGAAAAGAGATATAATTTAGTTATGGATCTGGAAAGGAGATAAGTGAAAAATGTCAGAAAATAAACCGAGAATATTATTGAGAGATTTTGCGAATGAAATAGCTAATAGTTATCAGGAAAGTTTAAAAACAGAAGAGGGTATAAAGAAAGCAGAAAGAATAAATAAGAAAAGAACTGGTTCGACGATTGGGGAGATTGATAAAGAAGGTTCAGCAAAACGACATAAAGAACATGTAATAGATTTAATGAATAAATATTTAGCAGCTTTAGGTGTTAAAGAATATAGTCATTATTTCAAAGGTGGAATGGGAGAAGATGGAAAGCTAATACGAGAGGATTCTTATGCTTTCTATATAGAAGATAAAGAATTAGTGAAGAAAATTTTAAACACAGGAAGGAAAGGTGGATTCATACAAAAGGGAAAATTTGATAAGACTAATATAGAGACACTCAGGGAAATAATTAATGATTTTGAAATACTATTCAAAAAATATTGTAAAAATAAAAAAAGATTTAGAAGATATTACAAGAACGATGCATGGAGTATCAAGGATAGATGTGAGAGCAGAGTTATCAAAAATTCAGAAAGATATAAAAGATTATATTATGCAAATGAAACTTAATCCTAATTTTGATGAATTTGCGGAATACTTGATTACAGAAGAAGACTATATATTATGGATAAAGCAGTTTAAGAGGAGTATAAGTATACTTATAAAAGCTTTTATGGCATATTGGGAAGAGATAGAATTATATAGAAAGCAGGAATATATAGGAAAGAGAGAGGCTTTATATGAATCAGAAATAGAAGAATTCAACAATTTTGTAGAAAAATTAGGAGAAAAGGCGGTTCAAAAGGGGATTGTGAAAAATCCAGAGGATATTATTAGTAAAAATGGTGTGATTTTATGTGAGAGAGATATTGCGATATTAAAAAATAGAAAAAAATTAAAGGAATGTATAACAGAATTAGAACAACATCCGGGTTATAAGATATATAATAAATTAATAGAAAGGAAGCCTAGTGAAGAGATATTGCAGGAAGTGTGTAAAAGTATTGAGCTAAACGATTTTGTTGGAAAAAACGGTATTGAACTGGAAATAGAAAGGCAAATAAAACGATTAATGGAAAATGATGCACTTCTAACTGGAAAATTTTTTTGAATGGAAAACCAAATAATATATTTAAAATTTATTGTCGAGATAAGAATTTGTTAATAGCAGATTCTTATTTTTTTGTCAACTTACATCAACCTACAACGTAATAGCGAAGTGAATGCGTCGTATATAAGATTGCTCCAAAGTGTGATAAAGTATTTCCTGCGAGTGCGAAATCCGGATTAACATCGCGAAGAAACATATGGGGATCCTTGAAAAATCTTTGATGGATTCTTAGTACCATTATCAAATTAAGAAAGATAGGAGATAGTTATGAAAACAAACAAATCAGTAGAAACAATCAACATTCTTAAACGGAATATGGAGGAATACAACCGCATGAACTTTGTGAACGAAACATTATCGTATTCTTATGATAATTTCGATGCTTGTCTGGAGGGGAATTCTAAAAGACAGAATCAGGACAAACAGTTTATTTCTAAATTGATGAGAGATTTAGAGGTTGCTATTGCTATCTGTGAAGCGTGTCAGGAGCAAAATGAAAAGCTGGAGCGAAAGCTCAAGAAGAAAAAAGAGCAGCATAAGAAGATTGTTTCCTATACGGAGGAATTAGAGGAGAAGTATGATGAATTAAGTTATGATTCCGATAAGAAAGAAAGGAAGCATAATAGGCAGCTTAAAAAGCTGAATAGCAAATTGCAGAAGAAGAATCAGAAGATAAAGAGTAAGAGTAAGCATATTTCTAGTGTTAAAAAAGACCGTAAAAAGTTAAAAAATATGCTGAGAACAGAGCGGTATGAAAATGGAAAAAACCCGTATGATTTCACACGACAAGGAAAAATCAAATCAAAAAGCAATCTTTATCTGCCTCAGAATACGAGTGATCAAATTCCAAGCATTGTGGAGGCGGATATGACTAAGTATTCAGAAGAAGAGGTGTATAGATAGTGGGGGAAGAATTGAAGTTTGTACCGGGCAAGGGCTTACTTGACGGAGAAGAAGTAGTGGCAGAATTTGATGTCAGAGTTCTTACTATTTATTACTTTATTTCTCAAACGGGAAAGAGAGTGAAGAAAGCTTATGACATAGAGGCTACTACCTTTGATGGAGAAAAGCTGGATGTTCAGAGGGTAAGCAATCTTCAAAATCTTTCGTATTTCGATTTATGGCCTCAGATTATTGATGCTGGTTTAGACAGAAAACAAAAAAAGGGTCTGCTGCTTCGCTTGCAGCAGACCAGTCGAAAGGCGAAGATTGTGAAAAGACTATTGATAGAATCGAATGGATTCTTTGTTTTAGAAGATGAACAGCATATCCTTACATTAGGAGATGTGGTTTTGGAAGATTCTAAAACTGATATTGAAATAGTAACGCCTGAAAATATCATAAGATTAAGATGGAAGCCACATCATAATCAAATGGTCTTTCCTATATCAGAATGTGCTAAAGACTATTTGAATGTCTGTCCGGGAGTTAGTGAGATACTTTTTTCAGGAATGCTTTTGGCTGCGGCAAAGCCATTTTTCATAGAAGCAGGGTATAATCCAGCAGTTTGTATAAATGTTTTTGGAAGGACAGCATCTTATAAGACTTCTTTAGTAAAAGCGATGTTGTATCCTCAAAAACAGGTGGATTTCATAGCAAGTCTGGTTAATGACAGAATACCGAATACAGTACGGAGAATACAAGAATGCTATGGATTTCCCTTTGTTTTGGAAGATTATCACCCAGCAGAGAGCCGAGATAAAAATAATCATCAGATTAATATGATTGATGCGGCAGTACGCTGTATTGAAAATAATAAAGAGAGTGCAGTTGTCTTTGTTACTTCTGAATATTTGGGAGGAGCAGAGAGTCTTCAAGGAAGAACATTACAGGTTGAGATAGAAAAAAGTAAGGTTGATTTGAATATCTTAACAGAATTGCAGAGAAAGAGTCATCTTATGTCCCAGATAGTTTACAGCTTTATTGCCGAATTATTTAAGAATCGAGAGGCGGTAGTAGGGGATATACGGATGGAGTATGAAAGCTTATTAATGAATGGAGAACGACTACGGATTGATGAAAGTGGCGGTTATCTTCAGATTGTTGCAAAGCTTTATGAAAAATACGAATGTAATTCTGATATAGAATTCTCTTCAAAGTTGCAGGAGGCTCTTATTACCCAGAAAAAACGCCAGCAAAAGAACATGATGACTCTTTCGCTTAGGGAAGATGAAAGATATATAAAAGCATTATATGAAGCAATACATGATGAATCTATATATTCCTATAAAGATGAGAATAATTATGAATTTACTAAGACAGAAATTACCTTTAGGGATAGAGCGTGTATATTGACAAAAGCAGCTTTGAAATATGGTTTGGAAAAGCACCTCAATATGAAAGTAAATATGAAAAAAGTTGCCAGCATTTTAGATGAAGAAGACCTTTTGAAACATGATGCTGGAACCTATATGACGAAATATAAAGAGAGAAGAGTATATTGTATATATATAGACCCATTAAAGGCACTGTATGAATGCATTACTGGAAAGCGGTAAGATAATCTGTATAGTAGGACTTCTATATTTATTTATACAGTATTCTTATGAAAGACCAGAAGCTAATAAGAGGTGTATTTACATAAATAATCAAAGTGCTGACGGACTTTCAGATAACTAATGATGTGTCATAAGACAACTTATGATTTCAATACGATGTACAGGAGGTTTTTGTATGAATCAGACAACAAAGCGAAGTAAAGAATTAAAAGAAGTCCATGTAGACAGAAATGCAACAGGAAAGTCTGTTACAGGTATTTCTTTAGAAGCTCCAAAGTATTCCTGCATAGAAACAAAACAGGATGGTGTAAAAGTTATTTTGGAGTTTCCAGAGTTTGATGAGACAAGGGAACGGACAGAGGCAGGATACCATCAAATGGAGATTCAAAAAGAAGTAAATAATGTACTGTCTCATACATTAAGGGAGCAGATTAAAAATCATCAGATTTATCATGTAGAAAGGATTTCCTAAGATGGGCGAGAAAAAGAGGGTGCGGATGTTGCTTCGTGTAAGTTCTAATCAACAGTTGGAGGAAGATGGAGACTTAGGTATCCAGAGACAGTTGGTGAAAGAATTTATCGCACAACATGAGGAATGGCATCTGGATTCAAAGGAATACTTTGAGGGAAGTAATAGTGGATACAGTAATGCCGTAGAGAATCGTGATATTTTACAGCAGGCATTGCGAGATGCACAAAGAAACGAGTATGATATTCTTGCAGTCTATAAGGATGACCGAATCGGTAGAAGAATGTGGGAAATTGGTGCATATGTTATGCAGCTTAAAAGCTATGGTGTGGATATATATACGGTAAAAGACGGCTGTATCTCACCAGAGAGTGATGACATTATGGGGCAGATGATGTTAGCTCTGCGTTATGGCAATGCACAAAAGAGCAGTTCTGATACGGGAATGCGTGTCAAAGATACGGCACAAAAGCTAGTACAGCAGGGGAAGTTTGTCGGGGGGAAGGCTCCGTATGGATATAAATTGGAGCTGTCTGGAGAAATCAGTAAGCATGGCAGAGCATTACACCATCTTGTGATTATTCCCGAAAGGGCAAAGGCAGTAAAACATATATACGAGCTTTCTCTTGATAAAGAGTATGGTTCTTCAAAGATTGCCAGAGAACTGAATCTGGATGAGGAATATAAAGAACTTGCTCCATCTGAGGTATGGAGAGGTGGAACGGTAACCAGCATTTTAACGAATCCGATTTATGCAGGTTATACAGCTTATAAACGTAGAGAAAAGAAAGAAAACGGGAAAAGTAAGCGGTTAGATAGTTCTGAATGGATTCTCTCGGAAGAACCAAATCCAGAGATACAGATTATTAGTCCTGATGACTGGAATCTGGTTCAGATAAAAAGAAAGCAGAGAGGGATGAAGTATCGTACCGCTCCGCAGAATAAAGGTGTAAAGGTTATCGCAAGAAATGAGGGGATGCTTCCCCTCATTGATATTATTTACTGTGGATACTGTGGCTGTAAATGTACAAATGGAAGTAGATATAACTATTGGACAATTAAAGATACGGGAGAAAGGAGGGCGAGCAGACAGGCAATATATAAGTGCCAGGATGCATGGCAGGGAGTTCCACATTATAAAGTCTATCAATTTAAAGCGGAAAAAATTGAGAAGATAGTGTTTCAGGCGATTGCCGAGTACATAGATAAGCTTCAGGAAAACGAGGATATTTTCGAGCAGATTTCCGAGAATGGGCGAAAGGCAAAAAAGGAGAAAGCGAAAGAACTTTCAAGAGAACAGGAAAGACTCAAGCATATCCAGCAAAAGATTTCTGTCATGGAAGATAAGATTCCAGAAGCGATGCTTGGAGAGTATCCTGTACCTGTAGATAAGCTGGTAGAACTGATTGAAAAGCAGAAGCAGGAAAAGGAACAGCAGGAAAAAGTGATTGCAGAGAAACAAAAGGAACTTGACGGAGCGGATGTCTCTTTTAATGAGTGGGATAGTCTGCGTATGCAGATTCCAACATGGAAGGATGTATTTCTGAATGCTGATAATCCAACAAAACGTGTTCTTGTGAATAAGCTTATTGAAAAAATATCTGTAAAAGAGGATGAAGTTGTGATAAGATTTAAGATAAATATAAACGAGATACGGTCAAAAGCTTTAAAGAAATCAGGAAGTATAGTGCCGGAGAATAAGCTGGAAGATAAGTCCGTTATCTTAGATAGTCTCAAGATTTATCCAAACCCCGAATGAACGATGGTTTCGACGTATCGGGGAAAGGGAAAAGACTTCACCATCACATCATCCACCGCCTTTGACCAAAAGTGGATTAACGGCAAAAACACCTATGATTCCATCAGCAATGTAGTAGATGAAATTTTCAATTCCTACCTTTCAAGACCAGAAGTGACACAGCCAATACTCACACAGTACTGTGACGGCAAGCGGGTAAGCTGTCCGGAGTTTATGAGCCAGTGGGGTTCGAAGGCATTAGGGGATGACGGGCTTTCTGCGATTGAGATTTTAAGATACTATTATGGGGATGATATGTATATTAATGAAGCGGAGACGATTTCAGGAATTCCGGCGTCATATCCGGGATATGAGCTGACAATTGGAGCTTCGGGACAAAAAGTGAGACAAATGCAGGAACAGCTCAATGTAATTGCAGGGGACTATCCATTGATTCCTAAAATCAGGGTGGACGGCATTTATGGACCGGCAACGGCAAATTCTGTAAAGATTTTTCAGAAGATTTTCCATTTGCCGGAAACGGGAGTTGTGGACTTTGCAACGTGGTATAAAATTAGCCAGATTTATGTCGCAGTAAGTCGAATTGCGGAGCTGAAATAATTTCTTGCTGACAGAAAATTAGTTATCGGAATTATGCACAAAGCAACATGGTAATAAGGGGGGGAATGGGCGGCGAAAGATAGAAATTGTAGTTTTTCGCTGTTCCTCTCTTGTAATTGCATTCGATGTATGCTAGAATTTGTACAATTTAAGTATTTATGCAAAGAGCGGCAACGTGAGAGTCAGTTTTCTTCGCAAGTCTGAAAAGACACGTTCCCGGCCGATTTGTTTGATCAGTGTATTTTCGCACAACGGAGCCGGGGGAACCCGTCTTTTTTTTTGCAAAGAGTTACAAAAAGAGTTACAATTAGTAGTAACTTACTCTCTTGCTTTTTTGCATTTTCCTTAATATGCAGTTGCAAATGATTGAATATAGAAAGGAACGTGAATCATGAAGGCATTTCTAATCTTAGAAGACGGAACTGTGCTGACCGGCGAAAGCTTTGGAGCAGCCAGAGAGGTAATCAGCGAGGTAGTTTTTAATACTTCCATGACAGGATATCTGGAGATATTGACAGACCCATCCTACGCAGGACAGTCCGTTGTTATGACTTACCCATTAATTGGTAATTACGGAATCTGTATGGAAGACATGGAGTCCATTCATCCGTGGCCAAAAGCTCTTATTGTAAGAGAATGTGCTAAACTGGCAAGCAACTTCCGTAACGAGATGACATTAGATGAATTCTTAAAGAAATATGATGTTCCGGGAATTTCAGGAATTGATACTAGACATCTGACACGTATCTTAAGAGAGTACGGTGTTATGAACGGAATGATTACAACAAGAGAAGATTTCGATCTGGACGAAGTAGTAAAGCAGTTAAAAGAATATAAAGTACAAGGTGTTGTTCGTGAAGTTAGCTGTAAGGAAAAGAGAGTGCTTCCAGGAGATGGTTTTAAAGTTGCCCTCATGGATTTTGGAGCAAAGAAGAATATTGAGAAGTCTTTAA
>OKRW01003352.1_pt1 | contig 10408 bp, 8 predicted proteins | sample 1601151 | NCBI WGS metagenome assembly OKRW01 (sample SAMEA3541471, study PRJEB24748) | human gut metagenome | biome: human gut; feature: human-associated habitat; material: faeces | place: China | collected 2012 | reverse complement strand
CGCCATGGTGATGAGGTAAGAACATGAGCATCGATTTTTCACAGGACTACGAGGCCCCGCTCGTAACAACGAGCTTCACGCCCGCAGACGAGTCCGAATTCTCGCTGCGGCCGAAGCGCCTGACGGAATATAACGGGCAGGAGAAGGTCAAGGAAAACCTGTCTGTTTACATTGAGGCCGCACGCCGCCGCAACGAGCCACTCGACCATGTGCTGCTCTACGGTCCTCCCGGCCTCGGCAAGACGACGCTCGCCGGCGTTATCGCCAACGAAATGGGCGTGCATATCCGCGTGACGTCCGGCCCCGCCATCGAAAAGGCGGGCGATCTGGCCGCGCTGCTGACGAACCTCTCCGAGGGCGACATTCTCTTTATTGATGAGATCCACCGCCTGAACACCGCCGTGGAGGAGATCCTCTACCCCGCCATGGAGGACTTTGCCATCGACATCATCGTCGGCAAGGGGCCATCGGCCAACTCCATCCGGCTCGATCTGCCGCGCTTCACGCTCATCGGCGCCACAACGCGCGCCGGGCAGCTCTCCGCCCCGCTGCGCGACCGCTTCGGCGTGTCGTTCCGGCTGGAGCTGTATACGCCGGAGGAGCTGTGCCGCATCATCACGCGCTCTGCCGCCCTCATGGGCATGCGCATCGACGCAGACGCCCCTGCCGCTGTATAGCTTTTCCACCAGTGGTCGGCAAATGATGGTGACGCCCTTATTCTCCGCCACCATCTCCAGCAGTAAATCCCACGGGGAGGAAGTAAACGTGACTTGCGGTACAAACCCGGCCTCCGCGCATCGCTGTAAGATTTGATCGTACTTATCCCGATGTTGTTATGTCACAGACTGGATAGTGCCCTTGAGACCATTTCTTTATAATCTGTTTTTATCTTTTCAGGACCTTTGATTCTTACTTTCCCGCCGAAGCCGAAAATCCAGCTGAAGAAGATATGCGTTGCGCTTACGGAACTGTCGCCATGCGGAGTTAAAGAACTGCGCCGAGAACTCGTTCTCGAACACCACATGGAACTCGTCAATAAAGACATGGGTGCGCTTGCCCTTCTTCCAGTTCAGCGTCACGCGGTTGAGCATGGTGTCCGTGATCACCAGCAGGCCGGTGGGCTTGAGCTGGGAACCGAGACCGTGAATGTCGAACACCACGACACACTTATCGAGGTCCACATTGGACTGCTTGCCGAAGATGTCCAGAGAACCGGTGGTATAGAGTTCAAGGGACAGCGCGATCTGCTTCGCTTCAGGCTCAGGCTGCTCCAGCAGCATATCGCGTAGGGTGCAGAGAATAGAAATTTTACATGCTACCACAAAACTGTTAATCTTGCAATCCCCAAATTGAATCCTCGACATGATTGTGTCGCGGAATTGTGTCGCGGTTTCTTGCATTTTTTACACGATTCAGTTGTAATAAAGATGTTGTCTGATTCGGCTTAACACGTCTGTGTTCATTTCTGAAAGCGTGATCTGATGACAAAACAGAGCCGGATTCTCCTGATCCCGAAACATCTCATTGAAACAACTGACACTGAACATGACGTGTCATTAAATGTACAGCGCAGCCCATATTCCCTGCTGAAGCGCTTCCTCAAGCAGAGAGGTCACATCCAAATCCATCTCTCCCTTCTTTCTTCTTTTTTCTCTTTCTATTAAACCAACGGAATCATCTCCCCTCGTCTATATAACAAAGAGAGCACCGATTTTTCAGCGCTCTCTTGTTTCCATTCGTTTTCTGATTATAGTTTAACGCTCAGATTTGGGTTTATAAAGGTTCTTTTCGGTTCAATTTGGTTCATCCCTCTAAGATCGGAATAGCTATAACTACGCTTTATCCATGCCTTTCCACCGTAACATATTTTTGCGCAGGACTAGTCGGCTTATTAGGTATAGTCATACGAAGTGCGCCACTTTCAAGTAAAGGTTTAATATGCTTCTTCGCAAAGAATTTTGGGTCTTTTACGCCAAAATGCTCCGCAATTTCATTTCTTGTTCTAGCTGTCACGCAGAATGTAAGAATTTGCTCAGCTTGGGGAGTAGCTTGGGGAGTAGCCCACAAGTTACCATCCGTCTTTGTATTTCGAATCGTTGCACTCAACATAAAACTATGTCCGAGAAGATTGTACAACTGAACGAGGAAGTAATCAAGGGGCAGCTGAAAGAACTTGTGCGGGGAAGCGTCGAAGAAACGCTAAATGGCCTGCTGGAAGCAGAAGCGGAGAAGCTGGCACAAGCTGGACATTATGAACGCAGCGAACAACGGCAAGGTTATCGGAGCGGTCATTACAATCGCAATCTCATGACAACCGCCGGAGAGGTTAATTACAGTGCATTTGCTACTTTAGGAACACACCTGGGTGTCCATTTTATTCCGATATTTTCAGAGGGAATCTTTTTTGTTTTATATACAAAACCTACACTATACTTTGCTCTGGTAACTGCCACATAAAACTTTGAAAGACTTTCATCTTTCATATTCTTCGATTTCCCTGACAGCCAATTTAACATCGGCTGTGTCGGATATATCAAAACTCTGTCAAAAGTAAGTCCCTTTGATGAGCCAAAAGTCGTTACTTCAAATTTTGTATTTACCTTAGTTCTTTTATCATGTCTAAGCTGTATCGGATTATACGTTTCCATATAGCTATTAATATTTTCTTCGCTAATCCAAAATATACCATCATGTCCCGTTTTTTCATTCATGGCAGAATTACATAGCTTCATATCAGGATACATCTGATTTGCAAGATTACATATAATCTGATTATTTCGATGAGATGTCGATAATGTTGTGGTATCAATATTCATTCCAGTAATATTATCCTGCACAAAATCCGCTATTTTCCCACCTGCATACTTTTTATATTTTTCTTCGTAATGAGTTCGATACGTCGTCTGACGGGGATCTCCTACTAGAGTCATGTTGCAGCCAACCTCGTACAGTTTTTTTATAACTTCCAAATCATATCCGGCAAAATCTTGTATTTCATCTATAAAAACATAAGAAAAAATTTTTCGTATTCTGCGGAATACACAGCCATTCGATAATCCGTCCAAAATGCATGGCAATTTTGAAATCATATTTGAATATACATTACCGGAAGTCGTAACATATTTTTCCTCATTTGTATCCTTTAGTCTTAATAAATTTATATCTGCCTTATTCACCAATAACACACCGGATACCTTATTATTTATAAGATAGCTTTGATAAGGTCGTATACCATGCTTGATTAGCAGCGAAAACCACGGCATAATAGTTACATTGGATGGAATACAACCATTTATTTCGTAAAATTTGTCTCTAATACTTTGTTCATTAGCATCGGTATAAGTTGTTATTAAAACATTTTCAGAAAGCTCCATCGCCTGCTTTACAAGAAATGTTGTTTTTCCTGCTCCTGCCGCCGCAATAATTAGACTACTCATTTTTTATTGCCCTCATTATATACTCAGGATATTTAATTTTCGTAGCCGATTCAAAAATCGCTATGGCACAATCCGTCTTATGAGTGTACATATATTTATGCATCTCATCATCAGCATCATAGTTAGTCCCAAAAATTTTATTCATTACATCTCGTCCATTTTCTTTCAATATTTTCGGTTCTAAGGTATTGTAATTAAAATCCTTGTCTGACAATTTCAAATCACCTGTATCCACTACCTCATCAACGCATATATGGATACATGGTGTTTTTTCATATTCTTTGTACTTTTTCTTAACAGATTCAATATTTCCATCATTATCCGTGACAACAGCCGTTTCTTTGTTTAATGTCTGTGCAATTTCAAGATACCGCTTAAATGTCACCCCGCCTACGGTCATTACATCTATTCCATCTTGGATAGGAAGCCGCCCCTCATGAGTATCCATATATGCTCGTTGAACAACCAGCTCATCCGAATCGCCCTCTACTAAGATTGATTTTTTGCAAAGAATCAGTCGTAGTGTATCATAACCCGCCACTTTTTTGAAAAATTCAAAAGTTTCCTTTTCGAGTGATTGCATCGAACAACAATTATCGTCTGAAAGCAAAATTAAGTTTTCCAGTCCGAGTTTATTAGCGACAAAGCTACTATGCGTTGATGCTATAATTTGTCTACCAGATGCAGCCTTTTCAACAACTCCCATCAATTCGCTTAGTCGAGAAAAAGACAAATGACTTTCAGGTTCTTCAATCAAAATAACGCTTGCCTTTCCTGCCTGTTTATGACTTAAAGCTAATTGTGTTTTTATAATACATTGTGCACCTTTTCCAGCATGAGCAAACGGGATTCCATCCACCTGCGTAACCAAACTTGACTCCCAAGAATTTTGAACTCCCTGATCAGCACTCAATGATAATTTTCCCTTCATAACAGTAGATGCCGCACTAATTTTCTCATTAATTAATTGAATTGCTTCATTTTGTGCAAACTCATCTATCATATTTCTATGGGCTTGTGTTATTGCTGTTATGTCCTCTGGTTCAAGGAAATCCTTTACTACTCTGGAAATATATACATCAGATCCATTCTGGTATCTGTAATTTGACGAATCAATCATTACAGATTTTATTGGTATGAATCTGGGCATTTTCTCATCTCGGCTAAAAGAAAACCATTTAGCTTCATAAAATTCAATAGGCAAACTTATAAGTTTTTCTGTTTTCAGCAAACTTTCATATTCTGAATTAAATTTATCCGAAAAACTAATTGTGAATTTGATTCCCTCTATACCATCACTTTTTTCGGAATTACCATTTCCTTCATATTCAGGCAATGTCCCACTTTTGAAATATAACTCAATCATTATTTCTGGTGGCGCAATCGGATGTCCATTTTTCACAGATGCCAGATATTCCTCAACTGCTTCTCTATTAAATAAATATGTTGACAGCTGATTTCTAATGTTTCGACCAGCATACATACCAGTCAAAGCCACATGAATAGCTTCAAGAATAGTAGATTTTCCAGATTCGTTATCACCAACCAGAAGATTGATATTCTCATTAAATTTTATTTCAAACGGATTTTTAAACTTCTTAAAATTTTGAATGATTACCTTTTCAATAGCCATTCGCAGCCTCCTATCTTCGATTTTACTCTACACCCAATGCCTTAAACACTGCATCCTCCGCACTCTGGTACGGAATCAGTTGAAAGGCGCTCATCAGATCAGCCGGAACACTTGCAAAATCAACAAACGAGGTACTCGGAATCAGCACTTTCTTTGCACCGCTGTCAAGGCACACTTGAAGCGTATTGGCAAGTTCATCCACCTTTATCATCGTGCCGCTGATTGTAATATCGCCCAGAATTGCCAAATTGCTAACCACTGGCTTTCCCAGTGCAATCGAGCAAAGGACAACCAACGTAGCAAGTGCCAGCTTCTCGGTCATACCGATACCCTGCAAATCCTGATAATTGATGATGTAATCCTTAGTCGCGGTGCTGATAGAGCCACCGATCCGGTTGCCGTTGGCTTTCAAATAGTTAAATGCCGTGTTCACAGCTTCCTTGCATTTGGAATCACTGCCTAAGCCTGTCCGTTCAATCTTGCCATTGCCCGGAAGCATCTGACTTTCCAGACGAAATACGCCAATCATACCACTTTTTCCTCTGGATACAGTATAAGCCTGTCCCGGATTGCACATTCCATCCGGGATTAGCTTGCCGCCACCCTGTTCCGGTACGGAAACATAATGCTCTGACATATCCTCCAGGTCAATATAGGAGAAATTCACACCATAAAACTCCATACCGCCCAGCTTTTTCAGCTGTTCTTTTACACGGCGGCGCATTTCCAATGCAATCTGAATGACTTCTTCCAGTTCCTCTTTGGTAAATTCACCATTCGGGTACATCAGCTTCAAATAGCCGTCTACCATACGGCGGACTGCAATCGTATCACGCTGATTCAGATTTCTACCCAGACGGAAGTAGTGGTCAAGTGCATCACCATACTGTTCCTTACGAAGTTCCCGGATAAATTCAGCCAGATAATCACTGATAAAACCGTAATCATCAGTAAAATGCTCCGGTCTGAACTTCGGTATCTCCCAACCAGGAAGATAACAGTGCATACGGTCAAGGAATGCCGTATCTGTTCCCATTTCCGGCGGGAAAGGTGCAAACAGACTGGATGTTTTCAACAGCACATCCACGCTCTGATTGATGTTTCCCACAAATACCATAGAAGCAGTAGCAGCCTTTTCTTCTTTGCCGCGGGCAAAAGAACCGGATGCCATGTAGTCCTTCATAATCTGGATGCCATCTTTATCCTTGAACTTGATACCTGCCACTTCGTCAAAAGCAACGCAGTCCCACAAGCCAACCAGTCCGACCGTTTTGCGCCCCATATTATAAAACAGGTTTGCAACTGTCGTCTGTCCACCGGAAATTAAGATACTGTTCGGAGAAATCTCTTTGTAGAGATGGGACTTACCAGTGCTTCTCGGTCCCAACTCACAAAGGTTAAAATTGTTCTCAACCAATGGAATCATACGAGTCAGGAGCAGCCATTTCTCACGGTATGTAAATTCATCCGGCTCCATGCCGATAGAACGGAGAAGAATATCCAGCCACTCATCTTTGGTAAAGGCTTTTCGTCCTTGCTTCAACTCGTCAATATCAATGTGCGGCATCTGGATTGGTGTCAGCTTACGGATACTGATTGGCGAAATATCTTTCTGCTTTTTCTGTTTGGAACGAAGCGGATTTCCGTCAATATCTTCAATGCCAAAGTTATTGTCGCCCTCAACCTCATAATCCAACTGAACGATACACCAGATACCACCGCAGAGCAGGCGGTCAAATTTTTCTGGGTATTCATCAGCGATCGGTACATTGCCAACTCCCAGATTTGAAAACTCTGCAAAAAAGCAGTCCTTTTTCATGTCCAGGCGGACAGTCACCATATCAATGATCGTGTGACTACCTTTCTTTCGCAACTGAGACAGAATCTTCTGTGATTCATCTGGACGTACAAAGTTGTCAGCAAGAATACGCTTCACATTCTGTACGCCTTTTTCAATGACCGTTTCATCATCTGAGCTGCAATACTGACCCAACAGGAACTCAAGGACATACACCGGGACGTTCGCCCCTTCCTTGATTTTCTTTGTCAGGTCTTTCCGAACAATCTTACCGTCAAAGTTCTGACGGAGCTTATTCTTTATTTCTTCACGGGTGCTTTCACCCTCTGTAAATTGCTCCATCTTTCTATCCTCCTGCGGTATTAACTAAAGAAATCGAACTCATCCACCGCAAAGGCGATGTCAATCTGAAACGGCTCACGCTGCGGCATTTGCAATCCCTGTTCATCTGCAATTACCAGATAATAAGTAGCGGTATTGCTGTATTTCAGAGATTTCAGATTAAACTGGCAGCGGAAAGTTCTTTCTGCACCGTTATCACTGGTCTTATCTGCAATAATTTTCTGAACATCGCTGATCCGCTTACCGTTCTCGTCTGTAAAGCAAACCTGATAGGTAGCTTCTTCACGGTTCGCACTGACTGCATCCTTCTGATAGAAGTTCAGGAAGAAAATCATATTGCTGATTTTACGGTTTGCAGACAGCAGATTGACTGTTACCGGCTTGGTATCATATTTCTGTTTATTACATTTGTATTCCATAGAATCATTGCGGAGATAATGGTACTCAATCACCGGAACAACCATTTCCTGCAAGCTGATACCGCCATGCACAAAGTTCATGCCACCGCCATTCATCTTGATACGGATACTTTCTCTCGGTGCAAATCCATCAAATTCTGTTTCGCCGCCCAGGAACTTCACAGGCAACAGGTAGTTCGGCTGTGCACCTTTCTGCATGATTGCATAGCGTCTGCCATATTCCACATCCATGCCGTTAAAGCTGGTCTTGTCTACCTTGTCATCCTCAGTTAGCGGACTGTATGTATAAAGGAATCCATGATCAGCCGTAATCAGAATATTCGTGCCACCAAATTCATTTACAATAATACGCACAAGATTCTTTAATTCTGAAATTGCCTTATCACAGGCAGAAAAAACAGCGGTATCAGAAGTATGGCTGGCTTCATCAATGGTATCGTGATAAATGTAAACCACATCCCTGCCCTTTACCAACGCACTTCGTTCTGCTCGTTTCATGGCAATGATGTCATTGTATTTCAAAGCCACACTCGCCGGATCTTCTGATTTCAGAACCTTATCCCGGTAAGTGCTTGCCGTAGACTGCCCATCTGCCAGAACCGTCAAAACATCGTTCCGAACCTCTACCGTCAGTTCTTTATGCGGCAATAACGCTGCCATACCAAACTTTGTGATAGACGGGAAGATGCTTTGCATACTGCTGATGGAAACCTTGCTCTGTGTCTCTCTCTGAAGCTGGTCTGCCATCGTAGCCGCCACTTCATAACGCATAGCATCCGAAATAATTACAAATACCTTAGTATCCGAAGTCTTAATGCGGGAACTGTAAAACTCTTCCTGTTGCGGCACTTCCAAAACCTTACCATAAGTTGCCAGTTCGTCTGCACACACATCCGACCAGTTATTACCCACCTCGCCTAAGAACCAATGGGTATAGAGTCCCTCCACTTTATCGACAACATGCTTGAACAAGTCATCCAACAGAATATTGGAAGTCTCCAGGCTCTTTTGAAAGCTTAGATGGAACAAACGGTAATAGGTATCCATCTGATAGTAGCTTTCCGTGTATTCTTTCCAGATGCCTTTCGCTTCGGCGGTATGGAATCCGGCAGAGTGTTCCTTGAAGAAGCTCTGCATATTCGCCACTTGCAGGATACCGTCATAGAAATTCTCAAACGGCTCATACCACGCACAGGTTCTTCGCTTTTCAACGGTGGAAGTAATCGTATCCACATCAATGATATGGTCGCTGATCTCTGTCATCAGCTTTGTCAAAATCACTTCGTTGATGCACGGGAAGCACTCAGTTCCTGCCAAATCGTCCACCATCAACTTTTCAAACCGCTGATGCAGACGGACTTCATCCTCAACATACCGTGCAACATCATATAACTGCTGAATATCCTCGCTGTGAAGCCACTCAGAAATAAGATCATAGCAATATGCCTGGTGCGGCATGGAAATGAAGCCATCCAGTCCGGCAAGATATTCCTGCCGCATGGTACGGGTAGTAGCAGTCAACAGCAAATGAATTGCCAGCCGTCCGAGGTCTGGTTCTTCCTCCACAAATCCGCAGCCCTGGCGAACCATCGCCCAAAATGCACCGTCAGCATGATATTTTACGAAATCCTGATAAACAGTATTGTTCTTCAAATCCAGTCCGGCACGGAACACGCTGCGGAGAATCATATTCGGCTGTGCATCTTTCAATCCGCAGATTGCCGCCATGACCGCCATGTGCAACTGTGCCGGAGTTGTCGGAACTTTATTCTGTGTGCTGACTTTCAATCGGCGGTCTTTCGCATTGAAATAAGTACGGTAATTCTTGACCTGCTTTCGCATGGTCGGATTTGATGTAAGACCCATCTCATCCATCCAGATGGAAATCAGGTCTGCCCGGAACTCCTCACTGTAAAGCTCCACATCCAGAAGCCAGTTATCATCCGGGCGATTATATGCTAAAGGACTGTAAACCAGATAATTTGTGGTCAGATCATCTACCGAGAGTAGTTTCTTCACAGAAAACGCATTATTGCCAGTCAGAGCGATCACCTTTGCATTTTCCAGAACCACTTCGTCCAGCTTATCCTCAAATTCCTTATCTTCGTCATACCAGAAAATGATACGACGTTGATAAAACTCCGGCAGAGGTGCAGCAAATCTGCGGTTCAAGTCTTGTATTACCTTGTCTGTATCCATGCTGCATTATCTCCCTTCCGTATTTTTTACATAAATTGTGCTTCTTGAAGCACCTTCTTTTCTCAACCAGCCGTTTTCAACCATCTTAACCAGAATTTCTCTGGTTCTACGCTGTTTGATGCCAAGAAGTTTCATCGCCTGTGCCGTTGTAATGCCGACATTTTCCGATACATACTTATAAATTTGCTGTTCCTGTTCATTTGCCGGCACTTTATCGGCGGTTTCACGGCGGTTTAGTGGCGGTTTAACGGCAGTATTGGGGTCATTGAGGTCAACAATAGTGCCGTCAACTTGACCTCGATAAATATTGATACGCAAATCAACTTCGCCACCAATAAACTCCGGCTCCCGCAGTCCGGCAGCTTTTACTTTATCAATAATTCTCGGAATACCGCTTCCCCAATGCTCAATCAGGTTCATATAAGCAAACGCATGGGCAAGGGCTTCATTTCTGATTTTGGAATAGCCTTCTTTCATACGCTCCATCGTTTGTCCCATTGGCAGCTTTCCTGGAGAAATAATTTCCAATCGGTTGTCATATACCGCTACCTGTATCGTACCATGATCCAGATAACTACGA
>OKRW01003346.1_pt1 | contig 10417 bp, 10 predicted proteins | sample 1601151 | NCBI WGS metagenome assembly OKRW01 (sample SAMEA3541471, study PRJEB24748) | human gut metagenome | biome: human gut; feature: human-associated habitat; material: faeces | place: China | collected 2012 | reverse complement strand
CGTTGCACAGCGGCCGCGGCTACCGGGGCAAGGCCGGGCTTCTCGCCTGCGCAAGATCAGCGCGCGGCCGGGCGGTCGCGCGACGAAAGGAGCCACCATGGCTGTCAACCGCGAGCTTCTTGAGGAGACCCTCGACATCATCCGCCAGAGCCTCCAGGCCGACGGCGGCGACGTCGAGCTCATCGACGTCAACGACGAGGGCGTGGTCACCCTCGAGATGCAGGGTGCCTGCGCCGGCTGCCCGCTGTCCTCCATGGACATGTCCGAGGGCATCGAGCGCATCCTCATGGAGCACGTCCCCGGCGTGACCCGCGTCCAGCCCGCCATGCTCTAGGCGGCCGGCGTGTTTCTGAACGAGCTCTACCACTCGCTGAACCCCATCGCCTTCACGCTGGGACCCGTCTCCGTCCGCTGGTACGGCATTGCCTACCTGGCGGGCTTTGCGCTGGCCGCCTGGGTGATCTGGCGCGTCTCCCGCCGCTGGGAGCTTGACCTCACGGCCGACGACGTCATGAGCATCGTCATTGGTGTGGCGTTTGGCGTCATCATTGGCGCACGCCTCTTCTACGTGGTGTTCTACGGCGCGGGCTACTACCTGGAGCACCCGCTAGAGATCCTGGCGCTCAACCAGGGAGGCATGAGCTTCCACGGTGGCCTGGTGGGCGCCGTGGTGGGCGGCTCCATCGTGTGCCGGATGTACCACATCTCCATCCCCACTGTGTGTGACCTGGGCGTCATTGGTGCGCCGTGGGGGCTGTTCTTTGGCCGTTGCGCCAACTTCGTCAACGGCGAGCTCTGGGGCAAGGAGACAAGCCTGCCGTGGGGCGTCATGTTTGAGACTGGCGGGGGAGTGTACCGCCACCCCTCGCAGCTCTACGAGGCCGTGCTTGAGGGCCTGGTCATGTTCTGCGTGCTGTACGCGCTGAGCCACCGCAGGCCGGCGCGCCCGCAGGGCACCTTCATGGGCGTGTTCCTGGTGCTCTACGGCGTCTTCCGCTTCCTGGTGGAGTTCGTCCGCGTGCCCGACGCGCAGCTGGGCTACCTCTTTGGCCCCATCACCATGGGCCAGTGCCTGAGCCTGCCGCTGGTGGTGCTGGGCATCGTGGTTCTGCTGCTGTCGCGTCGCCTCAACCGGCCGCAGGTGGGACACCTGGAGTAGGAAGGGCCAATTTTGATGGGGCCGGAGAGCCAAGTTGTTCTCCGGTCCCTTTTTGTTTGGCCTTGTCGCCGTTTACCTTGGTATGTACGCAATTGCAGGATTGATATACCTCTAAAACAAAAGCCCTGACGAGAAAAGCGCAGGTCAGCGCATTTCTCGCCAGGGCATCATTTTTTGAAGCTCGTACATACCGGGGTTGGGTGCGCCCCACGGTTGCCGTGAGGCATTACTTGTCGTAGCTCTCGTACTTGTAGAAGCCCTCGCCGGCGGCAATGCCGGTCTTGCCCTCGTCAATGTAGCCGTTGAGCATGGTCACGCTCTTGGCCAGGCCGCTTGCGGGGTCCTTGGCCGCGGGGTCCATGGAGAGGATGTTGCGGGCCAGCACCAGGCCGATCTTGTCCAGCTTGCGGAAGGGCGTCTGGCCGGGGTCCGCGCCGGTGGCGAGCTCCCAGCACTTGTCGACGGTCTCGGCGTCGCAGACGCCGGTGGCAACCAGCTGGGTCGCGGCCTTGAACCAGGGGATGAGCAGGCTGTTCAGGATGTAGCCGGGCTGCTCGCGGTTGAGCTTGAGCGGCACCATGCCAATGACCTCGGCAAACTGCGCGGCCAGCTCAAAGACCTCGGGATCGGTGCCGTCGTGGCGCATGAGCTCGGTCATGTTGTTGCGCCAGATCTGGTTGCCAAAGTGCAGCGACATGTACTTGTCCGGCCTGCCCGTGGTCTCGGCGAACATGCTGGGCAGCATGGTGGAGGAGTCGGTCAGGATGACGGTGCGCTCGGGCAGGTGGCCGGCGAGCTTGGTGTAGAACTCGGTCTTCTCCTGCGGGTTCTCGTTGATGCACTCAACCACCAGGTCCGCGTTGCCAAAAGCGGCGTCCCAGTCGGTCTCAAACTTGATGGCCGAGAGGCGCTCCTCCGCCTGGGCGACAAGGGCGTCGATCTGCTCCGCGGAGAGATCGGGCGTGTCGGCCAGGCCGCGGCAGTAGGCGGAGGCGTCGGTCTTCATGGCCTCCAGCGTGGAGAGGTACTGCTCCTTGATGGTGGCAAAGCGGACGCGGGCGCGCTCGACTGAGGCCTCGCTGCGGACCCACACCGTCACGGCAAAGCCCTTGTAGGCAATCTGGGAGGCAATCTGGCTTCCCTGGGTGCCGCCGCCGGCAACAGTTACGTTCTTGATGTCTTCGACCTTCATTGAAATTCCTCTCTCTTTGGATGCGGGCAAACCTGAACCTGCGACCGTTATAGGCTCTGAGCTGCAAATTTGCATGCGTTTCTCGCCCGGCGGTAGCTCCGGCTACGGGAGGGGTAGGGGTATCGATACCACGTTGACAACGGCGAGAAGTACAGGCTGAGAACCTCGGGCGTTGCCTACCAATTATTCGGTAGGCAACGCCCGGGTTCCGCGGTCTTCTCGGCGATCAACTGGGAAAACGTGAGTGATTGAAGAAAATACCTACCGATTTTTCGGCGGGTCGAGGAGTCCCATTGCCGCGACCCCTAAGTTTGCTGATGGGCTTGATAGGTGCGGCTAGTAAAAAACCTCGCTAAAGAAAGGCTGCTGCCTGAGAAGATTGGGAACGTGGTCTTGGAGGCAGTTTTCGAGACTAGCTAGGCTGGTATCTAGCTTGTCAATCTGCTTCGTGTCGTTGATCTGCCGAAGTCGCTTCGCCTTTCTGGTTACCCTGGTCAGTTCACGCGTGTATCTCGAATAGCCGCTGTTGCTGCCATCTTTGTCGAATAGAGTCTTGCTCACTTCGGCGATGCCGCCCAAGAGGGTTTCTTGATTGTCCGCAGTCTGTTTTGCGTATGGCAAAACGCCGGTAGGCCATCTCTTGTGTTCCTCAACAGACTGCTTGAAGTCCCCAAAGATGTGGATGTAGTAAAGCAATCTTGCAAATGCCTCGCATTCGCTTCCCGCGGGTACGCGCAGGAGATTTGTCTTGACTTCTTCGAATGCTCCGAAATCAAATACGAAGTCAACGGTGTTGACGAGAATAGCCTTTCTTTTCTCCCATCTGGTCTGCCAGTCAATTTCTTTAAAGCTGCCATTTGAGTAGTCGTGTTTCCACCCAAGGTGCGTGTGGTCGCGGTGAGTTGAGTTGGCCGTGAAGTCGATTTCGCTGAGGTCTGGGATGTCGCGGACTCCGGCGTCTTTGAGCTCCTTTATGTATCCAACGTTATTGCCATTCGACTGGTCAAGACAGAGCTGGACTGCATGCTCAATCAGTTTGAATTGCTCCGAGTTTCGCTCTGGTCGTCCACCAGAGAATATAATATACTCAAGTATATCGTCATGTTTCGGTTCGGAGAAAGCAAGGGCGGTATCTAGGTGTGTCAGCGCAATTAATGCACTTCCGCTTGCCACCAGAAACCCTCTTCTTGTCAGATTCCTGCTCATAGCTGCTCGAAACTAAAGCCATCGTCCCAGAGGGCAAGGTTGTCCCATGGCATCTTCTTTGTGCTGTTGGCTCGGAAGGAGGCGCCAATCTGCGGTAGCCCCCACTTAGGACAGGGGTCAATTTGCAGGTTGACCTCACAGCCGTCCTGGTAATGGACGTCCTTGGCGCTGGCGCTCTTGTAAACGGCAACAAATGCCGAGGCGTCCTCGCTGTCATCACGATCAACGTGGTCAAGGGACCAGTCATCAATCGTTGTCGTCTCGCCATCTGCGATGACCTCCGAAGAGATGGTCGCAGACGTCGTAACCAGAGTCGCAGGCACCCTAAGCTCCGTGCAGTCGTAGACAACGCCAGGGGCTTCTTGGGTGGATTTGCCGCTTGAGAACGTGTATCGAGTGTCTAGTGCAGGTACGAGGAACAGGCTTCCGGCCCCATGGACAATCTCATCCGCCATGGCGGTGTCTGGAACCGCCTCTGGATGCTCGGTGCAGATGGCCCTTATCAGCTCAAGGTTCATCAGAAGGGGCTCGTACAGAGGGGCAAGCTCGACCTTCCTCTCGCTCTCGAGCATCTTGTTGTAGTTGTCACGCTCCTTCTCTTCATCGCTACTCCACGGGAGGTTTGCCGCCCCATCAAGCTTTGCGAGTGGCGCAAGATACGTGTCGTTGAGGTCACGCTGCTTTGCCAGCAGCTCGTTGGCGTTGTCCAGGGCGGTCTCGTAGGCGAGGGCCAGATAGCCCGAGTCTCCGCTCTTGCCGGCAAGCGCCACATAGGTCTGTGCGGCGTAGTACCTCAGTGCCCAGTCGTCCTCGGCAGAGTTGAGAAGAATCGCCTCGGCCCAGCGCTTTCCGTGATCAAGATAGGTCTGGTCGTCAAGCTGTTCGCTGGCAAGAAGGGCTACGGTAAGGGCCTTGGCGTAGGTACGGTCCTTTCTCAATATTCCAGTCGAGTACTGCTCATACACCTCGATGGCTCTGATGCACTCCTCGTAGTTGGCGTGCTCCTGGTAGCTCTGGACAAGAAGGAGCCAATAGGCTCCCAACCCGCAGTAGACATCAGAGTTCTTCTCAAAGAATCTCAGGCGGTTTGCGACCTGCTCACCCTCCCATGAGACAAACGAGGAGACGGCTTCTTCGTTTAGGGCAATCGATCCGGGCAGCTCGTATTCGGAGACCGTTTGAACGGTATAAGAGAACATTCCCTTGCGGGCGTTGTGCAGGTTCTCGCTCTCCTGGTCGTCGAGCTCCCATCCGGATTGCATATACTCGGTCTCGGCATCGCTCATCGCGGATGCGTAGCTCGCGGCAGAATCGATGGCCATATAGACGGCTGAGGCAAGCAGCTGGGCCGCACTTCTCGACTCGATTGCGGAGAGGAGGGTGAGCGGGTTTGGAATTGCCTGTTTGATGGCGTCCGCCTGGGCTCGCTCGTAGATGATCTTGAGGCGGTCTCTCTTGACGCTTAGCATTCGATAGTTCTCAAGCGTGTCGAGAACTTGATCGATTTCGTCCAAGGTGTTGGCGTCGACTGCGTTGGGCGAGACGTTGTTGAGCAGATCGGAGTACAGGCTCTCAAGCTGGAGTCGGTTGCTTTTTGAGGCAATGACCTGCTGCATCAGCACGGCAATGTAATTCATCATGTTGACCGAGTTGCGCTGGACCTCGCTAAGCTCTTCAAGCTTTGATGCCGAGGAGAAGGGCTTGCCGTCGACGCGCTCCGCCGGTTCGACCTTCTTGTCTTCGGCCTCAAGCTCTTCCACGCCGACCTGCTCGTTCTCTTCTGGAACGGGGGTCTCTTCGATGGGCTGTTGATGGCATCCGGCAAGAGCTGCGGTTGCCCCGAGGGTCATCCCGGCAAGGAAAGTGCGTCTGTCCATGAGTCCTACCTCTGATTGTGGGCGATGGAATGACCTTAGCTTGCTTTAAGCCTCCGTAGGCATAGTGTTCTGCGAACGGTCCCGATGAGCTGCTCTTCGTTGACGGATGACTCTCGGGGAAAGGGGCGGATATCCATTCATCAAATGAACGGAGCGGCCTCTTGCGCCGATGTACTCCTCATTTAGGTCTGTTCCCGGGCGTTGCCTACCAATTATTCGGTAGGCAACGCCCGGGGTTCCGCGGTCTTCTCGGCGGTCAACAGAAAAACGTGAGTGATTGAAGAAGTTTCCTACCGATTTTTTGGCAGGGCCGGGGAGTCCGCACGTCGCCCTTCTCGCCAAAAGATCAAACCTGCAACAACGTGTACACCGGGGTAAGGTCCTCGCCACCGCAACCCCGCCCGTGATACACTACCCCTCGTAACAAAAGGGGGCTGGCGCACGCCGGCTGAGATTGGGCCCACCCACGCGGCCCTGACCTTAGACCTGATCCGGGTAATGCCGGCGTAGGGACCAGAGCTTGGCTTGCTTGGGCGCCTACGGAGACGGGGCGCATTTTTTGTGCCCAGAGGCGCGGTTTTGCCGCCGCGCGGGGAGGAGCCGCTTTGAACTGTTCAATTGCCATCCAGTACCTGCCCATGGACGCGCAGACCGACGAGGCAACCTGCGCCGCCGTGGACGCGGTCATCGCCTACATTGACTCCACGGGCATTGACTACTTCGTCGGCCCGTTTGAGACCGCCATCGAGGGCGACTATGACCAGTGCATGGAGATCCTCAAGAACTGCCAGCTCGTGGGTGCCAAGGCGGGCTGCAAGCACGTCATGACCTACGCCAAGATCAACTTCAAGCCCGAGGGCGACGTCATGACCACCGAGCACAAGGTGGCCAAGTACCACGAGGGCGACCCGGAGTTTGCCCCCAAGTCCGCCGGCTCCGCCGCGTAGGAGAGAAGCGCATGCGCATCTCCAGGCCCACAAAGAGGGTCGTCGCGCCCGTCTGCGCCATCCTGGGCATCCTTGCCGCCTGGCAGGGGGCCTGCTCGGCCGGCCTGGTGCCCAACTTCATGCTGCCCAGCCCCATGCAGGTGGTGGCCGCCCTGGTGGGAGACCTGCCACTGCTCTGCCAGCACCTGCTGTGGACCTTGGCCGAGGCTGCCCTGGGCCTTGCCATCGGCGTGGCCGTGGGCTTTGCCTTTGCCGTCCTCATGGACCGCTTTGAGACCTTCTACCTGGCCTTTGACCCGCTGCTCACGGTCTCTCAGACCGTGCCGACGGTGGCCATCGCGCCGCTCTTTGTGCTGTGGTTTGGCTATGGCCTCCTGCCCAAGGTGCTCCTTGTCGTCATCACCACGTTCTTCCCGGTGACCGTGGCCCTGGCAAACGGCTTTCGCTCCGTGGACCAGGACCAGATCGACCTCATGCGCACCATGCGCGCCACCGAGTGGCAGATCTTCCGCTACGCCAAGCTGCCCGCCGCCATGGACCAGTTCTTCAGCGGCCTGCGCATCAGCGCCACCTACGCCATCGTGGGCGCCGTCATCTCAGAGTGGCTCGGCGGCTTCTGGGGCCTGGGCGTCTACATGACCCGCGTCCGCAAGTCCTTCTCGTACGACCGCATGTTTGCGGTGATCATCATCATCTCCGCGCTCTCGCTCGCGCTCATGCGTGGCGTCGACGTGCTCGAACACCTCTGCATGCCCTGGAAGAGGGTAGAAAGGAACGATCAACAATGAAAACGACCAACGCCTCCCGCATCCTGACCGCCGGTCTTTCTCGCCGCGCCTTTGTGGGTGCCTCCCTGGCCTCCGCCACCACCCTGGTGCTTGCCGGCTGCAACTCCGGCAGCGGCTCCGCCGACGGCGCCGCCTCCGGCTCCAAGGCCGCGTCCGGCGAGAAGACCAAGATCACGTTCTGCCTGGACTACACCCCCAACACCAACCACACCGGCATCTACGTGGCCCAGAGCAAGGGCTTCTTTGCCGACGAGGGCCTCGAGGTGGAGATTGTCCAGCCTGCCGACGGCACCGCCGAGGGCGCCATCGGCACCGGCCAGGCCCAGCTGGGCGTGAGCTACCAGGACTACCTGGCCGCCGCCTACGACGCCGGCAACACCGGCCTCACCGCCGTGGCCGCCGTCATCCAGCACAACACCTCCGGCATCATGAGCCGCGCCGAGGACGGCATCACCCACGCCGCGCTCATGGAGGACCACGTCTACACCACCTGGGACATGGCCGTGGAGCAGGCCACCATCAAGCAGATCATGACCACCGACGGCGGCGACTTCAGCAAGCTCAAGATGGTCCCCTTCACCGTGGACGACGAGGTCCAGGGCCTGAAGGCCAACATGTTCGACTGCGTGTGGGTCTACGAGGGCTGGGCCGTCCAGAACGCCGCCGTCCAGGACTATCCGGTGAACTACTTCAGCTTCAAGGACATGGACGATGTCTTTGACTTCTACACGCCGGTCCTGGCCGCCAACAACGACTTCATGAAGAGCAACCCGGACGCCGTCAAGGCCTTCCTGCGCGCCGCCAAGAAGGGCTACGAGTTTGCCATCGAGCACCCCGAGGACGCCGCTCAGATCCTGTGCGACGAGGTGCCCGAGCTTGACTCCGCGCTCGTCGAGGCCAGCGCCAAGTACCTGGCCGACCAGTACACCGCCGACGCCTCCAGCTGGGGCGTCATCGACGGCAAGCGCTGGGCCGCGTATTTCCAGTGGCTCAACGACAACGACCTGGTCGAGAACAAGCTGGACGTCAACGCCGGCTTTGACACCTCCTACCTGGCCTAGCCCCAATGGCCGAGAAGACCATCTTGCCCGCCCTCGAGGCGCGCGACCTCACCCTGGCGTGGGACGAGGGCTCCGACGTCGTGCGCCACGTGAGCCTGTGCGTTGACCCCGGCGAGACCGTCTGCATCGTGGGCAAGTCCGGCTGCGGCAAGACAACCATCCTGCACGCGCTCTCCGGCCTCATCCGTCCGCGCGAGGGGCAGGTCCTTCTCCACGGGCGCGACATCACCGGCAAGCCAGGCCAAGTGAGCTACATGCTGCAGAAGGACCTGCTGCTGCAGAGCCGCACCATCCTGGACAACGCCTGCCTTCCGCTGGTCATCGGCGGCATGAGGCCCGCCGAGGCCCGCGAGAAGGCAAGGCCGCTCCTGGAGCGCTTTGGCCTTGCGGGCGTGGAGGACAAGTGGCCCAGCCAGCTCTCCGGCGGCATGCGCCAGCGCGCGGCCTTCTTGCGCACCTACCTCATGGGCAATGACGTGGCGCTGCTGGACGAGCCCTTCTCGGCGCTTGACGCCCTCACGCGCGCGGACATCCGCAGCTGGTACGTGAGTACCGCCTCCGAGCTGGGCATGGCCTCCGTGGTCATCACGCACGACGTCGACGAGGCCGTCATCATGGCCACCCGCGTCTACGTCCTGGAAGGCGACCCCAGAGGCGGAGTGCCCTCGACCATAGCCGGCGAAGTCTCCATAAACCACCAGGTAGAAGGGGCCTTCGACCTCTCTCCCGAGTTCCTCACGGCCAAGCGAGAAGTGCTGAGCCTCTTGGGCTAAAGCGCTGGTCTGCGTCGCAAATCTAGTGACTTCAGAATGCAAGTCGCCCAAGCCGTATCGTCTTGGGCGACTTGCATTTTCTAAAAGAAGCAAAACTTTCTAAAAGAGACAAAAGTATCTAAAAGAATATAATCAGTGACATGGTGACGTCCTTAAGTCTCTGGAGAAGGAAATGGCGAGAAACCCCTTTACACCAAATTTCGGGCAGGTTCCCAGGGTTCTTGCTGGGCGCGACCAGCTGATCGACGAGATTGTCTCTGCGTTCGACAACGCCCCCGGAGACCCGAGCCTAACGTCGATACTCATTGGTGCTCGTGGAACGGGCAAGACCGCCCTGTTGTCTCTTTTGGCTAATGAGGCCGAAAGCAAGGGATGGCTTGCGGTTAATGTGCCCTGCGTCGGTGGCATGCTCGAAGAGATCTTCCAGGGAACCGTTAAGGCGAGTTCGCACTTGATTTGCCAATCCGATGAGACAAAGCTGACGGGTCTTACGATTGGCCAGTTGATTGGGCTAGAGTGGGAGGCCAAGCCATCGGAGAAGCCCACGTGGTTTCTGCGCATGTCTGCGCTGCTAGATGAGCTCGATCAAAGTGACGTGGGACTGCTCATCACGGTCGATGAGGTGAGACCCAGCCTCGAGGAAATGGGACTGCTTGCAAGCTACTATCAACTATTTGTTCGTGACGAGCGGAAGGTCGCTCTGCTTATGGCAGGCCTGCCCTCCGAGGTGTCTTTGCTTCTCAACGACAAATCAGCCTCTTTTTTGCGCCGAGCCAGCCAATACCATATTGGAGATATCGGCGATGCTGATGCGGAGCTTGTCCTCGAGCGAACTGCAGAAGAGGGAGAGAAGGCCTTTACTCCTGATGCGCTTGGCCGCGCCGTGGAGGCCTGTGGGGGATTCCCGTATTTGATTCAGCTCATGGGTTATCGCTCGTGGCAAGCTGCCGGGAATTCAAGCACAATTGATGTAGAGAGCGCGGAGCGGGGCATCTCCCGCGCAAGGTCAGATTTCGAGACTCGCGTGCTTAAGGCAACCTTGGACGAGCTCTCTGATAAAGACCTTGAATTCTTGTGTGCCATGGCCCAAGACCGTGATGAGTCTAGGACCTCTGAGATTGCCGAGAGGATGGGACAATCGACGGGATACGTCTCCCAATATCGGAGAAGGCTGCTTGAGCAGGGCGTAATCACCTCGCAGGGCCGCGGAAAAGTCACGTTTGCCCTTCCCTTCCTCAAGGAATACCTCAAAGAGTATCTCGGTGACTAAACCCAAAATAGAGTCGGAAGAGCGACCCTCTACCGCAGTCACTTCTCGCCCCGGCGCCTGGCCAAGCACCGTTAACGCAGCTCGCCCCCGAGAGCTTCTCTTCCCTAAGCAAGTTCTTTGCGAAGCGTAACTCCGAGCACAAAC
>OKRW01003344.1_pt1 | contig 10427 bp, 8 predicted proteins | sample 1601151 | NCBI WGS metagenome assembly OKRW01 (sample SAMEA3541471, study PRJEB24748) | human gut metagenome | biome: human gut; feature: human-associated habitat; material: faeces | place: China | collected 2012 | reverse complement strand
CCCCGCCGCTGCACACGACGAGATCATAATCGCCGGCTTCCGTCTCGATCTTATGTATCGCGTCTCCCTGTGCCTGTGTCGGATAGATGGTGACCTCATAATCCGCCTTCACCATCACATCCACAATATCCAACAGCTGATTCTTGATCTGTGCCTTGCCTGAAAACGGATTAAACACAAACAGTAACTTTTTCTTTGTACCCATTATTTATACACCCTTATCTTATTACTTTCTATGAAACGAGGAATTCCTCAATCGCTGCAACGGCTTCCGCTTCGTCCGCCCCCTCTGCATCCACAAGAATCTCCTCACCATTTAACAATGCCAGACTCATCATCCCCATAATGCTCTTCGCATTGACACGGCTGTCGCCATGTTCCAGATAGATTTTGCTTTCATACCGGTTTGCCACCTGCACGAGATTTGCGATCGGTCTTGCCTCAAAATCCTGTTGCATCTTTACTACCACACTCTTTTTCATTGCGTCCTCCCATCCTCGCTTTTTAGCTTACACCTTACACTGTCTGCTGCCGGAGGCTGTCTGCCATCTCGCTGATTCTGCGAAGCCTGTGATTCACACCCGATTTGCCCACAGGGGGATTCAGGTAGGTTCCCAGTTCCGCGAGCGGCGCATCCGGGTATTCCAGCCGAAGCTGTGCCATCTCTTTGAGATTCTCCGGCAGATATGACAAGCCGGCAGTCTCTCTTATATATTCAATGTCCGCAAGCTGTTTGACCGCAGCGTTTACCGTCTTGCTGATATTCGCTGTCTCACAGTTCACCTTGCGGTTCACCGAATTACGCATTTCCTTTAGAATCCGCACATTCTCCAGATTCATAAGCGCAACATGCGCCTCCATAATATTTAAGATATCTACAATCTGCGAGCCTTCCTTCAAGTACACAACCTGATATTTTTTGCGCGCCACAATCTTGGCATCCATGTTAAAACTGTTGATTACATCCCGAAGCTGCCCGGCCTGCGGGATACTGCGGCATACAATCTCAAAATGGTAGGATTTGTTGGGATCGCTGATCGATCCTCCCGCCAGAAATGCCCCTCTTATGTACGCCCTCTTGCAGCAGCTCTGCTGAATGAGGAGTCCCTTGACCGTATCCTCCGGCTCCGCCTCCCCCGTGGCATCGTTGTACATTTTAACCGTGGAAAAAACGCTGCGCGCCTCCTCTGCGGTATGGATTTCTTCTATATGAAACAGTTCTGCCAGCAACAGCTGATATTTTTGCATCAGCAGCCGGTTCTCCGATTCCGCCGCAGGGATTCTTCCCTCAAATGCAATCAGCGCCGCCAGCTCTGCAATCTGGCAATGTCTGCTTTTTCCCAGATGTTTTGCCAGTTCCGTTTTTACCTCACTTGAAAATGACATAGCTTACTCCAACCGTCCCTCGCGTCCATCGGCTCTTCCTTTTGTCTGCGGGGTCTATTTCCCGCGGAGCGCATCTTTACCGATGTCGCGGTGCTCTATTTTCAGTCCGTATCCCTTTTGTCCGGAAAGCCGTTCATACAGCGCATTGGCGAGCGTGACCGACCGGTGCTTTCCTCCGGTGCAGCCAATGGAGATTACAAGCTGGTTCTTCCCTTCTGCAATATAATTCGGAATCAGGAAGTTCAGCATATCCTCGAGCTTGTCCAAAAACGTATGCGCCTCCTCATACTGGAACACATAGTCCTGAATCTCCTTGTCATTGCCCGTCTTTGCCCGCAATCCTTCCACATAATACGGATTCGGCAGAAAACGCACGTCAAAGACCAGATCGGAGTCCGCCGGAATCCCGTACTTAAATCCAAACGACAGAATCGTGATAAACAGATTCTTATAGTCCTGATTCTGCACAAAAATCTTATCCAGCTCCGCTTTCAGCTCCCTGGTCAGAAGCTGGCTGGTATCTATAATATAATCTGCGCTCTCTTTCAAAAACGCCAGACGCTTTCTCTCCTCTTCAATGCCCTTGTCCACCCGGTCTCCGCCGGACAGCGGATGGTTTCTTCTGGTCTCCTTATAGCGCTTGACCAGCACGGAATCCTCCGCATCAAGGAACAGGATCTCATAGTGTACCTTCTTTTTCTTGATCCGCGCAAGCACATCACGCATCTCTTCCAGTGCCTGGCCGTTCCGGATGTCAATACCGACCGCCACCTTCTGCAGTTCTGCCGTTTCCTGCAGACTCGACAGCTCCACGAACTTTTCAAGCAACGCGATCGGAAGATTATCCACACAATAGTATCCGATATCTTCCATCATCTTAATTGCCGTACTTTTTCCGGCTCCGGACATTCCGGTCAAAATCACGAACTTCATGCCAGTCACTCTCCATTCCTGCGTATCCTGCTGTTATCTTTGTCCATTAGGCTAAAATTCGCCAAGCATCTTAATCTCCGGTTCCAGCTTCACCTGAAACTGTCGGTCCACCTCTGCGCTCACATCCGCAATCAGCGTCCTCACATCCTGTGCGGTCGCTTTCCCTGTGTTGACCACAAATCCGCAGTGTTTCTGCGATACCTGCGCTCCGCCGACCCGGTATCCGCGCAATCCCGCATCCATGATCAGCTTTCCGGCAAAATATCCCTCCGGCCGCTTAAATGTGCTTCCCGCACTCGGATATTCGAGCGGCTGCTTTTCGGCACGCTGCGTGGCAAGCTCCTTCATCCGTGCCCGGATGGCCTGCTCCTCTCCCGCTGCAAGCTTCAATACCGCCTGTGTGACGATATAGTGCTTCTTTAAAATGCAGCTTGTGCGGTAGCCAAGCTCCAGTTCATCCACGGACAACACATGCTGTACTCCCGTCTCATCGAGCACGGTCACCGTCTCTATGATGTCCCGCATCTCTCCGCCGTAAGCTCCCGCATTCATCACAACCGCACCGCCGATCGTTCCCGGAATCCCGGCTGCAAATTCCATCCCGGTCAGCGCATGTGACGCAGCAAGCGACGCCGTGCGCGACAAGAGCGCTCCCGCTCCCGCCGTAATCCGCACGCCGTCTGCCGCAATCTCATCCATCCCGTCTCTGGTAAGAATGACCACCCCACGGATGCCGCCGTCTCCCACCAGAAGGTTACTGCCATTGCCGACAATGTAATACGGCTCTCCCGCCTCCCGGCATGCACCGGTAACTGCCACAAGCATCTTAGCTTCCGGCGTCACCAGTACATCTGCCGGACCTCCCACACGAAAGGTCGTGTGGCGGCTCATCGGCTCGTTCGGATGAATATTTTCTTTTCCTGCGATCTGTTCTAACGTATCCAATAACTGTTGTTTCATGCCTGTTCCTTTAAAAATGCAATATAACCGCGATATGCCTCATACAGATCTACCTTGCTGATGATCTCCCACGGTGCATGCATGTTCAGCACTGCCACACCGCTGTCAATCACGCGCATGCCATAGTTGGCAAGAATGTAGGCGATCGTTCCACCGCCGCCCTGGTCAACCTTGCCGAGTTCTGCCGTCTGGAATGCCACCTCGTTGCGGTCCATGATCGCGCGGAGTGCTCCCACGTACTCTGCATTCGCATCATTCGATCCGGATTTGCCTCTGGCTCCGGTATATTTGTTAAACACAAGTCCTCTTCCAAAATATGCTGCGTTGCGCTTCGTCATCACGGACGGGAAGTTCGGGTCAAATGCCGCCGATACATCCGAAGAGAGAACGCTCGAGTTCTTCAGTGCACGTCTGAGTGCCAGCTCGGAATACGTTCCTGCCGCATTCATCACCTCTGCAACCGTGTTCTCGAAGAAACGGGACTGCATACCGCTCGCGCCGACGCTTCCGATCTCTTCCTTGTCCACCAGAAGGCATACGCTTGTGATCTCCGGCTTCTCCATCGCCACAATCGCCTCGAAGGAAGGATATGCGCACACTCTGTCGTCGTGTCCGTAACCCATAATCATGCTTCTGTCAAAGCCGTAGTCTCTCGCTTCGCCGGCCGGCACGACCTCAATCTCCGCAGAGAGGAAATCCTCTTCCTCTATATCATATTCCTTTGCAAGGATCTTCATGATATTGGCTTTTACTTTTTCCTTGACGTCGTCTTTTTCATCCGCTTCCGCCGGAATGCTGCCGATGATCAGGTCAAGATTCTCTCCCTCGATCACCTTGGCTGCCTTTTTCTCCATCTGCTCGCCGGAAAGATGGATCAAAAGATCGCTCACGCCGAATACCGGATCGCCCGGCTTGTCTCCGACACTCACTTTGACCACGGTGCCGTCCTTTTTTGCAATGACGCCGTGCAGAGCCAGCGGCAGTGTCACCCACTGGTACTTCTTGATACCGCCGTAATAGTGGGTATCCAGCATCGCGAAATCCGTGTCCTCATACAGCGGATCCTGCTTTAAGTCCATGCGCGGGGAATCGATATGTGCGCCGAGAATATTCATGCCGTGCTCCATGCTCTTCGCACCGATTACGAACAGGGCAAGTCCTTTTCCCATGTTGTTTGCATATACTTTATCTCCGGCTGCAAGCTTTGTGCCCTTCTCCAGCACGGTATCCAGATTTACGAATCCCGCCTTCTCTGCTTTCTTGGCAAAATAGGTCACGCACTCGCGCTCCGTCTTGCAGTCTGACAAAAACTTACGGTACTCCTCCGCAAAATCAAAAACTTCGTCTCTCTTTTTTCCTTCCGGGTATTTCTCCCATGCATTCTTTCTTTCCATTGCTGTTGTTTCTCCTAACCTATATTGATCTATTCGTCTTTATTGATCTATTCATCTTCCTCATCGTCGGACTTCTTCGTCAGGTTCTCCTGTACACGGCGGTACAGCTCCTGTGCGGCATTGTAACCCATCTTCTTCTGTCTGTGGTTGACTGCCGCTGCCTCACAGATGACTGCAAGGTTACGTCCGGCGCGGATCGGAAGCGAATGACATACGACTTTATTGCCGAGGAACTCTGTGTACTCCTCCTCAAGTCCCAGACGGTCATACTCATTATCCTTCTTCCAGTCTTCCAGCTTGATGACCAGATCGATCTGCTGCTTCTCCTTGACGCCCTCGACACCGAACAGCGTCTTCACATCAATGATGCCGATTCCGCGCAGCTCGATAAAATAACGTGTGATATCCGGTGAAGTACCAATCAACGTATGCTCGTTGATCTTACGGATCTCCACGACATCATCGGTTACCAGACGATGTCCTCTGCGCACAAGTTCGAGTGCTGCCTCGCTCTTACCGATACCGCTCTCTCCCATAATCAGAAGTCCCTCGCCGTAGACATCTACAAGCACGCCGTGAATGGTGATGCACGGTGCCAGCTGCTCGCTCAGGCAGTAGATCAGCTCCGCCATGAACTCGGATGTGCTTCGCTTGGTTCCGAATACCGGCAGGTTGCTCTCCTCCGCAATTTTGAGGAACATCTCGTCCGGCTTTAAATCACGGCAGAAAATGACGCACGGAATATCGTAAGCCATAAACTCCCGGTAGATCGCTTCTTTTTTCTTCTCATCCAGCTGCTGCAGATACGTGTATTCCACGGTACCGATGATCTGCACACGGGACTGCTCAAAATGCTCGAAATAGCCGCTCAGCTGCAATGCCGGACGGTTGACATCACGGATCATGATCCGATGTCCTTTTAATTCCATCTGCGGAATAAAATTGCACAGATCGAGAATCTGCGCCACTTTTGCTACACCAACACCACTCATCCCTTACGCTCCTTTGTATGTGATTTACTTTTGTGCAAATTATACCATAGGCACATGGAATCTTCAACTAATCGGACTGCTGGTTTTCCCGTTCTTTCTCCCTGAAAAATTGGTAAACCGAGCGCGCCGCCTGCGGGCTCATGCTGTCCGTCTGTGCGAGGTCTTCCTCCGTCGCCTCCCGGATTGCCTCCAGCGACTGATATTTTTTCATCAATGCCTTGCGCCTTGCCGGTCCGATATCCGGAATGTCGTCCAGGACAGAATGTACCTGCTCCTTGCTTCGGAGTGACCGGTGATACTCAATCGCAAAACGATGCGCCTCGTCCTGGATTCGCGTAATCAGCTTAAATCCCTCGCTTCCACGGTCGATGGGTATCTCTACATTATGATAGTATAGCCCGCGCGTGCGGTGATTATCATCCTTTACCATTCCGCAGACCGGAATATTAAGATGCAGCTCCTCTAACACTTTGAGTGCGATGTTGACCTGTCCGCGGCCGCCGTCCATCATGATCAGATCCGGAAATCTTGTGAAACTACCGTACTCTTCCGACAGGTCTTTTTCTTCCATCTCCTCCATCTCGCGCATGCCGTGCGTAAATCTTCTCGTCAGCACCTCATACATGGACGCATAGTCATCCGGCCCCGACACCGTCCGCAGCTTGAACTTCCGGTAGTCACTCCGCTTGGGCTTGCCTTTCTCATACACGATCATGGAACCGACCGACTCAAAACCGCTCGTATTTGAAATATCGTACGCCTCCACGCGGTTTAATCCCTTCATATCTAAAAGCTGTTCGATCTCCTTTAACGCGCCGATCGTCCTTCCTTCCTCGCGCTTGATCTTTTCACGATCCTGCGCAAGAACCATCTTGGCATTCTTCTGTGCGAGTTCCACCAGCTTTTCTTTCATGCCCTTCTGTGGTACGCGGATATAAACCTTGCTGCCCCGCTTCTCACTAAGCCAGTCGGCAAGCACCTCCTGCTCCTCGATCTCCCGCTGCAGCATAATCTCTCTCGGGATAAACGGTGTCCCCGAATAGAACTGCTTTATGAACGTGGTAAGGATCTGGGCTTTGGTGTCCTCCGTCCCGATCTTCACATAAAAATGATCTCTGCCGATCAACTTGCCATCGCGGATAAAAAACACCTGTACCACCGCATCGCGGTCATCCGCCGCCAGTGCAATAATATCCTTGTCCTCGCCGTCCGTGTGCGTGATCTTCTGCTTCTGCGCTATCTGTTTAACACTGTTTAAAAGCTCCCGGTACTCGATCGCCTTTTCAAATTCCAGATTGGCTGACGCCGTATTCATCTTCTCTTCCAGAGACTTTAACACCGGCGCATAGTTGCCGTTTAAAAATTCCACCACCGCATCCACACGCTCGCGGTATGCTTCCTTCGTGATATATCCCTGACAGGGTGCCGTACACTGATGAATGTGATAATTCAGGCATGGACGGTCCTTTCCCGTGTCGCGCGGCAGATTCCGGTTACAGGTGCGCAGCTGATAGATCTTATTCACCAGCTCGATCGTATCTTTGACTGCCCCCGCGCTCGTGTAAGGCCCGAAATACCGTGACTTGTCCTTTTTTTGCTGGCGCGAAAAGAGAACTCTCGGAAAATCTTCCCCGAGAGTCACTCTGATGTACGGATATGTCTTATCGTCCCGCAGCATGGTGTTGTACTTTGGCCGATGTTCTTTGATCAGATTACATTCCAGTACCAGCGCTTCCAGTTCGGAATCTGTCACAATGTACTCAAACCGCGCAATCTGTTTTACCATCTGCGCTTTCTTGATGCCCTCGTCATGGCTTGGCTGAAAATACTGGTGCACCCGCTTGCGCAGACTGACCGCCTTGCCAATGTAGATAATGGCATCACGGCTGTCATGCATAATATAAACTCCCGGCTGATCCGGGAGTTTTTTAAGTTCTTCTTCAATTACAAACATTACTGTTCCTCATGATCCTGCGTATTGCGCAGCAATACATCATCCATGTTCTGACTCTCTGCGGCAGTTTTTCCCTCCTCGAGTTCCTGACGGGCTTCCTCCGCCTGCTCGAAGAACGTCTTCTTCTCCGCCTCGTCCTCCGGCTCCGGGATTCCTTTCAGTTCACGGAAAATCTTCATGAATTCCTTACCGGTAATCGTCTCATGCTCGTAGAGGTATTCCGAGATATGATCGAGCACCTCCCGGTTCTCCGTGAGGAGACGCATCGCCTCATCATATGCGTGATTGATAATGGCAAGTACCTCCTTATCAATCTGCGCTGCCGTGTCCTCACCGCAGATCAGTCCTGCGCGGTTGTCCAGATACTGGTTCTCCACCGTCGCCAGGCACATCATACCGAACTTATCGGACATACCGTACTGCGTTACCATTGCCCTGGCAATCGCCGTCGCCTGCTCAATATCGTTCGCCGCACCGCTGGTTGCCGACTGGAATACCAGCACCTCCGCCGCACGTCCTGCCATGTAAGTGGTAATCTTCGCTAAAAGTTCATCCTTGGTCTGGAGATACTTCTCCTCCTCCGGCGTCTGCAGCGTGTAGCCGAGCGCTCCCATCGTACGCGGAACAATCGTGATCTTCTGTACCGGCTCGGTGTTCTTCTGAAGCGCCGTCACCATCGCGTGGCCGACCTCATGGTAGGACACGATCTTGCGCTCCTTGTCACTCATCACGCGATCCTTCTTCTCCTTGCCGCCGACTGCCACAAGTTCAAACGCGTCAAACAGATCGGACTGGTTGACAAACTTTCTGCCGTTCTTGACGGCATTGATTGCTGCCTCATTGATCATATTGGCAAGATCGGAACCCACCAGACCTGCCGTCGCAAGTGCCAGTGCATCCAGATCCACGGTCTCATCCATCATGACGTCCTTGGAATGTACCTTGAGTGTCTCCAGACGCCCCTTCAGATCCGGCTTGTCGACAATGATCCGGCGGTCAAAACGTCCCGGACGGAGCAACGCCTTGTCCAGTACCTCCGGACGGTTGGTTGCAGCGAGAATCAGAATTCCCTTGGACGTGTCAAAACCGTCCATCTCCGCAAGGAGCTGGTTCAATGTCTGCTCTCTCTCATCGTTGCCGCCGTAACGGGTGTCACGGCTCTTACCGATCGCATCGATCTCATCGATAAAGATGATACACGGTGCCTGCTTCTGCGCTTCCTTAAACAGATCCCTCACACGGGAAGCTCCGACACCGACGAACATCTCCACAAAATCCGAACCTGCCAGCGAGAAAAACGGTACCTTCGCCTCGCCCGCCACTGCCTTGGCAAGGAGCGTCTTACCGGTTCCCGGAGGTCCCACAAGAAGCGCACCCTTCGGCAGCTTCGCACCGATGTCGCGGTACTTTTTCGGGTTGTGCAGGAAATCGACAACCTCCTGTAGCGATTCCTTCGCCTCATCCTGTCCCGCAACATCCTTGAACGTCACGCCGGTCTGCTTCTCCACATAAACCTTGGCGTTGCTCTTGCCGACGCCCATGGCGCCGCCGCCCATCCGGCGCATCACCACGCCGAGCACAACCCAGATCAGCACCAGCGGAATCAGGTAGCTTAAAATACTGTAAATCCAGGTGGATGTGTTATCCGGAATCACTCCGCTGATATCCACGCCCTTTTCCTTAAGTAACGGAATCAGCTCATCATCCGCCACACGCCCGCAGTAGTAAGTCACCTCGTAAGGTGTTTTCTCATCGGAATTCAGTGTGATGTCGATCTGGTACGAACCGATCTCCACCGACTTCACGCTTCTGCCTTCCCATTTGCCGGTGCCGTTCACCATGTCGAGAAACTCTGAGTAAGACACCTCCTGCGTGCTCATCTGGTTGAACTGATTGGTTACAAGACTCATAATAAACAGCGCAATCAGTGAAATCAGTATAAATGCCATCAAAATCTGACCATTGTGATTCCCCTTGCCGCCGTCTCCGTTATTCCCTCCGTTTGAATTACCGTTATTGTAATTGTTATTCGATCCCTGATTGTCCATTGAAGTATTTATCCTTTCCAACAGGCTCCGCCAGTTCAGAGTCTGGATTCTTATCGTATATCTTCTATATTATATTGAAAATGGAATTTAAAAGCAATACGTTCTTCGTGAAGTTTTCCTGTCATTTCTAAAATAATTCTAAAATTTCCCGGCATACTATTTTCTGTGTTTTTGAAATTGTGCTGGATTTTCCGGACACTTAGTTGTATACTGTATGGGTTATATAGAGCGTATTACTATTATTTACACAACTGTACTTTTATATGAGGAGGAAAACCCTATGCCTGTAAAATATGTCTTTGTCACCGGTGGTGTCGTTTCCGGCCTTGGGAAAGGTATCACGGCTGCTTCTCTGGGAAGACTTTTAAAAGCCCGTGGCTACAAAGTGACCATGCAGAAATTCGACCCGTACATCAACATCGATCCCGGAACCATGAACCCGATCCAGCACGGCGAGGTATTTGTGACCGATGACGGTGCAGAAACAGATCTGGACTTAGGACATTATGAGCGTTTCATCGACGAGAGTCTGACCAAGAATTCCAACGTTACAACCGGTAAGGTATACTGGTCTGTTCTTCAGAAGGAGCGCCGCGGCGATTTCGGCGGAGGTACCGTACAGGTCATCCCTCACATCACAAACGAGATCAAGAGCCGCTTCTACCGGAACTTTACTTCCGAGGAGACACACATTGCCATCATTGAAGTCGGCGGTACCGTCGGCGACATCGAAGGAGAAGAAGCCAATAAATGGCAGGGA
>OKRW01003342.1_pt1 | contig 10432 bp, 7 predicted proteins | sample 1601151 | NCBI WGS metagenome assembly OKRW01 (sample SAMEA3541471, study PRJEB24748) | human gut metagenome | biome: human gut; feature: human-associated habitat; material: faeces | place: China | collected 2012 | reverse complement strand
TTGTCTGCCGGCTTGCGGACACATCCTGCGGAGTGTTCAAAGCTTGGAAAGACACAGATCATCAAGGATGCCGGACGCGGTATGGTTAGAAATACCGGATTTTGCGATCAGAATATCTCCCGCAGCTGTATCCACAACCGTTTCAGAGCTAATGTCTATCTATACAACTGCCCGGAAGAAATCCCCCGCTACGGCTGCGCAGCGACAAGCGGCGCATAATTGATGGCGACACGGATGTCCTGATCGTAGTTTCCGAAAGATTTCCCATAGAGCGTGATGCCGCCGACATGCTCGGAGTCATTTTCGACCGCGAGACGCAGGCGGATGTCGCTGTTGTAGTCCAGGTGAAGCGAGAGCGTGCTGACATCGGAGATCTTAAGACCGTCGATGTAGGTGCCGTAATCATTGATGACTAACAGCTTTAACAGACCGTACTGATTCCAGTTCTGCGGCCACCACTGCGGGGTGAACATACCGTGCACATCGCCGAAATCGCCCGGGGACGTCCACATGCCGATTTTTGTGTCATTGATGTAAAAACTGATATCCGACGGCCAGTTGTTGTCGATGCCGGGAGCCTCCGAACTCAGCTCTGCCGAGATGGAAAGCTGCGTGATCCGCTGGTTGGACGGGATCAGGTTCGGTATGGTATATTCGACATACCCCTTGGTGAACCAGAGAATGTTGGCGGTAAAACGATCCGGATGATTAAAGTACCGGATATCGTCGAACTCGCCGATCACGGATTCACTGGTGGCGATGCCGCAGGTCGGCCATACCTGATGTCTGGAAAACTGTCCGACCTTGATTTCAGTCTCAAATACATTCTTATAATCAATCGGTTTCTTGATGTCCACAATGATGCGGTCCTGCGTCACGGAACACATTTTCTGATTGCCGTGTCCGGCAGATTCGTTGGAGATGTTGATCAGACCGCACTCTTCCAGCTTCTTGATGTGACCGGTGAGAGCACCGTTGCTGATATTCAACTCTGTCGCAAGCTGGTTCATGCTCATCTGCTCGTTTTCAAGTAAAATGTTAAGAATCTGGATACGTGTGTCAGACCCGAGAGCCTTAAATGTCTCCAGACCATCGTCTAAGGAAGTAATATGAATCATTTCCTGAGTATCCTCCTGTAAAAACTCAAATAGTTAAGGTGTTCTTTATTAGTTTTCTATTATAGAATTGTTATAGAAAAGTGTCAACTATTAAGGATGAAATTAAAAATATTTAAATGAAAACAAAACAATATGTCAAGTTGCACAAAACGAGAACGCTATTGCATGACATATCGGTCATAATTTTGTATAATTTAGCGAAAAGCAAAAATACTTTGGAAAAACATAAAATAAATATTGACACCACAGGAAATGCATTGTATATTATCTACATAAGATAAATGAAATCGAACAAAGAAATTGTCGAAATAGCTAATGAGCCCAGCTTATGACGAGATCTTATGTGAATTTCAGATCATCTTAGCAACTTATTTTATTATCCTATAATTCAAGGAGGAGGGCAAGAATTATATGAGAAGGAAAGTATTCAGTGCACTGATGTGCGCAGCAATGGTCACATCCCTGTTTGCAGGATGTGGAAGCTCTGATTCTTCTACCACTGCTTCAAATTCAGGAAGCACAACAGGGGATGGCACAGAGGCAGCAGCAGAGGACGCTGTAGAGGATGCAACAGAATCCGCAGAGTCAGAGGTTGTTACCAACACATTCGGTGATCCGAACGGAACACATCTTGAGATGTGGACATTCGTAGAGCTTCACGGACAGCATTACGGCAAGATGGCTGAGGTTTGGAACGAGGAGCATCCGGATCAGACGATCGAGATCACATGTACGACATATCCGTACAGCGATATGCACACAAAGCTTCTTACCGCACTTCAGGCAGGAACCGGTGCACCGGACATCTGTGATGTAGAGGTTGGACAGTTCCCGAACGTGGTTGCAGGTCTTGACCAGTGGCTGGTTCCGCTGGATGACTACGCAGCTCCGTACATGGAGACTATGGTTAAAGCACGTATGGATACCTACGCAGGGGAGGACGGACATTATTATGGAGCTCCGTACCATGTAGGTGCAACCGTAATGTACTATAACGTGGCAGCTATGGCAGAGGCTATGGGAATTTCTGAGGATGAGGTAACTGCTAAGATTGATTCCGTTGTTACATGGGATGATTATCAGGCACTCGGTGATGAGTATGTGGCAGCAATCGGTGAGGAAGGCAAATACTTCACATCCGTAGATACAGGCGGTACAGACTGGTTATGGCTGGCAATGGCTGAGTACGGTGATGACTGGACCGGTGGATTCGATGATCCGGCAAACGTTCAGCTTGACTCCGTTCAGAAAATGTTAGAGATGCAGCAGTCCTGGTTAGACAGCGGCTTCGCAGAGGTTTCTCCGGATGGACATGTAGACCTTGAGGCTGGTTTCCAGAACATTCTGGATCACAACATCGTATCTTTCCCGAAAGCATTATGGTACATGAGCCGTTTCACAAACTATATGCCTGAGGAGAGCGGCAACTGGTACATTGCTAAGTGCCCGGTATTTGAGGCAGGTCAGAAGTGCTCCGTTGGTATCGGTGGTACAGGTACCGTTGTAACACAGCAGTCTGCGAGCGCAGATCTTGCAGCTGAGTTCCTTTGCTGGGCAAAGATGTCTGACGAAGGTGAGAAGAATATCTGGGATACATTAGGATTCGACGTATGCAACACCGCATGCTGGACAGATGATGCTTTCGCACATGACGACAGCAACCAGTACAATGCATACTTCAGAAACTATCCGTACGATGTATTGAATTCCATCGGTATGGACAACATCGGTAAGATCTCTGTTGTAGCGATCAGCCCGACAATCAACGAGTATGTATGCAACACAACATTAAATGAGGTACTTGAGGACGGCATGGATGTATCTGATGCTCTCCAGGAGTTACAGGATGCAGTCGATCTTGAGCAGTAGGACATAAGTTTTGGGAATGGGGATGTCTGGAGGGTTCTCCTCTGGCATCCCTGTTTTCATAAGAAGGAGAGGGTGTTGAGTTGAAGTTAAAAAAGTTCTTGTATTCGGAAAAAGTAGCGCCATATATTTTTGTCATACCTTTTATTTTAAGCTTTGCGTTTTTCTGGATCTATCCGTTGATCACATCCGTGACAATGAGTTTTCAGGACATCGGAGCAATCAAATCAGAGTGGGTGGGTCTTGCCAATTACCAGAAGTTGTTGAAGGATAATGTATTCCACACGGCAATCTGGAACAGTACAAAATACATGCTGTTTACGTTGGTGCTTTTGATTCCGTTCCCGATGCTTTTTGCAGTGCTGATGGACAGCCGTCTGGTAAAAGCAAAAGGTGTGTGGAAGGCAATTCTCTATATGCCGGCATTGACCTCCGTGGTTATTTCCGGTACATTATTCCGACTGATGTTCACGGAATATTCGACAGGACAGATGAATATTATTACCGCAGCACTGGGTCTTGGCACCTATAAATGGCTGAAAATGGGATGGTCAGGTATGACGGCTCTTCTGGTAGTTGCATGCTGGAGATGGACGGGTGTCAATATGCTCTACTTCCTTTCGGGACTGAAAGCGATCGACTCCTCCCTCTATGAGGCATCTGAGATTGACGGTGCATCCGCATGGCAGAAGTTCCGCTATGTGACGCTTCCCCTTTTGAAGCCGACGACGGTCTACGTGCTCACGATTTCCATCTATGCCGGACTGGCAATGTTCCTGGAATCCTACATGTTATGGGCGGGCAACAACTCACCGAACAACATCGGACTCACCATCGTTGGATATCTGTATAAGCGTGGAATCGAGAAAAATGATATGGGTTATGCATGCGCGGTCGGCGTGGTGCTGTTAGTGATCGCACTTGCTATCAATATCGTTCAGTTGATTGCAAATGGAACATTTAAGAATGAGGAGAAATAACATGGCAGATGAGAAGAACAGAAAGGGCGATAAGGGCCCGAAGAGCGGCAAGACAAAACGGACAGTGGGAACAGTTCTCGGCACAGGATTTTTCGCAGTCTTAAGCCTGATTATTATCTTCCCGGTATTCGCAGGTCTGCTTGCCTCTTTCAGACCAGGAACAGAGCTGATCCGCCGTGGATTGTCGATCGATCTCGATATCCGTACGATGAATCTGGATAACTATAAGTACCTGTTTTCCGGAAATGCGGACAGTCAGAAATATTTTATGTGGTATAAGAACTCTCTGGTTATTACGATCGTGTCGGTCGTTCTGACATTGTTCATCTGCTACTTTGTGGCATATGGACTGACAATGTACAATTTCAAGCTGAAGAATTTCCTCTTCTTCCTTGTAATTGCGACAATGATGGTACCGTTTGAGATTCTGATGCTTCCTTTATATAAGGAAATTATTGCACTGCATCTGATCGATACCTACACCGGAGTAATTATCATCGGACTATGTAACGCATCGACGATTTTCTTCTTCCGGCAGTATCTGTCGGGACTTCCGAGAGAACTTCTGGATGCGGCGCGTATTGACGGTGCGACAGAGTACGGTATTGCGACAAAAATCATTCTTCCGCTGACGAAGCCGGCATTCGCCTCCATGGGAATTCTGCAGGCAATGGGAAGCTGGAATGCGATCCTGTGGCCGCTTCTGGTACTGAAGGGAGCAGAAAAGTTCACCCTTCCGATCGGATTAAATACATTGCTGACGCCGTACGGAAACAACTATGATGTGCTGATCGCCGGTTCCATGTTCGGAATCCTGCCGATCCTGGTGATTTTCCTGATCTTCCAGAAGTACATCATCGAAGGAATGACAGCCGGAGCTGTAAAGGGCTGATGTGAATCAATGACAGCAAAAACTCGAAAGGGACTGATACATAACGGGAGGTTACTATGGCAAAATTAGTCATCAATAACGACAAGAAAATGAGCACGATTGCTCCGGAAATCTATGGACATTTCTCGGAGCATCTGGGAAGATGTATTTATGAGGGACTTTATGTCGGAGAGGATTCCGATATCCCGAATGTCAACGGAATGCGCACCGATGTGGTGGAAGCATTAAAAGAAATGAAGATTCCGGTGCTGCGCTGGCCGGGCGGATGCTTTGCAGACGAATATCACTGGATGGACGGTATCGGACCGAAAGCATCCAGAAAGAAAATGATCAATACACACTGGGGCGGCGTTGTCGAGGACAACAGCTTCGGAACACACGAGTTCTTTGAACTGTGCCGTCAGCTTGGTTGCAAGACCTATGTCAACGGCAACCTCGGAAGCGGTACGGTTCGTGAGATGAGCGAGTGGGTAGAGTACATTACGTTCAACGGCGTATCCCCGATGGCAGACCTGCGCAAGCAGAACGGTCATGAGGAGCCGTGGAAGATCGATTACTTCGGTGTCGGCAATGAGAACTGGGGATGCGGCGGAAATATGCGCCCGCAGCATTATGCAGATGAGTACCGCAGATACCAGACATATGTGAGAAACTATGCTGGAAATGACCCGATCGCAAAGATCTGCTGCGGACCGAACGTGGATGATTACGAGTGGACGAAAAAGGTGATGGAGACTTGCTTTGATCACTGCGAGCCGCGTTTCCATGGAATGATGGATGGTCTTTCTCTTCATTATTATACACTTCCTGAGGTGGAGGATGACTGGAATAAGAAGGGAAGCGCAACAGACTTCACGGAGGAGATTTTCTACCAGACCTTAAAGAGAGGTTATTTCATGGACGAACTCATCAACCGCCACGGTGCGATTATGGATGAGTACGATCCGGACAAGAAGATCGGTCTGATCGTTGACGAGTGGGGAATCTGGACGGACGTAGAGCCGGGAACCAACCCGGGATTTTTGTATCAGCAGAACACCATGCGTGATGCACTTGTGGCAGGTATGACACTCAACATCTTCAACAAACATTCCGACCGTGTGAAGATGGCATGCATCGCACAGCTCATCAATGTACTCCAGTCTGTCATGCTGACCGACGGCGAGAAGATGATCAAGACACCGACCTATCATGTATTCCATATGTATCGTCATCATCAGGGAGCAACTCTTCTCAGAAGCGATCTGATCGGTGCTGGAACCGTAGGAGCAGGCAAGAACGAACTGCCGAAGGTGATTGAGTCTGTATCGGAGAACGCGGACGGCGTGATCACAGTGACACTGACCAACAATTCACTGGAAGCTGCGGAGAATGTGACCATCCAGCTGACGGACGACGGCGCTGCATACGGCGTATGCGAGGCGAGTGTTGTGGCAGGAACGATGAATGCACACAACACGTTTGAGGCACCGGAAGTGGTGACGGAGCAGGCATTTGCAGATTACGAGAAGACGGCGGACGGCATACGGGTACAGATTCCGGCATGCAGCGTGGTAAGCATCCGTCTGAAAAAATAACCGAATGGCTTAGACCGGAATGGAGGGCATATGAATCAGTTTTTTGATTACAACAACAACGTTTTCCGCGTACTGGGAGGACTGGCGGACTGCCTGATTCTCGGCGCGCTGTGGATTGTATGCAGCATTCCGGTCGTTACCATGGGAGCCGCTACAGCGGCGGTGTACCATGCGGTCAATAAAAGCATTGTACATGGACAGGGCTATGCATTCCGGGAATATTGCACGGCTCTGAAAACGGATTTGAAACAGACCACAGGAGCATGGCTGCTGTGGGGAATACTGGCAGCGTTTCTTGCGGCGGACCTTGTGGTGACCAGACAGTTTCTGGCACAGGGCTCGGCGCTTGGTGCGTTGTATTATTTTTTTATTGTACTTTCTGCCATGGCGCTGGCGTGGGAGTTTTACCTGACGGCGTATATGGCGAGGTTTGAGGGAACCATACGGGAGTCCATGAAGAAGACGCTTGTGATGGTGGTGGCAAATCTGGGATGGTCGGCGCTTTTAGTAGCTGTGTTTGTGCTGTTTGTTCTGATGTGCAACGATACACAGTGCCTGATTGTACTGTTTCCGGGAGTGTTTGCACTGGTGAAAAACTATGTGCTCGAGAAGGTATTCCGCAAGTACAGGACGCCGGAGGATCTCGCCAGAGAATTGGAAATGACCCGTGAATATCGGAACTGATGGGGGAAAAGAGATGAGCAAAGAGATTGCATTACAGCAAATTCGGATCAAAGACCCGTTCTGGAGCGGTATGCAGGAAAAGATCACAGATACTGTGATACCGTTTCAAGAGAGGGTATTAAACGATAAAGAAGAAGGCGTGGAGAAGAGCCATGCGCTGGATAATTTCCGCATTGCGGCAGGACTGATGGAAGGTGAGTTCTACGGGATGGTATTCCAGGACAGCGATGTGGCAAAATGGCTGGAAGGTGTGGCGTACTCGCTCGTGATCAAGCCGGATGCGGCGTTGGAACAGCGCGCGGACGACATCATTGACATTATCGCAAAGGCACAGCAGCCGGACGGTTATCTGAATACATTTTTCACGATCAAGGAGCCGGAGCACCGCTGGCAGAATCTGTTAGAGTGCCATGAACTCTACTGCGCAGGCCATATGATGGAGGCGGCAGTGGCGTATTACGAGGCGACCGGAAAAGACAAGCTGCTCGGCGTGATGGAGCGGATGGCGCAGCATATCATGAACCGGTTCGGAGAGGATAAGATTCCGGGCATTCCGGGACACCAGGAGGTGGAGATCGGTCTGATGCGCATGTACCATGCGACCGGAAAGGAAGCCTACAAGGACATGGCGCGCTATTTCCTCGAGGAGCGTGGAAAGAATCCGAACTTCTTTAAGGAGGAGACCGAGCGCAGGGGCTGGACGCATTTTGGCAATATGATCCCGGACGACACAAAGTACAACCAGAGCCATGCGACAATCTACGAGCAGGATGAGGCTGTGGGACACAGTGTGCGCGCCGTATATATGTACACGGCGATGGCAGATCTTGCGGCGGAGGATCACGATGAGAAGTTGTTTGCAGCGTGCAGACGGCTCTGGGAGAATATGACGCAGAAAAAGATGTTCATCACCGGAGGCATCGGCTCGACCGTGGAGGGCGAGGCATTCACAAAAGAGTATGAACTGCCGAACGATATGAACTATGCGGAGACCTGTGCGTCGATCGGTCTGGTCTTTTTTGCGAGAAATATGTTAAAGACGGAGAAGAACGGAAGATATGCCGATGTGATGGAGCGGGCGCTCTACAATGGCATCATCAGCGGTATGCAGCTCGACGGAAAGCGGTTTTTCTACGTCAATCCGCTGGAGGTCTGGCCTGCAAACTGCAAGGACCACACCTCTATCGAGTATCTCAAGCCCGTCCGCCAGCCGTGGTTCGAGGTTGCCTGCTGCCCTGCGAATATCGCCCGCACGCTTGCCTCCCTCGGCCAGTACATCTATGCGATCGATGAACGCAGTATTTATGTCAACCTGCTCGTCGGCTCGACCATCGAGACGACCCTGCGCGATACCGACGTCCGCATCGAGCAGCGCAGCGGCCTGATGAACGGCGGCGCGCTGGAGCTGGATGTCCGCTCGAGCGGCACGCATCCCATCGTTGTGCGCCTGCGTCTGCCGAAGTGGATCGAGGCTCCCGTCTTCCGCCTGAACGGCGAGGAGATCCAGCCTGCGGTCGAGAACGGCTATGCCGTGCTTGCCGTGAACTGCGCAGGAGAGCATCACTTCACGCTCAGCGGCTCGGTGCCCGTGCACCGCTGCGCCGCAAACCTGTGTGTTCGCGCCGATGTCGGCCGCGTCGCACTGCAGAAGGGCCCGTTCGTCTACTGCTTCGAGCAGCAGGACAACGGCGAAAACCTCGCGGCCCTGCGCATGGCGCCGGATGCCGCCGTTGAAGAGAAGGTGCCCGCCGAGGGCCTGCCCGGCAACCTGCCGGAGCTGGATGTGAGCGGCTGCCGCATCGTTTCGACCGGTGTGGACGACGCTGAGCTCTATGCCGACTGCGCACTGCGCACCGAGCCGTGCACGCTGCACGCCGTTCCCTATGGCCTGTGGGGCAACCGCACGCCCGGCGAGATGCGCGTCTGGGTCGATACCACAATTTCGTAATTATACGCAGCAGGAAGCTGCTATAATAAAAAACTTGAAATGAAGAAAGGAACCTGAACCATGAAGAAGATCATCGCGCTCCTGCTGTGCCTCCTGATGATCGTTGGTATGGTCGCCTGCGCAACCAACACCGACAACAACGATCAGACCGACGGCTCTCAGGACACCACCCCCGCCACGGAGAACTCCGATTCCTCCGATGACACCAACGGCAATGACGGCGACGTCGTCACCATCACCTACTCCTATTGGGGCACCCCGGACGAGGCTGCCAGCGTGCAGGCCGTCGCCGACAAGTTCCACGAAGAGTATCCGAACATCAAGGTTGAGGTCATGGCGATCCCCAACGAAGAGTATGTCACGAAGCTGAACACCATGGCTACCGCGGGTGAGCTTCCCGACTGCGGCATCATGAACGAGTCCGGCGTTCTGGACTTCGCTTCCGACGGCCTGCTGTACGACATCTCCGCCATGTACGAGGGCGCCGACTCCATGCCCCTTGATTCCATCACCTTCAAGAGCGAAGGCAAGCCCGTTGCTTACTCCGCTGCGAACGAAGTCCTGTCCCTGTACTACAACAAGGACATGTTTGATGCCGCCGGCCTGGACTATCCGTCCGCTACCGAGGCTATGACCTGGGACGAGTTCGTCACCCTGGCCAAGACCCTGACCCTCGACGCCAACGGCAACAACGCCCTGAGCCCGGATTTCGACAAGGAAAACATCAAGCAGTACGGCTGCGTCGTTGACAACTGGACCTGGCAGCTTGAGGTTTGGGCACTGTCCAACGGCGGCCGCTGGTTCACCGAGGACGGCTCCGCCTGCACCATCAATGACCCGAAGGTCATCGAGTCCATCCAGAAGGTCGCTGACCTGACCCTCGTTGAGAACTGCATGCCTTACAATGCAGGCCTCGAGGACAACGGCATGCAGCGCTCCCTGCTGACCGGCACCGTCGCCATGGCGACCGCTGGCGCATGGAACGTCGGCACCTGCCTTGCCACCGCCCGTGACGAAGGCCTGAACTATGGCGTCGCCCGTCTGCCGAAGATGGTCAACGAGGTCACCATCTGCACCGGCGGCCCGCAGGTCGTCTTCTCCCAGACCAAGCATCCGGAAGAGGCCATGACCTTCATCAAGTGGTACATGAAGGAAGAGAACAGCTGGGACAGCCTGATCGCCACCGGCATCTGGATGCCCATCCTCGAAGAGTACTACACCGATGAGACCCTCACCAACAAGTGGATCGACAACCCCAACTTCCCGGATCATGACGAGTACAAGGGTGCTGTCGTTGACTACGCAAGAGATTGCGCTGAGTCTACCTGCTGGTACTACACCCCGCACACCACCGAGTTCATCGAGCT
>OKRW01003337.1_pt1 | contig 10443 bp, 8 predicted proteins | sample 1601151 | NCBI WGS metagenome assembly OKRW01 (sample SAMEA3541471, study PRJEB24748) | human gut metagenome | biome: human gut; feature: human-associated habitat; material: faeces | place: China | collected 2012 | reverse complement strand
TGCCGAGCGCCGCGCCGAGCGCGGGAACATCGCCCGCGGCCAGCGCGCGCTGCGCCGCCTCGTTATCCGGCCTGTCCTCGCCGCGGATGCCGTCCTCGTGCAGCGCGGTAAAGACCTCCTTGGTGGACAGCCCCCGGCAGGGCTGAAACGCCACCAGATACAGCGGCTTTTTCATCTCCAGCGGCGTCAGCCTTTCGCCCACGCCCTGCGCCCGCTGCAAGCCGCCGCGAACGCAGAACGGCACGTCCGCGCCGACGGTCAGGCCGATTTCCTCCAGCCTGTCCGTCGAGAGCCCCAGCCCCCACAGGCGGTTCAGCCCGACGAGCGCCGCCGCCGCGTCGCTGCTGCCGCCGCCCATACCGGCCGCGACTGGGATGTATTTCTTGAGCGTGATGCGCGCGCCGCGCGTGCAGCCTGTCGCGGCTTGCAGCGCCGCCGCCGCCTTCAGCACGAGGTTATTTCCGTCCGCCGGAACGAACGCGCGCCCCTGCGCCCGCACATAGAGGGAGAGCTGCGGCGCTTCCTCCATCGTCATCTGGTCGCAGAGCGTGACGGACTGCATCAGCATATCCAGATCGTGATAGCCGTTGGGCAGCGTGCCCACCACGTCCAGCGTCCAGTTGATCTTCGCTCTGGCCTGAATTTTCAGCTTCATGCCCATTCCTCCGAACGTCAGCGCGCCATCAGCGCTTCGATTTCCTCCGTCGTGCGCGGAATCGCCTCGGAGAGCACGCGGCAGCCCGCATCCGTAATCAGCAGGTCATCTTCGATGCGGATGCCGATTTCCTCCTCGTCGATATACAGCCCCGGCTCGTCGCTGATGACCATGCCCGCGCGCAGCCCCAGCTCCTCGTGAACGGCACAGTCGTGCGTGTCCAGCCCCAGATGGTGGGAAACGCCGTGCATGTAATACTTGCCGATTTCCTCCGCCGACTGGATTTTGCCGATGGCCATCATGCCCTCCGCCAGCACCTTTTTGCAAAGGTCGTTCAGCTCGCGCAGGGTCACACCCGGCCGCGCGGCCTCGGCCACCGCCCGGTTGGCGCGCAGCACGATGTCGTAAATCTCCTTCTGGCGCGGCGAATACGCGCCGCCAATCGGGTAGGTTCTGGTGATGTCGGCACAGTAGCCCTCCACCCGCGCGCCGAGGTCGAGCAGCAGCAGCTTGCCGTCCTCCAGCTTGCAGTGGTTCGTGCCGTAATGCAGCATGCAGCCGTTGATGCCGCTGCCCGCGATCGTCGGGAAGGAAACGCGCTCCGCGCCCCGCATGCGGATTTCATACTCAAACTCCGCCTGCTGCTGATATTCCATGCGCCCCGGCTCAAGCGTCGCGAGCACGCGGCGCAGCCCCTGATCCGTGATCGCAATCGCGCGCTCAAGCGTCTTGATCTCGGCCTCGTCCTTCACCATGCGCATGGCGGACAGCATCGTGTGCGCGTTCTTGAGCGCGATGGTCGGGTATTGCTGCGCAAAGCGCTTCGCCTTCTGCATGTTGTAGCTGTCCGTATCGCCCATGGCGTTGCGATAGCAGTCAAAATACGCGGCCTCGACCGTTTCGCGCGCGACGCAGCGGCTGATGAGGCTCTCCACGCTGTCGATATAGCGCACATCGTCAATGCCGCTGACGGCCTTCGCCTCGTCAATCGTCACGCGGCGACCCGTCCAGCGCTCCATATCGGGAATCGGTTCTTCGATAAACAGGATGACATGCGCCGGATGATGCGTATTGGCCAGCACGAGCGCCATGTTTTCCCGGCGCAGACCCGTCAGATAGAAGAAATGATGGTTCGCCTCAAATTCAAAGCCCTCGTCCATCGAGCTTGCGACGCTTTCGCCGCTGTAAAGCACCATCATCTCGCCGAATTGAAGCTGATCGAGCACGCGGCGGCGGCGCTGTTCATATGGATTCATCGTAAAACGCTCCTTTGCACATTTGATCTCTGTGTATTGTACCACAGCGCGCGCAAAAGCACAACGCCGCGCCGTTCTTCTTCCATTCTCCACATACGCTCCATTTTTCATCCGTTTTTGCCTGAATATCGGCTTATGTACTCCACTCTCTACGTTATATGAACCACCATCCGCTTTTTCCGCTCGTTTTTTCGATTTCCGCCCGGCGCGCGCGCTTGACAAAGGCGCGGTTACTCCTTATAATATAAATACTTTCGCCACAATATTTTGAAAGGGAGTTTTATTTTGCGTTCATTTCGGCCGTATTTTTCGCTGGGCAAATGTTTTCTGGCGCTCGCGGGCAGCGCCATTCTCGCCTTCGGCCTGTACAATGTTCATTCGTTTTCCAACGTCACGGAGGGCGGCGTGCTGGGCATGACGCTGCTGCTGCACCACTGGTTCGGCCTTTCCCCCTCCATTTCGGGGCTTGTGCTCAACGCGGCCTGCTACATCGGCGGCTGGCGCACGCTGGGGCGCTCGTTCATCTTCTATTCCGTCATCGCGGGCGGCGGCTTCTCCGCATTCTATGCGTTTTTTGAGCGGTTCGATCCGCTCTGGCCGGGTCTGGCGCAAATGCCGCTGGTCGCGGCGGTCGTCGGCGCGCTGTTTGTCGGCGTCGGCGCGGGGTTGAGCGTTCGCGCGGGCGGCGCGCCCGGCGGAGAGGGGCTCGCCAGACGCCGGGTCCGCCATGGGCGTGCGGTCGAGCCGCACCACCGCGGAGTCCACGTGCGGCGGCGGCATGAAGTTGCCGGGACCCACCTCAAACCGTCCGGTCGGCCTGGCGAGAAGCGCGAGCTTTGCCGTGTAGGCGCCGTAGGTCTTGTTGCCGGGCCTGGCGCAGATGCGGTCGGCCACCTCGGCCTGGACCATGACGCAGGCGCGCTCCAGGCTGCCGAAGTCCTGGAAGAACTTGAGGATGAGCGTGGCCGCCACCTGGTAGGGCAGGTTGGCCACGAACTTGTTGGGCTGACAGGGTTGACAAAGGGACTGTCCCTTTGTCAACCCTGCGAGGGCGTCGTCCACCTGGGCGGGGGTGACGCGCAGGGCGTCTCCCATGACCAGGGCGAACTTCTCGCCGTCCGTGGCGCAGGTCTGGGCGAGCACCTGCTCGAGCTCGCGGTCCGCCTCGATGGAGCAGACGGCCCGGCAGGCCGAGAGCATCGCCACCGTCAGGGTGCCGATGCCCGGGCCCACCTCGAGCACGACGTCGTCGCCGCCGAGCTCGGCCAGGTTGACGATTCTGCCGATGACCTCGTCGTTCACCAGGAAGTTCTGGCCCAGGCGATGCTTGGTCGCCAGGCCGAAGCCCTCCAGGACCGCGCGGGTCTCGCGCGGGTTTGCCAGCCTCGAGTACGTCACGGGCGGCTACTTCTTCTCGGAGGCAAGGCGCGGGAAGAGGGCGTCGCCCTTGGTGACCTCGACGCCGCCGGCAAGGCCGCCCCACTCGCAGGCGCGGGCCAGGTCGTCGGTGCCGGCCTCGTCGGCCAGGGACATGCGGCGCAGGACCTCGGCGGAGGCCTCGGGCATGAAGGGGGCAAAGAGGTGGGCGCAGATGCGGATGGACTCCAGCAGGTTGACGATGATGTCCTTGAGCTCGCCGGCGCGCTCCGGGTCCTTGGCCACGGCCCAGGGGGCGGTGTCCTCGATGTAGTGGTTGGCGGCGTGGACGAGCTCCATCACCGCGTCCTTGGCGCCCGCGTAGTCCATGACGTCCATGTGCCCGGCGTAGCGGGCCTCGATGCCCTGGGCGATTCCGCGCAGCGGGTTGTCCTTCTCGGCCCAGCCCTCGTCCAGCTCCGGCGTCTTGCCGCCGAAGTACTTGGCGCTCATGTTGAGGGCGCGGGAGACCAGGTTGCCCCAGCTGTTGGCCAGGTCGGCGTTGTAGACCTGCTCCATGCGCTCGAAGGAGACGGCGGAGTCCTCGCCGTGGGCCACGTCGGTCATGAAGTAGTAGCGGTAGCCCTCGACGCCCAGCAGGTCCACCACGTCCTGCGGCGCGATGGCGTTGCCGCGGGACTTGGACATCTTCTCGGCCTTGCCCGTCTCGGCGTTGCGCACGGTCAGGAAGCCGTGGGCAAAGACGTGCTCGGGCAGGGCCTCGCCCAGGGCCATGAGCATGGCCGGCCAGATGACGCAGTGGAAGCGGATGATGTCCTTGCCCACCACGTGGTACTGCGCGGGCCAGCGGTAGGCCAGCTCGGCGCGGGCCTCGTCGGAGTCCACGCCGTAGCCCACGGCGGTCATGTAGTTGAGAAGCGCGTCGAACCACACGTAGGTCACGTGCTTCTCGTCGAAGGGGACCTTGATGCCCCAGTCAAAGCTCGTGCGGCTGACGGAGAGGTCCGTGAGGCCGCCCTCCACGAAGGAGCGCACCTCGTTCATGCGGAAGGCCGGCTGGACGAAGTCGGGGCGCTCGTCGTAGAGCGCCAGGAGCTTGTCCTGGAAGGCGGAGAGCCTGAAGAAGTAGGACTCCTCCTGGACGCGCTCCAGCGGGCGGCCGCAGTCCGGGCAGAGGTGCTCGCCCTTGGTGCCCTTCTCCTCGTCGGACTTCTTGACCTGGTTCTCGGTGAAGTAGGTCTCCTCCGGCACGCAGTACCAGCCGTCGTAGCTGCCCTTGTAGAGGTAGCCGGACTCCCTCATGCGCTCCCAGAGGTGCTGGACCGCGTGGTTCTGGCGCGGCTCGGTGGTGCGGATGAAGTCGTCGTTGGAGATCTCGAGCCGCTTCCAGAGGTCCTTGAAGAGCGGCGCCTGGCTGTCGCACCACTCCTGCGGGGTGGCAAAGCCGTGCTGCTGGGCGGCCTCGGCGACCTTCTCGCCGTGCTCGTCCATGCCGGTCAGGAACTTGACGTCGTAGCCGGCCGCGCGGCGGTAGCGGGCCTGGACGTCGCAGAGCATGGTGCAGTACGCGGTGCCCAGGTGGGGCGCGGCGTTGACGTAGTAGATGGGGGTGGTGATGAAGAACGAGGGCTTGTCCGCCACGGCTATCTCCTCATGACGGAATGATGGCAATGATGCGCTATCTGTTTAATTGTACTCTGATGCATAGCCCTAGAAAAGCGGCGAGAAGTGCGCGCGGAAAGGTGACCCATGACGCTCACGCAGCTCAGATACGTAGTCGAGGTGGCGGACGCCGGCTCCATCACGGCCGCCGCCGCCCGGCTCTTCATAGCGCAGCCCAGTCTCTCCAAGGCCGTGGGCGAGCTCGAGGCCGAGATGGGCGTGCAAATCTTCGAGCGCTCCAGCCGCGGCGTGGCCCCCACCGAGGAAGGCACGCGGTTTCTGTCCTACGTCCGCCAGGTGGTGGAGCAGGCGGACCTTCTGGAGAGCCGCTACGCGCACGGGGCGCCCGTCCGGCGCGTCTTTGCCGTGAGCAGCCAGCACTATGCCTTTGTGGTCAACGCCTTCGTTGAGCTGGTGCGCGAGATCGGAGGCCAGAAGTACGAGTTCTCGCTGCGCGAGGGCACCACGGCCGGCATCATCGACGACGTGCGCACGCAGAGAAGCGAGGTGGGCGTCATCTACCTCAGCCACTACAACCGCGAGGTCATCATGGGTGCCGTGCGTCGGGCCGAGCTGCGCTTCGAGCCGCTCTTCCGCGCGCGGCCGCACGTCTTCGTAAGCCGGAAGAACCCGCTGGCGGGGCGCCCCAGCGTCACGCTGGAGGACCTCGCGCCGTACCCGCGCCTCACCTACGACCAGGGCGCGCAGAACTCGTTCTACTTCTCGGAGGAGCCGCACGCCGTGGAGCAGGTGGACCGCCAGATCGTGGTCACGGACCGCGCCACCCTCTTCAACCTGCTCATTGGCCTGGACGGCTACACCGTGAGCTCGGGCATCCTGTCGGAGGATCTCAACGGAACGGACATTGTGGCCGTGCCCCTCGAGAGCGACGAGGAGATGCAGGTGGGCCTCCTGCGGCTGGCGGGACGTCCTCTCTCCCCCGCCGCCGCCCGCTACGTGGAGCACCTCCGCGCCTATCTCGCCGCCGTATGAGAGTTGACAAAGGGACAGTCCCTTTGTCAACTCACGTCATAGTTTTAGGCTATGGATGATGATAGTTGTTAGGTAGTTCTCTATGGAGCGAATCTCTGGCAGACTCTCTTCTCGTCAAGCAGACGCACGAGAGGAGCCAGACATGGCCTACATCAAGAACGCACCCTTCCGCGCCGACGTGGTCGGCAGCTTCCTTCGTCCGGACGTGCTCAAGCAGGCGCGCGCCGACTTTGCCGCCGGCGTCATCGACGCCGGCGCCCTGCGCGCCGTCGAGGACGAGGCCATCCGCGACCTGGTTGCCAAGCAGAAGGCGGCGGGCCTGCACGTCATCACCGACGGCGAGTTCCGCCGCAGCTACTGGCACCTGGACTTCATGTGGGGGCTCCAGGGCATCGAGCGTCGCACCTCGCGCACGGGTTACCAGTTCCACGACGAGGAGACCACCGCCGACACGGCCGTGGTCACGGGCAAGATCTCTGGCGAGAGCCACCCGTTTGTGGAACACTTCAAGTTTGTGAAGGCGCTCGAGGAGAAAGGGCAGGTGGCCCGCCAGACCATCCCCGCACCGGCCCAGACCTACTCCGAGGTCATCCTCGACCGCTGCGACGGCCAGCAGGAGAGCCTGCGCGCGGTCTACCCCACCGACGAGGAGCTCATCGCCGACATTGCCGCCGCGTACCGCACGGTGCTGGCCGACCTCTACGCCGCCGGCTGCCGCAACGTGCAGTTTGACGACTGCACCTGGGGCATCTACTGCGACCGCGACTTCGTGGCAAAGACCGGCATGAACCCCGTGGACATCAAGAAGGTCTCCGAGCTGGGCGTGGCCCTCAACAACGCCGCCCTGGAGGGCAAGCCGGCAGACCTCGTGGTCAACACCCACGTCTGCCGAGGCAACTACCACTCCACCTACGCCTTTGAGGGCGGCTACGACCCGGTGGCGCCTTACCTGTTTGCCAACGAGGACGTCAATGCCTTCTACCTTGAGTTTGACACGCCGCGCGCCGGCGGCTTCGAGCCGCTTGCCCACGTGGCGGCCGGCAAGAAGGTGGTCCTTGGCCTGGTCACGAGCAAGCAGCCCGGCCTCGAGGACGAGGAGCTGCTGGTGAGACGCATCAACGAGGCCGCCCAGTACGTGCCGCTGGAGGACCTCTGCCTCTCCCCGCAGTGCGGCTTTGCCTCCTGCGAGTGCGGGAACAAGCTGACCGAAGAGGAGCAGTGGGCCAAGGTCGCCCTGGTCCAGCGCGTGGCAAAGCGCGTGTGGGGCGAGGATTAGCCGAAAAGGACCTGACCGCCCGGTTGGGCGCCGCTCAAAAACACGGTCCAGTGGAAGCCCCTTCCGCGCAGCGGGAGGGGCTTCTCGCCATTTGCGCAGAAGGGGCTTCCAGCGGAAGGCAAAGGTAAGCGCAGAAGGGCACTTTCAGTCCGCCGCGCAGAAATGCCCTCCAGTGGAAGGCAACCTTGAGCAGCTGGGAGTCCCCATGCGCACTGCGCAGAAATGCCTTCCAGTGGAGGCCAAAAGTGAGCGCAGAAGGCCTCCTTCAGCCCGCCGCGCAAAGGGCCCTTCCAGTGGAAGGCCAATTTGAGCGCCTGGAGGCAATTGCGACCCGTCGCGCACAGACACCTTCCAGCGGAAGCAAAACGTGAGCGGGGCATTCTCCCCTCAGCTGCCATCAAACCCCGAGAAAAGACGCGACGCTCAAAGGCCACGCAAACGAAAGCCCCCAAGCACCAAAGAGGGTCGGGAACCTGAAGCGGGCTGCGTCCATTACCCCAGTTGAAGGATCTTGTCGTAGACCTCAGCCTTGGGAAGCGAGAAGGACTTGGCAAGCCGCTTGGCCAGGGCGCTCTTGGGCTCGCCGGCGGCAAGGCCCTGGGCGATGGCCTCCTCAAGCGTGGAGGGGCCTCCCGATGCGGCGCGGCGGCGGTCCTCCAGCTCCGCGGCGTCGGGCGCGGCTATGACCACCACGCACTCCCCGCGGACCTCGCCGCGGGCCGCGACCTCGGCGGCAAGCTCGGCGGACATGCCGCGCACGCATTCCTCGTGGAGCTTGGTGAGCTCGCGCACGAGTGCCACGCGGCGCGCCGGAAAGACCTCGGCCACATTGGCCAGGGTCTCCGCCACGCGACGGGGACTCTCGTAGCAGACGATGGTGCCCGGCACCAGGGCAAGCTCCCGAAGGCGCGTCACCTGGGCGGACTTGCGCCTGGGCAGGAAGCCCTCGAAGAAGAAGTGCTCGCTCGCCAAGCCGGAGGCAACGAGCGCGCAGGTCACGGCCGAGGGGCCAGGGATGACCTCCACGGCAAGGCCCTCGTCCAGGGCGGCGTCCACCAGGCGCTGGCCCGGGTCGGAGACGCCCGGCATGCCCGCGTCGGAGACAAACGCCACGCGCTCCCCCGCCCGCAGGCGGTCCAGCACTGTGGGGACGCGCTGCTCGATGACGTTCTCGTCGCAGCGCTCCAGGTGCGTGTGGAGGCCAAAGGCGGCCATGAGCTTGCCCGTGACGCGGGTGTCCTCGCACAGCACGACGTCGGCCGCGTCCAGCGTGGAGACCACGCGCGGCGAGGCGTCCTGTAGGTTTCCGATGGGCGTGCCCACCATGGAGAGCATGCCGGCCATCAGGCGATCATCCCCCGCTCGAAGGTCGCCATTGCCACGCGCGCGTCCCAGCCGGGCAGCAGGCCCGAGGTCTTCCAGGTGTTGAAGAACCAGGCGGGAGCCTTCTCGTAGGCGGCGATCTGCTCGGAGGTGAAGACGCGCTCCAGGGCAATGCGGCCCTCAGGCGTCATGGCGGAGTCCGCGATGGGCAGCGCCGCGGACCATTTGCCCACCATGACCGGCATACCGGCGCGGGCGGCCTCGCGCAGCTGGCGAGAGTTGCGCTCTACCAGGCGGCGCACCCCCGAGGGGCCAGAGACGTCCACGCGCGTGGTCGGGCGCCGGTCGAGGTGGCAGTCGAGCCAGACGTTGCGGTAGTGGCGCTGGGCCATGAAGCGGCCCCAGCCGCCGGGAATGCCACCGTCGGGCATGATGACCACGGGCTCCTCGCCCGCGGCGTGGCGGACGAGCTCGTAGGCCTCGCGATAGTAGTTGCGCAGCAGGTGGACGGGCATGCCCTCGGTGAGGGTCAGCCCAAGCCGGCGCTGGGAGACCACGTCGTCGGCAAGCTCGATGCCAAAGAAGCCCATGCGGGAGGCATAGCGCTTGGAGAGCCTGAAGACCACGTCGAGCGCCCTCTCGCGAGAAAGGCGCATGTCGGCAAGGTCATGGGTGGCCTCTCCGCCGCGCCCAGGGCCGCCGGGGTTGATGGCCAGGGCAAAGACGACCTTGAGGCCAAGCTCTTCGGCCCAGTCCAGCGCGTCGTCGACGTGCTCCATGCAGCCGACGAAGCCGATGGTCTGCGCCGCGCCGTCGCCAAAGGCGTACCAGGGGACGGGCAGCCTCACGGCGTTGAAGCCGCGCGAGGCTATTCTCACAAAGTCGTCCCTCGTGATGAAGGAGTTGCGGTGGCGACGGACGACCTCGGCGTAGTTGCGCGCACCTAGCCCCTTGAGCAGGGCGTCCTCGTCAAGGGCCCCCGCCTCGGCAAACAGCTCGGGCGTCACCCACGGCTCAAGCGAGAGCCAACCCGTCAGGTTCACTCCGTGCAGCGTGCCGTCTGCCATATGACCACCTCCGTCGTGCTTCTCGCCTCATGCGTGGCCGGGCGCTCCCCTGGACCCGGCCCACTTACCTTGAGTCTACCCCCGGTCAGGCGAGAAGGACGCGCGGTTGTTGGGAGTCTCGTTGCAATCCACGCGGCTCACGGGAAGCCCGCGGGCGGCCAGGCGCTCGAAGAGGTAGCGGGCCAGGTTCTCGGACGTGGTGCGGAAGGGCAGGACGGTGAGGCTGAAGCCCTCGGCCGCCAGCGCGTCCATGGTCGCGGGGGCAAGCGAGCCCTCCTCCACCAGGAAGGTGTGATCGAGCGCGTCGCACTCCTCGCGCACGATGCGCTTGAGGGTGGCAAAGTCAACGACCATGTCCTTCTCGGTGCCGGACACGCCCAGCTCTGAGGCGCGCACGTAGGCAGTCACGCGCCACTGGTGGCCATGCAGGTTCTCACACTTGCCGTTGTAGTCCGTCAGGAAGTGCGCCGAGTCAAACCAGTACTCGGTGGAAAGCTCGTACATAGCGTCTCCTCTCAGTTCTCCGGCCATCTTACGGCACGCGCCGGACGCAATGGGGGCGCGCCAGCAAGTCCACGCGAGTCCGTGTCACAACTTTGGATGGAATTGAGCGGCAACTGGAAAACGCGAATCTCATCAGAAGTTGTGACATGGAGCTGGCTCCAGGCCACAGGCCCGGTCGCCCAGACAAAAGCCGCCCGGCGAGAAGGTCCTCTCGTCGGGCGGGCTGCGCTTGATGTCTGGCTACTCGGCGTCGGGGCGGCCGTTGCCGCGGCCACGGCCGCCACGGTGGCGGCGACGGGGCTTGGGGGCGTCGCCGGCGCCCTCGCCGGA
>OKRW01003331.1_pt1 | contig 10452 bp, 10 predicted proteins | sample 1601151 | NCBI WGS metagenome assembly OKRW01 (sample SAMEA3541471, study PRJEB24748) | human gut metagenome | biome: human gut; feature: human-associated habitat; material: faeces | place: China | collected 2012 | reverse complement strand
GCGATGATTGAACTTTTCACGCGAAAGCTGGATGCTATCCAACTTCCAGAAGATGCAGTGCTAACACCGTTACCGATGGACGAAGATATTTCGAGTCTGTCTGCTATTCTTTTGGGCGATGATTACTATGAGTTTTTGAAGCAGGGGAAAGTCACCGTTGATGGAGTGACTGTCTTGGATGCGGCATATTTGATTCCGTTTAAGGCAAAAGCGTGGATGGATTTGACAGATCGTAAGGCCGCAGGAGAACACGTTGATATAGATATTTGAACAGACAAGGGCGTGTCAGCAAGGATTATCTTCTGATGGGCAAGCAATCCAAGTAAAGAGAAAAATGTGTCCACCAATTTTGACAACATCAAATTTACTTGACGATAGATTTGTAAATGGGATAAATGCTTGATTTTAGCGGACGCACCATAATGGTGACATAAGTTATTGAGGTGTTGCTTGAAGTTGTTCTAGTAATTTGTGATACTGAGGTTACATCTGCAGATGAACTAATTATGAAAGGAGTAGATTTAATATGGTCGAATTTGGCGAACAACTAAGAAGAGCGAGAGAAGAAAAGGGAATGACCCAACAGTCTCTTGCCGAGCAATTATATGTAACCAGACAGGCAGTATCAAGGTGGGAATGTGGGGATCGTTACCCTGATTTACTTACTACTAAAAAAATATCGCAGATTCTGGAAATGAGTCTTGACGACCTGTTATCTGGAAAAGAAATGGAAAAAGTAGTAGAACGTAACCCTGTTATTGAAAAGAAGAGCGTCAATAACATAATGATAGCTCTTTATGCGTTTGTGATAATTTCATTTTTTATCACTATTGTGGACATTATAATTAGATTCCCGTTGCAATCAGAGATGATTGATTATAATGATATTCAAGCGATTGTAATAAATGTATTGGCATTGCTTATTCAGATTGTTTCCTTTGCGTATGGTTTTGTTAATGCTATACGAGGAATGCTATCACCAAAAAGGATGGGTGCCGTCATTACTGCATTTTTTGCTGCGACCTGTATTACTGGAACTGGAAATATGGTAATTTATTCAAATGTTCAGATTGTTTTATGGTGGATTGTTTTAATTATCCCAAATATAGTTGGTGCTGTAGCAACATTCGCTTATTTTGTTTTGGGTAAGAAAAGTAAGATATATTCTATAATAATTTATTTGGTTGCGATTTGGGGAATGTTCCGCATCATTTATTCCAATTATAATCTTATAGTTCATGCAAACCAGTATCTGTCTATGAATAGCACGGTTAGACTTGTACTTGAGATAGCAATACATTGTCTAGTAATATATCAAACGTATGTATTATGGATTAAACGCCAAAATGCAACAGACATAAGTTAATAGAAGAGGGAAATATTCGTTTCCCCATTTTTTCAAAATCAATGGAGAATATGTCGATTTTGACCTGATGAATCTCGAACGGAACGAAACAGACGACAAAACGTAAAAGTCCCGGCAGAAACATTTATTGAAATATAGAAACAGCGGGATATTGACAAAAATATAGCTATCGACTATATTACATGCAAATGATAAAAATTATTGACAAAGGCGTTGGAACTAAGGGGGGTTCTGGCGCTTTTTTGATTCAATAGAAAAGAAGGTGTTTGTATGGTAAAATGCAGGGATATCTTACGAATGAAACTGGACGGAATGTGGCTGTTAGCCGGAGAAGGAGGGTTAGATCGTGTGGTGTCATGGTTTTAGAAGAAAAAATGAGACAAGACAGCACGATATGGTATTATATCTGATAGAGGAAATGCAAAACAAAGAATTGGTGATTGTATAGATATGGGAAGGAAGATCCAGATGAAAAAAGAACCTATCAGATTTACGGCAGCCGGAGATATTCTGATCACAAAAAAAATCCCAAGGGAAAATGACGGAATAGCAGAAATCAGCCGGTATATCAAACGTGGTGATATCAGAATGGCAAATTTAGAGACCACAGTCACAGATGGGACCTGCTTTGCTTCTGCATTTTCAGGAGGAACGTGGCTGACTGTGGATAAATCCTGTCTTTTGGATATCAAAAGATATGGATTTAATATGCTGGGATTAGCAAACAATCACAGTATGGATTATTCTTATGAAGGTCTGAATATGACCATTGACAATGTAAATAAAGCAGGATTTTTTTATGCGGGGAGTGGAAAAAATTTATATGAGGCAGCAAGACCTGCAATGATAGAGACAAAAAATGGAAGAGTTGGGGTAATCGATATCTGTTCAACATTTGAAAATGCTGCGAGAGCAGGGAGCCAGACCCCAAGAATCCCGGGACGACCGGGATTAAATGCGTTGCGGACTCATAATCTTTACAAGATCACAAAAGAACATGCGGCATATCTGGAAGAAATCAATAAAAATACAGGACTTAACAGTTTGAGAGAAAAACATCGTGCGCAGGGGTTTATACCGTCGCTTGCAGAGAACCGGATGGAATTTGGAACGATGGAATTTACTATTGTGGATAGCAATGAGCAGGAAGGACGATGGAGTTATTCTGATAAACGGGATGTGGAAAGAACATTAAATGGAATAAAAGAGGCATTGTATACCTGTGAGGCGGTGGTTATCATGATACATTCGCATGAGATAAAAGCCGATCAGGAATATGAAGCAGATTATTTTATGGAGGAATTTGCACATGCCTGTATTGATGCCGGTGCCTGTGCCGTGGTCGGAAGTGGAACACATCAGATGAAAGGAATTGAGTTTTATAAGGACTGTCCTATTTTTTACTGTCTTGGTAATTTTATATTTGAAAATGAGTTTGTGCGGGATCTTCCTGCTGATTATATGGAAAAATACGGGTTGCCGGAATCTGCATCCGGGGCAGAAGGAATTGCAAAAAGAAGTGCTAAGGCAAAGAAAACTCTGTATACGATACCGGAAGTTTATCAGACGGTTATTCCGTATTTTGAGATTATAGACGGAAAATGTGTAAAAACAGAACTTTTGCCGGTAAGCCTTGGATTTTATAAGGAAAGATACAAAAAGAATTTGCCGTATGTGGCAGATGAGATAGAAGCACTTGCAATATTAGAATATTTAAACCGGGCATGCAGACCATATGGGGTGGAATGGTGTTATAGTGGTGGTATAATGATACGGAGTAAATAGAGAAAGAAGGTAGATGTATTGGAGAGTATACAGCAGTATATCAAAGAACAGAAAACTTTATTAGAACAGACATTAAGGGAAATGGCACTGATAAAAGCACCGACGGGACATGAGAAAAAGAGAGCAGAATATTGCGTGGAATGGCTTCAGGCGCAGGGAATAGAAGAAGTACTGTCAGACGAATGCACAAATGTGATCGTGCCATGGAATATCCAATCTGGAAAGAATAACTGTATGTTTATGGCTCATTTAGATACCGTATTTTCGGAAGAAACAGAATTGAGGATAAAGGAAAAAAAGGGGAAGTGGTGTTGTCCGGGAATTGGAGATGATACTGCAAATGCCGCAATATTATTGCTGCTGATCAAATATGTCCATGAAAAAGTGAAAAAAAGGTTCTGTGGTGTCTGGTTTGTATTTGATGTTGGGGAAGAAGGACTTGGAAATCTTGCAGGAAGCCGTAAACTGATGGAGTCCTATGGAAATCGTTTAAGGTGGGTAACCAGCTTTGATCTGTACACGCATCATATTTATACATCGAGTGTCGGTTCTTATCGTTATAGAATTGTAGTAAAGACGAAAGGAGGACATTCTTATCTTGATTTTGGCAATAAAAGTGCAGTTGCGGAAATGGCAGCACTGATTCATGAACTGTACGGTTATCAGCCTGTTGGCGCCGGGCATACTACATATAATGCCGGAGTCATTTCGGGAGGGACATCGGTAAATACGATTGCGCAGGAGTGCAGTATGCTGTATGAAGCACGTTCGGATGAGGCAGAAGCCCTGGTGGAATGCGAGAACTATTTGTATGAAACATTAAAAAAACGTAAGACAGATGATGTTCAGATTGAATGTAAAAAGATAGGAGAACGTCCCTGCATGGGAGTGGTCGATACAGAAAAAATTATGCGGATAGCACAAAAGTGCAGCGATCTGATAGAAAAAGTTACCGGAAAACGACCTGCATTTGGGCAGGCGTCCACGGATTGTAATATACCGCTAGCTATGGGAATTCCGTCTCTGTGTATTGGACTCATAGAAGGAGCGGGTGCGCATACATTAGAAGAATGGATTAACCCGGAATCTTTAACAAAAGGATTTCAAATTGCAGTAGGCGTGTTTGAAACAGTTACAGAAGAGCATTGACGGTGCAGATAGGAGCAGAACAAATGAAGGATGAAATTTTTTTCAGAGATAAGTTAGAGGATGAATGGGAAGCAAACGAGGTGTATGCTATTTTATCAGAGTGTGATAAGGATTTTGAACCGCCGTTATCGGAGCGGGGAAGCACTGTTCAAAAGACATGGGAGAAAAAATCTGGTGACGGTGTAAGAAATTACTTTAATGAGGTGGCAAAACAGCATACACTTTTATTAAAAAGAGAGAAGAAAATCATTGCTTTTCTGTCATTTCGTTCGATGGAAGAATGTGAGGCTTTAAAAGATTACAGGGATATCTGTTATTTTACCACACTCTGCATCAGAAAAGAGTACAGAGGCCAGGGGCTAGCACTGGTATTATATCAGAAAGCGAAAGAATATGTGGAAGAAAGCAGCAGATATACGGTAATGGCACTTAGGACCTGGAGTACGAACAAAGCACAGCTGCACCTGATGGAAAAAATGGATTTTCACTGTGAAACACGTCTGAAAAATGACAGAGGTGAGGGAATTGATACCTTATATTTTGTGAAAGAAATTACAGGAAAGGGAATCCGTGCATATGGATATACGATAGGAAATGGCAAGTGTGGCATTCGCAATACGATCACGGATGTGCCGGGAGTAAAGGTTGGGCATTATACGGTGAGGAAGGGAAAAAACCAGACTGGTGTTACAGTGATCATACCATGTGATGGTTTTGTCTATGAAAGGAAGCCACTTGCAGCGGTTTATGCATTAAATGGTTTTGGGAAGACGCAGGGAACGGTTCAGATTGAAGAACTCGGTGTATTAGAGACGCCGATCGCACTGACGAATACACTAAATGTAGGAAAGGCAGCAGATGGGCTTGTCACATTTACGGAAAAGGAATGCAGGAAGAACGGTAAAGAGTTAGTAAGCGTTAATCCAGTAGTAGGAGAGACGAATGACTCTAGAATTAATCAGATCACAGAACGGGTAGTAGAGGCAGAAGATGTACTTTTTGCAATCGAGCACGCAGAAAAAAACTTTAAGCAGGGGGCAGTCGGTGCCGGAAGAGGAACAGTCTGTTTTGGATTAAAGGGTGGGATTGGTTCCGCATCAAGAATTTTAACGTTTGGCGGTAAAGAGTATACAATCGGTGTTTTGGTGCAGTCTAATTTTGGAAAAACGCAAGATCTTACCGTTGCCGGCGTACCGGTTGGCAGACAGATATGCACGAAAATGCAAAACAGTGCAAAAGAGGATAAGGGTTCCATCATGGTCATTGTGGGGACTGATCTGCCGCTTGGAGAGAGACAGTTAAAGAGAGTTTTAAAAAGAGCAGCAGTTGGGTTGATACGAACTGGTTCTTTTATGGGACATGGCAGTGGGGATGTATTTATTGGGTTTACCAATGCCAATGGGATACCGGATACGAAAGAAGAGCAGTTTCATATGATGAAGTACTTCCCGGAAAATCAACTTGATAAGGTATTCCGGCTGGTGGCAGAGGCTGTGGAAGAATCTATTTTAAATTCATTGACGTGTGCAAAAGCGATGCCAGGGCGCGATGGTGAAATCTATCATAGTCTAAGTGAATTTTTGTAAAACAGAATAAATATCAGAAAATACAATGATATGGCGAAATACATAGGAAAAAATAGGTGAATTTACCTACGCAGCCGATTACACGATCGTCATTGTATGTATGCAACGAATGCCGCTTTGATAGGACGGCGAACTTGATGGGCAGAGCATGGCCCTTGCCTTTATACATCACGGGAAGGAGGACAGCCGAAAATGGAAACTGAAAAAGTATATGCCATTTGCAAAAATATATCCCATGCTGGTGGCAAAGGCAGTCCGCAAGGGGCGGACACAGGGATTGCGAGTGTGTGAGAGAATCTCTGTAAATAAGATTCTTCTATGATAATTAAGGGCAATAAGCTTACGGATTAGGCTTATCGCCCTTGTTTTATATATAACAGTTGCTTACAGGCATGTCAAGGGCAGGCGGTTTCCCGCCTGTCTTTTTAAGCTGTCTTTTGATTATTCAGGTAAGCGTCCTTCGTACATAATACTCAGTTCTCCATAGACCTGGCCCCAATCCCGGATTGTGGTAGTCCACTTTTTCGTAGCCTCAAAAGTGGCCAAATACAGGGCTTTTAACAGGGCGGTATCGCTTGGAAATACGCTCCTTTGGCGATTCAGCTTCCGGTAGGTGGAATTCAGTGATTCTATCGTATTTGTCGTGTAAATGACCTTTCTGACAGTGGTTGAGAACTTAAAAATAGGTGAAACAGCATCCCAGTTGTCCTTCCAACGCTTCATGGAATTCGGGTATTTGGGAGTCCATTTTTCAGTTACACGATCTAAGGCAGCCAGAGCTTTCTGCTCGTCAACAGCCTGATAGATGGTTTTTAAGTCTGCAGCAAAGGCTTTTCTATCCTTATCCGGAACATATTTCAGAGTATTTCTTACCTGATGAACAATACATCTCTGGTATTCTGTTTTTGGAAACGCTGCTGCAATCGCTTCCTTAATGCCTGTAAGGCCGTCGGCGCAGATGATCAGGATATCCTTAACTCCTCGATTTTTCAGTTCATTTAAGACTGAAAGCCAGTATTTCGCACTTTCATTGTCACCGATTGTAATGGTCAGGACTTCCTTTTTGCCCTCTGTATTAATACCCAGAATGACATAAGCTGCAAGTTTACGAATGACTCCGTTATCCCGCACAGAATAATGGATTGCATCGATGTAAAGGATCGGATATACCTCATCCAGTGGACGGTTCTGCCAGTCTTCAATCTGAGGAAGTATTTTATCTGTCACGTCAGATATGAAACTTTCTGATGCTTCAAAACCATAGATATCTTCGATTGTTTCCGAGATCTGGCGAGTGGTCATTCCCTTTGCATACATAGAAATGATCTTCTGATCAATATCAGAAATATCTTTCTGACGCTTTTTCACAATCTGTGGTTCAAAGGTCGATTTTCGATCCTGTGGGACTTCGATTTCCATAGAACCATACCGACTGTTTACCTGCTTATGTTTATAGCCGTTGCGATAATCATCGTTGTCAGAACGCTCGGACTTTTCGTATCCAAGGTGATCATCCATTTCGGCCTCCATCATTTCTTTAATGGTGCCACCTAAGAGATCTTTGAGAGCATCCTGAATGTCTTCTGCAGTCTCGATATCGTATTCTTCGAGAAGCTGCCGAATGATGTTTCTTTTACCATCGGTCATTTGTACTCTGTGTACAGGTTTCTTTTGTCTTGCCATAATAAAAGGCCCTCCTAATGATAATTATTTTATCATAGAAGGACCTTGTCTAGATTATTTTACAGAAAAAGTTTCACAGACTCGGGATTGCTCACTCGACCCGCAGCATCCGATAACCGATGCCGATGTGCGTTTGTATGTATTGCTGCCCATCTTTCCCGTTTTCCAGCTTTTTGCGCAGGGTTGCCATGAATACGCGCAGAGAAGCAATATCATTTTCCCAACTGCTGCCCCAAATCTGCTGCGTGATGTAGGTATGCGTCAGAACCTTGCCCACATTTTTTGAGAGCAGGCACAGCAGCTTGTATTCAATGGGCGTCAGGTGCAGTTCTGCACCGTCAAGATATGCGCAGCCTGCCGCATAGTCGATTTTCAGCGCACCGTTCGTAAAAATTGGGGTTTCCTTTGCCGTATCTGCTTTTATCAACGCTAACCTTCGCTGTGTCACCCGCAGTCGTGCCAACAGTTCATCCACGGAAAAAGGCTTCGTCAGGTAATCGTCCGCCCCGGCATCCAGCGCCCCGATTTTATCGGAATCCTCTGTCCTGGCGCTGATTACAATGATCGGCATATTCGACCACGAACGGATCTTTTGGATGATCTCCACGCCATCCATATCTGGAAGTCCCAGATCAAGTATCACTATGTCAGGTCTGTGGGACGCATACATCATAAGACCGCTTCCGCAGGATGTGGCTATGATCGTCTGATAGCCATTTGCCTGCATTAAAGTATCCAGCAGATTATTGATATTCTGCTCATCTTCTATTATCAGGACTTTATATTTGTTATTGCTCATCCGTAACCTCCTCTATCTTCAATGTAAATCTGAATACTGCACCGCCTTCCACGGAATTGTATGCGCTTATATCTCCGCCATGTGCTTTTATGATAGTCGCACATACCGACAGACCTATTCCGGCATTCTTTCTCTGCCTGCAGTCCGCGGACACCTCATTGGAGCTGTCTCCTAAAAGACTGCCATCAAACAGGTGTTTCAACCTATCCTCCGGTATTCCATCGCCATCATCCTGGATCTCAAACACAACCCTGTCGCCATCGCATTTCACATTCAATGCCAGATTCTTCATTCCCTCCGCATGCTGTACTGCATTCTCGAGGATATTTATGATAACCTGTTCTATGAGAATGGCATCCATCGGTATGATGACCAGCTCATCGGGCAGATTGACTTCCACCTCCTGATCAGGATATCTCTTTGCAAATTTGATGAGCACAGAATCTATAAGTTCATCCAGTGCTATGGGCGTCTTTATAAGTTTGATATCACCATCCAGTCTGGTGATGGACAACAGATTCTCAACCATACGGTAAAGCCACTGGGAGTCCTGTTGTATTCCCCTGAGCATCTTCTCCCTCTGTTCATCCGTGAACTCCCTTCCGTTCTCTATGAGGGCCGAGCTCGCACCATATATAGTTGTGAGCGGAGTCCTGAAATCGTGGGATACCGCCCTGAGCAGGTTCGCTCTCATTTTCTCCATCTCACTCTCTTTCTTGAGCATTTCCTGATGCTTTATCTTGCTTGTAAATCCACAGGTGATAAACGCTATGGCTATCATGATTATCGCCGATGTGATATTTTCAGGTATAAGGAAATCTATCTTGAAATACGGAAATGTAAATGCAAAATTCACTATTATCACACTGACTATAGATGCCAGTATTCCATATACATACCCGTCAGTAAACACCGATATCAAAAATACCGAAAACACCATAACGGCCGGTATCAATATGTCTGTAGTAAATGTTGTCTTTATTATCAGACACAGTCCAACCCCTATGGCTATCACAACCAGCATCAATAGCACATTCTTTATAACATCCTTACATTTACACTCCGTATTATTTATGCTTTTTTGTATATTTATTTTTTTCATATGTATCAATCCCTTTGGATTATTTTAAAGAAAGCGCCACCAGTACACCTCATGTCACAAACGACATAGATCTTACCAGCGGCGCCCGCTTTCACACATTCAAGTGAAGTATATCATGCCTATAGTTAAGATGCAGATAAAGAATATATCATAAGGAATCCCCCCTTATGATATATTCTTCAAAGCTTCCTCAAGGGTGTGCCATCCGAGAACAGCACATTTTACCCTTGCCGGCATGTGTGCGATATCCTTGTGCGCAGACGCCTCCTCAAGCTGGTCTATCTCCTCATCTGTAGCCTCTCCCTGTATCATCTTCAGAAAGAGCTGCCCAAGCTTCAAGGCCTCCTCCTTGGTCTTTCCTATGATCATTCCAAGCATTATATCTGCCGACGCCTGGGATATAGCACATCCGTCTCCCACGAATGATCCATCCTCGATGACTCCGTTCTCAACCTTCAGTTTAAGCCAGATGTCATCACCACAGTTGGGATTTACACCCTCCAGCACAACATTTGCTGCAGGAAGATCATATTTGAATTCAGGTCTCATATTGTTCTCTGTAAGTATCTCATTATAAAAATTCCTGTTTTGAATATTATTCTGCATATCCCATTCTCCTTCTCACATTTGCGACACTCTCCACAAATGCATCTACCTCTTCATCTGTATTGTAGAACATAAAACTTGCCCTTGTCGTGTTGTACACGCCAAGGTGTACAAGCAGTGGCTGTGCGCAGTGATGTCCAGCCCTCACATCTATTCCATCCGCAGCCATGATCTCGCTGACATCATGCGGATGTACATTGTCTATGGTGAACGCCACTATTCCGGTGTGGTTCTCCGGCTTATCTGAACCGATGACATGCACATGAGGAAGCTTTGCAAGTCCCTCCATGGCACGGGTCGTGAGCTCCAGCTCTCTCTTTTCTATATAGTCAAATCCAACCTCTTTGATGTAGCCTATAGCAGCCGCAAGTCCCGC
>OKRW01003326.1_pt1 | contig 10470 bp, 12 predicted proteins | sample 1601151 | NCBI WGS metagenome assembly OKRW01 (sample SAMEA3541471, study PRJEB24748) | human gut metagenome | biome: human gut; feature: human-associated habitat; material: faeces | place: China | collected 2012 | reverse complement strand
CAATGCTCAAGTGACGAGAGCTTATGCGATTTTGAAGAACCTGTCGCACCGCCGCTGCGCGCCGCCTGCGCCGTCCCGTCCGTGCAGTTGTCGGCCACGACAAAGACCGTGAGCAGCTCCGACGGGTAGTCCTGCAGGCGGATGCTCTCGAGCAGACGGCCGATGACGGCCTCCTCGTTGCGCGCCGCAATGACGATGGCATAGCGGTGCTGCCGCCGTGCGGGTGCAAAGCGCCGTGTGGCGAACAGACCGACGATGGCGTAGACGGTATAATAGCAGCTCATCGCGCCGAGCAGGGCGCCGATGGCGGCAAATATTTTGGGCAGCAGATGCAGCATAGGCGGCACTTCCTCTTTCGAACTCAAAATGCACGCCTGATTATAGCACAGAAGGTCGAAAAAGGAAATGCTGCCCGGATTAAGATTTTATGAACGTTAGATGTGTTGACGCAGTGCCGCAAGAGCCTTTTTCTCGATGCGGGAGATCTGCACCTGCGAAACGCCGAGAATTTTGGCCGTTTTGTCCTGCGTCAGGCCGTGAAAATAGCGCAGGCGGATGACCATCTGCTCGCGGTCGGTGAGCTGGGCGATCGCCTCGCGCAGCGCAATGCGTTCCAATATTTTCTCCTCCATTTCTCCCTCGGTCAGGACGTCCTCCAGCGCAAAGCCGTCCTCGCCGGAGCGCCGCTGCAGGGACTCCGTCGCGCAGGTGGCTGTCTCGGCTACGGCGATGTCCTCCGGCTGCAGGGCCGTGGCCTCGCTCAGCTCTGCCAGCGTTGGCTCGCGGCCGAGCGTGCCGGTCAGCCGCTGACGCGCGGTGCGGATGAGGGCGGCGCGTTCCTTCAGGCTGCGGCTGACCTTGATGGTGCCGTCGTCCCGCAGAAAGCGGCGGATCTCCCCCGCGATCTTGGGCACGGCATAGGTGGAAAACTGCGTCCCGAAGGCCAGATCAAACCCCTGCACCGCCTTGAGAAAGCCCAGGCAGCCTAGCTGATACAGGTCGTCCAGCTCGGCGCTCCCACGGGCATAGCGGCGCACGATGCTCCAAATAAGCCCCTGGTTTTCCTCCACGAGCTGTCCGCAGGCGGCTTGATCCCCGGCCTGCGCGGCCCGGAGCAGGGCTTCGGGGACACTCACCCCTTGGCCCCCACCCGCAGGGCAAAGCGCTTGCGCATGGTGACGGTGGTCCCCTTTCCCGGCCTGGAGCGGACTTTGACCGTGTCCATAAAGCTCTCCATGATGGTAAAGCCCATCCCCGCCCGCTCCTCGCTGCCGGTGGTGAAGAGGGGGGCACGGGCCTGGTCGATGTTTTCGATGCCCACGCCCCAGTCCCGCACCACGACCTCAAATTCATGTTCTGGATAGAGGCGGAGCTTCAGCTCCACTTTCCCCAGGGCATCGGGATAGGCGTGGACGATGGCGTTGGTGACGGCCTCGCTGACGGCGGTCTTCACGTCCCCCAGCTCGTCCAGGGTGGGGTCCAGCTGCGCCGCAAACGCCGCCGCTGCGCTGCGGGCAAAGCCCTCGTTGGCCGACCGGGAGGGAAAGACCAGGCTGACCTGGTTGATGTACTTGATGGTCCGCATGGCTATGCGTCACTCCTTTCCGGGATGGGTTCGGTGGGGATGAGCCGGGCCAAGCCCGCCGCCCGGAACACCCGTTCCGGCTGCTCCGGCAGGTCCCGGATGTGGATGCTCCCCCCCAGCTCCTCCATCCGCTGCCACAGGCGCAGCAAAATGGCGATGCCCGCGCTGTCCATAAACGTCACCCCCGCGCAGTCCACCACAAGCTGCTGGGGCAGCAGGCGGTCGATCTCCCCCTCCAGCTCCCGAATGACCCCCTTCACCCGATGGTGGTCCAGCTCCCCGGACAGGGAGACCGTGAGGGCGCGGTTTTGGGTGGTGTAGGCAACTGCCACTGGTCACACTCCCCTTTCGTTCGTATGATGACAATTGATGTTGCATAAAAAATCGCCGTGTACCAGCTTGTCCGGTACACGGCGATTCTATCATATCCAGTTGGACTTTTTTGTCAGATTTCAATCTGGGTGCATGTTTCTCTCTGCTCCTGCACAGACCATCTTTCCTGATCTCCGGTGTTCTTTGTAACCACAACAGCCGTCCCAGAGCAGGAAACGGCGATCATGTTGTTGCCGATCGTAAAGTAGTCAAACTTCAAGCCAACGATCGCGTTCGCTTTGAGATCATAAGCTCGTATCACCACTTTTTTCTGTGCCGCGTTCCGAGCCTGGAGCAGTTTCTTGCTGAACGCACTGTCCTCCGTGCCAAAGAAATCTGAGGCCCCAGCCAAGAATTCAGACATCGCACCTGTCCCCATCACGACCTCACTGGATGCGATTCCTTTGTAGGCTTGTACAGAATATCCTTCCAAATGATTCGTGGTCGTCATCAGAAAAGACTCAATGTCCTCATTGTACTTTTCCTTTGCCTCGTTCTTATTCTTTTGCTTCTGGTATTGTTCCTCTCCTGCTATAATAAACTGCTGCGTGAGTTCTCTCACATCAGGTTCCAGTTTTACGTTTTTAAGACAGCCCTCAAAAAAGGTAACTGCCTCCGCCCGTTTCTCTTCCTCTGTGCTGGACAGGGCATCCTTTTTTTGTTTACAAGGCCAACACATTCTGGCACCAGAACTGCTCCCCTCGATCTCATACGTGTATCCATGGATCTTTCCTAATTTCTGTCCACAAAAACAGCATACCGTAGCCATATGGATCCCTCACTTCTTGTCGTTTTTTGGTTTTCTGCACTTCCCTTCATTATAGTCATTATTGCGACTATAGTCAAGTAAAAAATTTCGTTTATCATATCTCATGCAGAGATTCCGAACGGCAGGAAGCGAGGTGCAGAGATGATCGTTTACAATCCTTTTTGGGAAACCCTTTCCTCTTCCAAGGAATCGACCTATACCCTGATCAAGAATCATCACATCTCCAGCTCCACCATTGATAAGCTCCGAAAGAATAAACCCATCACAACCACCACGATCAATGACCTCTGCCGCATCTTCGGCTGCAACGTCGAAAACATTATGACCTATGTCGCGTCTGACCAAGACCAAATCTTATAAATCATCTAAAAAGCACTGCCCTGGGAACAAAACTTCCCAGGGCAGTGCTTTTATCATAATAAAGTGAAAGGAAGGATTGCAGCTCAGAACAACCCGCTGATCTTCCCGTGCTCGTCCACGTCGATCTTTTCGGCGGCGGGGACCTTGGGCAGGCCGGGCATGGTGAGGATGTCGCCGGTGAGGGCAACCAGGAAGCCGGCGCCGGCGGAGACCTTAATGTTCCGCACGGTGACGGTGAAGTTCTCCGGGGCACCCAGGAGTTTGGGGTCGTCGGAGAAGGAATACTGGGTCTTGGCCATGCAGATGGGGTAATGGCCAAAGCCCTGCTCGGTGAGCTGCTTGGCCTGCTTCTTGGCGTTGGGGGTGAGGACCACGTCCTTGCCGTGGTAGACCTTGGTGACGATGGCCCGCAGCTTGTCCTCGATGGAGGTGTCCAGCTCGTAAGCCTGGTGGAAGTCGTTGGGCTGCTCGCACAGGCGCACCACTTCCTCGGCCAGGGCCTTGCCGCCCTCGCCGCCTTTGCCCCAGACCTCAGACAGCGCGACGTTCACGCCCAGGGCCTTGCACTTCTCCTCAATGAGGGCCAGCTCCGCCTCGGTATCCAGGGGGAAACGGTTGATGGCGACCACACAAGGCAGGCCGAAGACGGTGGTGATGTTCTCCACGTGGCGCAGCAGGTTGGGCAGGCCGCGCTCCAGGGCTTCCAGGTTCTCCGTGCCCAGGTCGGCCTTGGCCACGCCGCCGTGGTGCTTCAGGGCACGGACGGTGGCCACGACGACCACAGCGCTGGGCTTGAGACCGGCCATGCGGCACTTGATGTCCAGGAACTTCTCTGCGCCCAGGTCCGCGCCGAAGCCGGCCTCCGTGACGCAGTACTCCCCCAGGCGCAGCGCCGCCCGAGTGGCCAGTACGCTGCTGCAGCCGTGGGCGATGTTGGCGAAGGGGCCACCATGGACGATGGCAGGATTTCCCTCCAGGGTCTGCACCAGGTTGGGCAGCACCGCCTGCTTTAAAAGCGCCGCCATGGCACCCTCCGCCTTCAGGTCATGGGCGGTAACAGGCTTTCCGGCCTTGGTGTAGCCTACGATCATGCGGCCCAGCCGGGCCTTCAGATCGGACAGATCCTCCGCCAGGCAAAAGACCGCCATGACCTCTGAGGCCACGGTGATGTCAAAATGCTCCGGCCGGGGCACGCCGTTTATGCCGCCGTCTACACCGGTTTCCAGGGAGCGGAGCTGGCGGTCGTTCATATCCATGCAGCGCCGCCAGACCACACGGTCTATGCCCAGCTCATTGCCCTGATAAATATGATTATCCACCATGGCGGCCAAAAGATTATTGGCTGTGCCGATGGCATGAAAATCCCCGGTGAAATGGAGATTGATGTCCTCCATGGGAGCGACCTGGGCATAGCCGCCGCCGGTGGCGCCGCCCTTCATGCCGAACACAGGCCCCAGGGACGGCTCCCGCAGGGACAGCACCGCCTTCTTTCCCAGCCGGTTTAAGGCGTCCGCCAGGCCGATGCTGGTGGTGGTCTTGCCCTCCCCGGCCTTGGTGGGGTTGATGGCGGTGACTAAAATGAGCTTGCCCCGCTTCTGACCGGGCTTTTCCGGCGGCAGGCGGAGCTTGGCCATATACCGGCCGTAGGGCTCCAAATTTTCTTCGCCCAGGCCCAGCTTTTCTGCCACCCGGGCAATGGGCTGCAGGGACGTGCTCTGTGCAATTTCAATATCGGAACGCATGGCTCGTCCCCCTCTCATGGATTTTCACGGCGCAGGGCTGCCCGATAGGTGTTTTCCAAAAGCATGGCCCGGGTCATAGGGCCTACGCCCCCGGGGACGGGGGTAATGAAGGATGCCCTTTCCGCCACGGCGGCATAGTCCGCATCCCCGCAGAGCTTGCCGTCCGGGCCCCGGTTCATGGCCACGTCAATGACCACGGCGCCGGGCTTCACCATGTCCGCCGTAATGAGGCCCCGGCGGCCTGCGGCACTGACTAAGATATCCGCCTGCAGGCATTGGGAGCACAGGTCGGGGGTCTTGCTGTGGCAGACGGTGACGGTGGCATCCGCCTGCAGCAGAAGCGCAGCCATGGGCCTGCCCACGATATTGCTGCGGCCCACCACCACGCAGTGCTTGCCCGCCGGGTCAATGCTGTACTTTTTCAAAAGGGCCAGGATCCCCGCCGGGGTGCAGGGGAGATACCGGGGCTGCCCCAAATGCAGGAGGCCCACATTCTCCGGATGGAAAGCGTCCACATCTTTGGCCGGATCTATGGCCCGGAGCACCTGGCCCGCGTCCAAATGGGCGGGCAGGGGCATCTGCACCAGAATGCCATCGACGGCCTCGTCCCGGTTCAGCGTATCTATCAGGGCCAAAAGCTCGGCCTGGGAGGTGACAGACGGGAGACGGTGGTCGGCGCAGGAGATGCCGCACTGGGCGCAGTCCTGCTCCTTATTGCGCACATACACCGCCGAGGCGGGATCGTCCCCCACCAGCACCACCGCCAGACGGGGTGGCCGGGACAGGGCGTCGCATCGTTTCCGGAGAGCCTGCTTTATCTCTGCGGCAAGGGCCTTACCGTCCATGACCACAGCACTCATATTATTCCTCCTGTACTTTTTCGTTCTGCTCCGCCCGGTCCCGGGCGGCTACCTGATTCACATACAGCTCCTCAGGCTTGTGGGGATGTACCTTGAGATTCCAAATCAGCATGAAAAGGCTCACCAGCACCATGACGACGCTGAGGGCCTGGGACACCCGGATGGGCTGGCCGAAAAGCTGCCAGTTGAACAGATACAGGCTGTCCGTGCGCAGACCCTCCACCCAAAAACGGCCAACGCCATACCAAAGGAAATAGAACCAGGTATTCTCCCCGTCGAACTTGCGGTGCTTTGACACCACGAACAGCAGCAGGAGCAGCCCCACCAGATTCCACACACTCTCATACAGGAAGGTGGGATGTACCTCGATGAGCTGGCCGGCCTTGGTGGTGAGCTGCATGCGGAAAAGGCAGGTGGTCTCAGAGCCAAAGGCCTCGCGATTCATAAAATTGCCCCAGCGGCCCACGATCTGTCCCACCAGCAGGCCCATGACCACCAAATCTGTCATGGCGAAGAACTTAAAGCCCCGTTTGCCCTTGCGCCGGGAGAGACAGACGGCCAGGATGATCACGGCGATGACCGTGCCGTAAATGGCCAGGCCGCCATCCCAAAAGGCGATGGCGCTGCCAAAGTCAAACTTTCCATCGGAGGTGCGGAAACGGTCCAGATAAAACAGGACGTAGTAGACCCGGGCGCCCACGATGCCCAGGGGGATGCCCCAGAGCAGGCCGTCATAGAGATTATCCTCACTGATGCCGTATTTTACACGCTCCTTCATACACAGCAGCAGGGCCAGCAGCAGGCCCAGGGCGATGAGAATCCCGTACCAGTAGACACCATGGCCCACGTCGATGGCCTTGGAGCTGGCGGTAAAGGTCCAATCGCTGAAGAGCCCCGGAAAACGGATGGGGCTGTCGGTCATAATCATATCATTCATATCGATTTTCAGATCACTCATGTTCATGTTCAAATCACTCCTTCGGATAAACAACGGACAGGGCCATATGCTCTCGGCACAGATTCTCCCGGATAAAGGCCAGCAGGTCCTGGGGGGTGATGGAGTCGAACATCTCCGGGAACAGCAGGGGATCGTATCCATCAAACTGCCCCTCCACCAGGGAGATGGCAATGGACTCAAAGGAATTGAGGCTCTTGAGGGTGGAGCCGTAGTTGGCACGGACAATCCGGGCATAATAATCCGGGTCGATGCCGTCCTTTACCAAACGCCGGGCCTCCCGCAGCACCTCCTCCGCCACGGCGTGGGGGTCCTTGCTGTCCCCGCCGATGTAGGCGTAGGCCACGCCCGGAAGGGTATCGAAGCTGTAGCCGAAGGTGCCGTTGATAAGGCCCTGGCTGTAGAGCCTGGCGTACAGAGGGCTGGAATCACCCAGCAGCACATCGCAGGCCAGCTCCCCGATGAGGGTGCGGCGCATCTGCTCCTGGCCGCCGGACATGGGCGGACACTTGAAGCCCAGGAGGAAGGTGGGCATGGATACCTCCATCTTACAGGAAACCTCCGCCTCTAAGGGGGCGAGGTCCGTCTCCCGGCCGTAGTCCCGGGGGATGGCGGGGCCGCTTTCCTTGGGCAGCACCTCCTCCGCCAGGGAGAACACGGACGCCGGGTCCAGATCACCCACGGCCACCAGGCACATGTTGGCGGGGGTATAAAATGCCTTGTGGCAATCGTAAAGAGTTTGGGCGGTGATATGGCTGATGCTCTCCACGGACCCGGCCACGCTGACACGGGCGGGGCTGGTGTGGTACAGGGCCTGCATGAGGCGCTTATACACCTGCCACTCCGGGTTATCCTCGATCATGCCGATCTCCTGGCCGATGATGCCCTGCTCCTTTTCCACACTCTCATCGGTGAAATAGGGGATGGACACAAAGGATAAAAGGATGCGCAGATTCTCTTCAAAATGCTCGGTGGAGTCAAAATAGTATCCGGTGATGGCGTTGGAGGTGAAGGCATTGGGCTCGGCACCGTTTTTGGCCAGCTCCTGCAGGGCGTTGCCGTCTTCGGTGTCGAACATCTTATGCTCCAGATACGGCTGGCCGCTCGAGGCACTCAAAGCGCAGGCGGTCTGCGCGCGCACGTATGCCGCCTCGCATATGAACGGCGTACCGGCGTATGGCTTTGACATCACGGCGACGACGACCAGTCAGGTTTATTTGGGCACGATCGAAGCCAGTGCCAACAGTGACCGCGCCGTGGACGAGACGGCGGGGAAGTTTGTGCGCTATCAGGGCAAACTGTGTGAGACGTTCTTCTTTGCAGCTGACGGCGGTGCGACCGAGAATTCCGAGAACGTCTGGGTTGCGGAGGTGCCATATCTGCGCGGCGTGATTGACCCATATGAAAAAGATATTGATTTTTACTGTAAGAGCTGGGGAACTTCCGTTTCCCGCGATGCAGTCGGTGACATCTCTGTCACTTATACGCCAATCGGAAATGTCATGACCGTGACGGTCGGCGGCAAAACTTACAGTAAGGACAATGTGCGCACGTTTTTGACCAAGATCTGCGGCCTGCGCTATAACAGCCGCCACTTCACCGTGGAGTATGATGCAGCTTCGAATGTCTACAATGTCGTCGGCGGCGGCTACGGCCACAACTGCGGCATGAGTCAGTGGGGCGCCAAGGCCATGGCGGAGGTGCACGGAAAGACCTACGAAGAGATCATCAGTTTCTATTATACCGGAGCCTATGTTTCATGAAAAAATCGGATTTCTATTTTGACCTGCCGGAGGAACTCATTGCGCAGACGCCGCTTGAGCGCCGCGATGCCTCCCGGCTGCTGACGCTGGATAAAGCGACCGGTGCGGTCGAGCACCACCACTTTTATGAGCTGCCGCAGTTTCTGCACCCGAACGACTGCCTGATCCTCAATGATTCGCGTGTTCTTCCGGCGCGCCTGCTCGGGCACCGCAGCACCGGCGGCGCGGTCGAGGTACTGCTGCTGCGCGACCTCGGCGACGGAAAATGGGAGTGCCTGACCCGGCCGGGGCGCAAGACTCAGCCCGGCACTGCGCTGTCGTTCGGTGACGGGGAACTGACTGCCACGGTCGTCGATGCGATCGCCGATGGCAACAAGATCGTGCAGTTTCACTATGAGGGCATTTTCCTCGAGGTGCTCGAGCGGCTGGGCAAAATGCCACTGCCGCCGTATATCAAGGCGGAGCTGCAGGATCAGGAGCGCTACCAGACGGTCTATTCCCGTGAGCTCGGCAGCGCAGCCGCACCGACGGCCGGTCTGCACTTTACGAAGGAGCTCCTGCAGCAGATCGCGGACATGGGCGTAAGGCTCGGCTATGTCACGCTGCACGTCGGTCTTGGCACGTTCCGTCCTGTCAAGGAGGATGAGATCGAAGATCATCCGATGCACTCGGAGTTTTGCATCATTCCGGAGGAAACGGCGCGTATCGTCAACGAGACGAAGGCGAGCGGCGGCCGCGTCATCTGCGTCGGTACGACTTCCTGCCGCACGGTCGAGAGCTTTGCCGAGCCCGACGGAACACTGCGCGCACAGTCCGGCTGGACGGATATTTTCATCTACCCCGGTTATAAGTTCAAATGCTTGGATGCACTCGTCACGAATTTTCACCTCCCGGAGAGCACGCTCATCATGCTCGTCTCGGCGCTGGCCGGACGGGAGCATATCCTCAACGCATATAAAATTGCCGTTGAAAACCGTTATCGGTTTTTCTCATTTGGAGATGCGATGCTTATCGCGGATCTCTGATAGACCACAACGAGACTGCATACAAGACCGCCCTGCAGGCTTTGCAGGGCGGTCAAGCTTTTAAAATCACATATTTTGTGAACAAACATTGCGTGTTTCGTGAACGTTAGCACTCAGCGCTTGACTGTGCTAAAAAGCGTGCTATGATGAACACGATCGATGAGGGAGGGAGCGTTGAGAGCCCTCCGGAGATCAGGCATTGTTGTACAAACGGTAACAGAGTTCGCCAACGCATGGAGTTTTTCCCCAGCGCCTACGAAAGGTATGAATGGAGGAATGACTTATGTTGCCGAGTGTTTTTGGTGAAAACCTGTTTGATGATTCGCTGTCCGATTTCTTCGGCTTCGGGCGTATGATGCCGCAAATCAGCAGTGAGCTGTACGGTAAGCATGCCAAGAACCTGATGAAGACCGATGTCCGCGAACTGGACGGCTCATATGAGCTGGACGTAGATCTGCCGGGCTTCAAGAAGGACGAAGTGACAGTCGATCTGCAGGATGGTTACCTGACGATCAGCGCTGCGAAGGCTCTGGACAAGGACGAGTCCGATCAGAAGGGCAAGTTCCTGCGTCAGGAGCGTTATGCCGGCTCGATGAGCCGCAGCTTCTATGTCGGTGACGACGTGGAATCCACGGACATCTGCGCCAAGTACGAGGATGGTATCCTGAAGATCAGCGTCCCGAAGGCTGCGCAGAAGGAGCTTCCGAAGCACACTACCATCGCGATCGAGTAACACAGCAATGCACCAGCGCTCCGGCTAATCGCCGGGGCGCAGCGTATTTTAAAGAGAGTCCGGATGAGCAAATCTGCCGGAAGCGCTTGACTTGATGCGGCAATCTGATAGAATAAGTGCGCAACTACAACAGAAAGGCAAGCAAGCTATGTATCAACTGATTTGCAAGGACGGTCATGCGCGCCGGGGCGAATTCACGACGCCGCACGGTACGGTTCAGACGCCGGTGTTTATGAATGTCGGCACGCAGGCGGCTATCAAGGGCGCGCTCTCGGCGGAGGATCTTGAGCGCATCGGCTGTCAGGT
>OKRW01003325.1_pt1 | contig 10474 bp, 10 predicted proteins | sample 1601151 | NCBI WGS metagenome assembly OKRW01 (sample SAMEA3541471, study PRJEB24748) | human gut metagenome | biome: human gut; feature: human-associated habitat; material: faeces | place: China | collected 2012 | reverse complement strand
GACAGGCGATGAGATCCGCACGGAAGCTCTGCTTGCAGCTATGGACGCAGCGGACACAGAAGCGGTTATACTTCCGGCGTCCGCTGTCCCCGATGAAGAATGACCACTCCTGCCGCCATTTCTGACTTCTGCTCATAAGTCAAGCTCTCCTTTGTGCTTTTTGGGAGGGCAGCACTCCTTCTGCTTTTCAGCCTTTGCGGACTTGAGCCTGTCCATGATGGAGGACTTCTCGCCGGTTTCGGGGGCTTTGGCATCAAGTGTCTTGTCTTCCTTCGGACCGTTGTTGATGATTCCGTCAATCATGCCGTAGTCATCCTCCATCGACATCTCCGCTGCCTTGAGATAGTTTTCCTTCTCAAGTGCCGCCATCCAGCTTTCCTTGCTGATACCGAGCATTCCGCCCTTTGCCGCATGGTCGGCAATCTCCTTTGCATCCACGCACAAGCCCTCGGTGTTATCCGAATAGAGACGGTAAACCTCGCAGCCCTTCTCCATCGCCTTTTCTGCCGCCTCCTGACCGGCGGGAAGAACGCCAGCCCATGCGTAGCCGTAGTCCTTCATATCCTGAACGGAGAGCGCAGGATCGGGCATTTCCGGCACTTCCTTGACCTCAAGGTCGAGAAGGCGGAGCGTGTCATCGTCGAAGCCGTTGTAGACATCATCAAGGACGAGCTTGCCGCGCTCATCGACGATGATGCAAGCCGCCTCATCGCCGTAGGCGTCATGCTCCATCAAATAAAAGCTGTGACCGCCGACCTCATGCTGCTCAATGGTGTGCCACGTCCCGATGTGACCGGCAACCGCCAGACCGGAGGTGTCGGCATTCATCTCAAAGTCCTTCTGCTCGGTAGCTTCCTGCTTCTGCTGCTCCTTCGAGATCATGGGGATCGCAACAATCTTATCGCCCAGCTTGACAAACTGCTCCGGCACTTTGAAGAGGTCAGAGAACTTCTGCATCTGCTCTACGGTCAGAGAGCCGAAGCTGTCATCCGTCAAGCCGACCACCATGAATGTTCCGGCAACAACATCGTAGATGTCACCGTCCTCATCACGCAGAGCGCGGTTCAGGGGCAGACCTTCCAGCTTGCCTTCCTCGTTGCAGACTACCCCCCTATACTGCATCCTCAGGCCTAGGGTGTAAACCAGCAGACTTTTGAACGAAAGAGAAGTCCTTCCGGTTTCCCGGAAGGACTTCCTTTGCTCTGAGCGGTATTTCGTTGTTGTCCTTATGCGTACTCGCCATTGGTCGCCCGTTTTCTTTATATGTGCTTATCGGCTTAACACAGCAGAGCACAAGATGCATTAAGCCGATAAGCAAATTTCAAAAAAGTAAACGCAAAATATTAGAGTATGAACGCATCATTCTCGTTTCACAACCCCATAACAATACCCAGCCATTTTCTCTTCCGGCCCTCCGACGTCCTTATCCATGAGGAACTCTTTTGCAAGGTCGGCATAGAATTCCGGCCGATCAAGGCCGTACTTGGCAGCCACACCGTAATAGTCTGAGTACATCATGTTCATTGCCGCCCACCAGACGCAGGACTTCACGCTGACACCTGTGATATTGGCCACGGCGTCCGTCTGGCCCATCGTCCAGTGTGCGCCGGTCGTGCCGTCCTCGTTCTCCATCTTGGCCGTCCATGCCTTTGCGTCGTCCTCGGTAAAGCCCTCGGACTCGTCGTGCCCGTCCATGCGGCGCAGCGCACAGATGGCGTCCGCCATACACCGTGACTTCTTCCGCGCGGCCAAGCGTCACCGGGCGCTCCATGATCTCATGCAGCTGCTCTTTCAGCTGCTCAATGTAATGTTCTTTTCCCATATCACGCCTCCTGAATGTATTTGTAAAGCCGGTCGACGTCGTTGACATCGAATTTAAGTTCCCCAATGACTGGGATGTCCCACGGGATCTTCTTTCCGTCCACGCGCATCCTCGCGGCGTTGTAGAGCCGGTCAATGTCGATGTTTCCATCCTCATCCATAATGCCTATCATCTGCACCGCCGGATTTTCACGCAGCTTGAGCAGCCGCGCCTTGCCGCCGTCCATGATGAGCGCCAGCGCGATTCCGGCGCCAATGCCTTTCCGGTCGGCAGGTGCGGGATGATCTCATTGTCGGCATACTGTGCCACGCCGCGCATGGCCTGATCTATTGTCACCATAAGGTTACCTCCATTTTAAGGTGGGGCGGCTCATCGCCGCCCCTTTTTGTTTAGGTCGTCGTGGTGGTCGTGGTCGGAGCCGTCCAGCTGTTATAACGCTGCATCGGCTCCGGGCAGACGTTGTTGATTACCATGACGCTCTCCGCGTTCGGAAGCTCGAAGCTCCCGGTAAAGACCGTGCTGCTTGCGCTGCGCTCCGTGACGGTCACGTCCGTGCGTTCGCCGGTCGTCTCATTCGTGACCCAGGCCGTGCCGGTCTCGGCCTTTGCGGTGTCCATGTCGATCGGCGCGGTCAGCGTCACGTTCACCGTGTCGCCCACCTTGCCGCTCGTTTTATCGACGGACAGCGCAACATTTTCCGCCTGACTATAGGCCAGCGAAGCGTTCCACGCCGTGTTGTACGCGACCCAACCCTCAGTATAGCCGGTATTTCCGTTTTGCGGAGCATAGGGATATCCCGCCTCCGGTACGTTTGCGTCAATGACCGCCGTGCAGCCGCCAAGCAGACCATAACCGCCCTGATATTGCTTGTACCATCCGAGGTCTGCACCCTCGAAGTCGCGCGTAAAGTGATAGAACGCTGCTCGACCGGAGGGATTCCGCCCGTAAAGATCATCGATTGCCGCAACGCCAAGCTCATGCAGCCGTGTGTTCACCGCATCGTCTTCCAGAACGCGCGCCGCCGCATACATCACAGCCTGCAATCCCGCCTGATTGCCCGGCTCGTTCTTCGGTGTCGTACTCGGATTCTGTCCATCTGCAAGCGCATACGCCGCGCCCGTCCAGTATTCTTAATCAATCGTGTTGCCGCTCGTATGGAAGGTATAGCTGCTCAGATCAGCCAAGCAAAGCGCCTTGCGGATGTCCCACAGGTTGTTGCCGCGCGCGATATTCACCGTGGCCCACTGTGCGATCTTATCCTTGACCTGCGCTTTCAGCGTCTCCCCGCCGGGGCACATCTCGACGAAATAGTCCAGCGCCGGGATCGTGACATACTCGCTCATGCGCTGACCTTTGCAGAAGTAGGGATCGCAGATGTCGTTGCCGTCCGTGTTGCTGACCGTATAGGCGCAGTTATCCACCGCCGCCTTCAGGAACTTTTCCGCGACCGCATCGCCGAGTCCGTCCCGCTTTGCAACTTCATACATCATCAGGTTCGGCACGATGGAATGGCCCATCGGCTGCGAGCCTTTCAGCCCGCCGAACACTTTCTGGACGCTGTACAGGTCATGGTTCGTCCCATCAACCCAATACCACTGTGTTTGGTAATTGGTGGGTTGTTCATCTTTCCCCCAGACGGAGATCGTGTAATCGCGCACATTCTGATAGAATTCTTCCTTCTCCCAGCCGCGCGCGATCAGCTCCGGCGCGAGGTAGAGATAGTATGCCAGTTGCTCTTTGAGCAGCATATGGAGCTTTTGCCCCATCTTGGTGCCCACATCGTAATACCGACGCGCGGCAAATTTGATGAGCCATACAATGTCCGGCTCGTTCTGCGTCTGCAAGTCTGCATAGTCACACGAATCAAGACCCACGATACTGTGCGGCATATTGTCATAGACCGACGGATTCGCCATGTATTGCAGCACCAGCCCATTCAGCTCAAACGAGAACTGATGGCTGTCGCGCCAGCCAACTCCGGAGCCATTGCCCGCATTGCCGCTGCCACCGCCGCGCTTAAAACCGTCCGAGCGTGTCTCAGACATAAATGCCAACGCATTTTTCACGCTCCGCCGCTGTATGAGATTCGTGCCGACCGTAAACGTGTAGGACTGCTTGCCCGCGCAGGTGAGATAGAAGTCCGTGTCCGCCTGCGTCTCCAGACCGGTGAAATCGGCAATGCCCTTCTCCACCGTCCCGGTCCTGACGACCGCTTTGGTCGCCGCGTTCACGACCTGGAACTCTGTGCCGTCCGCCACATTCGGGCAGCTGGCCCGCATGGCTGTCCCATTGTCATAGCCGATCTGATTGACGAGGATCGCCGGTTCCTCGGAGCCGCCGCCCGTCGGCGTATAAACAGCATCCGCTGCCTGTCTGGTCGCCGTCAGGCGCACCGCGTCGGCATAGATCCGCCCAGACGATTCCGCCGTCAGCGTGAAGGCTGTTCCCGCCGTCGCGCTGACCACGCCGAGCAGATGCCAGCCACTAGCCGTCCCGGCCGGAATGGTGTATTTCCACATCCCATTCAGCGTCTGCACCGTGATGTTGATCGCCGCGCAGTCTGCCGCCGGAAGATAGTATTCCAGCTTGAAATTGCCGGTCTCCGGCGGATAGCTCGACCAGCCGACGCTCCCGCTCTCCGCTGGCCGCGCATTGGAACCATTCCAGCCTGTGCCGGTCACGCTGCTCCACGTTCCGGTCGATTCCTGATACGTTTTGTCCTCGTTATTCCAGACTGTGGCGGCTTCTTCGAATTCGAAGGGGTTTGCCCGCTCGTTTTCCTCCGGGCCGACCACGCCGGAATAGACCGTGACGTTGTCAAACAGCGCCACCGCGTTGTACACGCGCAGACCGACCTTACCGCCCGCCGCGCTCGCATCATATTCAAACTGTTTGACGCTATCGACATAGCCGATAATCTTTTCGCCCGATACTGTCACGCGCAGCCGGTACGCCTGTCCGTCCTTTACCTCTGTCTCACGTTTCGCAGGCGGAGCGACCGCGCTGTTCTTGTCCGGCCACCGCAGAAGTTGCGCGCTTGTTTTTACGCCATGATCCAGCCGAAAATGGTAAAAATGTGTCCCATCTGTGTGCTGGAATGTCACGCCAGCGCTGTAGCCGCTGCCGTTGAGCCCCTGCATCAGCGCCATGTCGGCCACAATGGTATACTCCTCCGGAAGTTCGCCGGACGGAAGCGCCGTCAGCAGTCCCGCGCCAGCGGCGCTGGTTCCCTGCAGCGCATAACCATTCTTCAGCTTCACGCGCCCCCAGCCGTCGCCAAGTCCATCCGGCATCGCGGTATCAAAGTTCTCTGCATAGAGAACCTGGTTCGCAGGAGCCTGCGAGCCGCCGCTTACCGGCACCAGCCGGAAATAGTCAAACGTTCCGCCGTATCGGGTCGTATTCAACGCATTTCGTCCCGTCAGCGTTGCCGTCAGCTGCATGGCTTCGCCGGAGAACGTGGCCGTGCCGATCTTGTGCTCCACAAATACGCCGCTCGTGTTTGCATTGTACTGGTCGACCGGATCACCGATGTTCGTGCCGCCCAGACTGAACTGGAAGATTGCGCGGTCGGGGTTGTCCTTCGACGTCACATAGATCTCATATGTTCCCGCCGCGGGCGCGAGCGTGAAGCTGACGCTCTGGCGATTCATTGCCATTGTCTGCACAAACGTAAATTGCCCATGTCCAGCCGCTTGATTCGCGACTTTCAGCTTTGTATACTCTCCTCCCGTCCAAGAACTCTTGTCTGTTGTCTGCTCGCAACTTTCCGCCTCGATGATGACGTCTGCCAGTGCCTCTGCCCCCGCAGCCGTGACCGGCAAAACGGAGACCATCATGCAGAGCACGAGCAGCAGGCAGAGCCATCTCTGTGTTTTTTTCATTCCGTTTCCTCCTTGATCTTTATTTCCAGTTATATTTCATGGGACATCCGTCGCCCCAACATAACAGGGACACTCTTGTTTGCGCAGCAAACAAGACGGTGCACGCGCACCGAAAAAAATGTATAAAAATCCCCGACGAGCACGAGACTCGCCTCGTATTGCCCGTCGGGGAATCCAAATTTTTATCCCTTCACCGCGCCCGCCGTGAGGCCCTGGATGAAGTACCGCTGCAAAAAGACGAAGATGACCGTGACCGGGACGGCCGCAACGATGGAGGCCGCCATCATATAGCCCCAGTTCGTCGACGCCTCGCCGAGGAACGTCATCACGAGGCCGGAGGCCAGCGTCCGCTTTGCCGTGTCCGTGACCAGCGTCATGGAGTAGAGCAGGTCGTTCCAGCTCCAGACAAAGCCGTAGATCGCAATGGAGGTCATGCCGGGCACCACCATTGGGAAGACGATCTTCGTCATGATGCGCCAATGGCCCGCGCCGTCGATCTTCGCGCTCTCGATGAGCGAATCCGGAATGTTGTCAAAATAGCTCTTCAGCGTCCACGTGCCGACCGGCAGCGTAAACACCACATAGCTGATCAGCAGCGCCCAATAGCTGCCGAGCAGCCCCGTCTTATTCATCAGAGAATAGATGGACAGCAGCAAAATTGCCTGCGGGAATGCCTGACTCATCATGAACATGCCCATGACGAACTTCCGGCCGCGATAGCGGAACTTTGCGAAGCTGTATCCCGCGAACGCGCAGACGATCGTCGCCATCAGGCTCGACCCGAAGGACACGATCAGGCTGTTTTTCAGGTAGCCCATGATCTTCGGGTCCGTCACGATGTGGATGATGTTGTCCAGCGTCAGCGGCCCGACGAAGAAATAGCTGCTGAACGTCTCGCTCGTCGGCTTGAGTGCCGTGTTGATGAGCCAGAGCAGCGGGAAGAAGATGAAAAAGCCGATCAGGATCAGGCTGGCCCAGAAGAAAATGCGAAATGCCGTTGTTTTTTGAAACATATTCTCCCCTCCTTAGCCGTCCTGTTTGTTCTGCTGCCGCAGATAGACGATGCTGAAAATCGCAAGCAAAATTGCCCAGATCGTGCCGACCGTGGCGGCCTTGCCCATGTTCCAGTTTTTGAACGCCGTTGTGTAGACCTCGATAGAGAGCGTCGTCGTCGCCCGCGCGGGGCCGCCCTGCGCCATCGTCCACGGCAGGTCGAAGTGCTGTAAATTTCCAATGAGTCCCAGAATGAACACCAGCACCGCCGTCTGCTTCATGCCGGGCAGAATGATGTGCCAGAACGTCGTCCAGTTGTTCGCGCCGTCGATATGCGCGGCCTCGATCTGGTCGAGGGACACGCTCTGCAAACCGCCGAGCAGGAACGCCATGTACCACGGCAGCATCTGCCAGGTGCGCGCGATGATCACGCAGAGCAGCGCCGTGTTCGTCTGGCCGAGCCACGGAATCCCGGTTTCCAAGATTCCAAGTGCCTTCAAAATGCTATTTAGAATACCGTACTGGCCATTAAAGATCCAGCTCCAGAGGAAGCCGATGGCCGTGCCGGGAATGATCCAGTTTACGAGGGTCACGCCGCGCAGAAATTCTGCGCCCTTGAACCCCTGATTCAGGTCGATGGCCCAAATCATGCCGAGCGTATAGGGTAAAACTGTGCTGCCGAGCACAAACAGCAGCGTCGTGATGAGCGTCTTGCCGAAATAGGGGTCCTTGAAGACCTTGGCATAATTCGCGAAGGCGACAAATTTATAATCGGGATATATCAGGGAGCGGTCGGTAAAGCTGGTGATGACCGCGTCGACAAAGGGATACAGGATAATGGCGAGGAATACCGCCAGACCCGGCACGATCAGCAAAAAGCCCAGTATCCCCATGACATAAGGCAGCAGTGTCGTCACCCAGTTGGTGGCATGAATAAAATCCTGCTGCTGCACGGTGCCGCTCTGCACCTGCTGCTGAATCAGACCGTCCATGTCACTGTAAAAGCTCTCCACGCTGCCGATGGTGCAGGCGGCTAGGGTGCCGTCCTGCAGCTTGGCCTTGAGCACATCGCCGGTGATAGTGAAGGATTGCACCTTCTCCTCCCGGAAATAGCGGCACATATCGCTGTATGCAACGGTGCCGGAGCTGTTCATGCTCCGTGCCAATATAAACACGCACACCACCAGCAGCAACAGCAGCAGGCTGCCGGGGCGTATTCTTCTATTCTCAGTCACAGACACATCTCCTTTTAAGAAACCACCCGAATACCCCGCCAGCTGTTCTCCTTCAGGAAGGATATACACACCAGCACATGGGAGCGCACTTTATCCACCGGAATATATGGGTTATCCCACAGGCGTGCGTCCTGTGAGTTGGTGCGGTTGTCGCCCAAAAAGAAAAGGCATCCCTCCGGCACCACATACTCCTCCTGGTTGCCCGCGGCGGTGACGCCCTGCCGGGGCAGGTAGGATTCCTCCAGCTTTTCACCGTTAATATACACATAACCGTTTTTGATGCTTACCGTATCCCCAGGCAGGCCGATGACCCGCTTGACCAGGAGCTTGCCCAACTCCTCGCTCCGGAAGGTCACCACATCCCCCCGCTGGGGCGTGGGATCGGCGAACACATAGGGCATTTGCCACGATAGCAGCAGGGACCTGGTGGGCAGAGTATCCTCCATGGAGCCGCTGGGTACCCAGGCGATCTGCAGGATCACCTTGAGCAGCACCAGCATCACCGCCACGGTGATAGGCGCAAAGCCGTAATCTCTCCACAGTCTGCGGGCTGTACTCTCCTTCTGCAGGCGGCGGCCCGGATAGCTGTCGGCGGAGCCCCGGCCAGGAAGCTGCGGGTCTGCCGGCTGCAATCCGTCTTTATTCTCGTCCATGGGCTCCTCCTTTCCCGTCCGCTGTCTCCGCGGGCTCACTTGCTGTAAACCTCGGGCTTCAGCACGCCGATATAAGGCATATTCCGGTACTGCTGGCAGTAGTCCAGGCCGAAGCCCACCACAAACTCATCCGGCACCTCGAACCCGGCCAGGTCGGGGGTAATGGGCTTTTCCCGGCGGGAGGGCTTATCCAGCAGGGTAACAATGGTGATGGACTCTGCGCCCTTGGCCTTCAGATAGCCCTCCAGGAAGTACAGGGTGTTGCCGGAGTCCAGGATATCCTCCACCACGATGATGTCCCGGCCGGTAATATCCCGCTGCAGATCCCGGGTGATCTCCACCACACCGGAGCTCTTGGTAGCGTTTTTGTAGGAGGACAAACTGATGAACTCCACCTCGCTCTTGAGCTGGGTGGCCCGCACCAGGTCCGCCATGAACATGAAGCAGCCGTTGAGCACGCCCACAAACATGGGATTCCTGTCCTTGAACCGGTCAAACAGCTCATCACCCATCTCCTGGATGCGAGCGTGAATCTGCTCCTCAGACAGCAGCACCTTCAAAATGTCCTGATTCATGTTGCTTTTAGCCATTGCTATATCCTCCTGCAATTTCTCTCTTGATCTGAATAATTATTCTCTCGCCATCGGTTTCCCGGGGCTGAAATTCCTCGTCCACTCCCAGCGGCCATACCGCCGCCAGGCTCTCGCCCACATAAAACGCAGGCAGCGTATCCCGCTCTCCGGGGCCTATCCCCCCATCTGCGCACAGGCGCTTCACGCTGCGCCGGCCCCGGCTGCCTGGGAGCTTCAGCCCATCTCCGGCCCAGCATGTCTGCACAAAAAGTGGGCGCTTCATTACATCGCGCCCCAGGGCCATCTCATTCGTCCCGGGCAAATAGTCCCGGCCCTCCATCCGGCAGGTGATGGTAAATTCCCCCCACCGGTTCGTCCCCAGGCTCAGCGCCGCTCCCGGCGGCGCCTTCTTCACTGCCTCCAGGATAAATTTATCTTCCCGGCACACGGCTGTCAGACCGCCGGGCAGGGAAATACTCCCGCCGCAGCCGTGGAGCAGTGCCTCCATGGCTTCGTAGTGTACCGCACCAAAATCCTTCCGGCCAGTCTGTGTGCGCTCCGTCAGTGCCCGCAGGACACGCAGCCGCAGGGCATAGGGCAGCCTCAGCAGGCTCTCCCGGTCCAGCTCTGCCCCATCCGGGGGCAGGACCGCGTCCGCCTGGGCCTGCCAGTATTCCTCCTCCCGCCGCAGGATCTCCGCCGTGCGGCAGATGCTTCCCTCCGCGCCGGGATACAGCTCCTTCAGCAGCGGCATGATGTCCAGCCGCAGCCGGTTCCGGGTCATGCTTCGGTCGCTGTTGGTCTCATCCTCTACATGGGGAATCCCGTTTTCTTTCAAATATTCCTCGATCTCCTGTCGGGACGTCTCCAGCAGGGGCCGGATGATGCTCCCCCGCACCGGGGGAATACCCGCCAGTCCCTGGGGGCCCGTGCCCCGCAGCAGGTTCAGCAGCACCGTCTCCGCCTGGTCGGCGGCGTGATGGGCCGTGGCAATGCGGTCCGCCCGGGTCAGCTCCGCTGCCCGGCGGAAGGTCTCATACCGCAGCCGCCGCCCGGCCTCCTCGATGCCAACGCCCCACTGCTTTGCCTTCTCCGGCACGCTGACCCGCTCCGTCACGCAGGGGATGCGCCGCTCCCGGCAGAAGTTCTGCACAAACAGCTCATCCCGCCGGGCCGTATCCCGCTGGCCGTGGTTCATGTGTACGGCGGCCACGGAGAAATTTTCCCTCTGTCCCAGCTGCCACAGGGTGTGCAGCAGGCACATGGAGTCCCGTCCGCCGCTGACGGCGCACAGGATGCGTCCGCCCGGTTGCGG
>OKRW01003323.1_pt1 | contig 10477 bp, 8 predicted proteins | sample 1601151 | NCBI WGS metagenome assembly OKRW01 (sample SAMEA3541471, study PRJEB24748) | human gut metagenome | biome: human gut; feature: human-associated habitat; material: faeces | place: China | collected 2012 | reverse complement strand
TGAAGATACCAATATTCACAGATAACATAGCCACTAGATAAAGAAGTGTCGTAATTGAACCAGATTCTCTCACTTGTGAAGTCACTTTATAAATACCAACTGGCCCAGACATCTGCTTAATAGTAGCTGCAAAGTTAACTACAAGCTGTCCAAGTGCATTGAAAATTGCAGTAGACATCTCACATAATTGTTTAGATGTATAACTTAATGCTTCAGTCACACTCATTCTTCGAGTTACCTGCATAAAGCCAAGTACATAGCGTCCTTGTTCTTCATTATAAGGTGTTACAGTTTTAATAACGATACTATCTTTACCTCGTCTAACAGTAATATCCAATGTCGCATTTTTAGATTCTATCTTTAATGCCTTCTTAGTCATATCATTATGAAGGTCTTCATAACTTGCCACTGCATAAGAAACACCTGTCTGTTTACATTCAATATTAGTGATGACATCACCTTTTTTAAAGCCATACTTCGTTGCAGAACCATTTTCTACAAGTGAACCTACTTCACAGCGATTTACGTTGATCTGTCCGCCTGTAAGGTTTGCTGATAACATGATAACAAGCGCAAGCATAAAGTTCATGAAGACACCTGCAAGCATAATAATAATCTTTTGATAAGTCTTCTTGCCCTTTAATGTACGATCTAATGGAACATCCTTAAATTCTTCATTATCTTCCTGATCTGCTTCTCCTGCCATGGATACAAATCCACCTACTGGCAAAGCACGAATCTGAAATTCTGTTTCTTTTCCTTTTTTACCAAAAATTTTTGGACCCATTCCAATACTAAATGCACCACAATAAACCTTAAAGAATTTAGCTGCAATAAAGTGTCCTAATTCATGTATTACAATAATTCCTGTAAGAATAAGCAGGAATACTAGTATATTAATTAAAGTCTGCATCTTATAAACCTACTCTCTTTCTTACAAAAGCTCTTGCATCTGCATCTATCTTAATTAATTCATCAAGAGTTGGATTTTCTACAACAGTGTGTGCATTCATTGCATCTTCAATCAAATCTACAATTTCTAAGAACTTAATCTTTCCATCGCGGAATAACTGATTGGCTTCTTCATTGGCACCATTGAATACACAAGGCATACTTCCACCCTCTCTTCCTGCACGATAGGCAAGAGGTAACGCTTTAAATCTTTCAGTATCAGGTTTATAAAAATGTAGTGTTCCTATATCTGACAAAGAAAGTCTCTTACTATTCATTAAAGGTATTCTATGAGGATATGTCAGTGCATATTGAATAGGTAGACGCATATCTGGCGTACCTAACTGACCAATCACAGCTGTATCTGTACATTCAATCATAGAATGAACCACACTTTCAGGATGAATTAAAACTTCAATATCATCATAATCTACATCAAAAAGCCATTTTGCTTCCATGACTTCTAATCCTTTATTAACTAAAGTCGCACTATCAATGGTAATTTTAGCACCCATACTCCAGTTAGGATGATTTAAAGCCTGTTCAACAGTAGCATCTTTCAGTTCATTTAAAGACTTATCTCTAAAACTTCCACCACTGCATGTTAAAAGAATTTTAGAAATCTCTCTTGGGTATTCTCCATGCATTGACTGGAAAATAGCACTATGTTCACTATCTACTGGTAATAATTGAATATTATATTCTTTTGCAAGAGGAATAATAATATGACCTGCAACAACTAAAGTTTCTTTATTAGCAAGTGCTATATCTTTACCCGCCTTAATTGCCTCAATAGTTGGTAATAGTCCAGCAAATCCAACAATCGCATTAAGAACGATTTCAGTTTCTTCTAATGTGCTGATTTGAATTAATCCTTCCTGTCCTAGATAGAAATGACGATCTGGATATTTTTCAGTTAGATAATCATAATCTGCCTGTTCTAGTACGCAGATATGTGCAACAGGAAGCTGACTCATGATTTCTTCTAATTTCTTGATATTATGACCCGCTGACATGGCCACAATCTTGAATTCATCTGGATGTCCCAATACAACATCTATTGTCTGTGTTCCAATAGAACCTGTAACACCAAGTACTGTAATATTTTTCATAAACTGCCTCCTAAATTAGAGTAATGTAAGTAGAAATCCTAGAATCATGGAGTTAAAGATAATTGAATCAAAACGATCCAATACCCCACCATGACCAGGGAAAATCTGGGAATAGTCTTTTACTTCGAAAGTTCTCTTGATAGAGCTGAATGTTAAATCGCCAATCTGTCCAGTTGTTGCAAGCACAAAGCTCATTAAAGCAAGATGAGTCAATGGGTAAGGAATATGTACAAAATAAGCATAAGCAAGAGCTAATAATCCACCACATACAATACCACCAATAGAGCCCTCGATAGTTTTCTTAGGTGAAAGACGTGGATTTAATTTATGTTTACCAATCGCACGACCAACAAAATAAGCAAATGTATCAGCTCCAAGAGTTGCAAGTGCTAAGAAGATGACATATCTTAGATCTAGTCGTTGCCGTCATAGTAGGTGACGGTGGGGAGCTTTTCCTCGCCCGTCGCCCAGATGCCCAGCCCCGCAGCCAGCGCGACCACCAGCACGAGGGCGACGATCATGGTAAACTTTTTGTGTTTCATACCGCTGCCCTCCTTATGGTGTCGTGGTCGGCTGCGTCAGATAGCCGTTGCTGTCAACGCCCACGCCCCAGCTATCTGTCACGGCCTTGCTCGGCGCGGCCTGAATGCTCTCGGCCAGCACCGTCACCTCGAGGTGATAACCCTCGGGTGCAGCGTCCTGCGTGATGGGCGTTTTCAGCAGGTTGATCGTGACATTGTTCGGCTTTGCGTCGACCGGTCCGACCGGCTTGGTGTAGTAGTAGATGCCGCCCTGCTCGAACCAGTCGGCCGTGATGCTCGGCGTGATGTTCACCGGCTCGGCGGAGACATTGCCGTTCTCATCCACCCAGTTCATGACCAGCTTGACGCGGACATAGGACACGGCCGTTCCGGTGTTTTTGACGACGATGCTCTTTTTCTGGTTTCCATCCAATTCCTCGACGATGTCCGTTCCGGATTTGGCCGCCGTGAAGGTGTTCTCCACGGGGGCGGTGCTCGCCTTGAGCAGGGCGAACGTCGTGCCGACGGCCAGTGCGAAGATCAGGCACAGGGAGAGGATGAGCGCGGTCTTTCTCCCGCCTGAACCGTTAAAGATACGTTTCATATGTCATCCCTCCTGTTCAGTTTGTTTCCGGAGCCGGAATCTGCTCGATCTCGGTTGCGCTGACCCACTTGTTGATCACGTCGGCAATGCTCGTGAGCCAGTTGTGCGAATTGTAATGGTTGGTGACATCGACCGTGGCGCTGGGCGTCGTGCCGCTGAGCGTAGCCGTCTTGTTGTTGTCGCCAACGATGCTGTAGCTCCACGACCAGTTTGTATCCTCGGTGACCGTGTACGTGCCGACGGCCAGACCGGTGATAGTTTTGCTGTCGCCGTCCTTGAGCACGATGGTGGTCACGAGCTTACCGGCGCTGTCCTTCACATCGAACACGAACGTCTGGTTCGGGTTCGCGCCGTCGCCTGTGACTTTCTTGGAGATCGTCAGGCTGCAGGTGTTGACCGTGATGGTGAACGTAGCACCTTTAGAAACGCTCTCATACGTTCCACTTTGCGTAGGCGAAACCGTGCACGTCACCGTGTAGGTCGTGGTCTGCTTCGGGGAGACGGTGCCGTCGCTTGCCGGATCGCTCCACTCCCATATTCCGCTGCTGCTTCCGGCAGGAACCGTGTACGTGCCGACCGTTCCGCCGTTTTCATCCTTGACCGTGTAGGTAACGTTCACAAAAGCGTTATTTGTGCCGTCAAATGTGGCATTCTGGTGCACAAGCTCCTGCAAATTGGCAGAATCGCCAAGGTAGATCGTCTTGTCATCCGCCGTCGGCGTGATGCTTTTTACTTCCACGTCCTGCGTCGGCACATCGAACGCCTTGATCATGGTTCCCTTCGCATAGATGCCGGACTGCCCATCATTCGTTGGCACCTGATTGCCGCCGAGGAAGCCAGCTTCCACAGAGGCATCAAACTCGATGATCAGTTTCTTTCCGAACGTGCCATCCGCCTTAGCGTTTGTGGAGACATAGTTCTGGTTGAAATCGAAGCCGGTCACATTGACCGCCCGCGTTGCCGGATCGATCGCTGCCGTCACCGAAGGATCGGCTGCGACCGGAGCCCCAAATGCGCTGCCGTTATAGGCCGCAGTGGAGAGACGAATAGCACCGGCATTTTGCGGCACCGTAAAGTATGGCGTCACGATGTCTTTGATGACCGTCTCGCTGCCAAGGTCAATATTGGCGCTGCCGATCGTCTGGCTGATGGAGGTAAAGATGTTATTCAACGCCGTCGAGTTGCTCGCCGTCATATAATAGCCGGTTTTGTCGCGGGTGAAGTTTCGCGTCACTTTCCAGCCGTAATAACTGGCGGAGAACCAGTGTTCATCTTTATAATCCTTTAACCCTATCTCCGAGGCAGCCTTGAAGTTGCTGGACACATAGTTCAAAAAGCGGTTCCCAGCCGGAACATCGATACCATTGCTTGTGTTCTTGTTGGCCCAATAACTCCCAACGCTTCCGTTCGAGTTTTTTGAGAACCCGGTGTTGCCATACAGCTGGTCAACGTTCGCCCCGGTGAAAATGCCAACCGTGTACACGGTCACACCGGCATCCTTCATCGACTTTGCGCTTGCAATAGCGCTGGTCGCAACCTTTGCATCGAAACCGGAATTGCCCGGCATGCCATCCGTGAACACGATCACGACCTTGCTGCTGTCGCGCGCGGAATCGACACTCGACAGAAGCCTCTGCGCATGGTTCAAGCCGTTTTGCGTCTGCGTGCCGCCCTTAGCCTGCAGCTGGTTAACCGCCGTTTTCAGTGTGGTCACATTTGCTCCGTTGGCATCATTGACCGCGGTCAGTTCTTTCACGACCTGAGAATAATTATAACGATATCTGCCATCCTGATACGTAGTATCGCCGACCGTGTTCGTGGAATCTCCCGCAAACTTAACGATCGCGATCCGGTGTTCCACGCCTTCATCCTTGGCTTTTGTTGCCACATTGTCAATGAAAGTATTGACGGCCTGCTTCATTGCGTACTGGCGAGTGTCCGCTTCCTTGTTCGTCGCTTCCCCGTTGAAATCGTCCGCCATCGAGCCGGACTGGTCGAGCACAAGGACAATGTCACAGGGCTTCGTTGTGGTGCTCGTCGTGACCGTGCCGGTCGTGTACGCTTCCAGATGCACCGTATAGCCGCCGTCGGCTTTCGGCGTAACCGTCTTAGTCAGCTCCAGACCATCATCCTGCGTCTCACCGGTATCGGCAAGCGACGGCGCGCGCGCGGCGCGGTAAGGAGACGTCTGCGGCCGCGTCACCACGAGCGGAAGAATCGGCCCCACCGCCGGAGACGACTGCGTGTCCTCGACCGTTCCTGCGGTCTCAGCCATATCCGCAGCCGAATCCACTGCCGCGCCCGCGCCCATGAACAGGCACAGGCTCAGGAGCAGGGCTGCACAGAGGACGAGCGAGAGAATGCGTTTTTTCATGGTTTCGTCCTCCTTTCTCAGGGTGTCGGGATCGGGTCGATCTGCGTGCTCGAGGTGCTCGCCTCGACCGCTCCGACGTGCTTCCATACATCTCTGACATCATTGGCGGCGTACTGCTCAAGGTTCGCCGTCTGCACGGCCTCCGCCGTTACATAGATGTGCACCGTGGAATTCTGGTATTCGTTGCCCATTTTGGTGCTGAACGTGACGCGGCTGAACAACTGCGTCGTGGCCGTCTTCGGATCGACCGCACCAATATAATAATAGTACCCGTCCGGTCCGGCGATCCAGTCGGTATCGTTCAGATCCAGCACCAGCAGGTGCTCGCTCGGGTCGAGCGGCATGCGCTCGCTGTCGGCGTTGAGGATCTCGGGCGTGATCTTCACGCGGGTGTAAAACGCACCCGTGCCGACATTCTCCACATACACCACTTTGTTCACGACGCTGCCGGGCATGACGCGCACGGTCGTGAACGGATTGCCGTTACCGTCCTCGTCGTGCAGCGCGAGCTTGACCGAGCCCATCGTGATGACGTTGTCCGCCGTGCCGACGGCCGAAAAGTACGCCCACGTACCGACCGCCAGCAGTGCCACTGCCAGGAGGAGCACCGTCGCGATGGTCCACTTCTTCTTCATGCACAAACCACCTTTCTCCTTGCCGGGGGGTATTCTGCGCTGTGCGCAGGGATTCTCTTCCGCGCCCGAAGGCGCGCCGGGACTGTTTTTGCGGGATTCTCTCTTTCAGTCTGCGCGCGGACAGCGGCAGTACCGCCGCCCGCGCCCGGATTGAAGCCGAGCCAGAGTCCCCGATGGGGGCGGCGATTTCGCCGCCCCTTTGGGGTCAAAATGTTGGGGAATTACTTGCCGTTGTTGTTATAAGCAGCAACAGCCTCATCCACCGTGTTAAAACCATCCGCCTGGATCGCGTAAGCGGTCACGATGACTTCCCAAGAAGCATCCGCAGAGATCGGATCGCCAGCGGGCAGGATGTACTGAGTGCCATCTTCATTCGTGGTCACGCGCCAATCCATGTAGACCTGAGCGAGGCAGGGCAGAGAGGTCTTGCCAGCGGGCAGGGTCTTTGCCATGGTCGTGCGGATCACAACGTACTCCGTGCCGTTTTCGGTCACTCTGCCGACATACTTGTAGTCGTTCCAGAGGCCGTCACCGACAGCAACCATCTTCGGGTCAGTAACATTGTGGTCTGCGTCGACAATGCCGTCGCTGGTGGCAAGCTTCCAGTAGTTACCGGCGTTGTACTCAACGTTGAAGCAGCCGTAGCTGTTCCAGTGCAGAGCGTTCTTGCTCTCGTTGGTGGGATATTCCTTGCTCACAAGATAGGCAGGAATCTTAAGCTCGACCCAAACCCAAGCATCATTCGCGCCCGTGTTCTTAACCGTAACGATCTTGGAAACGGCATTGCCGTCGTTGGACTTGCCGGGGACAAGGGTCTTGTTCTGTTCAAAGGCCTCAAGACCGTTTTCGCCCTTCTGCTGCTCATCCAGAGCAATCTTGACATTGCCCATGGTGAACGTATTGGTTGCCGACTTCGTATCGGTGAAGTACGCCAGCGTGCCGCCGACGACCAGCACCGCGACGAGCATGACTGCGATCGCAGCCATCAGAATGGTTTTCTTCTTCATAAGTAGCGTTCTCCTTTTCTATTTTTGTGTACAGCGCTCTGCACAAGGTGTTCAAGGAATTGGCTCAGGGAAAGCTGCGAGGGAGTTGCTTAAAAGCACTCGGCAAACGCGGCCGCAGCATCCGCAAAACCAGCGGACTGGCACAGATAGCCATAGAACGTCAGGCTGGCAGTCGCATCCGAATTCACGTCAAAATCGTTAACCTCGACAAGGTTGCTCGCCAGAATGCTGGTCGCGGTGACATCTGCAGTCACTCTGTTGCCATCGTTCGTCTTGTAAACGTAAACCGCGCCGCCGTTCTTGCCCGTAACACCAGCAAGCAGCTCCCACGTATCGGCCACACTATATTTCAGAACGTTCTTCGCGTCCGAAGCCACGACCTCAACATAAAGATAGCAGGAAGCGCCGGCTTTCAGGCCGGTGACCTTAACAAACGGGTCTTTTTCGATCTTCGTGCCGGGGAGCAGGTTGTACTCGTTGCCCGTCACCTCTTCAGTGTTGACCTTGTAAGAATACTCGCCGGAAGTCTGTGCAACCGCCTTGTGCTCTTTCAGCGTCAACGCGCCGCCCTGATCAAACAGCTTGCCGACCGTGAACGTGTTCACAACCGGGCCGCTCTGCGCCGTCAGATACGCCCACGTCGCGCCAACCGCCAGCGCCACGACAAGCACGAGCGCGATGGCGATCGTCAAAGTTTTCTTCTTCATTTCGTGTTATCCTCCCTTACAAAAGCATCATGTTCCGAACTTACCATGTCCCAACAGCGTCCAACGTGCGCTGTCAGCATTCATTGAGTTAATGCGCGGAGATTTGAAAATATTTCATGCTCCCGTGAAAATGTTTAAATCTGACGGTTTTTGCCGCCATTTTCTGTGCATTTTGCCACGTTTTCTGCCTCTGCTCGGCGCGCCGCATCGCGGGCATCGGCCTCAGCCGCCTTGCGCAGCATGTCCGGCAGGAACGCCAGAACGATGAGCACGATCGCGATCGCAATGGCCAGATACATCCCCGGCGGGTTCGAGACCCAGTGCGAAACATAGCCCAGATACGGGATGGTGAACACCGGGCGGCCGATGAGGTTCTTGAAATAGACAGGTGCACCGTCGGGCGCGTCGTTCGCGTCTCCCTGCGTGTAGAAATGCTCGTTTTCCGCATCGATGGAGATCACGCGGTGCGTGACGACATCCAAGTCCTCATTGAGTACGAACGTGATCGCGTCACCGACCTGCACGTCCTCGGGCGCACAGGGCTTGACATAGATCAGCGAGCCGGTGTGATACGTCGGCTCCATGCTGCCGGACAGGACGCACATCGGCCGCAGACCGACCAGCCGCACACCCACCAGAAGCAGCGCCAGAATGACCACCAGCACCACCGCAGCGGTGGAGATGGCATTGCACACTTTCTGAACCTGTTTTGACATCTTCGTTCTTCCTTTCCCTTCGCGGGCATCCCCCCCTGTTGATCCCGGTCGGAGGCAAACCTCCGAAGCGCAGCCTGTCCGAACCGGAAACGCGCACGGCGGGGCGGGAACGCTTCGGAGTTTCCCGCCCCACTTCAGCCGTCACGCTTACTAACCAAAAGGATACCACGTTTTATTGCACACCGATAGGGGTATTATACACAAACTTCCAGCGATATTTTTGTAAAAATCAAACAGCTTTTCCTTTTGCTGTACAAAAAGCTGTACAGTTATCCAACACCCATTGTACGTTTTGGCTGCGGGTGCGTCAAGTGCGGAGCGCGGGCGCGCGGGAATCTTACCTTTTCTTAAAACTGTCGCGGTTTTGCTTGTTTTTAGCGGGGAAACATGATAGGATAATTGCCGATTATGGATAGATAACAGGAAGGAGCTGCACGCATGGATACAAACGTGCTCGACTGGCTGGAAGTCACCGCCGCAGCCTGTCCGGACAAGCCCGCCTTTCTTGACGAGGACGGCGCGGTGACCTTTGCCGACATGCGGCGCGAGGCGCGCATCATCGGCACGGCGGCGGCAAGGCTGCGCGCCGGACGCAAGGCGCCCATCGCCGTGATGAGCGGGCGCAACGCACACACCCCGGCCGTGTTTCTCGGCGCGGTATACGCCGGCTGCTGCTACGCGCCGATGGACGGGACGATGCCCGTGCACCGGCTCAACTCTATTTTAAATACGCTCGACACCGACCTGATGATCGTGCAGCGCGCGTTTTACGACAAAGCCAGGACGCTGGAATTCAGCGGCGAGATCCTCATCGCGGAGGACCTGCTCGAGGGCTGCGAGGACGCGGCGCTGCTGGCAGACTGCCGCGCGCGCGCGCGTGAGCTCGACCCGCTGTACATCATCTTCACCTCCGGCTCGACCGGTACGCCCAAGGGCGTCATCACGGCGCAGCACTCGCTCATGTGCTACATCGAGGACTACGCCGGCGTGATGGGCATCGCGCGCGAGGACGTGCTCGGCAACCAGTCGCCGCTGGACTACATCGCCGCCGTGCGCGACATTTATCTGCCGCTGCGCTTCGGCGCAACGACGGCCATCATCCCGAAGGAACTTTTCATGTCGCCGGAGCGTCTGTTCGAATACATGAACGACAAGGGCGTGACGGCCGTGGGCTGGAGCGTCTCGGCGCTGACGGTGCCGGCCGCGCTGGGCGCGTTCGAGTGCAGCGTGCCGCAGCACCTGCGCAAGGTGTGCTTCTCCGGCTCGGTGATGCCGTGCAGCTGCCTGCGCCAGTGGCAGCTCGCGCTGCCGCAGGCGCGCTTCGTCAACCAGTACGGCCCGACGGAGGCGACCGCCTCGTGCACGTATTACGTCGTGCCCGGTCTGGTCGAGGACACCGACGTGCTGCCGATCGGCAAGCCGTACCCGCACTATGAGGTGTTTCTGCTCTCGGAGCGCAATGAGGCCGTGCCCGACGGCGAGATCGGCGAGATCTGCGTCAAGGGGCCCATCCTCGCGCTCGGCTACTACAACAGCCGCGAAAAGACCGCCGAGAGCTTCCTGCAAAACCCGCTCAACCACGCTTACGACGAGCGCATCTACAAGACCGGCGACCTCGGGCACTTCGCGCCCGACGGCAACCTCATGTTCCACGGCCGCAAGGACCGGCAGGTCAAGCACCTCGGCCACCGCGTGGAGCTCGGCGAGATCGACCTCGCCGCGGCAAAGGTGTCCGGCGTGGAGGAGGCCTGCGCGCTCTACGATCAGGAGCACGAGCAGATCTGGCTGTTTTACACCGGCGCGGACGTGACCAAGCGCGACATCGCCGTGGCGCTGCGCGCCGACCTGCC
>OKRW01003322.1_pt1 | contig 10477 bp, 9 predicted proteins | sample 1601151 | NCBI WGS metagenome assembly OKRW01 (sample SAMEA3541471, study PRJEB24748) | human gut metagenome | biome: human gut; feature: human-associated habitat; material: faeces | place: China | collected 2012 | reverse complement strand
GCTGTTCGCGGTGGGCTTTCTGCCGCAATCGCAGAACCTGCTGGCCAACGCCATCGTTTCTTTTTCCTGTGCCATGCAGGTGCAGGCTTTCCGCAAGGTGAACGGCTACGCCTTTGCCAGTACCATGTGCATCGGCGACCTGCGCAGCGGCGTGGAGGCCTTTTGCATCTGGCGCAAGACCCACGAGCCCCGCGCAAAGGACAGAATGGTGCGCTACTTCGGCATCATATTCCTGTTCGCGCTGGGGGCAGGGCTGGGCAGCAAGAGCGCGGCGCAGCTTGGTGGCAGAGCCATCTGGATCTCCTGCTGCTTTTTGCTGGTCAGCTTTGCGCTGATGTTCATCCGGGAGGAACTGGAAGAGAACCCGGTCATCGAAAAAGATCTGACCGCCATCCGGCAGGAGACCCGGGAGATCGACCGCACCCTGAAGCAGGAACTGCAGGAGGAGCAACGGGAGCTGACGCAGAGCACCCGGAAATAACAAAAAAGGGGCTGTTGCACATCATTGGTGCAGCAGCCCCTTTTGGCTGAAAGCTGTCGGAACAAAAGGCTTCCCCCGTTCGGGGGAAGCCTTTAGCGGAACCTGTTAAGCTTGCAGCTGTGCAATAACACCCGGAGGGTCGGCTTTATTTGTGTTCCGTGCTCCGAGCCCCGGCCTTGGTCAGCAGCTGCTGGAACTTGCGGGCGGCGGTGTTCAGCGGGCGGTGATGGTCGTACACAAGGCAGATGGAGCGGGAGGGGATGATCTCCTGCAAATGCAGCTGCACCAGCTCTCCGCTGGCCAGCAGGGGTGCTGCCATGGGCTCCGGCATAAAGGCCAGGCCCAACTCGCTTTTGACCAGCGTGAGCATCTGGTCGGTGGTGGCGGCTTCGGTGTCCGGCTTCAGCACCGCGTCGTGCTCCAGAAAGAACTGCCGGTAAAAGCTGCGGGTCATGCTCTCCTCGTTCAGGCAGATCAGGGGATAACCGGCCAGTTCCTTCAGGTTCAGGGTCTGGCTGGCCAGTGCCGTAAAGGTCCTGCCGCCCACAAGGACTTCGTAAAAGGACATCAGCTCTACCATTTTCAGCCCGTTTTCCACCTCTGCGGGGGTGGTCACGATGGCAAAATCTACCTCGCCGTTGCGTACCGCCTGCACCGCCTGCGGGGTGGAGTGGTTGGAGATGCGCAGCCGGATGCCCGGGTACTCGGTGTGGAAAGCGCGCAGCTTTTCGGACAGGTAGATGTTCAAAGCGGTCTCGGTGGTACTGATGCTGATGGCACCGTGCTCCAGCGTGGCGGTGGCGCTCAGTTCCTCCTCGGCATCCTGTATCTGCACCGCTGCCGAGGCAATGCGGGAATACAGTAGCTCTCCCTCCGGCGTTAAGGTGACGCCCCGGTTGGAGCGGATGAACAGCACGCAGTTCAGCTGGCTTTCCAGCCGGTTCATGGCGTGGGTGATGTTGGGCTGATTATTGCCCAGCACCCGCGCCGCGCGGGTAAAGTTCTGATACTTTGCCACATAGTAAAAGATTTTGTAGTATTCCCAGTCCACATACATGGGTGCAGCCTCTCTTTCCTGTCGGGCTTCCGGCGCGGCCAGCGGCAGAAGCGGCTTTATGCTCTTCTTGTATCATAGCACGGCGCGCCGGAATTGCAAGCGCTTTTTACGGCTTGGCTGTGCCGGATGCGGGCAGCAGCCTCTGCAATGTAAAAAACATATTGCTGCTATACACAGGATACTTTTTACATATTCTCTGCACGCTCGTATAATAGACACCGCGAACAGGAAACAAGAATGAAAAGAAGGTAAATGAAGTTTATGCTGACCGCTGTTACTGGAATCAACTGGGGCGATGAGGGCAAGGGCCGCGTCATCGACCTGCTGGCCGAAAATGCCGATATCGTTGCGCGCTATCAGGGCGGCAACAATGCCGGTCATACCGTTGTGACCGAGAAGGGCAAGTTCATCCTGAACCTGCTGCCCTCCGGCATCCTGCACCCGGAGGTGACCTGCGTGCTGGGCACCGGTATGGTGATCGACCTCGAGCATCTGGCCGGGGAGATGGAGGCCATTGAAGCGCGCGGGGTGAAGGTGGAGCCGGAGAACCTGAAACTCTCCGATAAGGCTACCATCTCCATGCCGTGGCACAAGGTACAGGACGGGCTGGAAGAGGACCGCCTTGCCAAAAAGGGCAGCGCGTTCGGCTCTACCCGGCGCGGCATTGCTTACGCTTACAGCGACAAGTACCGCAAAAAGACCCTGCGTCTGGGCGACCTTTTGCATCTGGACGAGGAGCGCACCCAGAACCGTCTGCACATGATCCTGGACGCCAAAAACATGGAGCTGGCGGGCTGCTATCATCAGGAGCCCATGAGCTACGATGCCCTGCTGAACTGGTGCAGGCAGCAGGCAGCGTACTTTGCGCCCTTCATCTGTGATGTGGGCGCTTTCTTGCAGCAGGCGCACGACAGCGGCAAGCGCATCGTACTGGAAGCGCAGCTGGGCGCAATGCGGGATATCGACTACGGCATCTTCCCGTTCACTTCCAGCTCCAACACGCTGGCGGCCTACGCGCCGCTGGGTGCGGGCATCCCGAACTGCAAGCTCGACCATGTGGTGGGTGTGCTGAAGGCCTACTCCACCTGTGTGGGCGCAGGCCCCTTTGCGGCAGAGAACGCAATGGGCGAGGCGTGGAACGAAAAGCTGCGCAAGGCCGGCGGCGAGTACGGCGCAGCCACCGGCCGTCCCCGCCGGGTGGGCCCCTTTGACTGCGTTGCCAGCCGCTACGGCCTGCAATGTCAGGGCGCGGATAAGATCGCGCTGACCAAGCTGGACGTGCTGAGCAGCATGAAGCAGATCCCGGTCATCACCGGTTACAAGCTGGACGGCGTGGAAGTCCCCCGCTTCGACACCCTGTCCGACCTTGACCGTGTGCAGCCGGTGGTCACGCTGCTGCCCGGCTGGAACAAGGATATCTCCGGCTGCCGCAGCTGGGCAGAGCTGCCCAAGGAAGCCAAGGCCTATGTGGAGTTCCTTGAAAAGCAGCTGGGGCACGAGATCCAGTTCGTTTCCACCGGCGCAGAGCGCGAAAAGTTTGTGCTGAAGGGAGAATGGCTGTGAGACATTTTATTGAGCCCGGCAGCTTTTCTCTGGCTGAGCAGCTGGCACTGCTCGACCTTGCCGACCGGATGGAGGCCGACCCCGCGCCCTACGCCCACCTGTGTGATGGCCGCATTCTGGCCACTTTGTTCTACGAGCCCAGCACCCGCACCCGCCTTTCCTTCGAGTCCGCCATGCTGCGGCTGGGCGGCAAGACGCTGGGCTTTGCTGGGGCGCAGCTTTCCAGCGCCAGCAAGGGCGAAACGGTGGCCGATACTGCCCGTGTGGTGAGCAACTATGCAGACGTCATTGCCATGCGCCACCCCAAGGAGGGCGCACCGCTGCGGGCGTCCATGTATGCGCGGGTGCCGGTCATCAATGCAGGCGATGGCGGCCACGCCCACCCCTCTCAGACCATGATCGACCTGATGACCATTCGCCAACGCAAGGGGCGGCTGGATCATTTGACCATCGGCTTCTGCGGCGACCTCAAGTTCGGCCGGACGGTGCACTCCCTCACCGCCGCGCTGAGCCAGTTCGAGGGCAACCGGTTCGTGTTCATCTCGCCGGAGGAGCTGCGCATCCCGCAGTACGTCAAGGACGAGACCCTGACTCCGCTGCATCAGAACTATAAAGAGACCGCCGACCTTGAGGCCGAGCTGCCCGGGCTGGACGTACTGTACATGACCCGCATCCAGAAGGAGCGCTTTTTCAACGAGGAGGACTATCTGCGGTTGAAGGGCTGCTATGCGCTGGACGAAAAGCTGTTGCAGCAGGCACCGCCCACCATGCCGGTGCTGCACCCGCTCCCCCGCATCGACGAGATCAAGCCGGACGTGGACAACGACCCCCGCGCCGCTTATTTCGATCAGGTGCATAACGGTGTGTATATCCGCATGGCCATTATACTGGCGCTGCTGGGCATCCCCGACCCGCTGACCGGGAAAAAGGTACTGGAAAGTATATAAGTTGTGAACAGGGCTGCTGCACAAAGCAACGTGCAGCAGCCCTGTTTTTGCGTTTGGTGCTTCATGAAATGAAAATTTTTCCCGCTACCCCCGCAGCGGCGGGTCTGGCACAAAAATCATGGTGCCCCGGGCAGAAAAAAGCAGCTGCGGCATCATGCAGCTGTACCCCAGCCACAGCACCGCCAGAATGCACAGCACCAAAAGCACCCTGCGCAAAAGCACCGGATGCCGGGCGGGGGAATAGCGTTTTCTGCGGTCACGCTGCATAGGCTGTGCCCTCCTTTTTCAAGGCTCTGCCCAGCTTATGCCGCGGCAGAAAGAATTGTGCACCGGCGGGGTTTGTGGTAAGATAACAGGGAAGAACCACGGAGGAACTGCTTATGCTGACCATTACACTGCTGGGCACGGCTGCCACCATGCCGCTGCCGGAGCGCGCCCTGACCGCCGCTGTGGCGGAGTGCGGCGGGCACAGCCTGCTGCTGGACTGCGGCGAGGGCACCCAGACCGCCGCCCGCCGCGCCGGGGTGAACCTGATGCGCGCAGACGCCATCTGCCTGACCCACTATCACGGGGATCATATCTTTGGTCTGCCCGGGCTTTTGCAGACCCTTGGGGCGCAGGGGCGCACCCGTCCGCTGGTGCTGCTGGGGCCGGAGGGGCTTTTGGAGGTCTGGCGGGCAGTGTATGCCCTGACCGGGCCGCTGCCCTACGCAGTAAAGCCGCTGGTCTGCCGCGCCGGGCAGCCTGTGGCGCTGGATGCTCTTTCGGATGGATGGCCCGCCGGGGCAACGCTGCTGCCGGTGGCAACAAAGCACCGAGTGCGCAGTCTGGGCTACCGGCTGGAGTTGCCCCGGGCGGGTAGGTTCGACCCGGAAAAGGCGCGGGCGCTGGGCGTACCGGTGACCCAGTGGCGGCTTTTGCAGCGGGGACAGGCTGTCCCGCTGGCAGAGCGTATGGTGCAGCCCGCCGAGGTGCTGGGCGCACCCCGCAAGGGGCTGCGGTTCGTCTTTTCCGGCGACAGTGCGCCCTGCCCGGCGCTGGAACAGGCAGCGCAGGGGGCAGACCTTCTGCTCTGCGATGCCACCTATGCCCTGCCGGAGCAGCAGGAGCAGGCCGCGCAGTGGGGGCACAGCACCTTTGGTCAAAGCGCGGCGCTGGCAGCAAAGGCTGGTGTAAAGCGGCTGTGGCTGGTGCACTATTCCCCCATGATCACCGACCCGGAGGAGCATCTTGCACAGGCGCAAAGCATCTTCCCGGCGGCAGAATGCGGCTTTGACGGCAAACGCATCACCCTGCATTACGAGGAGAACGAGGAATGAAGCTGACACTTGACCCCGGGGCAGCTGCCCTGCTGGACGCCCTGCACGCGGCGGGCTACGCAGCCTATGCCGTAGGCGGCTGCGTGCGGGACAGTCTTTTGGGACGCACCGCCCACGACTGGGACCTGTGCACCAGCGCCCTGCCGCAGCAGGTGATGGAACTGTTCGGGACAGAGCAGTGCATCCCCACCGGTTTGCAGCACGGCACGGTCACCATCAAATACGGCGGGCAGCTGTACGAAACTACCACCTTCCGCACCGAGGGCAGCTATACCGATGGACGTCACCCGGACGAAGTGCAGTTCGTACCGGATGTGCGGGAGGATCTTGCCCGGCGGGATTTTACCATCAACGCGATGGCGTATAATGCAGCCGAGGGGCTGGTAGACCCCTTTGGCGGGCAGGCAGATTTGCAAAACGGTCTGCTGCGTGCGGTGGGTGAGCCGCAGCAGCGGTTTACCGAGGATGCGCTGCGCATTCTGCGGCTGTACCGCTTTGCCGCAAGGTTCGGCTTTGCGCTGGATGCAGCCACAGCCCGGGCGGCGCGGCAGCTGGCACCGCACTTGGACTGCATCTCTGCAGAGCGCATTCAGGAGGAACTGGCAAAGCTGCTGGCTGCCCCGCAGCCGGGGGCGTATCTGGAACCCGCCGTGCTGGCGGTGGTGCTGCCGGAGTTGACCCCGGAAAGCCTGACCGCCGCAAAGCCGGTGGTGGATGCCTGCCCGGCGGGGGAAGAAAACCTGCCGGTGCGCTGGGCGGCGCTGCTGGGCGCTCTGGGCGAGGCCGACACCCGCCGGGTGCTCAAGCGGCTGCGCTGCTCCAACGCCTGCATCGAGGAGACCGCGGTATTGGTGCGGGAAACGGCAGAGCAGGGCGTGTGCGGGAGCTTTCTCCTCGGACACGAATCGGGCCATTCCATCGCCCGCCCTACTGCCTGCGGCAGCAGGGTCCCACCCCAGCGGACGGTCCTCGGAGAAACTCCCGCACACGCGGGAGAGGTTGCCATCCGGCAGCTTTTAGGGCGGTACGGGCTGTGCACCGTGGAGCGGCTGTGTGCGCTGTGTGCGGCGCTGCACCCGCAAGCTGCCCCGGCTTGCGCCCTTGCGGCGCAGCGGGCACGGCAACTGGAAGCGGACGGCGTATGCTGCCGGGTGAGCCAGCTGGCGGTGAACGGACGCGACCTGATGGCAGCGGGCATCCCGGCAGGGCCTGCGCTGCGCCGGGTGCTGGAAGCATTGCTGGACGGCGTCATCCGCGCAGAATACCCCAACGAAAAACCGGTGCTACTGGCTGCGGCGCAGAAAATTATAGCGTCTTGACAAGCGGTTTATGCTGCGGTAGTATTATACTACTGCTTTAGTATGTTGAACCCATAAAAGGAGAACCTATGACCACTCAGAACCCTGCAAACCGTCCCCGCGCCCTCATTGCCATGAGCGGCGGCGTGGACAGCTCGGTGGCGGCCTGCCTGATGCAGCAGGCAGGCTACGACTGCACCGGCATCACCATGCGGCTCACCCACAACGAAACGCTGGGACAGCCCGGCTACCAGACCTGCTGCTCGGAAAAGGATATCGAGGACGCCGCCGAGGTGGCCTTTGCACTGGATATGCCGTATCAGGTGCTGGATTTTACCGCCGATTTCCGGGCGCAGATCATTGAAAAGTTTATCCGCGTCTACGAGGCGGGCGGCACCCCCAACCCCTGTATCGACTGCAATAAATATATGAAGTTCCGCCACCTGCTGGACTGGGCGGAAGAACACGGCATGGAGTATGTGGTCACTGGCCACTACGCCCGGGTGGAGCAGGATGCAGCCACCGGCCGCTGGCTGCTGAAAAAAGGCTTGGACGAGGGTAAGGATCAGAGCTATGTGCTATATAACCTCACGCAGGAGCAGCTGGCGCATATCCGTCTGCCGCTGGGTGCGCTGCACAAGACTGAGGTACGAGAGATCGCGCAGGAGCACAGCTTTATCAACGCCCAAAAGCACGACAGTCAGGATATCTGCTTTGTGCCGGACGGCGACTATGCCCGCTTTATGGAGCAGTTTACCGGCAAGCACTACCCTGCCGGGGATTTTCTGGATCGGAGCGGCAAGGTGGTGGGCACCCACAGCGGCGCAGTGCGCTACACGCTGGGGCAGCGCAAGGGGCTTGGCCTTGCGCTGGGTGCACCGGTGTACGTCTGCGGCAAGGATATGCAGGCCAATACCGTCACCGTCGGGCCGGAGAGCGAGCTGTTCGACCGCATCGTCTACGCAGAGGATGTGAACTGGATCGCCATTCCGGCGCTGACCGGGCCGCTGCGGGTCACTGCCCGTACCCGGTATCATCAGGCTGAGCAGCAGGCCATCGTTTACCCCGCAGAGAACGGTTTCCGGCTGGAATTCGACCAGCCTCAGCGTGCCCCCACCCCGGGACAGGCTGCCGTGCTGTATCAGGGCGATGTGGTTCTGGGCGGCGGCACCATCACCCGCGTAGAAAAGTAAGGAGAACGAAATGCAGGATCAATATTCCCGTACCCAGCTGCTGCTGGGTGCAGAGGCTATGGAAAAGCTGCACCACGCCCGGGTGGCAGTGTTTGGCATCGGCGGCGTGGGCGGCTATACGGTGGAGGCGCTGGCACGCAGCGGCGTGGGCGCACTGGATCTGATCGACGACGATAAGGTCTGCCTGACCAACCTCAACCGTCAGATCATCGCCACCCGCAGCACGGTGGGACAGTATAAGGTGGATGTAGCAGAACAGCGCATCCACGATATCGACCCCAACATCAAGGTGACCACCCACCGGTGCTTCTTTGGCCCGGAGACGCAGGACGATTTCGATTTTACCCAGTACGACTATGTGGTGGACGCCATCGACACCGTTACCGGCAAGCTGGCGCTGGTGATGAAGTGCAAGGAGGCGGGCACCCCCATCATCTGCTCCATGGGCGCGGGCAACAAGATGGACCCTACCCGCTTTGAGGTGACCGATATCTACAAGACCTCGGTCTGCCCGCTGGCCAAGGTGATGCGTACCGAGTGCCGCAAGCGCAAGATCAAGCACCTGAAGGTGGTCTACTCCAAGGAGCCTGCCATGACCCCCATCGAGGACGACTCCATCAGCTGCAAGGATCACTGCATCTGTCCCCCGGGCACCCAGCGCAAGTGCACTGCACGGCGCACTGTGCCGGGCTCCAACGCCTTTGTGCCCTCGGTGGCCGGGCTCATCATCGGCGGCGAGGTCGTGAAGGATCTGGTCGGATTTGTGCCGATGAAAGGTTAAAAACGAGAACGCCCCTCTCCGGTCTCACAGATGTCGGAGAGGGGCGTTTTGGGTCAGGGGAAACCGCTCCCACGGCATGGGAACAGGTGGAGCGCGCATCGGGCCGCAGGGCTGCCGCCTGCCCGGGCGTAGCCATTGGCGGTCACCCCAGCAAACAAAATGTTGAAATACGTTCATTTGACAAAATACTTTTGCTAATTTATACTGGGATGCATATTCACATGCAAAAATTAAGGATAGAAGATAGGAAGTATCGTCATGCTGACTCTGGATAAGATCTACCACGCCGCCTTTGTGCTCAAGGACGTTGCCCGCAAGACCGACCTGATCGAAGCGCCCAAGCTCTCCAAGGACTGCCAGCTGTACCTTAAGACCGAGAACCTGCAGGCCACCGGCAGCTTTAAGGTGCGGGGCGCTTACTATAAAATCAGCCAGCTTTCTGAGGAGGAGAGCGCCAAGGGCGTGATTGCCTGCTCTGCGGGCAACCACGCGCAGGGCGTGGCGCTGGCGGCTACCCGGCGCGGCATCCGCAGCATCGTCTGTATGCCGGACGGCGCACCCCTGATGAAGGTGGAAAACACCAAAAATCTGGGCGCGGAGGTCTGCCTTGTGCCCGGCACCTACGACGAAGCCCACGACAAGGCCGTGCAGCTGCAAAAGGAGTACGACATGACCTTTATCCACCCCTACGATGACGAGCAGGTCATCGCCGGGCAGGGTACCATCGGCTTGGAGATCCTTGACCAGCTGCCGGATGTGGATGCTGTGGTGGTGCCGGTGGGCGGCGGCGGACTGATTTCCGGTATTGCCTTTGCCATCAAGACCCTGCGCCCGGAGGTCAAGGTGTACGGCGTACAGGCCGAGGGTGCCCCCAGTATGTACCGCAGCCTGCACGAGCACAAGTACCAGACCCTGAAATCTGCTTCCACCTTTGCGGACGGTATTCAGGTCAAGACCCCGGGCGAGCTGACCTATCAGCTATGCGAGCAGTATGTGGACGATATCGTTACCGTGACCGAGGACGAGACGGCAGCGGCCATTCTCTCCCTGATGGAGAACCAGAAGCTGGTGGCTGAGGGTGCAGGTGCTGTGCCGGTGGCAGCAGTACTGTTCCACAAGCTGCCGGTGGAGGGCAAAAAGGTGGCCTGCGTCATCTCCGGCGGCAACATTGATGTGAACATCCTGAACCGCGTCATCACCCGCGGTCTTGTGATGAGCGGCCGCAAGGCAAACCTGACCATCGCGCTGGAGGACAAGCCCGGCCAGCTGAAAAAGGTGGCCGAGGTGGTATCCCGCTGCGGCAGCAATGTGGTGTCGGTGCAGCATGACGGCTCCGACCCCAATATGCCCATCTCCAGCTGCTTCCTCAAGCTGACGCTGGAGACCCGCGATGCCGCCCAGATCGAGCAGATCCGCACCGAGCTGACCAAGGCCGGTTTCCAGCTGGTCACCGAAAGAGTATAATAGAGATAATTGGACGATTTGGAATAGCCGACGCGTTCGCTCTGGCTATATTCAGCGGAAATTTTATTTTTATATTTGCAATCCAGAAAAGCCTGCGGGCTTTTCTTGATTGCCTTTTCACGAGAAAGGCCATGGTCGAAACGGCAGCGATTGAGATGCCGCTTCATGTGCCGACTCCTTCGGTGAAAAATGCTTTTGTCGTGCCCCGCAGGGCACGACAAAAGCAAAATAAAAAAGAATGATTCCGCTATTTATGGCCAGCAACGACGACGACCGCCGCCAGTGGCGGAAACAGGGAGGAGTTGTTGGGGCAGCGGCCAGCAAGACGCAAGTGCCGCCCAAGGCACGATGCGGATGCTGGGTGCCGCAACCCG
>OKRW01003321.1_pt1 | contig 10479 bp, 11 predicted proteins | sample 1601151 | NCBI WGS metagenome assembly OKRW01 (sample SAMEA3541471, study PRJEB24748) | human gut metagenome | biome: human gut; feature: human-associated habitat; material: faeces | place: China | collected 2012 | reverse complement strand
CCAAGCCATAAGGTGATCCGGCTCATGCAGAGGCAGGCCGCGAAACGACAGATTAACCAGAAAATCAGCAAATCCGACAGAGTTATAAACTTGGGTACAGCCTGCAAGTCGGAGATACTCATCGTAGGTCCCAGCAAAGAGGGAAGGCCATAGTCACGCAGCACCTGCCACAGGTGAGGCAGAACGGTTCCGAACGATATAACCGCTGCCACGGCGGTACTTTGCCACAGCTTTGCCTTTACAGTGTATTTGCGGCCCAATGGTGTGCAGGCCAGAATCTCATCCATGCCGCCTTTGCGTTCCATTGCAAATAAGCCGCTGAAGCACAGCGCACACAGCAGCCCCGCCAGAAGTGTATCCTGTACATCGCCGGTGCCGGTAAAGCCGAACAGCTTTTTATATCCGGTTTCATAGACAAGCCATGCACCGGGATTCTCTTTCAGATAGTAATTGATGTTGGACTGCACTACACGCTGATAGACAGAATATTTCTGCTGCAGTGAATTGTAGGCCAGCAGCGCATCACTGCTCAATTCACCGCTGTTGACGCGTTTCTGTGCTTCCAACATGGGAGCAAACTCATTACGTTGCTCTTTCAGCCAGTCGCGGCTTTCTTCGCTCCACGGGCCGGAAATGTGCTTCATATAATAGGCATAGTAAATTTCGTCTGCGTCTATGTAGCTCTCCGCCGTCACGCCCTGATAGATGCCAAACGCCAGAAACGCTGCCAAGAATACTGCGGCTCCATTCATCAACAATAACTTCCTGCCTTCTTCATGGGTAACAGAGGTCGCACGCGTTTTGCGGGAAAACGGAAGTGCAAAGCTGTGTTTGGCAGCCGGCAGCAGCTGTGCCTTGGCAAATACCGTACAGAATGCCGCAAATAGCGCACCACCCAAAACGGCTGCCGTCAACCATTCGACCAACGGCAGGCTGACAGGATTACCAAACCAGAAAAGATTCCGGTAGTTCCCCAGCAGCTCGTTGGTCTGCAGCAGGCTCACCATATTCGCATATTTTACAACGTTCCAATGACTTGTGGCAGGGATTGCAGCACGAATGCCGTACATTGCCAAGGGCAGGGCCAACGCGCCAATCCAGCCGGCCGCAGCGCGTTTGGCGATAAGGGCAGCCAGCATAACCCACAGCCCCATCACAAACGCACCAGCCCATTTTGCAAGCAAAAACCGAAGTAGGTATTGCCCAACTGTAATCTGCATTGTGCAACGCATCAATGCGGGAACACTTTGAATCGTGCGATTCATAGGCCCCAAACTGAACGACGCCGAGCAATATGCGAGGTTGACCCCATACAGCACCATCAGAACGACCAATAAGCTGGCAGCAAATGCCGCCAGCTTTGCAATGGCCGTTTTCAGTCGCCCACCGGGAAGACTGCGAATCAAACTCAACAAGCCGCTGTCGCGCTCTTGGCGCACAAGAATCAACGCAAGCAAGAGCATAGATGCCAGCAGGATAAGGTCGGTGAACGCATAGCTGATGGCCGTGTACAGACCTTTCTGCGGGTAATACTCTATAGGCGTATCTGTCAGCCCGGCATAAACCTGCGCGGTCAGTTCTATGTTTTTTAAATCGTACCCGGTACGGTCATTTTGAAAAATGGAGATGCCGGACAGTTGGGTGGCTTTGGTTTGAACACCCTCCAAGAAGTCACTGTAAGCTGCCACGGTGTCATATTCGCTTTGCAGCTGGCTGAACAGGCGGTACTCTGTGTTCAAATCATCTGTGAATAGGGTGTAGGATTTGTCATTGTATTCCTGCTCATAGGTGTCAAACATAGCGGCGTTGTCCTGCCGATACTGAGTGAGTCCATAGCCGCCGTAAGCCTGTTCCCGATAATACTGCCCGATTTTCACAAGGCTTTCTATCTCGGTGTATTTGTCGTGAAGGTAGGCTCTCTTTTCTTCCATGGTTTTATCGGAAAGCTCGGCACCTACTGCGCGATAGGCTGATGCAGGAGGCTGCTTGGCTGTGGGGCGAGTACCCATCCACAGCAGTAGGAGATTGGCAGCCGCCAGTATAGCCAGCAGGGCAGGGAACACTCTGCCGCCCCAGACTTTGCGGAGTTCAGCAAAAAATAGACTCATTTACCGTCTCCCTCACCAAACACATTCAAGTACACATCTTCCAGACCTTGGCCGGGCGCGTATTTTTCAATCAGCTCCGGCACGGGCGCGGCATCCACAATTTTGCCCGCACGCAGCAGAATGACCTTGGTAGCGACCGTTTCCACGTCCGAAACAACGTGCGTTGCCACAAGAATAATGCGGTCTTTTGCCATATCTGCCAGCAATTCACGCAGGCGAACGCGCTCCTTTGGGTCAAGACCCGCCGTTGGTTCATCCAAAATCAGCAGCTTGGGGTCACCCAACAAGGCGGAGGCTAACAGCAGACGCTGTTTCATGCCGCCGGAATAGGCAGAAAGGCGCTTGTCCAATTCGGCGGTTAAATTTACGGCGGCAGCCACACGGGCTATCTCGGCGGCAACGGTCTTTCGCGGGATTTCTTTCAGCGCGGCCATATAGGCAAGAAAACGGCGGCCGGTATAGCTGTCATACAAACCCTGCTGCTGCGGCATATAGCCAAGAATACGGCGGAAGGCAATACCCGCTGCGGGCTTGCCGCACCAAAGCACCTCGCCGGAATCGGGCGCAAGCGTACCTGTGATAATGTGAATCAGGGTGGATTTGCCCGCACCGTTGGGACCCAGCAAGCCGTAAAGACCCGGCGTCAGGGTGAGCGACACGCCCGACAGCGCTCTTTTTACTTGCGGCCGCGCATTTTTCCCGAACGGTAACATCGGGATATGCGAAACATAGGTCTTGCAGAGGGAGTCGAGAATAAATGTAGTATTCATAGAGCAAGAGCAATAATAAATCAGCGTTTGCGTGTACTATATGCATTGATAAAGCAAATTTTACATCACTAAAAAGCTGTCTATAATCTTATAATTGGCAACAGACTGCAAATAGTCCTCTTTTTCAATTAGTGCGTATAATGGTTGGACATCAACAAGTTGTAAGCCATCAGTTTTAACTTTAGAATTGTACTTGACAAATAGATAATCTGCAGAAGAGGCGTAGATTGAAATCGGAGAACTATTATAATCTTGTAATAATTTTACTAATTCATGCTCATTAGATACTGGGTTCCAATTCAAATAAAGAGTAGTATCATCATCGAGAATGAAAGACATAAGAAACCAATCATCGAATGAATGGCATACAATAGGAACAACATCTTTAGGAATATTATAAAATTCATAAAGAAAATCGTAACTGTAAGTGCTTACAGCCTCATTTTCTAAAGATTTGACTTCTAACATTTTGTCCTTGTCAACTACGAAAAGTTTGTCTTCGACAAAAAAGAACCCGTTTGATGGATTATCCAAATCAATAGTTATAATATCAGTTGTGCTGAAAGGAGCATCAACATCTATACTTTTACAAATGCGTTGGTTCGATGAAGTCACAATATCGAATACGAGATTCCGATTATAGGCCGTGTTGATTAATGGGTATGTGTTTGGTTCAAAGGTGAAAATTTTTCTCCATTCGTGGCTTGAAAGATTTACTTTCACGATGGAACTTACGGTAGTATATAAAGTAGAATCAACTTCCTCAATCAATGTGTATAGGCAATCACCGTCGGAGAAAACTGATCCCGTCAAGCGGACATTATTTCCAAATTCGCAGATGGTTTGTGGATTCGTGCCATCTAAAGACGTAGAGAATAATTTCGCATTTTGGCCATCATTCGCAATCATTTGGAGAAAGTAGAGTTTGTCTTTCAAGACAAAGATTTGTAAATTTCCGTTTGCTTGTTCAGCAAGCGAGACTGCTGAGCAGCTATTGTCTTTGTGTGCACAATTGGCATTGCTACAAAGAGGAATTTGACTTTGGCTCTTATAGTCAACATAGGTTATGATGCAGTTATTATTATATATTTCGGATAGATAAATACCATTTGTTGTTGACGAGTTGAGTTCATAAAGAGTATTGTGAATTCCGTTGTGATCATTGTCAAGACTAGTTTCTGGCGTAGGTGTGCTTGTTTGAATATTAAATAAATCTGATTTTGAATTTGATGTTGTACATGAAGTTAAAACAAAGGTTGCAAGTATAATAGTAAAGAAAATAGAAACAGTGTGTTTCATGAAACAAACCTCTGTAATTTACATATTATTTAATCGAATTATAGTTCAGCTGCCGACCTCCCATAAGTTCGGCAGCTGAATCAACTGATTTTGATGTCTTTTCAGGAAGAACTATCCGCCGATGAATTCACGATTCCAATCGTTTCCGTTTTGATTAAAGAACACATAACCTCCATCTTCTTCCTTTGTAAATGCAAGGCGAAGATTTTTGTTGGCTAATTTTAATTTGTTCCCTTCGAAAACGAATAACGAATCGTTATTTAGCTCGTTAGCGGAAATATTGATAGGCCAAAGAAACGCGACATAACCACCATTATAGGAAATATCCGCCTTATTGATAGAGTAAAGCTTGGAATTCTGCATTTGACCAAAATAGTAATTTGTTATTTGTCCATTTGCGACACGATAGCAAGAAAAAAGCTGATCGTTACCCCACTGCGATGTTTCATATAATGTAAGACGTCGACTTTGTAAAGCACTTGTGTTTCCGTACAAATTTAGATAAAGCCTATTGTTGTGAGGAGCGCGAAATAAATAGTAGCCGTTGGCTCCAGTGTTTACAAAGGCTGCGAATGTTGGCAACGCCATGGCCACCATCATTGCGAGAACGAACAGGAACATGGGAACGCGTTTCTTCATTTTTGACATTTGATAAGCCTCCAGTCTAATGGATTTCATCGGGTTGATATTCGGACAATTACAAGCGTCTGTGCACCGACGCTTACATACACATAAAACTTTTCAATCAGTGTGGCGAGAACGTTTATTTATCTTGAACTCAAGATACAACAAGAAAATCTTCATTTCCACAAAATTGACACAAAATCCGAGTTACTTGTCATAAAACACGAGTAAAACAAACTGCCCCGGCTGCTAAGCCGGGGTAGTTGAAATTCCGAAATTATATCACTTTTTTCGCCATTCTGCCAGAAACTGCATAGTCCAGAAACCCAATGTCATCCCTACGACATAGACAAACAAATTTCCTATATCCAAGCAAATTTCTAGACCGCTGAAGCAAAGATTTTCTATTTCAATCGCAATAATATAGGAAATCCCAATAAGCAGAGAAATCGCCGGGATTCTTTTGATTCTATACTGTGACGATACATAAATCAAGCTTCCAGCAATGACAAAAAAGATGAATTTTAACAAACTGTGATGACCCCGGTCATGATAAAAAGTGTAAATAATATTCACAGGGTTCATGTTAAAACTGATTCGTTTGCCAATGATTCCAACCTGATATGCACCACCTATTCGGAAACTTGTATATAGAAACGAGCTACACACCAAAAGGACTATAGCGACTGTGCTATAAGCTTTCTTAGCCATGCGCAACAGTTACCTCCCCTGTTGCCGTAAATCCGTCATTGTCATGAATGACTGCTACATAAATTTTTGTTGCCGCAGATAGACCAGAAAGGTGCAGCTCCGCATTCATCTTACTACGTTCATCAGTGCGTCCTTGTACGTTCCCATATTGGTCGTAGGCAACAATAGAAATGGTGTTGTTATATTTGTTATCACATGATAAATAGGCACTGATGTCATATGAAGAGTACCCTGTAAAAACATAGTTGGTATACACGCAATGTTTCATAGAGATACTGCCGGTATAATTTCCTCTACTCCAGTCCCATACATTACGCGAAGAAGGCGGGTTTGCGCCTCTCGCAACGATTCGATTCGATTCCTCAAAATCAGTTAACATTTCAGCACATACGCTTGATTGGTTAGTAAATCCGTCAGCAAATGTAGGTAGTGCCATAGCCACCATCATTGCGAGAGCGAGCAGGAACATAGGGATGCGTTTCTTCATCGTTGACATTTGATAAGCCTCCAGTCTAATGGATTTCGTAGGGTTGATATTCGGACAATTACAAGCGCCTGTGCACCGACGCTTAAATACAAAAAAACTTTTCAATCCAAGGAGCGGGAACGTTTATTTATCTTGAGTTCAAGATACCACAAGAAAATCTTCATTTCCACAAAATTTACACAAAATCCGAGTTACTTGTCATAAAACACGAGTAAAAAACTGCCCCGGTTGCTAAACCGAGGCAGTTGAAAAATTTATAGGCTCACAAAATGGGAATTCCAAATTATTGCGATAAGTGACTAACAATCTTGCTGAACAATTCAAGCCTCTGTTCAGCAGTTGTGTGCCTTGCCGAAAAAACTTGCGTAAGCTCCGAAATCAGTTCTTTTTGCTCTGGTCGCAAGGCACGAATAGAAATCAAATTCGAACGATCCCCATAAACCAGTGTGTCAAGCGATACATCGAACAATTCTGCCATTTCAATAAGGCAATCGACAGACGGAAGTTTGGCATTCGTTTCATAGGCACTGATAGTGGAAGTCTTCTTGCCCAACTTTTTGCCTAATACTTGTTGTGTCCAGCCTTTTTCTTCTCGCAGCTTACGAATGTGATCTCCAATATAGTTGTGACGTTCGGTATCTTTCATGTCTTTGTCCAGCTTGCTTTATCAATGAATTTTCTTCTTAGGGTAATTCAATTTTAAATGATTTGGCTTGCCAAACGGTGTAAAAGCAATATAATATTACACTATAGGTGTTATTTCGAGAAAATACTTGACTTTCGGGAGAATTAAACGTATGTTGAATGGCAAAGAAGGACGTCTGCTACGGAGAAACAACGATAAGGATGCAAACATGAAGATTAATATTTTACTTTGCGATGATGACAAGGATTTTTTGCAGAGAATATCAGACACGGTTGCTGGCCAGTCGGTACCGCCCGGAGCGTCCATTTGCATAACAAAAAGCTCGAATCCTGCCGAGATAACGGATCGGCAATTATCGCAGTATCACATTATGTTCTTGGACATTGACATGGATGAACGCAGCGGCATGGACATTGCCCGCCGTGTGCGGGAATTACATCTGGATACAGTGATTATTTTTGTGACAAATTATCCGGAATTTTCGATGGAAGGGTATGAAGTCCGGGCATTCCGATATCTTCTCAAGCAGGAACTGGAGCAAAAGTTACCTAATTATTTCCGCGATGCATTGGCAGAATTGCCGCGTGATGATAAAGTTCTGCGCTTTTCTGCCAACGCAGAGTCTTTTAACATTCCCTACAAAGATATTCTCTACTTGGAAAGTAATCAAAGAGTTATATATTTGTACACAGTAAAGCCTATGCAGGCACCAGACCGCTTCTACGGAAAAATGGAAGATCTGGCAGCAGAATTGGAAGAAGACGGATTCCTCAGAATTCAGAAAAGCTATCTGGTCAATATGGCGTACATCAAAAAATTCAATTATGACAGAGTTGTTCTCTTCGATGGAAAAGAGTTATCGGTAAGTCAGAAGCGGTACTCACAAATGAAAGTCCAGTATCTGAGTTGGAAGAACAAAAACTGGGGGAATGCACGTTGAGCGATTATTTCTTGACCTACTTGTGGACTTGGATGGAGTGCTTTTCGGCAATTTTGCTATTTGATGCATTTTCAGCAAGAAAGAGAAACCGTGTGGTTCATTGGATTACTGTAACGGCTGTTGCTTTTCTGGATGCGACGCTTCTGAATTTTGCAGCCACTACAATGCCAAACTATTCAAAAATTGTTATTGCGTTTGCTTTATATTTTTTCATGCACAGGCTTTTATATACCAGCAATGGAATGTTTAGCTTCTACATTTCGATTGTTTTCTATGCGACAATATGCTGTGTGGATAATTGCTGGTATACGATTCTACTTTTGATGTCCGAAGCCCAGGACAGTGTGACTACCGGCGAAATGGTTTGGCAAAATCTGTTTATGCACAGCGTAATAATAGCAGTATGCTTTTTACAGGCAAAGGCACGAAATGGAAAGTTAAGCCAAGCAACCAATTTTAGATGGTACACCATTCCTGCAGTTCTTTCCCTTGCAAGTGTTTTGCTTATTTTCTTTTTCGGAAGTTGCTTTCAGCAAGGGCAAATATCAATTCAGCCGCTATGTGTCTGTGCCACATTTATTACCGTAATGCAGATAGCAGCATTACTTTTAATCAGCTGGATGGAACAAAACGCCAACTTCCGTGAAGAAGCAATCAGCCTACAAGCCAAATCAAAAGCACAGCAAGAGAGCATTGAAGCCTTGAGTGCTGCATACGCTCAGCAACGTAAACTGACACATGACTTTCGCGCTCATCTGAGTACGTTAGACGGAATGCTGATGCAACAAAACAGAGATATCAACACAATACAAACCTATATCCATAGCCTACAATCGAAACAAAACGAACGCATCCTGCTCGTCAATACCCACCATGCAGCACTGGATGCACTTTTGAATCAGAAGGCGCTTGTTGCGAAAAATCGTAAAATTGATATACAGTTCAGTGTGAACGATTTGTCTCCCATAAAGATTGACATGGTGGATTTGACGGTTGTAATCAGCAACACACTGGATAACGCGATTGAAGCGTGCGAAAAACTGCCGGAAACAGACCGGCAAATTTATGTGCAGGCACTGCTTGAAGAAGATGAACTGTTTTATGCTGTCCGTAATAAATCTTTGCCGGTAAATATGATTGCAAATCAACTGCCGGCATCAACCAAGGAAAATCCATCTTTTCACGGGTATGGTTTGCAAAATGTTCATACTACATTGGAAAAGTACCACACACTTTACGCTATGGACTATGAAAACGGCTGGTTTGAATTTGCAACAGAGCTACCGAATACTCTGATTTCATGACAAAAAACTACTGTTTCACTACAAAAATGATGAAAAAGCTGAAAACTCTGTTTTAATAAAGATAGTTCTGATTTACAGAGGTTCTACATATGGAAGCAATCGTTGAAAGAATCGTGGAGAAGTGTATACAAAGCGAACTCATTGAAGAAAGTCAACGCGATTGGATGGCATACTCGCTACAACGAAAATTCATGAACTTTGGCGGTTTCTTTATTCTCGTTTGCTTTGGAACACTTGTTGCGCCGTTACCGCAAGTGATTCTTTTGAATTTTGGGTTGGCGCTTTTACGGGAAAAGACAAATGGGCTTCATATGCCAACAGTATTTTCCTGCTTTATCACCTCTTTATTTTGTGAATATGCCTGCTTATATCTGATTGACCGACTGCAATCTTCTACGATAGCAGCTGCAATTACGCTGTTTATTGTCTCTGCTATGCTAATTTTAATACTTGCTCCTTGCAATAACTCGGCGATGCATTGCAGCAACGAGGAATTGCGGGACATGAAAATAGCGGTACGCAAAAGACTTGTATTATATTGCTTGATTATTCCGGCCCTTTTATTGCTGAAACCATTGTACAGCATTGTCTGGATTGTAGCTGCAGCTGCGGATGCTCTTCTACTGGTTTTGGCTAAAATTGGAGTTGGAATCAAATAAAACCAAATTAAACCAAATTAAACCAAATTAAACCAAATTAAACCGGAAGGAAGGTCTTTACCATGAAAGCAAAGGAAAGCCTTTTACACAAAAACTTGCGCGCAGCAGTCCAATCGTCAATTCAGAAAGAAGCAAGCGCACCTTGTGGAATGTTTTGGAATTATCAACCTCACCGGCCCGAAAAGCCTCTGACAAATCCTCAAGGAAAAAAATAAATCTCACGCTGCAGCTCTAAGCCCGTCGCATCTCAAAATGCGGCGGGCTTTTTTTGTGCGCTTGGTTGGGCAACAACTGGCGAAAGGATGCTACGCGCTTAGCAGTAGGATGCGCTAGCCGAAGGCAAGGGCATCCATCGTGAGGTGGCATCAGAATGCCAGCAGAAAATGCTGACGGGCAAACACATGAACCAACAAGCAGAAATTCATATATTTATAAATTATAGTAATCCAGATAAAATTCGAACGGATTTAAAGTTTAACTCCGCAAAAGTTGCGGGGTATTTGCGATATTATAAGTGCAAAGCAAATTCGGAAGGAATTTCAAAGATGACATCTAACGAGCGACAAAAGAAAATAATTCGCTTGTTAGACAAGCGCCGGAAAGATACGATGGAGCATCTTTCAATAGAATTCCATGTTTCAACAGATACTATCAGCAGGGACATAGCAACATTAAACGAGGACTATCCAATAAAAATAGCCCGGGGCCGAAATGGAGGCCTTTCCCTACCAGACGGATACCACTTGTTCAAGAAAATGTACATGACTCCTGTTCAGGCACTCGCATTACATAGAGCGTTGCTGTATGTCCCTGATGAAATCAAGAAAATCCTTGAGACAATTTTGACCGATTTTGCTTGGTAGTCAATTATGATTACCCAGCACCTTGACAACTGAATACCCAGCATAACAGGTACGTTCCTTTTCCGGCA
>OKRW01003317.1_pt1 | contig 10486 bp, 8 predicted proteins | sample 1601151 | NCBI WGS metagenome assembly OKRW01 (sample SAMEA3541471, study PRJEB24748) | human gut metagenome | biome: human gut; feature: human-associated habitat; material: faeces | place: China | collected 2012 | reverse complement strand
TGCGCGTGACCGAGGAGGCTTGAGACCGTCGCAACATCCGTGCCGTTTGCAATCAGCAAGCTGGCGTTTGTATGACGAAGCGAATGCACGTTCAGGTTGTATGGCAGATTGTTTTTCTTGAGGATCAGTTTGAAGCGCCATGTGAATGTTGTCGGCGTCATAGGCTCGTCCAGCTCATGCTTTCTGAACAGAAAGTCGTTGTCGGTTATAATCCGACCCTCATAGTGCAGTGCCTCAGTCTCGCAGTAGCGGCGGTACTCTTTCAGCAGCGTCCCCATCTCCGGTGAGAAGTACACATAGCGATTGCCTGCTTTGGTTTTCGGCTCTTTGATGCAGAGATCCTCGCCGCTGACCTTAACCACGTTTCGGCAGATATGTATGCTGCGCCCGGCGTAGTCAATGTCGCTCCACTTTATGCCGCAACACTCGCCGCGCCGTATCCCTGTTGCGATGATGAGCTTGAAGTAAGTCTCGTACTTGATGCTTTCTTTCTCCAGCGCGCAGATCAGCTTTTGCAGTATCTCTTCGTCGGCAACGACCTGCTGCTTTTTATCGATATTAGAATACTTGTAGGTGCGCCAAGCGGGGTTGTGATCCAACAAACCGCTCTCCACTGCATCGCTGAGTATCCCGCATAGACATGCGTGGACTCCCTCAACGGTCAGCTCGGAGAGCGGTTTGCCGTTTATCATATTCTTTTCTTTGCGCAGTGCGACGTAGAGCTTGCGAAAGTGCTCCGGCTGCAGCTCCGTGAGTTTGTAGTGACCTATGAGCGGAAGGAAGCGATCGATGTCACTTTTCTCACGAGCCACCGTGGAGCTTGCGAGCTTGTTTGGCGCGATGTTCTCGAACCAGTACTTTGAGTATTCAGCGAGAGTCATGTTGGATGCCGTTTGCTGCGGCTGCTGCTTGCAGCTGAGCTCAAAGAGCACAGCCTGTTCGTTGAGCCACTTCTCTGTCTGCTTCGGCGTCATGCCGGCAGGCGGATGCACCGCCTGCTGCATGGATTTGAGTCTGTTCCCCGCACAGTCATAGCCCATTGAGACTACAATCAGGTAGCTGTTCCCACGTTTTCTTATGCTTGCCATATCCGTCATTCCTTTCTATTGACCTCAGCAGAGTAGAGGTCTGTTTTGCAGACACAACATACTGCAAACAGGTACGGAAAGCTATTACTATTTTCGCACGCAGGAGAAATTCTACTAAACCAACAAGAGTTACGGTCTTGATCTTATAGACTCGCCAAACTGCACGGCGGCAAATGCTTCGGCTGCGCTGCGCTTCTTATCGAGCCGCGGGTGACAGTACGTGCGCTCGAGGAAAGACGTGTCGCAGTGACCGACAAGGTCAGCGACGGTCTGCTTATCAAATCCGCTGTGCAGGAGAGTTGTCACATAATAATGCCGCAGTGTGTGAAGATGAAATTCGTGCGGCAGACCGATGCTGTCATATATTTTGCGGAGCGTCTTTGAGAACGTGTCGGGATGAATGAGCTTGCCGTGCTCGTTCGTGAATATGTACTCGCTGAGTTCTTCTCCGCTCGCCTTATTCATGTGACCGATGAGGACCACAGCACAGCCTGTCCGCTCCGCGACCGCAGACAGCTTTTTCATTATCGGTCTGATCTCGTTTGCCCTGTGCATATCCACGCCGCTGCCGAGATACGCTTGCAATGGGTCGAGCACGAGCAGCCCGGCGTCTGTGCTGTGTATTGCTTCCTCAAGCCTTTGGTCTGTCAGCGTCAGCATACTCTGGCTGTCGTCGATGGTCTGGACCCGCGAGCAGTCTGCGCCGACTGCTTCGAGCCGGGGCTTTATTGTATCGGCAAGTCCATCCTCGGCAGTCTGGTAGATGACGTTCATCGGCGGCAGTCCGGTCTCACATTCCGGCAGGGTCTCGCCGTGGGTCAGTGCGGCGATGACAGAGAGAACAAAGGTAGTTTTCCCTTCGCCTGGGTCTCCCTGCACGATCGTCACCTTTCCGAATGGAATGTACGGATACCACAGCCACTTCACCTCTTCTGTTTTTATTTCGCTCAGCGAAATTATTTTTAGTTCTTTTCTCATTTTATCCCTCCCTCTACGCAAGTAGATAATCTGAATTGCACAATCATAATCTACTGCTAAACTTACCCTAACATAGAGATTGACATTTGTAAATAGATAATGTATGATTTGGCTACATACACTATATCAATTGAAATACATTATCTACTGAGAGGGACACCGGCATGGGGATGTTAGGCAAAGATCTATTCGATATTAGGAGACCGCGCAGAAATACAAAAGTCGAGTTTGGCGAGTCATGTTATTGGGTCGAATCGAATCCCGCGCCGCAGCCATACGGAACTATACTCACGGAGATCCTTAACCTTGACACTGCGCCGTATCAAGCGGTTATGGATAGGCTCGACGACATCGTAAAAAACAAGAACAGCAGAGAAGCCCCGAGGGCTTACTTGGATATGCTGAGTGTTTCCGCGGAGCTGCCGCTGTACAGACTGTACGCCACTGATTACCAGATGTTCAAAAATATTCCCGTTGAGATGCTTGTCGTTGGTGAAGCACGAGAGGCATTTGAAGAGCATGTTATAGAGCAAAAGTCCGATACGCCGGTCTTTGTTCAAAAGCAGTTGGACGATATCCGGTTCATTCAGGAACGTTACGCATGGTTCCTTGACTCCATGTTCAAGGGCGTCGGATTTGAAAAGAAAAAAGGCCAGAGAAAAGAATCTCTGGCGAAGCAAGTATATTTGCATAACCTCGGCGCGTTTGTTAGTGGAGTGAGTCTCGGCGCTGATCCCAAGGTCGATGCACCGCAGGTAAAGACCCAGTACCGTATGCGCGGCGAAGTTCAGGGCGAATGCGAGATTGTCGAGAAGATGTACTTCAATGGACTACTGGATTTCGTTTACGTCGAGCTGATGAAGGGACTGCAAAAAGGTTTTGTTCCGAAGCGCTGTGCGAACTGCCGCCGCTGGTTTTTGCAGACTCCGGGTGCGACGTATTCGTATTGCAATGAACCGGCACCGGGGCAGGGCGGGAAGACCTGCCGCGAAATAGGAGCGGCAAAAAGCTTCAAAGAGAAAGTTGACAACAACGATATCTGGAAGGTTCACCAGCGGGCGTATAAAAAATACTTTGCCCGCGTGAGTAAAGGTAAAATGTCCAAGCCGGATTTTGAAGTCTGGGCGCGCGAGGCAGAGCGCATACGCGATGAAGCTCTTACGGAGGACGAGATGACGCGGGACGAAGCCGCGCATGAACAGATCGTGCAGAGACTGACGGAGGAGCTGAATAGAGCATGAAAGGATTGATGCCAACTTTGTGGCTTGTGACTCGGTGGGATACATGATAAAATGTTTAAAATTGTTTTACTTTGACGGCAGTCTATTATGTCTATTATCAGCAGTCTGTGACCAACCAATTTACAAACGTGTGGGTAGGGATTGAAGTATAAATGAGAAAAAACATATATGACGTTTTGCATACAGGAAATATTTCATTAAAAACTGAATATAAGCGACTTTATAGCTTAATGCATCAGGATGAGTGGGAAGTTGAGCAAGAGTTGACATCAATTTATTATTTGAGTGAACATTCCTGCAAATACTTTGATATAGCTTTTACGAATAGAGCAGTCTCACTGAGAGAAATCGAAAAGGCATTTGGGTATACATTTTCGTGTTCCCAAAAGAAATTACGGTTGATTATCTAGTTTCATACTGCGAGCTGGCTTATAATTTGTGCTATCAACTTGGAAATATTTATACAGACGAGCAAGTGGACAAAGAGTACCTAACAACTGTTCAAAGAAATATTGACGATCTTTCTGAAGATCTTGGGTACACACGTGCTGAACATAGTGGAGTCTTTATTTTAGTTGAAAAGGATTCAGCGTCATTAGCTGTCGCAGAAATCACAGATGGTACTTTGTCTTATGCTGTATTAGAATATAATCATCAACGGCTTAAGGGAAACCTTGACAAAAAGCTAGGGATCCTAAAAATGATGGCGGATGATATAGAGCCAATGCGAAAAAAGTTGAAGGCAATAGCCCCTTCAATTGAAAGCACTCTCTTTCAATTATTTCAAAAGTTCGTTAGGCACAACTATCGAAGTCATCCGTATATTCGAGGCCTGTCCGACAGAGAAATCGAAGAATGCTATGACGACATATATCAGATGTGGCTACTTGCAAAATTGGAACTTGATAATGTCGAAAGAACTCGCAGAGTAAAAAGAATACTAGATGAAATCAATTCGTCTAAAGAATAAAGGAAGCAATATGGCGGAGCACAAGATGCATTTGTATCTTTACAAGAAGCATGGTAAAATACATAGAGTCGATAAACTGCCAAAGGAGGCGCGACTGTGAACTATATTCTCATGAAAAAAGATTCCGCGTGGCTTTCGTTCTCGTGCAGACGCAATGAGTTTGACGAGGTCGAGTGCAGTGAGCATGAATGGTATACCGAGCTGCGCCCATGGGGATATCATAATCTCACAGACTACCTGACGGGCAGACAAGCGCCAAAACACCGCAAGCACATTGCGGAGCTTCTTGAGAGATATAACTGCAACGATCTTGAAGGTTTTTTGAATGTCACCCATGCGCTTTCACTCAATGATACATTCTGGGTGAAGCCAGAGACTTCTCTGCTCAAATGGGATGACGTTTCATTGTACCGCAACGAGTTCGATGAGCTTGTTGCTGCGGCAGCTTTTGACGGACGCATTGGGAGCACAAGCTTTTCGACGACATCTCCCGAGTTTGGGACAGATGGATATTTTGCGAAATGCTGGGTACGGGAAAACGGGCGGATCATGCTTTACAAAAGCGGAAGTGCGACGTTTGAAATAGAACCGCTGTCGGAATATCTTTCGTGCCAGCTCGCAGAGAAGCTGCACATGGACTATGTGCCTTATGACCTTGCATATTATCACGATAAGCTGATAAGCAAGTGTGCACTGTTCACGAGCGAGAAAGCCGGACTTGCTAAAGCACACGATCTGCTGCCGAAGGGCGAGCGCTCTGTGTCCGCCATGCTCAATTATTTTACATCAATAGGCTCCGGGGACAGTTTCCGCAGAATGTGTGTACTTGATGCGCTGATACTCAACACCGACAGGCACCTCGGCAATTTCGGAGCGCTCATAGATAATGACACAATGTCCGTAATACGGATGGCACCGGTGTTTGACAACAATCGCAGTCTGCTGTTTGATATGGACGATGACCAACTGAAAAATACAGACTGGTGCATCAGCACATGCGCTCCGCGTTTTGGTGCTGACTTCATTTCAACGGCAAGAGGAATGCTGACAGATGATATACGTCAGGATGTTGAGGCACTGCGCGATTTCAGCTTTGAGCAGCACCCAAAGATAAAGGCAGAAGAGGCACGGCTCGAGGCTTTGTCGACGATAGTGCGTGAACAAGTGAAGAGAATACTGGATTAACTGTTCCGGCTTGATTTGACAACTTGCTCTTTGACAGATAGTAAAAATCCTGAAATCTTTTGATTCCAGGATTTTTTACTATATTTATAATATTATTGTATTGTATCAGACAGCGTTACCGGCGTTGAAGCCTTCACGGATATTCTTGTAGCCGTTCTTGGTGCTGCTTGCGTCGCCTACAACTACAACTTTGCAGCCACAGTCCTTAAGCTCTGCTTCGAGCGGATTATTGCTGCGGACGCCCATGGCATTGACGAGCATATCGATATGCTTGAACTCTACAGGCTCGCCATACTCCTCAGCGTAGATGGTGCCTTCACCGACTTTTGTGAGTTTGGTATGGGTATGTACCTTGATGTTATATTTACGGATGTGCTCAAGCAGACAAGCTCTGGGCTGGGCCACAGCGTCAGTGATTATGTCAGGCGCCATTTCTATTATGGTTACATCGCAGCCCTGAACCGCAAGAAACACTGCAGTTTCGGCACCGGTCATGCCGCCGCCTGCGACGACCACTTTCTTACCGTAGAGCGTGCGGCCACGGAGAACTTCAATGGCGGTCTTGACATATTCACGGTTGTTCAGACCAGGGATTGGCAGGAACATGGGGTTGCTGCCGGTGGCGAGGATGACAGCATCGGGCTTCTCGATATCAACGATTTCACGAGTGAGCGGCGTGTTGAGGCGTATCTCTGCACCGTACTTCTTCAGTTGATTGCGGAAGTTAAGCACGAGAGATGCATATTCGGTCTTTCCCGGAGGTGTCATAGCAGCAAGCCACTGACCGCCGATCTCATCGCTGGCTTCAAAGACGGTGACCTTGTGCCCGCGTTCTGCTGCACCGTACGCCGCGGCAAGACCGGAAACACCGGCACCCGCGACAAACACTCTCTTTGGATTTTCAACTATAGACAGATCATAAACCAGTTCTCGGCAGGTGTGGGGGTTGGCGATGCAGTTGACAGGATTGCCGACCGCAGTTTCACCGGTGCAGCCCTGATCGCAGCCGATACAGTGGATTATCTCATCTATCTTGCCGGCCTTTGCTTTGTTGGGCAGATCAGGGTCGGCGAGGGAAGCACGTGCCATGACGATAAAGCTTTCTCATCGCGCAGCATGGCCTCGGACATATAGATGTCGTTGTAGCGGCCGACGGCGAGCACAGGAATGCTGACGGCCTTCTTGATGGCGGCGGCGTTCTCGGCGTAGTGCATCACAGGAACAAAACCCGGTGCGATTATAGCTTCCTTGGAAGCGAACATACCCTGTGTGCAATGCAGAGCGTCAATGCCTGCCTCTTCAAGCATTTTTGCCATGACTATTGCCTCAGGAAGTTCAATGCCGCCCTCAACATAGTCGCAAGTATTGAAGCGGAAGAGAATAGGGAAGTCGGGGCCTACAGCCTCACGGACAGCGGCGACGACTTCAAGTGCAAACCGCATACGGTTTGAAAGCGTACCGCCGTACTCGTCCGTGCGCTTATTGGAAAACGTGGACATAAACTGATTTATGAGATAGCCGTGTGCGCCATGAATCTCAACACAGTCAAAGCCGCATCTCTTTGCTCTTGCGGCGGCCTCGCCGAATGCCCTGACAAGATCATGTATCTCCTCAACAGTCAAAGCGCGGGGAACGTAGGGCTCGGTCGGCTCCTTGAGCGCAGAGGGAGCAACGGGGTGTGTGTCATATGCCTTCAGACTTCTTTGACGACCGGCGTGGTAAATTTGCGCGCCCATAAGTCCGCCGGCGGCATGTACCTGGCGCACAGTCTCAGACCATGCGGGAACCTGATCGTCGCTCCAAAGGGAGCCGACGACAGGGTCACTGCCGGCGTCCTTGGTCACACCGAGATCCTCGGTGAATACGAGACCCCAGCCGCCCTTGACCTTGGCGACGAGGTATGCGTTGACAGCATCGTTAGGCGTGCCGTCAGGGTTACCCATATGAGACGACATGGCACTGACAACAAGGCGATTCTTTAGTTCAAGATTGCCAATCTTGCCGGGCTCAAATACTTTGGTTAATTTCATGTGATGCCTCCATCTAGATACATGTTTTCTTGCAATCGGGGAAATATTGCGGACGCGATGTTAAAACAACGAATCGTATATTTATTTTTAACAAGTTTTTTGAGCAATTTCAATAACGCACTTTTTTGTTATAGTGCACAAAATGGTTAGCACGAACAAAAAAGTGCGTTATTGTTAAAAAGGAGTCACATGTTTTATAATTCAGACAAATGTGATATCGAATTAACATATACGCGGCTGATGAGAAATTAGACACAGTCTGGCCGTACAATCAATTGAAAGGAAAAACAACATGAAAAAGGCAAAAAAGATAATCGCGTTTGTGCTGGTACTTGTTATGGCGGCAGCGCTTCTCAACGGATGCGGAGAGACCGGCAGCACCGGCAGTATCGCAAGCGGCAAGACATATAACCTTGCATATCAGTGTGCGTGGGGTTCCGGCGGCGGACCTTTTCAGTATGCCTCCGATCTTTCCAATGCGATAGTCAATTGTTCCGGCGGCCGTGTGACGATGGAGTGCCTCGCAACAAATTCCATAGTACCTACGACAGATATGCTTCAGGCGGTATCTAACGGTACTCTCGACTGTGCACAGACTGCGGCAACCAACCTCTCCGATGACAGCCTTGGTATTCTCAGTACCCTGCCCGTTGGCATGACATTTGACGAGTACATGGGCTGGTACGTTGCCGGTGAAGGGCAGCAGATACTCGACGAAGTCATGGCGGAGATAGACAGCAATGTCGTTGCATTCCCGTGCGGCGTTGTTGACTCGGAAATACTCTACCACTCAACTAAACCCATCACCTGCCTTGACGATATCAAAGGACTCAAGATCCGCGGCGTTTCTGACTGGGCCAATATTGAAACCCGCCTTGGCGCATCTGTCGTCACCATGGACGGCGGAGACTGCTATGAAGCGCTCTCCCGCGGCACTATCGATGCGGCTGAATATTCCAGCCCGTCTGCAAATTGGGCGGCAGGTTTCCAGGAAGTCGCGCCTTACCTTACCGTTCCCGGAGTGCATCAGTCATGCGCGGTCTACCTCTTCCTCATAAACCGCGGAGTATGGGAGGGCATGGACGAGCAGACCCAGAACATCATAAAGCTTGCATGCACTGCGATGATGGCGCAGAACTGGGCTGAGGATCGTGTAGCAAACGGTCAGGCGTGGGAGCAGTTCAAGGAGCTTGAGGCGCAGGGAAAGCTGACCATATACAGAATGCCTGACGAGGACATCGCAAAGATTCAGCAGGTCGCTGACGAATACTATGCTGAAAAGTGCCAGAGCAACCCGCTGTTCGCAAAGATATATGAGTCCCAGCAGGCATATATCAAGTCTGTCAGTGACTGGAGCGAAGCGGCATCCTACTGATAAAGCCGCTCGGCTCGCGAGAGGAATTTGAAATGGCTAAACAACCTGAAAACAACAAAGGGGCGTCCTTCGGAGATAAGTTCATAGCCTTTGCCAACAAAGTCTCGGACGTCTCCGGGCTTGCGGCTGCATATATGCTCGTGCCGCTTGTGGTCGTGTTTCTGATAGAGATCATTTTGCGCAATGTGTTCAACAGCCCCACAACATGGGCTTACGGCATGTGCTTCATCATCGGCGGATGCGCTGCTGTGCTTGGCTTTGGCTACGCGATGAAGAGCGGAGCGATGGTCAGAATAGACGCGTTCTCCTCAAAGCTCCCGGAAAAGGCGCACTGTATACTTGATCTCGTTTTGTATGCGGTGCTGTTCCTGCCGCTCACAGTAGGGGGGACAATAGAGTGCGCAAAGGACGCTGTCATGTCCACGGTCACGCTTGAAACACTCAGCACAGGCTCATGGAACGCGCCAATCTGGCCTACCAAGATCGTAATGACGATCAGTCTTATTATACTTACGCTTCAGGGGATTGCTGAGATAGTGGGTCTTATCCAGCGTCTGCGCGCAGTGAAAGGGGATGGAGATAAATGACAGCAAGCGGTCTTACAATCGCTGCCATAATGGGTGTAATGCTGTTGGTGTTTATCTTCTCCGGCTACTACCTCTTTGCGGCGCTCGGCGGTGCGGCTATTATATCCGGACTTGTGTTCTGGGGACCGAACGTGTTCCAGACCATTTATTTCAGCATTTTCAAATACTGCAAGGACTATAATCTCCTTGCGGTGCCGCTGTTTGTCCTGATGGGGCAGCTGCTCAACCAGTCCGGCGTGGCCGGGAGACTGTTCGATAACCTGTCTGTAGCCCTCGGACGACAGCGCGGCGGTATGGCAGTCGCGGCGACGCTCATAGCAATACTCTTTGCTGCGACCACCGGTATTGTCGGTGCGTCCGTTGTGTCCATGGGGCTGCTCTTCACAAAACCAATGCTCGATGCAAAGTACAATAAATCGCTTACGGCCGGCGTTATAATCGCCGGCGGCACGCTGGGCATTCTTATCCCGCCGAGCATCATGCTCGTGTTTATGGGCTCAGCTGCGAATGTCTCTGTCGGTAAGCTCTTCTACGGCGCAATGACGCCCGGCGTTCTGCTCGGCGTTGCATACATCGTGTATGTAAAGGTCATATCCATTGTGAAGAAGGACTATGCCCCGCCTATGCCCGATGAAGTCCTCAGCCGGTACTCCAAAAAACAGATAGCATGGGGAATTATTGTGAACGTCCTGCCGGTCGCGATCGTCATTTTCTCTGTTCTGGGCGCAATATGGCTCGGCTGGTGCCCAGCAACGGAGGCCGCTGCACTAGGCGTTGCAGCCTCATTCCTTATCGCACTATGCACGCACTCGATAAACAAAGAGGTCATCAGAAAAACGCTTGTCGAGTCAATAAAGCTGACGAGTATGGTCTATGCCGTGTCGGCGTTCGGCAACCTCTTTGTCACGGTGTTCATGCGTCTGGGATGCAGCAGCGCAGTCACAAGCCTGTTCGTCAACCTGCCGCTCGGCAAGTGGGGACTGTTTGCGTTGATGATGGGAGTTGTATTTCTGCTGGGCTTCCTGATGGACT
>OKRW01003308.1_pt1 | contig 10508 bp, 11 predicted proteins | sample 1601151 | NCBI WGS metagenome assembly OKRW01 (sample SAMEA3541471, study PRJEB24748) | human gut metagenome | biome: human gut; feature: human-associated habitat; material: faeces | place: China | collected 2012 | reverse complement strand
CATTAATTGGTGGAACATCTACCTGTCTGTTAGGTCTTTCCGAAGAAGAATTCCACGTAGACGGTGTAAATGGAACATATCCAAACTGTATGTATGACGGAACTAGCCTGTTAGAAGGTGGACAGACAGCAGCAGGTTCTATTCTGACATGGTTCAAGAATAACCTTCTTCCGGCAGCATGGATGCAGGAAGCTGTAAACCGTAACATGAATATCTATGATCTCATCACAGAAAAAGCATCTGCTGTTCCGATCGGATGTGACGGTCTCGTTATGATGGACTACTTCCAGGGTAACAGAGCTCCTTATGCAGACTCAAAAGCAAGAGGAATGTTCTGGGGATTATCTATCGGTACAACACCGGCTCATCTTGCAAGAGCGGTATATGAAGGTGTTGCTTATGGTGCAAACCATTGTATCGTCAGCATGAAAAAGGCTGGATATGATGTAAAAGAAATTTACGCATGTGGTGGTTTAGCACAGTCTGACTTCTGGATGCAGATGCATGCCGATATTATCGGAGTACCAATGTATACAACAGTAGAGAGCCAGAGTGCAGGATGTCTTGGTGACTGTATCATCGCAGCTGTTGGTGTTGGAATCTATCCTAACTTCTGGGAAGCAGCAGACAGTATGATTCGTGTGGATAAAGAGTACATTCCTAATATGGAAGCACATAAAGAATATCAGTTCTATATGGAAAGATATATGGAAACATGGCCACAGATGAAAGAAATCGTACATAAAACAGTAGACCACAACAACAAAAAATAGTATTATATTAATATTGTAAATAACTAATAAGCCCGCGGAGGATACGCTACTGGTATGCTTCGCGGGTATATTAGATTTATTTCCTAGAGTACATAAGTGTAATAATGGAGGATTAATTATGTCAGAAGTAAAAGTAATCGGAATTGGTAATGACCACGCAGCAGTAGATCTTAAGAATGAGATCAAGGCATACCTTGAGGAAAAAGGTTATAAAGTGGTAAATTATGGAACAGATTCTTCCGAAAGCTGCGACTATCCAATCTATGGAGCAAAAGTAGGACATGCAGTTGCAAGTGGAGAGGTAGATGCCGGTGTTTTAATCTGTGGAACAGGAATTGGTATATCTATTGCAGCTAATAAAGTAAAAGGTGTTCGTGCAGCCGTTGTAAGCGAGCCGGTATCCGCAAGATTAACAAAAGAACATAATAATGCAAATATTATTGCATTTGGTGCAAGAATTGTTGGAAGTGAGATGGCTAAAGCAATCGTAGATGCATGGCTTGATGCAAAATATATCGGAAGCGGCCGTCACGAGAGACGTGTAAATATGATTGAAGAGGAAGCAGCAAAGTATAATAAATAAAAAGTATATGGTTACGGAGGAAGAAGATGAGTCGTTTTATGGAAATAAAATCAAAGGATATAGAGAAAGCCTTTGAAGATGAGAGAAGACAGTATTTCGTTGGAAACTTAAAGAAACCACAACATATCCCTTTTGTTAAGTCAGACAATGCGGAAATGGGATTAACTGCTTATGATAAATTCACTGGTGAGCCGGCTCATCGCCACTCTGTGGCAAAAGAATATGCTTATGTCATTTCCGGTAGAACACAGTATATGGATCTTGATACAAGAGAAGTATATGAATATCGTGCGGGCGATTTCTTTGCGACCTTTCCAGGAACAACTTATGTTCAGAAATCCGAAGCTGGAACAAAGATGATTTTTGTAAAAGAACCATCGATTAATGATAAAGAGCTTGTACCGATGGACGAAGAAGCTAAAAAATGGATGGAAACGGAATTCTGATTTGTAGATTTGGTAGTAGACGAAAAAAGAAAAAAAGAATACATCCCAGATGCTCTGTAGTCGCTGTGTTTAAGATGCTCATCCGCATCTTAAACACGCTCCCAAGCCGCATCTGGGATGTATTCTTTTTTTCTTTTTTCTGGCTATCTAAATCTACAGTTGGTGAGAATGGGGGTATTGTCCAGAAAGTTATGGCTTTCCGGACTAAAAAATTCAAAAATAATAAAAGTAACTGTATAGCCAAAAGGCAAGCAGTATTGGTGTCATGGATGCACCCTGAAAAAGGCGGTATCCCGCCAGATTTCAGATGTTCAGGTACCTTAGTTGCCGAGTAGTTCACAATTATAAAGAATTCTTAAGAAGCGGCGATAAAATTGACGATAATATATATGGGAAGTATAATATAACATATTTTGGAAGGAAACTCTTCTTAAGGAGCAGATTGAAACGGAGTAGAAAGGCAGCTTAAAGATGAATATTTTAATAAAACCAAGAAAGAATAGATATATTATTTATGCTATATTTATCGCTCTTTTTTCTACGATTGGAATGCAGATTTCGTTATTGAATATTAATACAGAACAAATTTTTAAAAGATTAGAATATAGATCTATGTTAATTCATTTTATAGCAATTTTAAAAAAGAGTATTTCAGGGAAAGGAGAAACTGATTTATTATATTCGATTATAGGATGTGGGATATTTCTTTTATTTCTTATAATTTTTTCATATAAGTTTTCTAAAAGAGAGATTGTAAGCGCAACTTGTCTGGCAATATTATTTGGCATATGCAGATGGATTGGAGTGGTGTTTTCTCATAAAGAATCATGGGATTATTTTTTACGGAATAAGTATATTGTGCTTTTAGATATATGGTATATAGCAGGATATATTCTATTCGCATTTGGCATTTTTCTTTTAATGGGGAAGATGATAATAGGTTATCAAAAGAAAAATAAAAATTTTTTTAAAGCAAAATATGAGAAAATGTATGATTTTAAACATATATTTTTTTTATGTGCATTAATAATTTTGGTATGTTGGCTACCTTATTATGTCAGTTTATGGCCAGGAGCTATACATGGTGATTTTTCAATGCAGATTTTACAATTATTTCACTATCCTACTATATTACAAGGACAGCTTACTTCTGATGGGATAAATATTTTATATAGTAATGATCATCCATTTATACATACACAAATACTAGGATTTTTTATTAAAATAGGGATTAGACTAAAACACGTGTCGTGGGGATATGGAATATATACATTTTTACAAATGAGTGCTTATATTATGGGAATATCATTATTACTTGCTACAATAAATAAATTTGCTGTTAATCAATTACTACTGAAAGTAGTACTTTTTATTTATGCGTTAATACCTGTATTCCCACTATATTCAATTTTAGTAGGAGGGGATGCTTTCTTTTCGTTAATGTTCCTGTATTTTATGATAGAAGTTATTTGGATTTTTGGAACAAAAGGGAAGATTTTTTATAATAAAAAATTTAATGGGATTATGATAATAACAGCCTTTTTATTAATGGCTGCCAAAAATCAGGGCTTATATGTTTTTTGTATGTTTTTTATTATATGCCTGATTTATTTTAGAAAATATTTTAGAAAAGTATTAATTAGTATGTTTGTCCCAATATTATGTTTTCAATTTATTTATGTGGGTATGATTTTTCCTATATGTAAAGTAGGTGTTGTTGGAGAGCAAGAAAAGCTTTCTATTTGTTTTCAGCAGACAGCTAGATATATTAAATATTATAAAGATGAAGTAACAAAGGAAGAAAAAAACGCAATTAATAAAGTGCTTGATTATGAAAAAATAGGAAATAAATATAATCCAGAACTTGCTGATCCAGTTAAAAAGACATATAAAACAAGTGCAACATCAACAGATTTAAATAATTATTTTTTTGTTTGGTTAAAAATGGGATTAAAACATCCGGTTGAGTATATAGAGGCATTTATTGCTAATACATATGCATATTACGCTCCATTATTAACTACGAACAGAGGATTATATCTAAAGTTAAATTCAATGAAGTTTTATAAGAAAACCAGACCATGGGTAAAAGATACGATTCCGCAGACATTTATAAATAAAAATAATTGCGAAAGCCCCAGAAGGTTAAAAAAGATCAGAAAAACTGTAATTACTTTTTGTAAATTAACATATCATATTCCGGTGATACATTGGTTGTATAATCCTGCACAGATTCACTATATCCGTCTGCGTAGTACGCAGTGACTGTAAGGTCATCCACATTCAGGGTATCGCCTGCTGCATACGTGGTCTTTGTCTTAGATGCTTCAATTCGCTCAGGAGCAAGGGCTGTATTGTGGGTAATCTTCAAATTACCATTAGCCATTGTAATATCATAGTTGGCTGTCACATCCGCACCTACAGCATTTTCAATCTTCACACCACTTACGGAGATAGTTCCATTCTCTGTTAAAGCTGTTGTGCTTGGCGTAAGGGTTATTTCTTTAATGCTGTCACTTGTAAGGAGTCCTTCCTTTGATACGGTATACAGACTTTGGTTAATATCATTGCCCCAGACAATATTCTGTTCTTGTGCTGTTATGGTAACAGGCTTCCTTATTTATGGTTACTGTCTTTGATCCATTAACGGTGGTATAGTTATCCTTCGTAATCCGATAGTATACGGTATGCGTACCTTCATTGCTAAAAGAAGGATTATCACTGCCGTAGGCTACGCCATCGGTGCTGTAGGTTACGGCTGTTCCTTCAGGATTGGTCACGTTCACGCTGATGCTGTGTGACTGTCCGTCATATGTTGTGCTGCAATCCGTTGCCATATACTGGATGGTTCCGTTATTTACCGTAAGAGTAACTATTTGCTCTCCTGCCGCATAGATTCCGTTTGCTACAGTACTGACTTTAATCTTAAAGGTTCCGGTCTTTGTTACCGTAAGAATTGAACCATTAAGCGAACCTTCTCCGGCTCCTTCGCCTGCTTCTGTAACAAGGGAATAACCGGCAGTTCCTGCATTAGTGTCGATGCTAAAATACTGTGATACATCAATGCTTGTACCTGTATATGCTGTGCTACTGTCTGTTCCGGTGATGGTGACAGGGGTTGCATCTTTATTCTTAACCGTAATCGTGCCTGTGATATTGCCTGTATTTGTATCATATCCCAGACAGTCAGCAGCATTATAATCCGTCAATGCAGATGCAGGGATTGTCCACCTAAAGGTGTTCTCTGCTCCCGGCGTTTTGTTATAAACTCCTTCGTCACTCTCAATGGTCCATGTCACATCCATATCTGCTGTAGCTGGTGACATTGTTCCTTCAAATGTTACTGTTGCCGTCTTGCCAAGCTCCGTGTTAGTTTCGCTTATAGGAGTTGCAGCATATCCGTCATAGCCATAGTAAGTTGTAAATGTATTATTTGCCGGTACTGTCGGCGCAACTACACTGTCTATCTTTCTCTTGTCTGTTGTAAATTCTTTGGTTACTGTAAGTGTTCCATCCGCATTCTTTTTAACGCTCGTTGCGTTATTGCCTGATACGGTAGCTGTCACATTATCTGCAAATTTATAGGCTATATCTGCTGTAAGTGTAATGCTTGCCGTGTATCTCGTATTATATCCCGCTGTGGTATCACTTGGTGTCCATGTAATCTGTGGTGTGGTGCTTTTTACACCTGTGGTTGCACAGGATGCAGATGTATCTAATGTAGTATTTGCTGCCGGAGTATCAATACCTGTAATTTCTACTGATGCGATACTTATTATGTCAGTTGCATTTACCGCATAAGTCAGATTACTGTCACTTTCTGTTGTTTCCAGCCAGATTTTGCAGGCTGATAAATCTATATCTGAAGGATTCGTCTTGACAGTCTCTGTTCCCGTAATCTGTTTACTATAATACCAGTCATCTGTTCCGTCATTGCCCTGCACTACAAGTGCCACAGTTTGTGATGTACTGCCCTTTCTGACTTCGATGGTTCCTGCTTCTGAATTATAGATAGCTGTACCAATATTCTTACCTGTTCCATCCAGTCTTAAAGTCATCGCCTTGTCTGATGGGATTGTTCCTGACTCTGCTGTATCAGATGATGCTGCCTTCGCAGCAGATGCGAAGAGAACAGATGACAGATTCAGATTGGAAGCGGGCTGAACTTCGCGCCCGATGTTGACAAAGCCGTAGTAGACAATATTTCCATGAATAGCGCTCAACGCATATCTATCATGCTCACTGTAAGGCGAGCGCAGCCAGAACTCATCTCCATTGCTCCAGTAACTATTTGTGGCAAGTACGGTATTGTTATCGCTTCCTGCTTTTATGGTTTTATATGAAGAACCATAACCATCTGCCGCCGGTGCATAAAGCTTGTCTGTGGTTGTATAGTCTGCACTGTTCTTCGTGTCTTTCGTTGTCACTGTGGTGGCATTCATAAGACCCTGCTCAGTTGTGGTGAAATACTTTGTTTCCGTATTTCCATTCGTATCCATTAACATTCCCTGCAGTGCCGCTCGAAGGTCACTTGCTCCGTAGTGGTTTGCGTATACAGTTGTACTGTCATATGTCTTTTCGCTTGCGCTTGAATTAAACTTCTGATCTTTTGCTATCGGACTTGCGGCAAAGATGATAGTATTATCTTCTGACACGCCCTCATCCTTTCCTAAGATGTACCATTCCTGTGCAGAGCCACTGCTATTCTTACCAAATACCAGCTTGCCATAATTATCCGCAGTTCCATCATCTTTCGGTTTAAATGTGTCATCCATTAACTGGTCCTTTGTGGCATATGCTGTCACACTTGGCTGCGTTCCCGTGCCGGCTGCTGCCTGCACGGTATTTGCTCCACCTGACATAGCAAGAGCCAGTCCTGCCACCATGGCAAGGGAAAGAACAAATGCCATTCATTTCTTAAAATTATGCTTTAATTTCCCCATCCGAATCCTCCTTTGAATTTGTATATATAGTATTGGAATAGATACATTTTCTTAATTTCCATGTACATATTTACTGATGCCTTTATCTGTTTCCTTTTATGAATATGAACAGTCGAAAAAAGGCGCAGTCAGAGTGCTGTCCTGTTAAGATTATATCTCTGACCTCCATGCCTGTCTACCTACGTTGCAATTTTTCTATAATAATTAGAATAGAAGATCTGTATTATCTATCACCATATTGCTTGTAAAATCTATTTTCTCGGCATTCGTAACATCTGTATTAAGTATTTTATTCCTAATCGTTCCGGCTACTTCAAGCATCTTCGATATCAGCAGTACAAGCTCCTTAATCGCCATATTAAGTATCAATGCTAATCTTCGATGTCTGTTCCCATGTAGTTCAATCGACCTTTTTATCGGTTCTGTGATATGTTCCCTTTTTATCTGTAGGATATAATCCATAGGAACATCACTTATGATTGCCATGTCAACCTCCCGATTCCATCATATTCAATCGCAACATCACTTGAAGGTATATAGATATCTAACTCGCCAACAGTCGAATGCTTATAGCGATTCACAGCATCACAATAGAATTTCTGTACATAATAAAAAATCACCTGTTCTCTAATAGAAGTACTTGCTTTACCTTCCATGCTTCTCCTTACAAATCAAGTTCAATATCTTTTGATCTCGAAATACTCACAATAAGATTCCCACTGATATGTACGTACCAGCCGTTTTCGCAAATCACATTAATACAGTCCATCTTTTCGTACTCATATGTATCGCCAATATAGTCTCCGAATGTCAGATTTCTAAGTATTGTTTCTTCGGCCTTATAGACATGAATTCTACCATTCCCCCATACATGATGAAAGTCAAATACTCCGACCGGGATATCTCTTCCTACCTTATACACTCCTTGCGGGAGTTGATTCTTTTGGAGTTCCGGTGCTTTCTTATCCTTAGACAACTGTTCATTGTCCATCGGTATTACAGACTCACCGTCTAAAGCCATTTGGAGCAACCGATCACAAATAGCTGTCCCCGAATCAGCTTTAACAATATCCTTGCTGCCATCCTTTAAGGTAACGCTAAACGTATAGGTAGCCCCCGTCGGTTCGGCATTTCCATCCATGAGCACAACATCCGGATTAAAGATAGAATTACCGAAAATAAGTCCAGACCTCGTTCTTTTACTATAATTCTGAGTTTGTTCCAATAACACAACACTCACAATATCTTCTATATGTATCTTCCTTTTGCCAAATATTCCCATCCCCCATCAATTCCCTTTCTGCTATGTTTAAACGCATGTATTTTCGCGAGGCCTTACTCATCATCACAATCTTTACTAATTCTGATTACCTCGGGGACATCCTCAGTCACCGGGATAATTTCCATGATGATTTTGAAGCAATCCGCAAATTCATCAGCCGGTACTCCAAATTCACGCACTACCTTATTTCCATCATCATATGCAACGGTGATATAACAGCTTTTATTATACCACCGGCTTTGCCCTTTGTATTATAAAATTTTTAAGACTCATCCCAACTGAACTCTAATCTTATGAAGCACTTTCCTTAAAATTCTTCTTCGTATTTGGAATAGCTGTATTGCCATTTCCTTTCATTACGAATGTCAATTTATATGGTTCAACGGTAAATGTCTTTTTCATCAGAAGGTCTCCCTTGTACTTTTCATTTTTGATAATGTCTAGAATTCCACTATCTGTCCAAGTGGTTCCACCTTTTTTGTTAATTCTTCCCATCTCCGTCAACTGTCTGGCTATGGTATACGTTCCACATCCCTGCAAATACAGTTCAAAAATAAGTCTAACTGTCTCCGCTTCTTCCTCATTGACGGTAATACTCTTGTCCTCCGGATGATAATCATATCCAAGACATCCATTAAAGCCCATCATTTCTCCACGCTTCTGCTTCATCCGAATTCCCATCTTTACATTCTGGGATAAAGATTCCACTTCATTTTGAGCTAATGTACTCATAAGAGTAATGAACATTTCTCCCTGCTCTGTCATTGTATTGATACCTTCCTTTTCAAAGATAACGGCTATCCCCTTTTCCTTCAGCATTCTTACATAGTGAATGGTATTCACTGTATTTCTGGAAAATCTGGATACTGATTTTGTAAGGATAATATCAATCTGACCATCCATACAATCTCTAATCATTCTCTGAAATCCCTGTCTGACTGCTACCTTAGTTCCAGTGATTCCCCCATCAGCATAGATATCTGCCATTACCCATTCCTTATTCTGCGAAATCTTATCCTGATAATATTCTTCAGTGACTGAAAACTCTCTAGCTGTTCCTCTCCTGTATGAAATGTTGCCATTGCTTCTTCTATTCTTGATTTTGTGGTAGGAGATACAAAGGATCTGACCGCTAACCTGTATATGTTAATTGACAAAACAGAAAAGTTTATCAAAGAAAAAAGTTTCGATACTGCCCCTTCCGATAAGAATAATTCTGAGGCGGTATCTTTAGATATGAACGAGTTTATTGCATCTGTAGTTAAGTCCGTCATTGCACCACTTTATAAAGACAACTTCTTTTTATTCCTGACAGTATGTGCTTTTTTGCAGTATTACATTGAACTGAACATTTACAGTTTCTACCCTTTTGCTGCTCTGAATGTATATGAGGCTATGCTTGGTGCAACATTTGACAGGAGACTAGAAGAATATAAAAATCTTGAGAACACTACTGATGGAGAATACTATGATATTCAGCCCTTTCTTGAGATAGGAATGAAATATACTGCTGATTTTATCAATGGAGAAAAAGAGAAACTTTCCCACGACCTTGATATGCTTGTGGGAGCAAATGATGTTATGGTTGACAATACCATCCTGCAAAAATTCTATCTGCTGGAATCCCAGAAAAAGAAGTATGTATATCTCTAAAAAAGAATTTACGGAATGGAGCAAGAACGCCAGAGAAAAACGCTCACTTTGTGAAAATGGCGAGATGACTTTGGAGGAATTTCAGGCTTGGCTTGATGAAAGCAAACGAAGATAATTCTCAAAAAAAGAACGCCTGCCATGGGATATTTATATTCCCAACTGCAAGGCGGTCTTTCAGTTATCTGCTAATTATTTTTCTTTTCACACTGAATATGCCCAAAACGAGGCATCCTACTGCATAGCATAAAACTAAAAAAATGAATAAAAATCAGCGTAAGCGTTACTTGTTTCTATTTACATATTAAAGTCCTGACAATGTTCTCATAACAAGGTCTACATCTTTATTCTCCAATTCCTGAATAATGTGCAGATATGTCTTCTGAGTAGTTGTCATACTGGCATGTCCGAGTCTTCTTGCCACACTTGCAATGGAAACGCCTGCAAATAGCAACAGTGATGCATGCGTATGTCTAAGACCATGCACTGAAATCTCAGAAATTCCACAAGCCTTACAATGCCTCGTCAGCACATCATTAACCGTTGAGTTATACACTTTCTCCTCTCCGACAAAAATTGGTTTATCCTCTGGGAGCTTCTTCACCAGTTCTGAAAACTTAACAACAATCTGCCAGTCTATCTGGATCTTTCTTACAGAAGACTTATTCTTCGTTGGCAGAAATCCTCCATCTCCTTTGTAATCCCATGTCTTACTGATAGATAGTGTCTGTCTTGCAAAATCAAAATCCGCTGGTGTGATGGCAAGAGCCTCTGAAAAACGCATACCTGTCTTTGCTACAAGAAGAATGAACCAGTCCCAGTTTACCTCTT